>Ga0209088_10001962_pt1 | contig 12996 bp, 7 predicted proteins | sample S_140625_EF_Meta_FD_187324 | JGI IMG/M metagenome (GOLD analysis project Ga0209088, IMG submission 187324) | Freshwater microbial communities from Lake Simoncouche, Canada to study carbon cycling - S_140625_EF_MetaG (SPAdes) (version 2) | ecosystem: Environmental > Aquatic > Freshwater > Lake ...
TACACTCAGTCTCAGTAACAAAGATGTTTGGGAATTTTATAACAAGTATGATCACCTAAATTTCGAACAAATAAATGTTGCCTTTGTCAATATTTTGCAACAGCTCTTTGAAACATCGAATCCTTCTTTGAACGCAAGCGTTGCATCACAGCTCATAGACAATATGAAACTGTTACAAACACAAGTTTCTTCGGTTACAGAAATGTTTTCTAAATCTACCCAAGATATAAACACATTTTTTACTCTCCGATTTGTCGAATTTAAAAAGGACTATATCGAAGATCTTAAGATGATATTATCGAACAACACTTCTGACAAACTCGCGCCCATTATTCGCGAATACAATGATACTCTCTTGGATAAAACACGCATCTTTATGAGTGAAGCCATTCCCAAGAGCCACGAAAGTTTCTCAAAGGAAATTGAATCCACACTCAAATCTTTGCACTCAAGCATACACCAAGACACGAGCGAGTTTATGAAGTCTACTATTAACAAAGATACACTCGAGACATTTGTGAACTCGATTGAGGAAAAGTTTTCCAAGACAATTCTTGGATCTCAAACGATTTTCAATTCGCTCATATCTTCTAGTGAGAGTCGCCTCGATACAAAGCTATCTGAGCTTAGAGATATATCAAGAACAAACAATTCTTCCCAAGATATACTACAAGCGAATATAACGGAATTGCTTAAAAAAATGGAAAACTCGACATCAAAGGGGAAAATATCCGAAAATCTACTCTACAACGTATTACTAACCCTATATCCGACTGCACAAATTGATTCCGTGGGAACAATAAAAGAAACCGGCGATTTTATTATGACACGAAAGGACAAACCAACCATCCTTTTTGAAAATAAAAATTATGATAAAAATGTCATACAAGAAGAAGTCAAAAAGTTTTTGCGCGATGTGGATCAACAAAGATGTTGCGGTATCATGCTGGCACAACATTATGGTATTACAAACAAAGAAAACTTTGAAATCGAAATGCACAATGGAAATGTCTTGGTTTATTTACACAAAGTTGAGTATGATGCTGATAAAATTAAGACTGCTGTAGATATTATCGATTCTTTCATGTCAACTCTTGAATCAGAGAGTGAAGATGCGAGTGACAAATTGGCCATTAACAAAGATGTTCTCGATGATATCAACAAAGAATATCAACATTTTATTCTTAGTAAATTATCGCATATTAAAACAATCAAGGACTTTCAACAAAAGCTCATTGCGCAAGCGGAGGATTTTAAACTACCAAATCTCGAAGATTATTTATCCAAACTGTATGCATCATCATCTTCCAAGAATGATGTTTGTGAATATTGCAATTATGTTGCAAAGAACGCAAGAGCATTAGTTGCTCATTATAGAGGATGCACTCTTAAAAAGGAATCTGCAGCCCCCGCGCGTTCATCATCTGCGCGAGCTTTGGCCCCGCCTCATCAAAATACCATCATTGTCAATACAAAAAAGTGATTCCGAAAACTGGACCCCTTTGTAAACTACTGTGCGATTACAAAACACGCGATCTGTAACATCTTTGTAAAATCACAACTGTACTTTGTAATTACAACTGTAAAATTTGTAAATAGTATGCGCTTTTTCTATTTACAAATGAGTGACACCATACATGCAGTCAAACTTCTTTAGAAAATGTGTCGAGATAATTTATTACAATCTTGGAAAGATGGATTCCCAAGATGCTTCTACTTGTAAAATTATGTTTGATATAATGGAAATATCCTGTATAGATGCCTCCTGTACCATGGTTGAATCGTCGGGGAATGCAATCCTTGATATGTCAGGAGGAATTTCCGATTTAATATCCATGTTCCAACCCATCCCCGACCAAGATCAAGAAGAATACAATATTGATGAAGAAAAAACCGCTATTTTCAAAGATATTTCTAATATTCCATGTGTCTTGCCACCATCTTATGCAAGGGGTGCTGCGCACCCGATTCCCTCGTGTAAATCAAATACTTTTATGACTGTTTACAGCACCTCTGAACAACAATTGTATTATAATTATCCAGTCATCTTTGAAAACAACGATATTATTGAAGGAGATTGTTCCTATGACCCATTTACCGGAAAAATGTGGATATGGCGACCAGGATATTATTACGTATATAGCAGTTTGTATCACCTGGAAGCATGCCAATTTGGTTTGATAAAAAACGGCGCCATTGTGAAAAGTAGTGTCGTCGGTTCTTTGACAGGATCTTCGCAAAATACAAATACGTTTCTCTTGGAAATTGGTGAACAAGATATGATTGCTCCATTTTCCAAGAATACACCTTTTCAAAATCGCGCATGTCTTCTTAGACTCATCAACTATTCTCCCAAGAATTATGTCACCTTGATCGGGTCAAATAGTTCGGGAAATATTATCCCACAAATTAGTGCCAGCATGACCTTTATGCGCATTCGATAAACAAAATATCTTGGGATTTTGTTTATTTTTGGTTGGGTTGTTTGTGTATATTCATTTTTCTACCTTCTCTTGGAAAGTAAATCATCGTTTTTCAAAGAAGAACGAAAATGTGCGGGATGTATAAAAAAGTCGGAAACTATGTGGAACGAGCGTTTTGCGAAATCAAGGGTATTCCACGTCTTCTATAATTTCGTCTCGAGCGTGATGATCCGGAACTTGAACTGGAACTTGAGTTTAAACTAGAATCGGAAGAAGAGGATGAGGAACTCGAACTCGAACTTGACGAGCTGGATGAATCAGAAGAACTGGAACTCGAATCAGAAGAACTGGACGAATCTGATGAGCTGGAGCTCGAATCAGAAGAACTTGATGAATCGGAAGAAGAACTTTCCGATCGTCTGCGCTGACGCTGTCTTCCTCTTTGATCTCTTGATACGGGTGCAGCCTCGGCCCTCGATGTTGGTGCAGGATCATTCGCGGCTTGTCTCGACTCATTTACCACCCCTTCCCACCTTCAACGTCTTCCGCCTCGGCGACCATGGTGGTGTCCACCTCTTCCATAGTCACCTCGACCAAAGTCGCTGAATTCCAAGATTTTCAATAAATTGTTATCCTCGCGTTCCACGACCAAGTTGTCGCGGAGACGATCGCGATCAATAAGATCCATCTTCTCTCTAACCTCGCAGCAGCACTCGCCCACTTTGTCAACAATAAGCTGCTGGCTCTTGAGCGCCTCGTACTTGGCCTCGGCCATTTGGGCAGACAAGATTTCTTTGGATTTCTGTGCCTCCAATTGCGAAATGGCAAAGTGGTTGGCAGCCTGTGTGGCCAAACCCTCCTTCACCTTTTGCATCTCCAACTGGTTGATCGAAAAGTTGTTGGCGGCTTGGCATGCCAAACCCTCCTTCACCTTTTGCATCTCCAACTGGTTAATAGCAAACTGGTTGTCAGATTTGCTTGTCATGAATTGCTGCATCTTCTGTTGTTCCAAGAGCATGGACGAATAGTGGTCGGAACCACGGGCCGCCAACTTTTGGTTTTCCAACATGACAGATGCATACTGTTCAGATGCCAATCGAGATAGGTCGTGTTTTGTTCGCAAATGTTCCTCTGCGATATTCTGAAATCCATTTGCCATACTTGATCGACTTTCCCATGCTCCATCTGTAACTGCTTTGGTAATGACATTTAAACTTTGTGTATTACCTGCCATTACTTCGTTGATTCCGCGATTCACATCGTTCAATATCGCATGTCGAATATCAGCCATTTTTAAGTCTGTTACTCCAGCAGACATAGAACCGGCCATTCTTGTTTCACCAGCATTTCGTTCAATCGATGCCAATAGACCAGCATACGTGGTATTGGTGGCATTCATAGCATTGGCGCCGTTTCTCTCGATCGAAACTGCCAAATCGCGTGCCTGCATGGCCGATGCCTCGCGGCTCGCAGCATCCGTCACGGTGGTGGTCAATCGGTTCTCACCAGCTACGCGCTCAATCGAGGTGCTGATGTTTCCACCAATTCGCTCGCTCGTTACTTGTGCAGCATTTCCGTTGCGCTCAATCGCTGTTCCAAGAGACGCTCCGTTATGGTCGACGGCGCGCATAATATCACGGGCCGTATCAGCCGAAGCCTGGCGACTGGCAGCGTCAACGACAGTGGTAGTGAGGCGGCCCTCGCCGGCGACACGCTCAATGGCACTTTGTGTAACGGCCGAGGTTCTCTCTAGTGCGGAACCGGTGTGGTCAATGGCACGCAACACATCACGAGCAATATCAGCCGATGCCTGACGACTGGCTGCATCAGACACTGTGGTGGTTAGGCGGCCTTCGCCCGCCGTGCGCTCAATCGCACTTTGTGTAACAGCGGCCGTTCTCTCAACCGTGTGAGAATTCACCAAGTTTCCGCGTTCAACAGCGTCGCGGAGTCCCAAGGTAGACTGGTTGATATCTTTGGAAACACCAGCAATCTCACTGTTTAAAAATCGCGTATTATCATTAATCGCAGCGGTTGTTCTTGTTGTACCATCATAGATGCTTGTTGTGATGGCTTGATTCTGCATAGAAGAAAGCACATCGTCGGAGGGATATGAGTAAGGATTCATCGTCGGATACCACTGAGGAGGAGGAGGAGTCGTAGGAGTCGTCTGAGAAGACATACAATACTCGTCCATATTTTTTTCTGCCAAAAATTTGTATTGCCTAAACGAAAACCACTGCATATATGCTACTACAATTTGTAAATGTTTTGTGAAATCTGTACCATAGAAAAATACAGTTGTACTACAAAGACTGCATTTGTATTTACTGACCGTATCGCCTTACCATATATGGTCACAATGCAATAACTTTAGGAAAATGATTTGGCTGCGCAATTTTATAAAGAGATACACTATACCATGCGACAAAACAGTATCATTCATCGTCTTGGTCACGAGAATCACGGGCTGAAACTGAAATCCTATGAACTCATGCATCAAATCTCCTTTTTGCAAAAACAAATAGAACTTATGCAAAAGACGTATCATACCCATTACACAAACCATGCAAATACAGTCGCCCATTTGCAACATAAAAATGCAGAATTGAACAAAGCCTTGATCATCCATGACAAACCACCATTGGCTCTGCAACCACCGGCCCAAAAATCGCTGGATTTTTATCCATGGAATCGTCATCATGATCATGATCATCGACACCACTGTCATCATGGCCATCCCGAAGAAAATGAATTATATGATAATGGCGATCATTTGATGGATGAAGATGGCTCATTCGCCTCTCCTATATCTCAACATCATGTTCCTTTATTACCCATCCCTCAACATCAATATAGTATTGTTTCTGTACATGCACCAATGAATGAAATGAAATCCATGGAATTGAATGATCCTGAACACCCTCCCGATATTCCTCCCCAGGAACCTCATCCGGACCACCCTCCCATCATTCCTCCCCCCGGACCTTTGCCACCGACGCCTCCGCCGACCATTCCATCCACACCAATGTTACCCTATATTCCGCAGAAAAAACGCATGGCCCTTATATTATAAAGTTCTATTCAGGGTGCGGATAAGTATTTTAAATAATTTATATAAATAGATATATATCATAAATTATTATATAGAGAACCTATGGCATCCCAACTCAAAATCACCTCGAAACGGGTGCAGGATTTTTATAGACAAAACCCGACCATCTCCTTTGAAGCAGTCAATGTTATATTTGTTGACCTCTTTGAAAAACTCTTGACTGACATGAATGGAACTATGCAATCGACCATTCAATCTCACGTCATTTCCACACTGTCGGAAACCACAAATCAATTACATGAACTCAAACAAACGGTTCATCATTTGACCGATAAACTATCAACCGTGCAATCCGATTCGATGTCTGTCCTTCTTGGACGGGTATCGGAGATGAAACGCGAATATATGGAAGAAGTCACACAAATTGTGCATAATAATACTACCGATGTAATTGCATCATTACTCGAGCAAAACAATTGCTCTCTCATTGAAAAAACCTCTACTATTGTGAGCGATATCGTTCCCAAACATCAAACCCACCATTTTTCGCAAATTACAGACTTGCTCCGCGCTTTCCAAGCCACCATTTCGCAAGATACATCTACCTTGGTAAAATCTACGGATGCACATTCTATCAAGGAATTTTTGAATCAATTCGAGATGAAAATCTCCATGCTCATGCAAAATATGCAACAGCCCGTATATTCCTTTCTTTCTGCAAGTGAAGAACGTATTCAAACCAATCTTGGCACCATCAAGGATAGTGGATGCGTTCAGACCAAGATTATTCAAGAATTAAACGATCTTCTTGGAAAAGCTGGAAAAATAAACCATGTGTTGACACAACCCGCCATGAATAAACAACTCACCAATGTCTTGTCGAAATTATATACCAGTGCTGAGATTTCTATCCAGGGCAATAGTGGGTCTACTATTCTATTGAAACGGACACACAAATCCAATATTCTCATTGAAAACAAGGATTGTGAAGAAAATATTCATCTTGGTGATATACAAAAATTCTTGGAATTGGTCGATGAACAACATTGCAACGGCATCATGGTTTCTCAACAAAGTGGCATTTCTACCAAGAAAAACTTTCAGATTGAACAGTACAACAATAGCATCGTTGTCTATGTGCACAATGCCGACTATTCGCCCGCCATGATAGATGCCGCAGTCGATATTATTGACAACTTTTCGAACAGATTACGTCAATACAAACCCATGGTCGGCTCCGGTGGTGTCGCTGAATGCTCGATTCCCAAAGACATCTTGGATTCCATCAACAATGAATACCAAACATTCATGGGACAAAAAACGGCCATCATCGAGCTTTTCAAAGAAAATCAGAAAAAAATGCTGTCGCAAATCGACGAGTTCCGTTTCCCCGCCTTGGACAAATTTCTCTGTACGAAATATTCCATGCCTATCCAAAAACCCGGACTGAAATGCGATTTGTGCAAGAGTTTCTGTGGAAACAATTTGAAAGCCTTGGCTGCACACAAGCGCGGATGCATTCGGAAAAATGTGGCTCTTGCCAATAGTGTTGTTCTACCTACTACCCCCGCCATTTCCACTCCTTTTGTGCCATCCTCGATTGCAACGGCTTCTGCCAATGTAATGACGGCGACTAGATGATTATATTAGTCATGAACTGTTGATATTTTATTACGGTACTGTACAACTGTAATAAAAACCAAAGCTTTGTAATCCCTGCATATTTGCAGTGCGGTGTTTAGATAATCCAAAGATTTTGTATTTTTTATATTCTGACAAATGTTTATATACAAAACCATCCAATGCCACGATTTTATCCGCGTGCACGCGCATTTGTTGGGCCCATAGATCCTCTTCTTCCTCCCACACCTTGCAACAAATCATTGTTGGATGATTATGCACAATCCTCTCTGATTAACGGTGGATATTCGTATGGTTATCCCTATAGTTATCCTTATACTAGTTCGTATGGCTACCTTGGTCCGTATACTGGTCCATACGGCTACCTTGGTCCGTACGCTGCTCCCTATACAAGCCCCTATTTCTTTTCGAGTCCTTTCTATCCCTATTAATTATTATTTGTAAATGGATATATACACTTGTTCATGTATTACCAATATTACATGAGCTACAATATGATTACGATGAGTTGTGTCTTGTTTCTTTGGGCCGGGTTGGCGAGTGGATTCCAAGTGTTTCACGGTATAGGTCTTGGTCAAATTCGCGGATTACCACGATCCGTCCACGTCCTCCAAGGCCGACCCGTATTTGTTTCAAAAAAGTATCCTCTTTCAAATGATTATTATGAAAACTATGTTCGAAGGTTGAACTCGCGCAATATTACCACGCAGCAAGAGAGCATTCTCGGTGCAGATGATTTGGACAACGACGATGACTATTTGGAGTATTTGAATTATAAGAATAATAATCGCAACGAGACTCGACCCAAGGCACGTGGCAGAAAGAATCGTTCTCCACCCCCCGGATCACTTCGCATTGTGATTGGACGCAATGGTATTCGCGGGATTCCTGGTATGGAAAATTTTGATTTTGCCAGTGCCCTTGGGCAATTGGGTCAGGGCGAGGGAGACGATGATTTTAACGACGAAGACGAGGAAGATACCGAAAATGAAAATGATCCGACGTCTTGGCCAAATATGGTGGGGCGAAACAATTTTCGCGATCGAAACCCTGATGACTATGCCTCTTATACCAAGAAACGTGGTCAAAAATCGGAGAATTTCGAGGTCCTCACCAACTTTCCCACTCGATTTTCCGATGTGGGCGGTTATGATGCCATTAAAAAAGAACTCGCTCAGTGTATCGACTTGCTCCAAAATTATACCAAATATGATCGATTCAATGTCCGCGTCCCCAAAGGTCTCATTTTCGAAGGTCCCCCCGGCAATGGAAAAACGCTCATGGCCAAAGCATTGGCAGGTGAAGCGGGCGTCGGATTCATCGCCGTCTCCGGGTCCCAATTCCAAGAGAAATATGTCGGCGTCGGCTCCACCCGCATTCGCGAACTCTTTGAATTGGCCAAGAAAAACGTCCCATGTATGATCTTTATCGACGAAATCGACGCCTTGGGTCGCAAGCGATCGAGCGATGGCGAGACCTCCGGTTCGGAACGCGACAGTACACTCAATGAACTGCTCGTCGCATTGGACGGATTCAAAAACATTTCCGGCATCTTTGTCATTGGCGCGACCAATCGCGCGGATTTGCTCGATTCGGCGTTGGTAAGACCTGGGCGCATTGATAAACGCGTTTATATCGGCAACCCCGACTCGAAAACGCGCGAGGCCATTTTGCGCATCCATAGTAGGGGCAAGCCCTACTGTGCCAAAATTGCACTGGCCGATTTGGTCGAAATGACCGCTGGATTATCGGGTGCACAAATTGAGAATATGTTGAACGAAGCGATGCTGTATGCTTTGCGCGAGGGTCGCGAAATCATGGAATCAGAAGATTTAGAAATTTCGTTGGGGAAAATGATGGTAGGTTGGCAGCCGACGGAGCACGAATTCACGTCGGATATCATTGATCATATTGCGATTCACGAGATGGGCCATGTGGTCGTCGGACTCGTTTCAAAACATCATAGCAAGGTTACCAAGGTGGTGATTAATCTCTCGGCTCCTTCGTCGCCCGCTTATACCGTATTTGAACACGGCGATTCGCCCATTTATACGCGGGAGGCACTGTTCGAACACTTGACGATTTTGTTGGCGGGTCGTGTTGCGGAGGAATTGGTGTATAACGTTTCAGTGACTACAGGTGCGATCAATGATTTCGAAGAGGCTTTGAAATTGGCGGAGAAAATGATTGTCTATTATGGTTTAGGCGAAAATGTCATTTATCCGACACAGAGTGAGAAATACAAGGCGATTGTGGACGATGAGGTGGTGCGTATTATCGAACACGCTTATGCTTGTGCCGAATATATTGTTCATGAATCACGAGCGTTTATTTTGGAAGGTGCAGAAATCCTGAAACGGGACAAAATCATTCGTGCCGAGGCTCTGAACGATCTGATTGCCACAAAATATAGGAACATTTTAGATCTATAATTTTATGTCGGGATAGTATATAGATCTATTATTGATTTCTTTTTAAAATGTCTAAAACCTCTCAGGCAGAAGGGTCTAATGCAGAAGAGTCTGATGTAGGAGGTGACGTTGAAAAAACAATAACGGTTACTATTTTCAAAAAAAATGGTACTGGTCCTCAAAGGGGTGAAGTAACGATTCAAGGAAATGATGGAGCTATAGTAACATCATCAAATTCACCTGTTACACCTAATACAACTGACGGTGGTAGAAGAAAAAGTAGAGGAAAAAAAAGACGTTCTACAAAAAGATCGAGGGGTGGAAAAAAATCGAAACGCAACTGTAAGCGATAAACAAAAAATTGATTGATTTTACTTTGTATATTTATTCATCAATATACAAACTCACTATTATCATGTTGACACGAGCACAATCCAAACAATCAAAAAATAAAGAACTCGATTTCACCATCGATTTTGATGAAGCCAGCAAGGCATGGCTAGCCAATAAAGTTCGTGTTGGACCTGGATGTTACCGATACACGTGCGCTGGTATTACCAAGACCGGAGAACCATGTAAACGATTTGCTATTCATGGAAAAGATTGCTGTCCTATTCATGCACAAAAATAATGATACATTATCATTTTCATCAATATATCATGTATGATATTTTATTGTATTTTTTCGTACAACACCTGGGCCGATCCGCGAGCAAAGACATTATAGATCGACTCATCTGTATAACTTTCGGTGTAGAGCGACCCGCTAGCATCCACCGTGGAATTGGTAACTTCACCGTGAGCAGGCACTGCATAGAGAGAGTTCCAATCGTTGAGTGATGTGATTATGTTTCCACTAGAGTCTACGGCTGGTGTATATCCTGTTGTGTTGTACCCCAAAAGTGTGTATACATTGGAAACCTCTGTATAGTTCTTTTCGAATAAATATTGGTACAATATGTTGAGACCTTTGGCAAGCGCATTCGCACTTACATCTAGTGTCATTATTTGTTCTAGAGCAGTTGTGATTTCTCCACTTACCGTCAAGATAACACTGGATATTTGTTCATTTACTGTAGAAAACTGGCTGGCCATGCTCGAATCTAGGAGAGTCAAGTACGAATTGGCTGTTTCAAACTGGCTGGCCATGCTCGAATCTAGGAGAGTCAAGTACGAATTGGCTGTTTCAAACTGGCTTGTCATGCTCGAATCTAGGAGAGTCAAGTACGAATTGGCTGTTTCAAACTGGCTGTTTAGACTGGAATCAAGAAGGGTCAAGTGAGCATTGGCTGTTTCAAACTGGCTTGTCATGCTCGAATCTAGGAGAGTCAAGTAAGAATTGGCTGTTTCAAACTGGCTAGCCATGCTCGAATCTAGGAGAGTCAAGTAAGAATTGGCTGTTTCAAACTGGCTAGCCATGCTTGAATCTAGAAGGGTCAAGTACGAATTGGCTGTTTCAAACTGGCTGGCCATACTCGAATCTAGGAGAGTCAAGTACGAATTGGCTGTTTCAAACTGGCTTGTCATGCTTGAATCTAGAAGGGTCAAGTACGAATTGGCTGTTTCAAACTGGCTTGTCATGCTCGAATCTAGGAGAGTCAAGTACGAATTGGCTGTGGCAAACTGGCTGTTTAGACTGGAATCAATAAGGGTCAAGTGAGCATTGGCTGTTTCAAACTGGCTTGTCATGCTCGAATCTAGGAGAGTCAAGTACGAATTGGCTGTGGCAAACTGGCTGGCCATGCTCGAATCTAGGACTGCCAAGTAAGAATTTGCTGTGGCAAACTGGCTTGTCATGCTCGAATCTAGGACTGCCAAGTAAGAATTTGCTGTGGCAAACTGGCTGGCCATGCTCGAATCTAGGAGAGTCAAGTGAGCGTTTGCGGTAGCAAACTGGCTAGCCATGCTCGAATCTAGGAGAGTCAAGTAAGAATTGGCTGTGGCAAACTGGCTAGCCATGCTCGAATCTAGGAGTGCCAAGTGAGCATTGGCTGTGGCAAACTGGGTAGCCATGCTCGAATCTAGAAGGGTCAAATACGAATTGGCTGTGGCAAACTGGGTAGCCATGCTCGAATCTAGAAGGGTCAAATACGAATTGGCTGTTTCAAACTGGCTGTTTAGACTGGAGTCAAGAAGGGTCAAGTGAGCGTTTGCTGTTACTAATTCTGTTGATAACGTGTTATAATTGCTTATAATAGATTGGTTTAATGAAGATACATCTGAAATCTCCAATAAGGCCAATGTTTCTACATATAATTGAATATTTTCTAATGTATTAGAACTAATATCTAAGTTTTGTAAAATTAAATTCAAAGAAGCATCAACTATTGAAAAGTGAGCATTGGCTGTCTCAAACTGACTTGTCATGCTCGAATCTAGGAGAGTCAAGTACGAATTGGCTGTGGCAAACTGGCTCGTCATACTCGAATCTAGGAGAGTCAAGTGAGCATTAGCTGTTTCAAACTGGCTATTTACACTGGAATCTAGGACTGCCAAGTGAGCATTTGCTGTGGCAAACTGGATGGCCATACTCGAATCAAGAAGAGTCAAGTGCGCATTGGCTGTTTCAAACTGGCTATTTACACTGGAATCTAGGACTGCCAAGTGAGCATTTGCTGTGGCAAACTGGCTTGTCATGCTCGAATCAAGAAGAGTCAAGTGAGCGTTTGCGGTGGCAAACTGACTATTTACACTCGAGTCTAGGAGTGTCAAACGATCATTTGCTGTGACAAACTGGCTTGTCATGCTCGAATCTAGGAGAGTCAAGTGAGCGTTTGTGGTGGCAAACTGGGTATTTACACTGGAATCTAGGACTGCCAAGTGAGCATTGGCTGTTTCAAACTGGCTGTTCACACTGGAATCAAGAAGAGTCAAGTGAGCGTTTGCTGTGGCAAACTGGCTGTTCACACTCGAATCAAGGAGTGTCAAATGAGCATTGGCTGTTTCAAACTGGCTGTTCACACTCGAATCAAGAAGAGTCAAGTGAGCATTTGCTGTGACAAACTGGCTTGTCATGCTCGAATCAAGAAGAGTCAAGTGAGCATTTGCTGTGGCAAACTGGCTTGTCATGATCGAATCTAGGAGAGCCAAGTGAGCGTTTGCTGTGGCAAACTGGCTGTTCACACTCGAATCAAGAAGAGTCAAGTACGAATTAGCTGTGGCAAACTGGGTATTTACACTGGAATCGAGGAGAGCCAAGTGAGCGTTTGCAGTGGCAAACTGGCTGGCCATACTCGAATCAAGAAGAGTCAAGTACGAATTAGCTGTGGCAAACTGGGTATTTACACTGGAATCGAGGAGAGCCAAGTGAGCGTTTGCAGTGGCAAACTGGCTGGCCATACTCGAATCAAGAAGAGTCAAGTACGAATTAGCTGTGGCAAACTGGGTATTTACACTGGAATCGAGGAGAGCCAAGTGAGCGTTTGCAGTGGCAAACTGGCTGGCCATACTCGAATCAAGAAGAGTC
>Ga0209088_10001965_pt1 | contig 12982 bp, 9 predicted proteins | sample S_140625_EF_Meta_FD_187324 | JGI IMG/M metagenome (GOLD analysis project Ga0209088, IMG submission 187324) | Freshwater microbial communities from Lake Simoncouche, Canada to study carbon cycling - S_140625_EF_MetaG (SPAdes) (version 2) | ecosystem: Environmental > Aquatic > Freshwater > Lake ...
CGCTAAAATGATTTTCTCAATCTTTGCTACGACGTCCGATAAAGAAAGATTAGTGTTATCGATTCGAATGGAGCCCTCCGCACAGATGAGTGGTGCGGCGGTTCGCGAAGAATCAATTTTGTCTCGTTGGACAATTGAATCCATAATCCCTTCATCTTTTCTTCTTTGATTTCGCGTCGAGGCCTCCGCTTCCAAATAAATTCGGACGGTGGCTTGAGGTAAGACGACTGACCCAATATCCCTCCCCTCCATAATGAGTCCCGCAAAACCATTTTGTTGAGCCACGTGTACTTGATTTCTTTGATAAGCGAGAATGAAGGCGCGGACTTCAGGAATCGCCGCAAATTGGGAGACTGATGCATTCACCACCGCACTTCTTAACTCGGCCTCACTTAAAACTTTATTATTTAAAGCGAGGAAGGCGGAGTTACCCGAAATAAAAGTAGAGAGCTTAATTTTACTTAAAGAATTATTGATGGCATTCGTGTCCTCGGGATTAACAAAACTCTGAAGTAAAATCTGAGTTAAACTACGATAATGGGCACCTGTATCGATATGTAAAAAACCTAATTTTTCGGAAAGGGTGCGCGAGGTGCTGGATTTACCACAGGCGGCGCCACCATCAACGGCCACGCTCACAAACTGCGTGCGGAGAGATTCTAGAGCAGAAAAAAAGAGGGGGAAAGTTTTACTCGTGCACTGGGGATCTAAAATTTCAATCCACGGCCTACCATCGCCCCATAAATCAAATGAACCTAAAATACCAAAGCTCATCGCCATGCGATGATCTTCATAGGTATGAATGGAAACAGGTTTCTGTGCCGATGCAGTTTTGAGTGCTTCGCGATTAGGAAAAATTGTTAATGAAGAAAGAGTGTCGTCGGTGCGTAATTCTTGAGCTGTCGGTTGGGTTTTTATTCCTAGGCGTTCCAATTCAGACGCCATGGCTAAGACGCGATCGGTCTCTTGTTTCCGCGTATGACCAATATTTTTAATTGTGGTGGGCTCGTTCGCTAGACAGGCAAGAGTCGCAAGCGTTAAAAAAGTATCAGAAAAACTATTAAAATCGAATGTACCGCCTTTGATTTCAGGCCAGTGATTAATGACTAAAGCATTATTTTCGTTGTTGAGAACTGCCCCGCAAGCCTGGGCCACTCCAGCAAATGCGGTGTCTCCTTGAAGTCCTTTGGGATTGTAGCCGCTGACTCTAACGCACGAATTTTTTCCACTCAAGGCGGGTAGGGCGATAAAGTAACTCGCTGCTGTCGCGTCGGGCTCAATATCATAAATACCGGGTGAAATAAAAGATCCGGGGTTTGCACAACGCCACTCTCCAGGATTAACCTGGGTGATGGGGCGACCAAACTGAGCACACATTTTTTCGGTCATTTGCACAAACGGTTCGGAAACGGTGGAACCGCTCATCAAAACTTTAGCCCCTGAACTCAAAGGCAAAATCATCAATAACGCGGAAAGTAATTGTGAGCTGGCGGATGCATCGACCTCACAATTTTTTAAATATCCCGAAGTGAATAAAGTAAAAGGAAAAGAAAGCGTTTCTTTGCCCTGAGTATTATAAGCGAAATTATCCGAGGAGCGTAGCGCGTTTATCAGCCCGGCCATAGGGCGTTGGCGCATCGCCTCATCCCCATCTAAAAAATATCTACCTTTTTCTGAGAGGGTAAGGAAGGCAGTTAAAAAGCGTGCCGCCGTACCCGCATTACCGACATGTAATTTTGCTTCTTGAGCAGGAATTTTACCACCCAGTCCAACAATCTTAATCGTGTGCAATAATTTATTTATTTCTACAGAAAATCCTAGTTGTTTTAATGAAGTAATTAAAATTTCCGTATCCCTACTAAAAAGAGCCCCACGTAAAAGCGTTTCTCCATCAGCCAACGCTGCTAAAATAAGGGCACGGTTGGTTATACTTTTAGAACCCGGAACCTGGGCGACTCCTTGGGCGGGTGAGCAAAAAGGCTTAATCAGGTAAGATTCACTCATGAGTTTGATCCAATGATTGACGAGCGATTCTGGCCGCCTCCAGAATTTTGCTTAAGGCCGCCGCGTCGCCGCACTCAATGATCGTGCGCAGTTCAGCCGTTTGTTTTTCAACCTCTTTCAGGCCTTGGGCAACGTGGGTGGCGTTAGCTAGTAAAATTCCCACCCAAAGATTTTCTTCCCCCGCCGCAATCCGCGTGGAGTCCTTTAAGCCGGCGCCGACCGCTGCTTGTTTGAAACCTGGGAGATTTTTCACTGCTAATATTAATGCAGCGGCACTGGCGTGGGGGGTGTGACTGATTGCCGCCACAATTTCATCATGCTTTTCCGCACTGCAAAGAAAAGTTTTAGAACCAAGACTTTGCCAAAATTGCTCTATTTTCTGGACGGAGTCGGTCTGGTCGTGGGGGCCCGGAGTAATAAAACAAAATCTATTTTCAAAGAGATCGGCGTGGGCATTTTTCGCTCCGGCTTTTTCCGACCCAGCCATGGGGTGCGAGCCAATAAAATTAACCGAGGGGGGTAAAACAGAAGCCGCAGACAAAACCGCACCTTTAATACTGCCAACATCAGTGATTAAACAACCAGGTTTTAAAAAAGGAGCGATAGTCACAAAACTTTCACTCATTTTATCCACAGGCGTTGCAATGATTACAAGGTCGGCATCTTTGACCGACTCTTTTAAGGAGGTGTGCACATTTACCCAGTCGAGATTTGACCAAAAAGTGAGTGAAGCGGGAGAATGAGACCAACACGAGAACTGTGCCGAAATATTTCGTTTTTTCGCTGCTAATAAGATGGACCCGCCGATTAAACCTGCCCCCACTACCGAAATGCGCTTAAAGAGTAACATTTTTAATTTTGTGTGGTCTAAGGTTGTTAAAGAGATAAGTTAAAACTACGAATTTTTTTAACGAGGTAGCGACAAAATAGATAAAATGACCACACCCCCCCCGCCGCCACCCCCCCGCCCGAATTTTGTCAGAGGGCGTAATCTCAAGAAAATAACTGAAAAGAGAGAAACAGGAGAGATTTGGGGTAAATTAAAGAACATCATTATCGCAGGAGTCATGGTATTTTGTATTTTATTGGGAGCTTGGCTGTACACCTCGACGTCCCGGAGTAATCGAAGCGGCGGCAAAGAGATCTCGAAGAGCCAAACGGCTAAAATAGAAGAATTAAAAGAGCTTTCCGAAAAAAAAGAGGCAGCGTTTGAGGAAATAAAACTAAAGAAAGACATCCTAACCGAAGATGATCTAAACTTATTAGCAGAAGCGGTAAAAGCCCAAGAAGACTTTGTGTCCCAACGTGGCGCTCTGAGTGCGGATAATAGCCGTCTCGAGGGCTTAAGAAAAAAATTCCATATTATTAATGCCGAGATTTTGCGTGGAATTTCAAGAAAGGCTGAAGAAAAAGCCCAAAGAAATGGTGAGACGAATCCCTTAGAATCAAAAAGTTTAATTAAGAAGGCACTGGACGCCGAGCGTACCATTCAACGCACGTGGATCTATTCGGGCATGGCTGACGTCGGAAAAATTGCTCGTTTGGAAACCCGGCTTAGACGAATCGAAGCTGCGCCACTTTGGGAGAAAACCCGACAATGTGAAAAACAGGCAGAAGAATATTTTAAAGCCGAGAATATTGAGCTCGCGCTGGATAGTATTACCGAGGCTATAAAAATAGAAACCAACTTTTTAGAAAACTATAGAGATGTCTTAAATACCGAGTTCGGAAGAATTAGCTATCTCGGCATTCGAAAAGAAACATTTATTTCTTTCCCGGTTTATAAGGAGTTGATGGCTTTAGTGAACGAAGCGGAACAAAAAGAAAAAACTGAACAATGGAATGAAGCCGAGACGTTCTGGGATCAGGCTATCGTAAAACAAAAACTCATCATAAATAAAAATCCGCTGAGTGAATATGCGAATCAAAAAAATAACGCCGAGTTAGAGAGAAGAAGAAATGTGGCGCGGACAACCCTAGAGGTAAGAAAACTAAAATCTAACCTCGCTGATATCCAGGCAAAAATACGAGAAAAGAATTATGATCAAGCCATCGAAGCAGCCAAAAAACTCTTAGAGGCAGCCCAAAAACTCGACGCCCAAAGTCCTGGAGTACTCCCGCCTGAGTCGCCACTCATTCAAGAACTTACATTTATCACAAGTCGGCAAGGCATGATAAAAATAATCAATAATGCGATTGAAGGTTTTTTCATTAAACACCCGGTTAAAAAGGAAATAAAACTCATGCGCCATGAAGTTCCCCAATCATTCTACCAAGCAGTCATGGGCCTTAATCCGAGCGCCGTGGTTCGCGGAAATTTACCAGTAGAATCGGTAAATTACGAAAATACGCAGGTATTCTGTGAACAGCTAGGTTGGTTGACTGGACGGAAAACAAGACTCCCCACTGTTGAAGAATTCATCCAAGCTGCCGGCGAGAACGGTGAGAAAAATAAATCTGACCAGGCTTGGACGTTTGATAATACGGATGGTCTGACGACGCGGAATGTCGCCACCAGCCAGGTGAACCGTTATGGATTTTACGATCTCATCGGGAATGTGGAAGAATGGACGGCCGCTCCACCAGAGAAAGATGAAGCCATGATTTTGGGCGGAAGCGTCAACACTCCTACCAAGAAAGAATTTCCTCAACGGAAGGCACTGAAACGCGAAACAAGCCGTACGCTCGGCTTTCGTGTCGTCCAAGAATAAACACTCATGAAAACCATCACTAATTTTTATAATAAAACAAACTATCCTAAACGACTGGTACTCTATTTTTTAGTTTACGCTCCTATTATTGTTTTTGTTTTTTGGCTAAGTTATGAAATTAGATTTTTAAGCGACACCAAAATTTTAAATGAGAGTGTTGTGTCCACCAAGGAAAGCACCCGAAACTTTTACCTGAATTACCAGCGTTTTTATGCGCTGCTCTGGATACTCCCACTTAAGTTTATTATTTTAGGGCTTGGTGCACACTACCGCAGTGTGCTTCGGTATTTTCGACTCCATGATGCTTTGCGCGTCATTTACTCTTTAACCATCGCCTCAATCATTATCTATTTTGTTCCTAGTTTTCAAAATTACATAAATAAAAGTGGCGAGCAGGGCTCTAGTGTTTATGCCATTCCCCACAGTGTTGTCTTAGTGGATTACAATCTTTCAATCCTGATGTTTTTAGGAGTTAGGGTGATGATTCGCGCCATTAACGAACGCCGAAAAATAGATCCCGCCCAAATTAAAAAGATAAAAAGAGTAGTTATTATGGGGGCGGGCGCCATTGGTGAACAAATCCTCATAGATTTACTGAAACGCAAAGGGGAGGGAATTGAGCCAGTTTGTTTCTTGGATGATAATCGACAAAAACATGGCTTAGATATTCACGGCATTCCCGTACTGGGTTTTCCCGAAAGTTTAGTAGAAATTAAGGAGCGCGCACGAATCAGTGAAATCATTATAACCCTGCCACCCACCGCGGGTAAAAGAATTAAAGAAATCAACGCCTTCGCCCAAAAGGCCGGAATTAATACACTCATTATTCCTACGGTGGGTGATTTAAGCTCGGGCCGCGTGACAATTACTGATTTACGTCCCGTGTCCGTTGAAGATTTACTCGGTCGGGCCCCGGCGGATTTAGATACGGTAGCGATTAATGAACTTATTTATGGGCAGTCGGTTTTAGTGACGGGTGCGGGTGGTAGCATTGGCAGTGAAATTGCCCGTCAGGTCGCCCAACGTAACCCCAAGCAGCTAATTATTTTAGACCAATGCGAAGTTTTACTCTACACGATTGAACAAGAATTAATCGCCCGCGGACATGGCGATATCATTCTCCCTATCGTGGCGGACGTCACCGACTCCGGGAGAATGGAAGATATTTTCAAACGATTTAATCCCGAACTAGTTTTACATGCGGCCGCGCATAAGCACGTCCCTATGATGGAATCGCAACCCGGCGAAGCGCTGAAAAATAACACTTTAGGTACCACATTGGTCGCGACCTTAGCTTCACACCATAAGGCCAAAAAATTTATATTAATTTCGACCGACAAAGCAGTTAACCCTACGAACATTATGGGGGCATCCAAACGCCTGGCGGAAATTGCCGTGCAGTCGATGCAGCAAAAACCAGGAAACACGACCCGCTTTATTGCGGTAAGATTTGGTAATGTTTTAGGGTCATCGGGATCGGTCATCCCACTTTTCCAAAAACAAATTAAAGCGGGCGGCCCTATTACGGTAACTCACCCCGAGGTAACTCGCTATTTTATGACTATACCCGAGGCTGTTGGGTTAGTGCTCCAAAGTGCGTGCCAGGGTAATGGTGGTGATATATTGGTATTAGAAATGGGTAAGCCCTTGAAAGTGATAGATGTGGCCCGCCAACTTATTGAGCTCAGTGGACTTAAGCCCGATATCGATATTGAAATAAAAATCATTGGGCTACGCCCCGGTGAAAAAATGTTCGAAGAAATTCAACATACCCGAGAGGAGTATAGCCCGACCAATAACGAACGAATTTTTCGATTTACGGGTCCGACCTTGAATTACACCGATTTAGACCGAATTCTAAAAGAAATTAATACGCTTATTTTAAAAGAAAATGAGATATGTAAAAAAGGTGTTCAACAACTCGTTCCCGAGTATAATCCTTATTTGTAATGAGTAACTCACCAAAAAACTTAGTGGGGTTAATTATGGGCTCACAAAGCGACTGGGAGGTTATGGAGCACACCGCTCACCTTTTAAAAGAATTTAAAATACCTTTTAAGGCAGAAATTGTTAGCGCACATCGCACGCCACTTAAACTGAAGGACTATGCACTTCGGGCCGAGGCAGCAGGATACAAGGTCATCATCGCCGGTGCTGGTGGTGCTGCCCACCTTCCTGGAATGGCCGCTGCCATGACCACTTTGCCGGTGTTAGGTGTCCCAGTCCCCACCAAAACTTTAGATGGTCTAGATTCACTCCTTTCGATTGTTCAAATGCCCGCGGGTATTCCGGTGCACACTTTTGCCATTGGCCGGGCAGGTGCAATCAATGCCGCCCTAGCCGCGGCTGCAATATTAGCTTTGAGCGACAAAAGAATTGATAAACAACTTAAGAATTTTCGAAAAAACCAAACGCAAAAAGTTTTGAAAAACTCCCGCCCGCTTACCAAGAAGAAAAAATAAAATGGGCAAACCAGTTACACTAGGAGAAACCATCGGCATTTTAGGTGGTGGCCAACTAGGTCGTATGTCGGCGCAGGCTGCCCAAAAACTTGGCTATAAAGTAAAGATTTTTGACCCCGCACTGTTCGTCTGCGCTTCGGCTGTTGCCCAAGAAACCATTACTGCGCCCTGGGATGATCTTAAAGCGCTTAAAAAATTCACCACCGGCTGCAGTCGGGTCACTTTAGAATTTGAAAATATTCCAGCCAGCACCATCGAGTTCGTAAATAAAATTACCCCCTGTCACCCCTCCGCGCGGGTACTAGAAATTTGTCAAAATCGCCAAAAAGAAAAAGAGTTTTTCAGAGAAAACCAAATACCCTGTGCGCCTTTTAAAACAGTAAATACGTTGGAAGAATTAAAAGCCGCCGTTAAAGAAATTGGTTACCCCTGTGTACTTAAAACCGCCATTTTTGGCTATGATGGGAAGGGCCAAATAAAAATTTGTAGCGAAACGCATGACCTTGAAGAAGCTTGGTCGATCACGGGCGGCGGACGCGGGGTTTTGGAAGCTTGGATTCCCCACGACGGCGAAATTTCGGTGATTATTGTACGTGGAGAAAATGGGGAGATAGCGGTCTACGAACCTACTGAAAATATTCACAAAGACCACCTTCTCCATCTTTCATTATCACCAGCCAGAATTAGCCAGAGCGTGATTAATGAGGCAAAATCGTTGGTCTTAAAAATAGTAGAGAAAATAGGCTTAACCGGAATGTTGGCGGTCGAGATGTTTGTTCATCAAGAGAAAATACTGGTCAATGAACTAGCTCCGCGTCCGCACAATAGCGGACACGTTACGCTCGATAATAACACCACCAGTCAATTCGAACAGCACATCCGGTCGGTTTGTGGCCTACCACTGGGCGAAATAAAAACGCAGCAACCCGCAGTGATGCTTAATATTTTAGGCGATCTCTGGAAAAACGGAATCACTCCAGATTGGAACATTGCGCTGCAATATTCTAATGTAAAACTTCACCTCTATGATAAGGGTCAGGCTGTACCCAAAAGAAAAATGGGACACCTAACGGTGCTTGGTCCAACGTTAGAAGAGGCTTTAAAACTTGCCCAAAAGATTGAGCGGGAACTTTTAGCCTAATCGAGCAGGTCAGGCCGACGAACAAAGAGGTGAATCGGAATCTGTCCGAGTGAAGCAAAGAGCAGAATGGCCTGAAATACCGGCAGCCGTGCTTTTGCTTTCACGGCATTTGCGATATAGTTTTTCGCCATCACTTCAGAAATCATGGCAAAGGCAAAAACTACGGCCGCCACGCAGATTATTCCAAAAATAATTCTCCACTGTTTGTCGTCTTTGATTTTTTCGAGAGGAATTAAAATCAATAAACCAAAGAAAATAAAAAAACAATTTTCGACGTGCAGGGCTAAGGGGAAGGAAACCGTTTCGGGCTTCCAACGGGGTGGAATAGTCAGCCCGCCAAGAGAAAAACCGCCCGAAAGCTCCAGCACCGCCAAAAAAATAATAAAGTAGGCAAAGCCATAGGTCGCCCAGCGTCCATAAATTAAACCTCTCGTTGTCGCACTACTCATAGTGCTCAACTAAATAGTCAAAGCCATGAATAGCAAGATTCCGCAGATTAAATTCTAAATAATGCGACGTCGCTCCACTCGCCCATTGTTCGTCCATCAACCTCCACTTTTCCCCAGCTTTCTTTACACTTCGACGCGAAAAAATCACGGACGGTTTCTTGTTCTTTATTTAAAATTCCACTCAAAAATAAAACACCACCGGGCTTAATGGATTGCACTAACTCATCCGCATAAATGCAAAGTACATCGCTTATAATATTGGCTAAGACGACGTCGGCAGTGCCCGTTAATTTAAATCCTTCTTCCAGACCCGCATGATGAAAACAGATATTCTTATCAGAGATATTATTTTCGATTCGGTTGTTTTCACTAACTCTAACCGATTCCGGATCTCGATCAAAACCGGCAACGTTTTGACAGCCTAACTGGACGGCTGACAGGCTTAATATCCCCGACCCACAACCTGCATCGACAACCTTAATGTTCGCCGCTGGGTGGTTCTTTAAAAAATCAATTAAGCGGATAATACAAAGCCGGGTGGTGGGGTGGTCTCCCGTTCCAAACGCCAAACCGGCATCAAACCAAATGACTGCATCGCCAGCGGGCACAAGGTAACTTTCTCGCATCCACGACGGCACCCAATGTAGATTTTCATAATTCCAAGGCTTGAGATGTTCTTTGTAGGCCTCTTTCCAGTCTTTGTCTTCGAGTTGTATTGAATCAAACTTCTCGGGCAGGTGTTTAAACTTTCTTCGTAAAAAAACCCACGACTCCTCCGCTTGTTCTGGGGTATCAAAATAACCCATAACAAAATGAGGCTTCCCGGGGCCTTCATGAAACAACATCCACGATGATCGTGTTAACTCACAAAAAAAATCTTCGAGGGGTTGAACCAGGTCTTCGTGAATGGGTGCGCGTAACTCTATCATAAATTATAAGAGAGAAAGTTCGGCGACGATCTTGGGAAGTAAGATGTGTTCTGCGGCATGTATCTTTGAGGTAAATGTTTCTAAGGTATCGGAGTTTTCTCGTGAAACTCTGATTTGGCCTAAATGTCGTCCGCCATCCACATCACTGGTGACCCAATGGACCGTGCAACCGCCTTCATTCACGCCAGCGCGCCAGGTTTGGCCAATCCCATCTAACCCAGGAAATACGGGCAATAAGCTCGGATGGATATTAATAATTTTATTCTCAAACGCCTGAAGTAAGGGAGCCTTAATTACTCGCATAAAGCCCGCTAAAACAACCAAATCAACCTGCTGAGAGAGGAGGGTATTCGCCCAAAAGTTTTCCTGTTCGGGGGAAAACTTAGTTTTAAATGGTCCTGGGTCTAAATAAAATGCTGGAACGCCAAAGCGTGGGCCCATTTTTAACATAGGGGCTAGTGGATTGTCGCAAAAAATCCCCACGATGTCTACTCGACCCAGTTGACCGTTTTGCTTTGCGCGGAGGATGGCTTCGGCATTAGAGCCACGTCCCGATCCTAAAAGTGCAACACGCATATAGGTAAATTGAACAGCCGATGGAGTACCGCAAATGTTTTTAATTAGAAAATCACACTTTAAACTCACAGAAATTTAGTGATACTCGTGAAATTGAATCCACATGGAACGTCGCCAATTTTTTAAAATCATCGCCCTGTCATCATTCGGTGCTGCGGTATTGCCAGGATGCGTGGGTGGAGGCGCTTCGGGTAGTTCAAGCGGTGGAGTGAATGTTTCTCCGGCCAACACCTTATTCCCTGTGACTGGAAAAACATTACTCGGCATTGACGTTTTACAGTCAGAAAACTTCAGTAGGATAAAAGGATTACGTTGTGGATTAGTAACCCATCGCGCCGGAGTTAATGGACAAGGACAACGCACCGTGGATGTTTTATTTAATGCGCCTGGGGTTAAGCTAACTAAACTCTTCGGACCCGAGCATGGTATTGATGGTAGTGCTGCCGCCGAGAAAAGCGTCAAAAACGAAAACGATAAAAAAACCGGATTACCGATTTATTCTTTATATGGAGCGACGCGACGTCCGTCTCCTGCGATGCTATCTAATCTCGATGTAGTACTCGTCGACTTCCAAGACATAGGCTCACGTTCGTACACCTATATCAGTTGTATGAAATATGTAATGGAGGCGTGTTACAGTTTACCCCAGCCCATAAAAGTTATCATTTTAGACCGCCCCAATCCGCTGGGTGGAGAAAAAGTAGATGGACCCATGCTCGATGCTAAATGGAAAAGTTACGTCGGGGCTTATGAAATGCCCTATGTGCATGGCTTAACGATTGGTGAAATTGCCCGATGGGCGGTATCTACCCCAGGCGTTTTAGATTTATCTGAAAGCCAGAGAAAAAATGCCCAACTGGATGTAGTCACCATGGGAGGATGGCGTCGCACCATGACTTGGAATCAGACTGGATTAACCTGGGTTCCGACATCTCCACGTATTCCGACTCCGCAGGCCGCCTTAGGTTATGCCATGGTTGGCTTAGGTTGTATGGTTGGAGGTTTTAGTCACTCGTTTGAAAATCAAATGCATTTCAGATTTATAAAATACAGTAAAAGAAAATCAACTGACTTGGTCGCCGCCCTAGGGAAATCTGTTTCTGGTTTAAAATTAGAACCGAAAACTATGCCCGACGGAACCCAGGGTGTTCACACGCAGGTAGAAAACTGGAACCAACTTTATCCCTGTGAACTTTCTCTACACATGATGAAACAGGCATGTATTTGGGATGCTTCCAATCCCTTTGCGCGCACCACGGGCACCGCCCGAGAACTCTTTATCAAGCACGTCGGCAGTGAAGCTTTTTTTGAAGAACTCCGCACGAAGGGCGCAAATATTAATCTCGAAGTGTGGATCAGTAAGTGGCGCGCTGAGGCCAACGCCTTTCGGGCACGTACGCGTTCGTATCAATTATATAATTAGTAGGACCGGCCTTCTTTTTTCTCCCAGAAATTAATATAGGCACGATTTAAGACCTCATAGCCACCGGGCGTAGGATAGTTTCCGGTGAAATACCAATCCCCTAAACTATTAGGACAGGCCTTATGGAGTGATTCAATTTTTTGGAAAACAATGATAAGGTCGCCCTTCCAATTTGATTTATTTGGGAAAACTAATTCTGCTGCTTTCACAGAAACTTCTTGAACGGTAAACGCATCATAAATCCGTTTAACATGATTTTTCATCACGGTAGGTGGGTTCTTGGCTTGGGCGACACAATCCTCGTAAACCTCTCTCAATAAATCTTGTTTACCTTTTTCTTTACAGAGTGCGACAACCGCTTGAAAGGCCAGGAACTTACCCATTTCCGACATATCGATCCCGTAACAATCAGGGTAGCGAATTTGGGGCGCGGTTGAGGCAATCACGATGCGCTTAGGATTAGGGCGTGCGAGAATTTTTAAAATGGACTGCTTTAAGGTAGTTCCGCGAACAATAGAATCATCCACACAGACCAACGTGTCCCCTTCGCGCACAGTGCCGTAAGAGATATCATAGACGTGTGAAGCGAGCTGCATACGGTTTTTCTCCTGTGAAATGAACGTTCGAAGTTTCACATCTTTATGGGCCACTTTTTCACCACGCGGCCAGCCCCCTAAAATAAATTTATCTAGCATATTTTCATCAAGGGTGCCCGCCCGGAGTGCTTCAGTTAATTTGCTACGGACTTGTACGCGACGGCGACGGCGCAACTCCTCCATTAATCCATACCACGCAATTTCTGCGGTATTAGGAATATAAGAAAATACGGCATGATCGTGGTCTTGTCCGATTAACTCTAAAATATCATTAGCGAGGGTCGCCCCTAGGGCTTTCCGCTCCGCATAAATTTCAGGATCATTTCCGCGTGAAAAATAAATATGTTCAAACGAGCAGGCAGATTTAACGCCAGGGGGTTGGATGGCTTCGATGGTATGCCGTCCATCTGCTTTAATAATTAAGGCTGAGCCGGGAGGAACTTCTTTTACGTCGGATTGTTGAACTCCGATAATACTCATTAAGGCAACGCGTTCGGAGGCGACCGCAAAAACATCCTCGGTCTTAACATACCAGGCGGGACGAATACCATTAGGGTCACGCAAGACAAAGGAATCACCATTGCCGACAATGCCGACAATTGCATACCCACCATCCCAGTTTTTAGAGGCCTTTCTTAAAACATTTCCAACATCAATATGTTTAGAAATTTCTTTCTGCACATCCGCACCT
>Ga0209088_10001970_pt1 | contig 12966 bp, 9 predicted proteins | sample S_140625_EF_Meta_FD_187324 | JGI IMG/M metagenome (GOLD analysis project Ga0209088, IMG submission 187324) | Freshwater microbial communities from Lake Simoncouche, Canada to study carbon cycling - S_140625_EF_MetaG (SPAdes) (version 2) | ecosystem: Environmental > Aquatic > Freshwater > Lake ...
AAACTCAAAGCAGCTAAAAAAATCGCCCTGGGGAGGGCGATGAAAGGATCGAACGAGTGGGGTATACGCAATCCGGAAGTCTCAAGCCTGGCGCGCAGCAAGCCCAATCCGCTTGCGGATGCGACGGCTGACGCGGAAACCCAGTGCAGCACCCAGTAAAGGGAGCGGAGCAGGTGCTTCGGCAGTCTTCAGTGAACTCAATCGGAACAAACCGCCACTAGAGCCTGAAGGTGTACCAGATGTTTGGACATAGACGGTCTGGTTAGCCGCTACAGCAAACAAACTTGACAGGGTTTTAGTACCAGCAGAATTAAAACTAACGGTGGAAAAGACTGAATTGTCTAAAGAAAAGGCAATAGATCCAGTGCTGAGCTCGTTGATCCCAACATCAAACGATTGAATCGCAACCGCTTTGTCAAACTTCAACTGAAAGCTTGAGATACCGGATCCACTTACAGTGCCATAACCGCAACGTCCAATACCTTCACCAACAACTGTCCAAGCACACAGGCCCAAGGGCGAAGCAGTGCCAGGGCCGTTAAGAGTGCCCGCGTTGGCATTACTAGCAGTGGCGTTCGAATTTGAGGCCTCGAGCGTAATGCCGCTAGCGGAATACGATTTTGTCGCCGAATTACTAGATGTACCAGCAGTGAAGTCGAAGACAGCTGCCTGAACAGGACTTGCAAATTGAACTAATGCTGCCCCGGATGCCACCAGGGTAAAGCCCCAAAGACGATTGAGGGAATTCATGGAAAAATTTACACTGCTTTAATAGCTTAGCGCCAATTTACGGGAACGGAGCAACCCGAAACACTCGCATAAGCAAGTCTATGCAGTTCCCGAGTTAGTCATATGAGCCGCTTATGTGCATCATGGTCGCATCGTCGGCGTAGTTAGATCAATACACACTACCTTAGGCGCTGAAATGTCGGCGACAACTGAGCCATGCGCTCAGGCCTGCAAACTGGGTCGATTCTTTGCCGATGAACAGATATCAAAACCTACGCCACGGCTAGCCGGCGAAGGGGGGTCGCTGTCGTAGCCAGGAGCGCCAAGCTCAACCGATCCCATCTCCAAGCTGAGAAGCGGCCGGCGGTGATTGGATTGAGCCGGGGGCCAGGGGGAAGAAATAGGAATCCCTTAGAGTGCCGGAATAATCGTTGTAATCATAAATGTTAAGTAAGCTCAGGTGACGATGTCTCACCAGCGGAGTGACGGAAGGCCGCATGCCCCGGAGGCGGAAGGCCTCAGCGAGTGCGCTATCGGTTAACAAACCGATCTCTCGCATGGCATCCGTACGCAACATCAGCAGCCGACCAGGAGGATTGCCGATCGGACAGGGTGGTTCCGTTGGGAAAAAATCACGAACGGGATCAACCCAGTGCGGCGCATCCAGGAAGCCCCGCTCTGGACTCTGGAGCTTGGCAAGAAAAGTGGCCGCCTCTAGATCACCCGAGGTGAGGGCGAGAGCTTGCTCTCTGGATACAAAGTCTCGCCCATCAATGAGGCTACCCAGCATACCAATCTGGGGATTCGCCTTCATGATTCTCCCCATCTCAGCAAGCCAACAGCCAGGGCGTTCCTGGATAACAACATCACTCTCTATAAACACATGTAGGGAACCCAAGCTAGGCAAGCGCTGTTGATAAGCGGCCTGGAAATTTGAAAAACTGTTGGTTGAAAACCGAACCACCTCAGAAAAAAGCCCTCGACGATCAAAGGCCTCAATCACATCGCCCACCACTAGAGAAGGGTGAGCGTTATCAAGCAGAATGACACGGGCGGGGAAATGGGTTTGGCGCCACAAGGCATCAAGGCACTGCCAAAGATAAAGCGGGCGACCAAACGAGGTTAGAAAAATTACTACCGGCTCCTGCTCCAGCCAAGATGAATCTCTTGGAACAGCCGAGCCTAGTGGTGAAGCCTTCATCGATCTCATCCGATTTACTTGATTTTGGCTAGGCGATCGACCATCTCGGCTGTGCGGGCATTGGACCTTGGAATAGGGATAGCTGGATTATGGTTGATACCGGCAAAGTGACATAGATCAATCAACGTCCGTGGTTCATCTAAAGGGCCGCTAAACAATCTCCCAGGCTTTGATGCAAAAAACTCGCGAACGGCTTGATTGTGTTGGAGGTAAACTGATTTGTAATGGGCTTCATGGTCGAGAAGGGACAACAGACCAGGCTGCATTGGATCGCACTGCGGATCCTTTTCAATTAAATCTTGAACATGGTGCTCTCGCTTATAGATTCGTGCATGGATTCTGGTGGGCCCTGGATTCATGCCCCCGCTATGATGACAGAGGGAATCAAACCAATCATTGACATCTCTGGATAAAAGAATAAAACGCGCCGTAGGAAACCTCTCGGCCAAAACCGTATAGAAGTCGGGGCACCACCAAGGGTCGTCTTCAAAAATCTCAACGGATTGAAATTCCGGACTGCGAAAAATGGCTTCATGCTCCCCTTGCATCCAGAGCATCGTCCAGCCAAGACGGGAGGATGTGGGGTAACCGGCCCGCTCCAGGCCATGGGATTCGAGCCAATCACCCACAGTGGTCGTTCCACTGCGCTGCATCGAAATGCAGAACAGAGGGTCGAGGCGTTTTGGCCGAAGCCCGAGAGGTTGGGGTTGGCGGCGCTTCAGTTCCTCAACATGGTTGGCGCTGAGGCGAAGCACGGAGTCTGGGAAAACGGTCGGGGCAGAAGCATCGAGCCAACCAATGGCAGGGCCAGCGAGCACCTCGGCAAGGATCTCCAGCTCCGATCGGTAGGCGGCGGTGATGCGCGAACGCAGCGTTGCTGGCATCGGCGTGGGATTGGGGGCGGTGTTCAGGGGCCGAGCCACCTCCGTTGGATCGATCGGGATGGGGGGCAAGCCCAGAAAGACGTGGATCTCGCGCAGGACCGCCGCTGGAATCTGCTGAATGGCCTCCAAGAAGACGACCAACATCCGGTTTGGCTCGAAATGCTGGCAGTAACGGAGGATCGTTTTGGAATACTCTCCTCGGGGCCGGCCGTTCGGGGAATAAAACAACCGCATCGCTGCAGGATCACCCGCATCTAGGCTTCCATCGCCATACTTCATCTGGCATTGCGACCAAAAGCGATCGACAGGATGGCGGATCAGAAAAATGAGTTTCGCTTCAGGGGCAAGCGCGCGCATGTGGGCGATCTCTGCGTCGCCGCAAATCGAGTAACGGGGAGTAATTTCACCAACCAATGCGGCAGGCGGCGCCGGAGCGAAGAGCAGACGATACCAGTCGTCATCAAGGAGAGGTTGCGCTGCAGAAATGGGGGGTAAGTTAGAATCTGATAAAGTGCGATCAAAGTAGTGTAATTCAGCTAGAGGCGGCATCCATACCCCTGGATGCCTGGCGAGATTACCGCGCAACCAATAGGTGCCCGACTTCTGAGCACCAATGCCGATGAAATCAGGGCTACGGGGCTGCATACTCGCCAGTGGCTGATGACGCGGGGAACAAAGTTGAGAAAGAAGTAGATTTAAAATTTTAGCAAAAGCCAGGGCTCCGAGTCGACAGCGGCCCAGCGGCCGAGCCGGCGGGAAGTTGCGGCCTGCTCCGAGGGGCTCTCGATCCTCCTTGGTGGCCATAGATTAGGGTCTGGCCAGAAGCGGCGCGATCACTGCAGTGTCCCCCCCCTCGCTGGCAATTCTGGGTGGCGATCCCATCTTTGCCGAGCCTCGGCACGTCGGCACACCGTTCATTCCTCCCAGAGAGTTGCTCCATGCCTCTCTTGACGACATCCTTGATGCCCGCTGGCTTACGAACAACGGCCCGTTCGTGCACAAGCTGGAACAACTGCTGGCCAACAGCCATGGCGTGAACCATGCGGTGGCGATGTGCAACGCAACAATCGCGTTGCAACTTTTGTTTCGTGCCCTTGGGCTGAAGGGGGAAATCATCGTGCCCTCATTCACCTTCATTGCGACGGCCCACGCCGCAACATGGGAGGAACTGAAGCCGCGGTTTGTTGAGATCTCTCCTGAAACGCACTGCATCGACCCCGCAGCAGCTGCTGCGGCAATCGGTACAGAAACTGCCGCGCTGCTTGGGGTGAATCTATGGGGGCAACCCTGCGAAGTTGCTCGGTTGGGCCAGATCGCGAACGACGCGGGAATCCCCCTGCTAATTGATGCGGCTCAAGCCTTGGGATGCCGCATTGAGCACCATTGCAAGGCGCAGCCAACGGCCCGGGGCGCAGTGGCTTCGGTGATCAGTTTGCATGCCACAAAAGTGGTCAACAGCCTTGAAGGCGGAGCCATTCTCACTAACGACGAAGCGCTTGCTGAGGAACTTCGGCGCCTGAGAAACTTCGGTTTCGCTGGCTTCGATAAGGTGGTGTCCCTAGGCACCAACGCCAAGCTCAACGAGTTTTCTGCCGCGTTTGCGATCCGAGGACTGGAATGCCTAGACACCCTCATCCACCACAACAGAGGGATTCGTCGGATGTACCAGGAAAGCCTGGCCGATCTTCCAGGCGTTTCTTTCCATGATCCAGCGCCATCGGCAACAGCCAACCACCATTACGCTGTTCTGATGATTGATGCCACGGATTGCCCGCTCTCGCGGGATGAATTGATGTTTACGCTATGGGCTGAAAATGTCCTTGCCCGGCGCTATTTCTATCCAAGTTGCCACCGTATGGAGCCCTACGCTAGTCGCCCAGCAACCTGGCAGCCTCGGCTGCCGGTGACGGAAGCGGTGGCCGCTAGCGTGCTGGTGGTGCCCGCCAGCTCCGCCGTTTCGACGCAGGATGTTCTGCTGATCAGTCAGCGGATTCGCCAGGCGCTCCAGCAACATGGCGATGTGCGGGAGCGCCTCCAAGCGAGTGCCTCCGCTTGAGCGACCCCGATTGCCCTAATTATGCTGTTGCCCTGAACCCATGAGCCGTTTTCTCTCCCGCCTTGAATTGGAGGCGATGGGATTTGCAAGCCTTGGCGCCGATGTGAAAATCGACCGCCAGGCTGTGTTCATCAACCCCGACACGGTGTCCTTGGGCGACCACTGCCGCATTGATGCCTTTAGCTTGATCAGCGCAGGCGCCGAGGGCGTGCGGATAGGGCGGTACGTGCACTTGGGAGCTAGCTGCCAGATCTTTGGTGGCGGCGGGGCGGTGCTGCTGGAGGATTTTTCCTGCCTCTCGGGACGGGCCACAGCTTATACCAGTAGCGTGAGCTTACTTTCACGCATTAAAAATCTGATGTTCAATCCCACCCTTCCAGAGGCGTTCCGCAGCATCAGCCAAGGACCCGTGATCCTGCGAAAGCACAGTGGTGTGGGTTGCGGTTCTGTGGTGTTACCCGGCGTGGAGATGGGCTTTGGCAGTGCCGCGGGTGCCTTGACCCTGGTGCGCAAGTCCTTGCCCGAGGGAGTTGTGATCTGCGGCAACCCACCCCAAGTTTTGCTACACCGCGACCGGTCCGAATTGGAACGGTTGGAGGAGGAGTTTTTCGCCATGGAATGGGGTGAGCCAGACATCTGACGACTTACGGCAACAGGCTCAACGTTCGCTATACAGCCAACCTAGAACTCCTGTCTTTTCTGATAGCGAAGCTTAGGGGCTATCCCTCTGCTGGCAAGGTGGGCACCATCAAAGCCCAGCAGGAAAGCTGGAGGCCTACAGCTATTTACCATCGGTTTGCATAAATTGCGTCTACAGAACAAAAGAAAATTCACTGCCTACTCAGGCCACTCCAGCACCAGTTCCCACATGTCATCTACTTTCCTCTAGGCCATGCCTGCTTTCGTGAGGAGCTGCTTCTACTCCGCCCAATCTCACAACCCGAGCCGTTATGCTGACCCGCAATTCCAGCCCCGCGCAGCAGGGTCGCTCGAACTTACTGGAGGAGACGGTGCCCCCGCAGTTCGCATCAGGCTGAACTGAGCCGGCCTAGACGGGGCTTGTCATAATCTCCCTTGGGTCGCCCTCAGTGCATTTGCCGAACTGCCCCCCTAAACAGGAACGCGCTGCCTTGGCCAGCCATCATGAACATAACGTGATCAAGAGCCTTGCATGGCCTTAAGGGAACCAAGCGACGCAAGCCTGAGCAGCAATCAGATGGCGGACAGCCTTCAATGGCTGTCTTATGCCCTGATCCTGGTATTTTTGGCTCAAATTATTGCAGCACTTTTCCCAATCGCCCTATTCCAGGCGGAATGGATGGTGCGGTTTAGTGGCAGCATTCGCAGTATCGCCAGCTTACCGTTAATTGCCCTTGGCCTGATCATGCTTGCCAACATGATTGATGACGAGGTGATGCCCTCCAGCTCGCATCTTAAGGTTTTCAGACGCATCGCCAGCTTGGTGGCAATTGGCTTTTTGCTGTTGATTCCTCTGCAGACCTATGGAGCAGTGGTGGGCATCCGCAGCCAGTTGCAACAGGGTCAAGCCCAGCTTGGTAGTTTGGTTTCCGCCACCAACCTGGTCCGAGAGGCCAGCAACGAACAACAGCTGCGAGAAGCCATTCGCGCCATACCCGGGGCAGAAGAGTTGGCCTACCGCCCCCTGGGCGCCGATGTGCCATCTGTCAAAAAGGCTCTTCTCGACAGGTTGAGTGAATCAACCAACCGCCTGCAAGAACAGCTAAATGAATCGAAAAGCAAAACCTTGCAAAACCTTATGGGACCACTATTGCGTGATGCGATTATTTCCTTGGCTTACGCCATCGGTTTTGCTGGCATGGGTTATGGTCGAAATGGCAATTTGTCCTTGCTAAGGCGTCTGTTGAACGCCAACAAACCGTCCATATCTAAAGGCAGGCAGCTCTGGGGCGCAGAACGCCCTTAAGAGATCGAAAGCCAATGGCAGAAAACCTGATACCAGTTGAAGCGATCAACTGGCACATGCGCTGCTAGTTCGGGGGCGAGCTGCTCCTAGGAGCGCCTGGCTCGCTCCAACAAGGCGCTCGCCCGTTGCAAGCTGGCCGCATAGGTGCTGAGCAACGCCTGGGTTTGCAAGCTGGGATCTGGCATCGCGGCAGGCAACTCGGACAACACTTCCACCGCGAGCGCCCGGGGGTAGGGGTCGTTGGGAAGGACGTCGGGGTTAAGCCGAACCATCAGACTTTGGGCCCGTTGCAATTGCTCCAGCTGAGCCTGGGCGAGTTGATCACCGGCGCGTGCCTTGAGAAAGTAATGCTCCAGTTCCTCCTGCGCCTGGTGGAGCTGCTCGAAGGTCATGTCCGCCTCCTCCCGCGACTGCCGCAGCTGCGTTTCCCTACTGGCCAGGCCTTGCTCCAGCTCGGCCTTGACCAGTTCGTGGGCGCTCTCCTGAGCCGTCTTGAGCCTCCGCAGTTCCTCGAGATCGCGAGCCCCAGCCTCCAACTGCCGCTGCATCTCGCCCTCGGCCATGGAGTGACGCTCTCGTTCCTCCTGCACCTGCTGGTGGAGCTGCAACAAGGACATTTCCACTGTCTCCCTCGCCTCGTGCAGTTCCGTGTCCCGACTGATCAGGCATTGCTCCAGCTCGGCTAGTCGCGGTTCGAACTGCTCACGCAGGGCCTCCAGTTCCTGGTCGTGGGCACGCTGCTGGGCGGCCTTGGCCTGTTCGAAGTTGCTCTCCTGGTCGGCCTTGCTACGCCGCAGCTCCTCCAGGTCGCGGATGCCAGCCTCCAACTGCCGCTGCTTCTCCGCATCGGCCAGGGAGTAATGCTCCAATTCCTCCTGCACCTGGTGCAGCTGGAGTAGAGACAGTTCCGCCGCTTCTCGCGCCTCGCGCAGCTCCGTGTCCCTGCTGATCAAGCGTTGCTCCAGCTCCGCCAGTTGCGGTTCCAATCGCTGACGCAAAGCTTCCAGTTCCCGTTCGTGGGCGCTCGCCTGAGCGGACTTGGCCAGTTCGTGGGCGCTCTCTTGTGCGGTCTTGATCCGCCGCAGCTCCTCTAGATCGCAGACCGCAGCCTCCAACTGCCGCTGCTTCTCCGCATCGGCCAGGGAGTAATGCTCCAATTCCTCCTGCACCTGGGTCAGCTGGAGTAGAGACAGTTCCGCCGCTTCTCGCGCCTCGCGCAGCTCCGTGTCCCTGCTGATCAAGCGTTGCTCCAGCTCCGCCAGTTGCGGTTCCAATCGCTGACGCAAAGCTTCCAGTTCCTGTTCGTGGGCGCTCGCCTGGGCCGCCTTGGCCAGTTCGTAGGCGCTCTCTTGTGCGGTCATAATCCGCCGCAGCTCCTCCAGATCGCGAACCCCAGCCTCCAACTGCCGCTGCTTCTCGGCATCGGCCATGGAGTGACGCTCTCGTTCTTCCTGCACCTGCTGATGGAGCTGCAACAAGGACATTTCATGCGTCTCCCTCGCCTCGCGCAGTTCCGAGTCCCGACTGATCAGGCGTTGCTCCAGCTCCGCTAGTCGCGGTTCGTACTGCTCACGCAGGGCCTCCAGTGCCTGGTCGTGCTCATGCTGCTGAGCGGCCTTTTCCTGTTCATGCTCACGCTGCTGGGCCGCCTTCGCCAGTTCGTAGGCGCTCTCCTGAGCGGTCTTGACTCGCCGAAGCTCCTCCAGATCGCGAACTGCAGCCTCCAACTGCCGCTGCTTCTCGGCATCGGCTTGAGCGGAGCGTTCCAAGGCCCCTTGGACTTGATGCAACTCCTGCATGGTGTGCTCGCTGGCCTCCCTGGCCTGCCGCAGCTCCGCATCCCTACTGGCTAGGCCTAGCTCCAGATCCGCCACCCTGGGCTCCAACCGCTGACGCAAGGCCTCCAGTTCCTGGTCGTGCTCACGCTCGTGGGCAGCCTTGGCCAGCTCGAGGGCACGCTCCTGGGCCGCGTTGGTGCGCCGCAGCTCCTCCAGATCGTGGACTGCAGCCTCCAACTGCCGCTGCTTCTCGGCATCGTCCTGAACAGAGCGCTCCAAAGCTCCTTGGACTTGTTGCAACTCCTGCAAGGTTTGCTCGCTGGCCTCCCTCGCCTCCCGCAACTCCGTGTCCCTGCTGACCAGGCGCTTCTCCAGCTCCGAGGACGCCGCCTGCACCCGTTGGCTCGCAAGGAAGGCTTGCAGTAGAGCGTCTCCCTGCTGTCCAGCCTGCAGCAAGCGCTCGCGGTAGTGCAAATCCGGATCGCGGCCCAGCAGCGCGGCGCGGAGCTCAAGATCGTGGTAACAGTCCAGCAACGCGGGTTCTTCCTCGAGCAAGCTGAGGCACACAGCAGCTAGAAGCGGGGGAATTGGCAGGGGGGAAGCTGGGGATGGGGAGGCGTCGTCGCCGTCGTCAAACCAACTGCGCAGAACCTGCGGGCCAAGCCTGTGCAGCTGGGAGATCGCCAGCAATGGCTGCCCTGGGCGCTCAGACCAGTCGACCAGACGGCGATAGCCCTGCAGCAGGCTCTGAGCCATGAGGCCCTCCGTTTCGGGCCCTGACCCCACCATGGCGATCAATCGATCCGGGCTGTCGTATAGCAGCAGGGACTCGGCGTCGGGTAAGGCGGACAAGCCCTCCGCCGGCAAAGGGTGCAATCCAGCTGCGATGAGCGTGCTCACGGCTGTTGCAGAGAGCTGAAACGGCGTAACCCAGTACCGCATGGTGAAAGCACTCCAGCCATCCTGCTGAAGAGCTTATAGGGCAGTCGCTAGTTGCAAGTCGGTTGCCCCGGGGCGGTAGGGCTTCTCCACGGAAAACCCGGTCGGATCAACGACCATTAAATCAGGAACGGGGGGCTTGCCAAACCCGGAACACCACTGCAAGCGTCAAAGTATCCTAGCGCGAATGCCGAACCCTAGCTATGCGTCCACCAGACGCTGCTAGAGAGGCTCACAGGACCTCTTGAGGTAAACCACTCGAAGGGGGCTGTACCTAATGATTTGAGCTCCATGACCTCAAAAGAAACAAACGCAGTAGCGTGCGACCACGGCAGCGGGAGGGAGATCACGGTGTGGGTGGGTGTTCCCGGCCTTGCCAGAGGGTTGCCCAGCTCGGGGAGCTTGCTGGTGGTGGAGGCCGAGCCCCAAAGAGCGGAAGAACTCAGGCAAATGCTGCGGGATCGGCCAGAGACGCTGGTCTGCGAGGAGGTGCTGGCGGCTGAAAACGAGGCCACGGTGCGATGGCACCGCTTCAACGATACGCGCTTGAATGGACCGAGCGATATCACGATTTGGCAGAAACGTTTCCCAAACTTGCGACAGTTTGATGAAGAGCAGCGCTGTGGACGACGCCTCGGCGACCTGCTGGACAACTGGGTCCCGCGTGAAGGGGAACAGGCTCTGGCACCGCTGCACCTCGTACTGCGCCAGGGAGATCCCCTGGCGGCCCTGGCTGGACTTGGGCCTTGGATCAGTCACCTGCAGACGGTGCGAATGATGCTGCCATGGCCTGAAGAAACGATGCAGCTCGCAGAGACCTGGCTCGCGGAGCAGAATTTTGGTCAAGATCCACAAACTTCGGCGATGTGGAATCGCGACCCAGTGGCGACAAGAGACTGGCTACTGAAAGAGAAAGAAAAGGAAAAACAAGACCTGCTTATTGCCAACCAACAGCTTAACAATGGTTGCGCAACAATGCGTGCAGAAAGGGATATTGCAGTGGCCAAGTTAGAACAGATTACTACGCAATGGGAGGAACATAAAGAAGCGCAGAATCAAACTCTCGCAGAAATCCAGCAGTTACAGATCGAGGCCGAAAAGCTGAGAAGCCAGATGGAAGACGTCCAAAAGGAACTTCAACAAACAACCGGCGAAAAATTGGAATTACAGCAAAAGCTCCAAACGCAGGAAACCACAAGCCTCAACGACAGACAAGCATTAAAAAGCCTATTGCCCTTAGAGCTTTACAGGGAAGTAAGCAGTGACCTTAGCGACCTTGATGATGATCAATTGATCCTCCATTACCTGCAACATGGCCGACACGAGACGCCCCTAAAGACCTACGTGGAACTAGATGGCGAGCTAAAAGCGAGTCTAATACAGAACGAAGAAGCTGGGGCCAAGCTAAATCAACTGGAGGCACAGTTTAGGTTAACTCATCAACAGCTCGAAACCCTGAAAGATGTGTTTGCGAGATTAGCCGACAGGCAGCAATCACCAACGCAAGAAAAAGAGGAATGACGGATGTTTTTTCACTGACAACCACGGGCGCTTGGCGAAAGCTCAATCGCCTTTGCGTTGATGCCAGTCAAGTCAAAGAGATGTCGGTGAACGACACTCAATTACATGCCATCAACTATCTCAGTATAGCTCCTTACTCAACCGAAGATAGCACCCATTACCTGGCAGAAGTGGCGAACGAAAATGCGCTCGCAGCTTGCAACCTTTCCCTGTACAGAGCAAGCTTGCTTTTCGCCTACAAGCATGTTATCAACAAGGATTATCAACGTGCGCACGAGGAATGCTGCCATGCAATCAGCAATCTAGAAGCAGGACTAAACCGCCTTGGCATAACACCTAAGCTGGAACGATATGATCTCACAAAAAACGCACGCGGTTTCGTCAACAGTCTTGCTAGCCAAGCCGAACTTCAGCAGGCAAGAATAAAAGGCAAGATCGCTTCACACCTAGTATTTATCCTTGGCATGCACCGAAGTGGAACATCAGCAATCACCGGCATGCTGGCCCAAGCGGGATTTGCCGCACCGACAGATCAGATGCCTGCAAATATAGTGAACCCCAAAGGGTTTTGGGAATCATTAAGCATTGCAAAGCTCAATGAAGACTTCCTGGAAAAAATGGAAAGCCATTGGAGCTCTTCATTACCGCTGCCAGCAGGCTGGGGCGAAAGCATCAGCGCGCGAGAATGGCGAACTTCGCTGATAAACTTGATCTCCGAAGTCTTTAGAGGTGCAGAGCTGCCGACAATTAAAGATCCAAGATTTTGCACATTAGTCCTTGGGCTCGAGTCCTGGCTTGAATCGAGATTAGTTGACGCTAGCTTTATCATACCAATCAGAAACCCCCTAGAAGTTTACAATTCTCTAATGAAAGCTCAGGGCACTGATCTCAACAACGCCTTGCGGCTATGGATTCACTCGATTCTCACAGCAGAGAAATTCACAAGGGGCTACAGAAGAAAGCTCATCAGCTTTGATATCCTTATTCAGGATCCAGGCAGAGTTCTGGAGGTTTGCCTCAAGCTCGTTGAACTGAGCACAGATCCTGAAAAAACATCAAACTTTGTAGATTACAATACTGAAGGCCGTCCCGAAGCCATTGATCAAGCAACAGCATTTATCGATAAGAGCCTGAGAAGGCAACGGGCAGTCATCACGGAAAAGGACCTTTCAGAAACAGAACGGACTCGCGATATCAGGTTGATCAATCTGGCGGACGAGACATATCGGGCGATCCTTTCTAACATTACAGATGACGAAGGTATATCGAGAGTTCTTGATGAGATGGCTCCCAGACTCCTCAGCGCCCTAGCTTGGTGAATAGCAACTCAGAGCAATCGACTCTTAATTGTCAAAGCTAGCCTGAACCAACGCATTTAGACCAAATAATTCACAATCAAAGCGTGTCGGCGAGATAGAGGCCAATCCATTCATCGCGAATCTCTCGTAAATCTGCTTCCTTGATCTCGAACCGCTGCAAACTTGCACGTATGGTATCAACATCAAGGAGATCAGCGCATCGGCAGTATTCGAGCAGTTCGGGGAGCGCATCGGGTATACGAATAGGTCGTTCAATCCCATGCTTCTCTTGAGCCTTCCGGCGATAGTAGCCGACCTCGTGATGGCGCTGGATCAGCTCAAGCCGCCGGGTGTAGTACTCACGAACGAGCGCCTGACGAGTTTCCGTAGCGGCAGGACCAGCTTGTCGCAGTAATGCCCGTCGCATCGCGTCGTCTTCCGGCTTGCGAGCAACGACGGCGAAGCTAGCAGCAAGACTACGTGACGAAAAATCATCAAAGCCGTCGAGAAGGGGGCTGGCTGGAGAAAGGTCTCGTCGCATTTCGTCAAGCACGTCCCCCAATGGCATGCCAAGGAGACGCCTCTGAAGATCGGTGGCTAGGCAACCGAGGTACC
>Ga0209088_10001971_pt1 | contig 12963 bp, 9 predicted proteins | sample S_140625_EF_Meta_FD_187324 | JGI IMG/M metagenome (GOLD analysis project Ga0209088, IMG submission 187324) | Freshwater microbial communities from Lake Simoncouche, Canada to study carbon cycling - S_140625_EF_MetaG (SPAdes) (version 2) | ecosystem: Environmental > Aquatic > Freshwater > Lake ...
TTAATTATGCTGTTTAGTTCAATTTTGGTTTATAAAAAATTCGGACGGCAAAGGTAATGTCTGTAAACGAATTACCAAAATGTTATTTGCTATTTTTTAAAAAATAAAGCAATTAGACCTTTCTGCCGTACGATTGTCTTTGTTTTTGATAGTTAATTAACTGATTAACAGTTGTTTAACTATATTTTCACCAACCACCCATGCTCATCTGGCTCAAGCCCTACTCGGATATCATTCAGCTTCTTTTTAAGCTTTGGCGCAACCTCTGACTTAGTTAAGTCAAAATCCATCACGTAATCTCCATCAGCTAATTTGGAAATAAAGGAGACAACAGCCGCTGTACCCACCCCAAATACCTCTTCTAACTTACCCGATTTGTGTGCAGCAAGAATCTCTTCTATTGAAAGGTTACGCTCTTCTACAGGATACCCCATTTCCCTTAATAAGGTAATTGCACTGTCTCTTGTCACCCCTTTCAAGACGGTACCTCTTTCTAAGCTTGGTGTAATCACTTTTCCTTCAATCACAAACATCACATTCATCATCCCCACTTCTTCTACATATTTATGTTCCAAAGCGTCTGTCCATAAAACTTGATCATACCCCTTTTTTTGTGCTAAAACAACAGGGTACAAACTGGCTCCATAATTACCCCCATTTTTTGCAAAACCTACCCCACCCGGTGTTGCTCTAGTATAATTTTTTTCAATCAAAATCTTCATTGGTTCTGCATTGTATGGACCAGCAGGACCTAGAATAATCATGAATTTATACAAGGCCGATGGTCGCACACCAATGAATGGATCAGTTGCAATCATGAATGGTCGAATGTATAAAGAATGATCCTCCTGTTTTGGAATCCAATCTTGTTCAATTTTTATTAATTGCTTCATGCCATCCATAAATAACCATTCAGGCACTGTTGGCATTTGCATTCTTTCAGCAGAGATATTGAAACGTTTATAATTTTCTTGAGGTCTAAAAATAACCACCTGATCTGTTGCACTCTTATACGCTTTAATGCCTTCAAATATGGATTGACCATAATGCAAGACTGCAGAAGATGGATCTAATTGTAATGGTTCGAATTTTTTGATGACTGCATTTGTCCATTCGCCATTGATATAATCTGCTTCCAACATATAGTTGGTAAAGCTTTTCCCAAAGTAAAAATTTTTAGCATCTAAATGCCTTAATTGCTCCTTTGGCATTTCGATAAATGGGACATTGTGTACACTCATATTTATTCGTTTTAATGCAAAATCAAGCACAAAGAAACACAAAAAAATAAAGACATACAATTGTTATTTTTTCAAATCAATCAATTCAGCTAATTTTCGGTAACCAAATTCTATGAAAGAAGTTAAAAACAAGCTACCAAATAGCGTATTAGTGCACCTGTACAAAGAAAGTTTAGTATTAGGTATTGCGCCAACCATTGTGGATAAAAAAGCACAGGCATCCCAACCTGTAGTGGAAAAAAATGCAACAACAGAGACAGAAGATCCCCTCATTACGCCAATTAAATTTCTTGGGGAGCACCAAAAAAAGATCCTCGTTTTAGTGCAAGATATCAATGCAGTGCATTTAAATGAAAGAGACTTCGATTTATTAACTTCCATTTTAAATGCATGTAAATTAAACATTGCTGATATTGCTTTGATTAATCTAGCAAATAAAAACTTTTCCTTACATCAAATTTTAACACAAGTGCCTTCTGAATTTGTATTCATTTTTGATATCAATCCTACGCAACTAAAAATTAAATTGCCTACTAAATTATATACCCCCATTTTACTTGGAGCAACCCAATTATTATTCAGTAATAATTTATCACAAATGCAAGGAATTGATCAGGCTTCTAAAATTGAAAAGACAAAATTATGGAGCGCATTAAAATTAATTTTTAAATTATAAATCTAATTTTTAATTAAAATGCATACACTCATTTTTGCTACAAACAATCGGAATAAAGTGGCCGAAATTCAATCCTTAGTTGGCCCTAATTTTGAGATTATTCCACTCAAAGAAGCTGGCATTGAGATTGACATTCCAGAGCCGCATGACCAATTGGAAGCCAATGCCCTAGAGAAGGCCATGACCATTTTTAAATTAACCAATCAAGACTGTTTTAGTGAAGACACTGGATTAGAAATTGCTGCACTCGACGGCGCTCCTGGCGTTAAAAGTGCAAGATATGCAGGAGAAAATAGCAATGCGCAAGCCAATATCGACCTTGTTTTAAGTAAAATGACCGGCATTGAAAATAGAGCTGCACAGTTTAGGACAGTCATTTGCCTTATCTGGAAAAATCAAACCTATTATTTTGAAGGTATTTGTATAGGTCAAATCTTAACTGCAATGCAGGGAGAGAATGGATTTGGTTATGATCCTATTTTTTTACCCGATGGTGCTTCTAAAAGCTTTGCCAATATGACGATGGATGAAAAAAATCAATTCAGTCATAGACAAAAAGCCGTGACGCAATTGTTTGAATTCTTAGGTACTTTATAATATTACTGAATGAATGGCGTCTCGCTATTCCATATCTCCCAACTGGCATTGGCTTGCAAGTGTAACATTTCTAATCCATTCTGTGTGGTCGCACCTTTTGCTGCACCCAATGCTAAAAATTTAGTTTCGGCTGGATTATACACCAAATCATACAGATGATGCTTTGATGTGATTGCCTCATAAGGCAAATTGGGCGCCTCATCCACATTCGGAAATGTACCAACAGGACTCGTATGAATGAGCAATGTATGTACTGCTATGATTTCGGGACTTAAAGTTGCATAAGTAATACAGCCATTTGATGCTGTTCTGGAAACCAATTGATAGTCAATGCCTAATTTTTTAAGCACCCATTCTACTGCAGCAGCAGCGCCTCCAGTTCCAAATATGAGTGCTTTTTGGTGGTGGGATGCTAAATAAGGTAACAGGGATTGTTCAAAGCCAATGACATCTGTATTGTAGCCGTATAAAGCGCCTTGGTGCAGTTGGATGCAATTACATGCTTGAATGGATTGTACTACCGATGAAGCATGTTGTAAAAAAGGAATCACTAATTTTTTATACGGAATGGTGACATTCAATCCTTTTAAGGATGGATTGTTCTCCCATAAGCTATTAAATCCATCGATGGAATCAATTGGAAAATTTTCATACTGGGTATCCAATATATTTTCAGTCAAGAATTTATTGGTAAAATACCCTTTTGAAAAAGAATGTGATAATGGAAATCCGATTAATCCAAACTGGCGCACATTTATTTATTTAAATATAAATCAAAAGTATCTCCGCGAAGGCCAATACGCATTGCTTCTAATGGAATTACTTCAGACGGAGCAATATTACCAAGGTTCACATTGCAACCAATTAATTCAAGAAAATATAATTGTTGCGCTTTTTGTGGTGCTTCCCAAAGAATTTTTTCAGCAGGGATCTTAGTTAGAATCTCCTGCACAAGCCCTTCCCTCACTTCTCCTGAACCTCTATAGATACCAACGTTTCCTGCTTCTCTAGCTTCTGCAATCACATAGGATGCGCCAGCACTTAACTCGGCACTCATTAATTCAATCCATTTATAAGGAGGGATGATATGTGCGGCGTCTTTGCTTCCTACTTCACTAAATACTTTTGCAAATTTTGCTATTTTTTCAATGTAACCACATTTCTCTGTATGTGGAATTTCAATAGAACCATCACTCACTTCAATCACATCAATCTTATAATCTTTACACATTGCTATGTAATCATCGAACTGATTTCTGATCACAAAAGCTTCAAATAATGTACCTCCAAAATAAACAGGAATATGATGCTGTTGGTATAACTCAATTTTTGCTCTCAAATTCGGTGTCACAAAAGAAGTACCAAAACCTAATTTAACAATATCTGTATGAGGTCCGGCAACACTGATAAAATTCTCCGCATCTCTAAAACTAAGGCCTTTATCCATGACCATTGTTAATCCGTTTTGTCTAGGCTGTTTTGTTCTTTCAGGTATTTGTGTTAAACTAAAATTCATCATATTGCTATTTTTGCAAAGATAATTTAAAATATTCAGTTTATCTAAGCTTCTTGTATTGACTGATTAATTCCACCACTTTAGGATCTTGAATCAGTTCAGGATAAAATTTAATGAGCTTATTTAACCATTTACCCGATTTAGACAAAGCCATCTCTAATTGCAGCAATCCTTCCTTTCGCTTTTTCATCATAAATAAAATAGCACTTCGGTAGTATACAAAAATAACTTTACCCTGTGTGGACATATAAGCCAATTCTGTTTGCTCTAAAGCAGCATCGTATTGCTCATTGGCAATGAGGCATTTTATAAAACTTTCCCAACCTGCTATTTGCTTTGGCTTATGTTTTACAACAATACCAAAATAAGTTGCTGCTTCTTTGTAATCGTCTAAATACATATAGCATTCCCCCATCATGATATAGTACTCATTGATATGCTTATTGATTCTGATGGCATGTTCGATTTGTTTAATCGCCATCTGCCATTTTGATTCTAACATATACGTAGAAGCTATTTTTTGATAGAGCCTACTATCTTCTGGATTTAAGTGCACTGCTTTTTTATAATGGAACCTCGCTTGCGCAAAGTTTTTTAATCGATGGTAACAATGTCCAATGGCTTCATATATCACATCTTCAGGCCTTGATAGTTCTAGGACTTTCTCCAATGCATCAATGGCTTCTTTGTATTTTCTAATTCTTAGATACGCATCTCCCATATTGCGATAAGCATAATCAAACTTTTCATCAATGACGATAGCAAACTGATAAGCATCAATTGCTTTTTCAAATAGTTTTATACCTTGGTATGCTGCTGCAAGATTAAACCATGCGAGTGCATTGTAAGGCTGTTCGTCAATCATTTTTTGATGCAGTACAATACTTTCTTCATTCCTGCCTGTGAAATCTGTCCAAAAACAAATTTTATAGAGTGCCTCTTCATTGGTTGGTTCTTCTTCTAAAATCAATTGTAAGCAATCAAATACTTTATCAAAGGCTTCGTGGTCATCAAAGACATCTGCTAATTCAAAAAGTAATTCTGTTCTTTCAGCACCTTCAAACAAATGCAATGCCTCTTGTAATAAAACAATTGCTTCTTCGGGTTGATCTAAAGCCAAATAAGCATCCGTTTTAAGAATGAACAAATTCATGTCTTGATGATCATACAAAGCGGCTGTATTCAATAAGACTAATGCTTCGGTATATTTTCTGGTAGCCAATAATAAATCTGCTTTTTTAATCATCAGCAGTGCGGAAGATGGAAATTGGGATAATGCAATATCTGCAGCTTCAATCGCTTCAACAATCGCATCTTTTTCATCTAAGTGGGCTATGATCTTCTCAAAATCATCCTCTTCTATATAGGATGGTGCTTTGCCCGTTTTTAGGTTCTGGTAACGTAAAAGCAGGTCCTGAATATCTCCATTTTCGTCTTCAAACTGATGATTGAACATGGCAACTATTTACATATGTTTAATAAAACACTGAAAATCAATGAAATAGGTCTAATTATTAGCATTCCATTGCTTTACTAAATGTACGTGTTCGGGCTTAATTTGAACCAATTTATTGTTCACAGTCGACCCAATTTATCGTTAAAAAAATATTTATGCTGGAATGGCATAATGTTTTATCTTCGTAATAATCTTGCGTATCCTACAAAACATATTAACCTCTTTAGTATTCATTACAGTCGTATCCTCTTCTGTACATGCATCTACAATTGTGACTGTAACGACTGAGTCAAAAAAAGTCACCGAGAAATACAGTTTAAAAAACTTGAGTAGTTTAAGTCATAAAGCAAGCACATTTCGTGATTTAAAATCCAGCCTACTTTATAAAGGCCTTTCAGTTTCAAGTAATTTGAATACTGGCTTAGGACAAACAAATTATCTTAAATACAATAAAGGAAATATCACCTACGTAATCCCTTATCGTCACAAAGTGATTTTACCTAGATTTAAGACACCAAGTCCACAACATCCCTAATTAATTTGTTGGTAGTTAATTTTATTCCCTTCTTTTGTCGTCAATTGATAATTCAATCCCAAGCCTAGTATTTGTTTAAATGCATGTTCATACACTGTCACCGTGGATAAAATTACAGGATTGATGGAAGCATATTTGATATTTGATGAATGTCATAGGTGATGGCACATTCACCTACAACTTTAGTTTGGACCTGTAATTGAAAGACGATACAACTAAGACAGCAAAAAATGAAAGGGGATAATCGTAGCATATTAAGTATGCTTTAAAATAAAAGAGACCTAATGTTGCATTAGGCCTCTTTAGCAGATATTATTTTTTAGTCTTGTCTTTTAAGGCTTGTACTTTTTTTTGCGACTCCATCATTTGTTCATATTTCTCCTGCCAGTTACTTTTTTTCTTTGGCGTCTTTCTTTTAACTTGTATGGTAGCCAAAATTTTATCATGATCTATGATGACTTTTTGAATGACCAATTGTAATAATAAAGTCACAATATTAGAAACAGTATAATACCAAGTTAATGCAGAAGGCAAACTATTGAAGATAAACAATAGCATGAAAGGGAAGATGTATGGCATGTACTTTAATGCAGGATTATCTTGCGTAGGCGTCATCGACATATTATAGATAGAAGAGATAAACGTGGTCAATACTGCAGTCAAAGTAAACAAACTGATATGGCTTCCAAAACCCAAGGGAATACTAAAAGGAAGGGTGTAAATAGAATCATAACTAGATAAGTCTTGGCTCCATAAAAAGGACTGTCCCCTTAAAGCGATATTGGAATTAAAGAAACTGTAAAGTGCAAAGAAGATAGGAATTTGCAATAAAGCAGGAATACACCCACCTAAAGGATTTACACCCGCTTCTCTAAACAACTTCATTTGCTCCATTGCGAAAGCTTGTTGATCATCCCCTGTCTTTTTCTTAATCTCATCTAATTCAGGCTTCAATACTTTCATCTTGGCTGTACTCAAGAAACTTGTATACGTCAAAGGCGAAGTCACTAAACGAATAAAGATGGTTAATAAAAACACAACCCATCCATAATTTTGAACAAAGCCAGCGAAAAAATCAAACACTGGCATAATGATATATTTGTTAATAGGGCGAACAAATGAATATAAGTCTCTTCCCAAATTCACAATTTGCTCCATCTCTGGCGCCTGTGATTTTAAGATTTGGAAATCATTTGGACCATAATAAAGTGAGAGTGGTATAGAAGCATTGGCCCCAGTTAATTTTGTTTGGAACTGCGCTTGTAAAGTTGCAAGTCCATTGCTGCTATCTGTCTTTCGCTGCCAGTCAATTTTACCTGAATTAAACCCATCCTTATAAATCACTGTCGTCGCAAAAAATTGTTGCACCAAACCTACCCACTGAACAGGCTTTTCAAAAACCTTATTTGTTTTACTTGAAATATAATCAAACTTATTTCCTTCCGAAAAACAAATATTAGACATTTGACGCTCATAAGTCGTTGTCTTTTCTTGTCCATAAGAATGCACATCCCACAAAACGTTCAATTGATTGTTGGTCAACAATTGATCTGCACCATCCAATATGATATTCCATTCCACATTGTATTTTCCTTTAGCTAAAATAAATTGGTGCTTAATTGTTTTACCATTAGGAGCAGTCCAAGCATATTCCATTTTTTGATCCCCATTCTGATCGGTGGATACATTGGATACAGGAAATATAACTTGGTTAATTTGTACTGTTTGATTGTTACCTGCATTCACAGCATAGGACAATGAGCTGCTATCTCCCAATTGGACCAGTTCCTTTTTTGAATTTTTGTATTTCTTCAAGGTAACACTTGCAACCTGACCTCCTTTATTAGTGAATGTTACTTTAATTAAATCGTTCTCTAAAATAGCAATCTCCTCTTTCAAAGTATCCGCAACAACTGCTAAACCAGTGGCATCTTTTTTAGTTGAATCAATCAATACAACCGTATTCAATGCTGCTGCTTTTTCGGCATTGGCTTTCACCATTGCAACAGAGTCATCAAATCTTTTTTTATAGGCTGCTATTTCATTTTGCTGCTTATAGGTGTACCAAAAGTAAACAAAGAATAAACCTGCTAATAATACAAACCCAATGACCGTATTTTTGTCCGTTTTCATGCTTTTAAATTAATCTAAATAGATGCGGCAAAGGTATGTTTTTTATTACAAATTCCTACTGTATTTACCCCCTGTATGGTAAAGCAGGTTCGTAATATCCCCTAAACTACAATACTTCACCGCTTCCATCAAGAGCTCAAAAACATTTTCATTTTGAACAGCAGCTTGATGCAGCAAGTTTAGATAATCTGCGGCTTGGTCTTTATTCCTATTTTTAAATTGCGCTAGATTGGCAATTTGTAATTTCTTTTCCGAAGCGGAGGATCTAAATACGGGACGACGATCATTGCTATTTTGATCTGCTTGATCAATAAAGGTATTTACACCAATGATTGGAATTTCCCCGTGATGTTTTCTGGTTTCATACAACATACTCTCTTCCTGAATCTTAGAACGCTGATACATTCTTTCCATGGCGCCTAATACACCACCTCTTGCATTGATTCTTTCCAACTCTTGCAACACCGCTTCTTCTACCAAGTCTGTTAATTCATTCATCATGAAGCTGCCTTGTTGTGCATTTTCCACTTTAGCAGTACCTAATTCCTTATTAATGATTAATTGAATAGCAAGGGCCCTTCTTACACTCTCTTTTGTTGGGGTGGTAATGGCTTCGTCATAGGCGTTGGTATGCAAACTGTTGCATTGATCATAAATTGCATACAATGCTTGCAATGTGGTTCTGATATCATTGAAATCGATCTCCTGCGCGTGTAGACTTCTGCCACTTGTTTGAATATGGTATTTTAATTTTTGAGACCTTGGATTGGCCTTGTATTTAAGCTTCATTGTTTGTGCCCAGATTCTTCTTGCCACTCTTCCAATCACTGCATATTCTGGATCCATGCCATTGCTAAAAAAGAAACTGAAATTAGGAATAAAATCATCAATCGCTAAACCTCTATTTAAAAAATACTCAATGTAGGTAAATCCATTGGCCAGTGTAAATGCCAACTGTGTAATTGGATTGGCCCCAGCTTCTGCAATATGGTATCCTGAGATAGAGATGCTGTAAAAGTTTTTTACTTTTTGATCTACAAAATATGCTTGCACATCGCCCATTAATTTTAATGCAAAATCAATCGAGAAGATACATGTGTTTTGTGCCTGGTCTTCTTTTAAAATATCTGCCTGTAATGTCCCACGAACATTTTGTAGCACTTGCCTTTTAATGTTTGCATATACTTTTGGATCAAGTACTTGATCACCGCTCACGCCTAATAATTTTAAGCCCAAACCATTGTGTTGGATGGATTGTTTTTTCAAGCTTTCAAAATCATGGTAGACAGGCCTAGGTTTTGTTTTAAAAATTTGATTCAATTTTTTATTGACAGCTGGCCACAATTTTTGTTCCGTAATGTATTGTTCACAAGCTTGATCTATTGCTGCATTAAAAAACATCGCTAGTATGATGGCCGCAGGACCATTGATGGTCATACTCACAGAACTTGTTGGGTCATTTAGATTAATCCCTGAATACAATTTCTTGATATCATCCACCGAAGCAATATTCACACCCGCATTGCCAATTTTTCCAAATACATCCATTCTATTAGAAGGATCTTGCCCATATAAAGTCACACTATCAAATGCGGTAGATAATCTTGTTGCTGGTTGTCCATTGGCTAAAAAATGAAAGCGTTGATTGGTTTTTTCTGGACCGCCCTCACCTGCAAACATTCTTGTTGGATCCTCACCTGTTCGTTTTAAATCAAACACACCAGCCGTGTAGGGATAATGCCCTGGTATATTTTCTTTTAATTGCCACTCTGCAATATCTCCCCAGTCTTTAAAATTAGGTAGATACACTTTCTGAAGTGACAACCCAGATTCAGTTTTAAATCTTAAAGGTTGATGAATCTTTTTACCTCTTATTTCATAGACCAATGCATCTTGTTGGTATTTCGTTTTTGTTGCTTCCCAAGTTTGAATAGACTTTTTTACTTCTGGATCGATTGCCCCAGCTACTTTTTCTGCTTCTTCATTTAAAAGCGGTAATTTCTTAAGCTTAGGATTTTGCATCACTTGCTCATAACTATACCACTGCGAAGCCAGTTGCTTTTGTTCTGCTATCCAAACTTTATTTTTTTGTATTGTTTCAACAATTTCATTTAAATAATTAAAACGATTGAGTGGAATAGTTGGTGTGGCCACCTGACTCGCATTGTACACCAATGGCTTGGCAATGGTCTTCCATTTTAATTGATGCTGCTGATTCACTAACTCAATCATATGATTGAATAGATGCTGCATGCCTGGGTCATTGAATTTTGAAGCAATGGTGCCATACACGGGCAATGTCGAATGATCTGCATTGAATAAATGACGCGACCTAGCATATTGTTTTTTGACATCTCTTATCGCATCCAATCCACCTGCTCTATCAAATTTATTGATGCCAATAATTTGTGCAAAGTCAATCATATTAATTTTCTCTAACTGACTAGCAGCACCAAATTCTGGTGTCATAATGTACATAGGTAGCGTTACATAATCTACAATGGACGCGTCATTTTGACCAACTCCTGCTGTTTCAATAATGATGGCATCATAGCCAGCTGCTTTGCATAAATAAATCACTTGGTCTAGAGATCCAGAGATGGATTGATGATCCGACCTTGTTGCGAGTGATCGCATAAATACATTGGGATGATGTATGGCATTCATCCTTATTCTATCTCCTAATAAAGCACCACCAGTTTTTTTCTTAGTTGGGTCTACCGACACCACGGCGATGCTTAAATCAGGATTGGTTTGGATAAAATAATGCACCAAACGATCACATACGGTGGACTTTCCTGCACCACCTGTACCTGTTAATCCAATGACAGGAATATTTTTTTGAATAACTTTTTTATCTTTCTTGATTTTTAAAGTACCATTTTGCAATAGTGTAATATCCCTTGCTAATTTTCTTGGATCAGTTTTTTTATCAAAGGGAAGTTTCGAATACTTAGTTGTTTGATTGGATTTTAATGGAAAATTAGCAATTGCCATCACTTCACGAATCATGCCTTCTATCCCCATGGCAAGACCATCTTTAGGTAAATATATTTTTGAGATTCCTTTAGCGTGGATGATAGCAGCTTCGGAAGGTAAAATGGTGCCACCACCTCCACCAACTATTTTAATATGTTGGTAGCCCGCATCGTCTAATAATTTTCTGAGGTAGGAAAAAAATTCAATATGACCTCCTTGATAAGATGTAATGGCAATCAATTGCACATCCTCTTCGATCGCTGCTTCAACAATTTCTTGTGCAGATCGATTATGTCCCATGTGGATGACTTCTGCACCTTGTTCTTGCAGCACGCGGCGCATGATATTAATAGAGGCATCATGGCCATCAAACAAACTAGTCGAAGTTAAAATTCTTATTTTTTGCATAGCACAAAACTAACAAATGTTAGCGGTATAGCAAAGTGGAAATTTACTTTTTTGCGTAGGCTTTTGCAGCAGCAATAAAATGGACAAATAAAGGTGCTGGTGCTTCTACTGTACTTTTTAATTCTGGATGGTATTGTACACCAATAAAGAATGGGTGATTGGGTAATTCAATAATTTCTACCAACCCAGTGGCAGGATTGACCCCACTAGTGACCATTCCATTTTCTTGTAAGGTTTTCAAATAAGTATTGTTAAATTCATAACGATGACGATGACGTTCGTTAATCAAAGTGGTGCCATATATTTTATGCGCCAATGTATTTTCTGTGATGGAGCAAGGATAAGATCCTAAACGCATCGTTCCTCCCTTCATTGTAATGGCTTTTTGTTCTTCCATCATATTAATGACCGGGTCGGGGCTATTTGGATCCATCTCTGTAGAATGGGCTTCTTTTAATCCAATCACATTTCGTGCAAATTCAATCACAGCCATTTGCATACCTAAACAAATACCAAAAAACGGCAAATTGTTTTCTCTTGCATATTGAACAGCAATAATTTTTCCTTCAATTCCTCTGTTTCCAAATCCAGGAGCTACTAATAATCCATCTAAACTTCCCACTAATGCCTTCACATTGTCTTGGGTAATGTCTTCACTATGCACATTCACTACATTCACTTTCACCTCATTCATAGCGCCTGCATGAATAAATCCTTCCAAGATTGATTTATAAGCATCTTGTAACTCAATGTATTTACCAATTAGGCCAATGTTTACAGTAGCCTTAGGATTTTTTAATTTATCTAAAAATAACTTCCACTTAGTTAAGTCTGGCTCTTTAAAGTTGGTAATCTTTAATTTTTCAAGCACGATTAAATCTAATTTTTCTTCCAACATTTTCAAGGGCACTTCATAAATAGTAGATGCATCTGCTGCTTCAATCACTCTTCCAGCTTTTACATTACAAAACAATGCAATTTTTCTTTTGATATCATCGTTTAAAGGCTCTTCTGCTCTGCATACAATCACATCTGGACGAACTCCTGCTTCACTCAACATACGCACACTATGTTGCGTTGGTTTTGTTTTTAATTCTTTCGCCGCTTTTAAATAAGGTACTAAAGTTAAGTGCACCACCATCACATCCTCCTCTGGCAATTCCCATTGGATCTGTCTCACTGTTTCCACAAAAGGCAAACTTTCAATATCACCCACTGTGCCCCCAATTTCTGTAATGACTACATCATATTTTCCATCTTGACCCAATAAAAGCATTCGATGCTTAATTTCATCTGTAATATGCGGCACCACCTGAACTGTTTTGCCAAGAAATTCTCCAGCTCTTTCTTTATTGATCACCGTCTGATAGATACGGCCTGTTGTGACATTGTTCGCTTGTGAGGTTGGGGTATTTAAGAAAC
>Ga0209088_10001973_pt1 | contig 12953 bp, 9 predicted proteins | sample S_140625_EF_Meta_FD_187324 | JGI IMG/M metagenome (GOLD analysis project Ga0209088, IMG submission 187324) | Freshwater microbial communities from Lake Simoncouche, Canada to study carbon cycling - S_140625_EF_MetaG (SPAdes) (version 2) | ecosystem: Environmental > Aquatic > Freshwater > Lake ...
GGCGTACTGGCCCCGTCGCCTTGCGGGGCGGGCGGCATGGCGCCGCCACTGCCCCTCCGGCGAGGGGGCCAGGCACCCGATGCGCCAATGGCGTCGGTTCGGCAATGGCCTCACCGCCGCTGGTGTGAGCGTGCGTTCTTAACGCGGGTTCACGCCGAAGCTGGGCTTGATGCGCATTCCGACGGCGTAGACCGCCGACGCGATCGCAAGTCCGATGAACCATGCATAGGGATAGAGCGCATCGAAGGTGTTCGGTTCGCCGTCGATCACGTGCACGGACTTCAGGAAGCCCGGGACGTTGGGCGCGATGCCGGCCACCAGTGCCAGCATGGCGATCCAGTTGATGCCGGCGTAACGACCCGTGGTGCGGTAGAGGTCCGGCACATCAAGCTCACGGCGGCGGAGGTACCAGTAGTCCACGATCATGATGCCGGCGATCGGCCCGAGGAGCGCCGAGTAGCCCACCAGCCAGTTGAAGATGTAGGCATCGGCGCTCGCAAGCAGCTTCCACGGCATGATGAGGATGCCGATCACGCCGGTGATCACGCCGCCGGTCTTGAAGGAGATGAGGCGCGGCGCAAGCTGCGCGAAGTCGTTGGCCGGGCTGACCACGTTGGCCGCGATGTTGGTGCTGATGGTGGCCACCGCCACGCCGAAGAGGCTGAGGACGGCCACCACGATGCGCGTGCCCTCGTTCGCCAGGAGCGGTGCGTCGAGCCCGGTCGGCGCCTTGGAGCTCGTGATCTGCCCGAGCACCACCACCGGGTCCCAGAGCGTCTTCGGGTCCGTGCCCGTGAGGATGGTCTCCGCCGCGCTCGTGATCACCACCGCCATCAGGCTGAAGGCGATCATGGTGGTGGGAAGCCCCAGTGCCTGCCCGAGCATCTGCTCCTTCTGGCCGCGCCCGAAGCGCGTGAAGTCAGGGATGTTCAGGCTGAGCGTGGCCCAGAAGCCGATCATGCCGGTGAGGCTCGGCACGAAGACCTTCCAGAACTCCGCGGTGGTGGCGAACGACGACGGGCGATCGAACATCGGGCCCAGCCCGCCGGCGCGGCTCACCATCCACCAGAGGAGCCACACGCCCATCAGGATTATGAGCGGCGCGGACCAGTTCTCGAAGTGGCGCACCGCGTTCATGCCCACCAGGACGATGGTGATGTTGATCAGCCAGAAGACCATGAACGTGATGGCCGACGGGATCCCGAGGCCCATCACCATGGCGCCGCCGCCGAGCTGGTCGAACGCCGGCCACGCCGCGGTGAGGAAGGTGCGCACCGCCTCGCCACCGATGTACGTCTGGATGCCGAACCACCCGCACGCCACGATGGCGCGCAGGAGCGCCGGGACGTTCGCGCCCACGGTTCCGAAGCTCGAGCGCGCGAGCACCGGGAACGGGATGCCGTACTTGGTGCCCGGATGCGCATTGAGCAGGATGGGAACCAGGACGATCAGGTTGCCGAGGCCGATGGTGAGGAGCGCCTGCCACCAATTCATGCCCACCGCAATCAGGCCGCCGGCCAGCAGGTAGGTGGGGATGCAGTGCGCCATGGCGATCCACAGCGCGGCGAAGTTGTAGGTGGTCCAGGTGCGCTGGCCCGTCGGCGTGGGGGCCAGGTCACTGTTGAAGAGCGGGCTGGCGCCGATGTCGGCAGGGAGCTCGGCGAGCGCTTCGCGGGTCAGGTTCGGGTCGTGCAAGCAGGGTGCTCCTGCCCATGGGTCGACCGAGCGGGGCGCTTCGGGTGAGAATGAGGCCAACGCCCGACGGAATCGGGGGGTTGCACTACCCTGCCCCTCTCCGCCAGCGGAACGCACCATGTCGAGCCAACACGCCATCCAACGAGCGCTGCACGACGCGGGCGAAGGCCGCATCGCGAACGCGGTGGCGTCCATGCGCCTGGTGCTGAAGCTCTCGCCCAACGACCTCGAGGCGCTGTCCGTGATGGGCATGCTGCTGGTGCAGGCGGGGCAGCCGGAACAGGCGCTCCACCCGCTCACCCGCGCCGTCAGCCTGGCGCCCGGTTCCACCGCGGCCAACAACAACCTGGCGAACGCCCTGCTCTCCGTGGCGCGCTACGAGGACGCGGTGAAGCACTACGAGCGAGCGCTGGCAGTCGACCCCGCCAACACGCAGGCGATGCTCGGGCTGGTGCTGGCGCTCACGCACCTGGAGCGCACGGACCGTGCCGTCGAGGTGGCCGACCAGGCCCTGCGCATCGCGCCCGACTGGCCGATGATGCACCTCAACCGCGCCAACGCGCTCTCGGCGGCCGACCGCCTCGACGAGGCGATCCTGGCCATGCGCAGCGTGCTGGAGAAGGATCCGAAGCAGGAATCGCTCCGTGCGCAGATCCTCTCGGCGCTCAACTACCTATCGCTCAGCCGCGACGAGGTGTTCGAGGAGCATCGCGGCTACGCAGCATCGGTCCGCGGGGACCGCGAAGCCACGCACAACGACCCGGACCCCGAGCGCCCGCTCCGCATCGGCATCCTCTCGGGCGACCTGCGCACCCATTCCGTGGGCTTCTTCGCCGAACCCTTCATGCGCCACACGCCCGCCGGCTGCAAGCTGGTGGCGTTCTCCACCTCCGCCGACCGCGGCAAGGACGCCATGACGCGTGGCTTCCGCGACATGTGCGACGACTGGGTGGAGGCCGGTGCCATGAACGACGTCGCGCTCGACCGCGCCATCCGCGAGCACGGCATCGACGTGCTGGTGGAGCTCGGCGGCCACACCGCGGGTGGACGGCTCACCGCGCTCGACCGCAAGCCGGCGCCGGTGATCGTGAGCGCCATCGGCTACCCGAACACCACCGGCCACCCGTGCGTCGACTGGCGCATCGTGGACTCCACCACCGATCCCGCGGGCGCCGACGCGTACTGCACCGAGCGGCTGGCGCGCATCGACCCGTGCTTCCTGTGCTACTCGCCGTTTGCGGAAGCGCCGCAGCCCGCCATGCCTGCGGAGGGAACGCCGTTCACGTTCGGATCGTTCAACCTGGCGGCGAAGGTCCGCGAGCAGACGGTGGAACTGTGGAGCGCGGCGCTTGCGCGCGTGCCGGGCTCGCGGCTCCTACTCAAGAGCAAGTCCATCTCCGACCCCGCACTCCTGCGCCGGCTGATGGCGCGGCTCGAGGCGGGCGGCATCGATCCGTCGCGCGTCGACGTGGCGCCGTACACGAAGACCAACGCCGAGCACCTGGCGCTCTACTCGCGCGTCCACGTTGCCTTGGATTGCACGCCGTACAACGGCACCACCACCACGTGCGAGGCGCTGTGGATGGGCGTGCCCGTGGTGTGCATCGCCGGCGACCGCCATGCTGCGCGGGTGGGCGCGAGCCTGCTGCACGCAGCGGGATGCGGCGATTTCCTGGCAAGCACGCCCGCGCAGTTCGCGGAGATCGCAGCAGGCCTTGCGCAGGACCATGCACGGCTCGCCGAGCTGCGCACCGGCCTGCGCGCACGGCTCTCGTCCTCGCCGCTCATGGACCAGCAGGCCTACGCCACGCGCTTCCATGCGGCGCTGCGCGAATGCTGGCGCGAGCACTGCCGAGCCGTGGCGCGCTGAGCGGAGTGCCGAATCACTCGTTTTCGGAGGCGGACGCACGCTCCATGGCGGCGGCGAACACCTCGATGCCGTCGCCGTAGCCCACGCGAACGCGCGGCATGCGATACGCCGACACCGGGCCCGTGCCTGGATCGTCGTCGGCCCGCACGGCACAGTCGTACCCGGCCCGGTGCGCGGCCAGCATCACCGAGCGGTCGTGGTCGCCGTACGGATAGGCAACCACGCGGCACGGATGCTTGGTCTCGCGCTCGATGATGGCCTTGCTCTCGCGCATCTCGCGCTCGAGCTGCGGCGGCAGCATCTGCGTGAGCCTGCCGTGCGAGACGGTGTGCGACTGCACCTCGTGCCCCGCGGCCTCCAGTTCGTGCAGCTCTTCCCACGAGATGTACCCGCCGCCGTTGCGCGTGGGACCCACGGCTCCGGTGAAGACGAAGAGCACCGCCTTCATGCCGCGCGGCTCGAGGAACGACTTCACGACGCCGCCCTGCGCTGCCCATCCGTCGTCGAAGCTGATGACCACGGGCTTTCCCGCCGGGCGCCGCCCGCCCGCGGTCTCCGCGGCGAACTGCTGGAACGTCACGGTGCGGTACCCATGCGCGCGCAGCCAGTCGAGCTGCGCGGCGAAGTCCTCCGGCCGCACCACCCAGGGCGCCCAGTCGGCGCGCGAGACGCCCCAGTTGCCCACGTGGTGGTACATGATCACGGGGAGTTTCGGCACCGACGCCGCCGCCTGCCCCTGCACGGGGGCCTCGGAGAGGCCAAGTGCCATCACGGCAACCAGCAGGAACACGGAAACAGCACGACGCATGGGGCGAACGATCCTACCGCCGTGCACGCGGGCGGTTCCATGCATCGGGCACATGCCACGTGCCAGGCATCCACATGGTGCTACGCTCGACAGCCGACATGGGCACCGCCATCACCATCGGCCTCGCCATCTCGCTCGCCATCGGCTGCGCAACGCAGTCACCTGCGCCGCAAGCGGCACCCGCGAAGCCGGCTGCGCCCACCGCGCCGCCCGCACCCAACGAACCCACGGTGGCCGCACCGGTGGATGTCTTCGTCGGCGGCGAGGCAGGCCACGCCGTCTACCGCATTCCGTCGATCGTGCGCCTCTCGGGTGGCACGCTCCTGGCGTTCGCCGAAGGCCGCGGGTCGCAGGACGACAACGGCTCCAACGACATCGTCTGCCGCGAGAGCAAGGACGGCGGCGCCACGTGGGGCACCGTCCGCACCGTGCTCGACATCCCCGGGCGCTCGCTCAACAACCCGTGCGTGGTGCAGTGCACCACCGGATCGCACGCGGGACGCATCGTGATGATGCTGCAGTCGTACCCCACCGGCTGCGGCGAAGGCTGCGTGCAGCCGGGCAACGACGGCGACCGCACCTGCCGCACGCTCGTGCTGCGCTCGGAGGACAACGGCGCCACGTGGAGCAAGCCGCGCGACGTGACGAAGTCGGTGAAGCGCCCTGCCCCGGTGACGAGCGTGGCCACCGGCCCGGGTGCGGGCATCGAGCTGCGGTACGGCACGCACCCCGGGCGCATCGTGATGCCCTTCAACCAGGGCCCGCCGAACGACTGGCGCGTCTACGCCGCCTGGAGCGACGATTCCGGCGTCACGTGGAGCATGGGCGAGACCGCACCCGAGGACGGCGCCGGACACGCCAACGAGGTGCAGATGGTGGAGCGACCGGACGGCTCGATCCTCCTGGTGGCACGCCAGTTCGGCGGCGGCGCGCGGCGCAAGTCGGCGGTGTCCAACGACGGCGGCGCCACCTGGAGCAAGCTTGCCGCGGTCCCCGGGCTGGTGGATCCGTCCTGCATGGGCGGCCTCCTGGCCATGGGCGGCGCCAACGTCCTGGTCTGCACCGGCCCCGACAGCGCCACGCAGCGCATCAACGGCAAGGCGTGGCTCTCGAGCGACAACGGCAAGAGCTGGCCGTTCGTGTGCACGGTCTACGACGGGTCGTTCGCCTACAGCGCTCCCGTCGAAGTCTCGGCGCACCGCGCCGGCGTGCTGTTCGAGCGAGACTCGAATTCCCGCATCTCCTTCGTGGTGATCGACCTCACCAAGCTCGGCACCGCCGAGCCAGCGCCGCATCCATGATCCTGGGCGGCGCCGCACCGATCGACATCCAGCGCGAGCTTGCCGCGATGCGCGCGGAGCTGGCGGAGATCCGCGTCGCGCAGCGCGAGGAGTGGGTCGACCGGGAGCGCGCGAAGGACATGCGCGCCGTGGTGGCCGACGTCATGGCCGACAGCGCAACGCGGGCATCGTTCGCCACCGACGGCGCCACCACCGGCTACGCGGACGGCGCGTTCATCCGCAGCGGCGACGGCAACTGGATGTTCAAGGTCGGCGTGATGACCCAGGTGCGCTTCGTCTACAACAACGCGAGCAACCAGCCCGAAGTCGACAACCGGTGGGGCATGGAGACGCACCGCGTGAACCTCACGCTCTCGGGGACGGTCATCGACCCAACCGTGCAGTGGCTCGCACTCGCCAGCTACAACTCGCAGCCTGACCGATTCGTCGAGAAGGCGCAGGAAGTGCTGATGCAGTACGCCTGGATCTCGAAGGATTTCGGCGACGGATTCTCCGGCACCGTGGGACTGCAGAATGTCCCGTGGGACATCGAGAGCACGTTCTACGGTTCCAGCAAGATCACCGCGGGCGAGTACTCGATCTTCAACTACCGGTTCGGCACCGGCAAGAACACCGGCATTACCGGCAAGTACCAGTGCGACTCGTGGCGCGTGACCGGCGGAACGTTCAGCCAGCTCGATGTCCGGTCGACCTCCTGGAACGCCGCCACGAACCTCTCCTACGCCTTCGCCATGCGCACCGAGTGGAAGATCGGTGCCGAGTGGAAGGAGCTCGAGATGCAGTCCAGCCCACCGAGCAACATCCCAGGCGTGCTGTTCGGGCTCGGGACCATCTGGTCGAACGGCCGGGCGCAGAACCCGGCTTCGCCGCCGACGCCCTCGTCCCAGGGCTTCACCGCCGACGTGCGGGCCATGATGCCCGGCACCACCCTGATCGCGCAGTTCGCCCTGATGAAGGACCCGGCGGGGTTGCCAGACCTCCAGTGGGCGTCCGGCATCAACATGCAGGGCAGCACCTTCATCACCGACGATTTCCAGGTCTTCGCCGAGGGATCGTGGATGGACGCCGCGGACGTCCCGTGGGTGGCGCAGGTGGGCGCCAACGTCTACTTCGCCGAACGCAAGGTCAAGTGGACCAACCGGATCATCGTGCCCTTCGGCTCCGGGGAAATCAACGGCATCCGTGCGGTGGCAGGCGGCTTCGGCCTGGCGAACTACGGCAACAACGTGAGCCTGGTCAGCCAGCTGCAGCTGCTCTTCTAGCGAGAAAACGCGGCCGGGTACACCCCGCGCTCAGCCATGCGAGCGCGGATGCTCGATCGGCCGGCCGGACTTGCCCCACGCGCCGAATCCGCCTTCCAGGCTCTGCACGTTGGTGAAGCCCATCGAGCGCAGGGTGGCCGTCGCCAGCACGCTGCGCATGCCGCCCGCGCAATAGACCACCATGGGCCTCGCCAGGTCAGTCTCGGAGACCGAGCCACCGAAGGCCACCTTCGCGATGTCGCGCTCGAGTGTCCCGCGCGGAATGCCGACGCTTCCCGGCACGAATCCGCGCGAGCGTTCGTCCGCCTCGCGCACGTCGATCACCAGGAGGTCCGGCGCGTCGTTGGCCGGATCCATGAGCTCCGCGAGCTCCTCGCAGTCCACTTCCGCCACGGTGCGCTTGGCGTCGGTCACCAGGTCATCGAAGGATCGGAACGGCATGGATCAGACCGCCACGGCGATGAGACGCCGTGCCTCCTCGACGATGCCCGCCGGGCACGCCGCCACGGCCTTCTGCAGCCGCTCGCGCTCGGCGGCGGGCAGCCGCTCGGTGATCCCCAGCCTGGCGAACGTGTCGATCCGCGATGCGGCATCGAGGCCCGCGTACACGGTGGTGGAATCGATGATCGCCCGGCCCATGATCTCCTCGAGCTGCGCCTGCGTGTAGGTGGGCTTCACCGCCGCGGTGCTCTGGGTGCCGTACTGATTGAGGTTCGACGCGAAGATGCCAGCCGCGCTCACCGGGAGGAAGTCCTCGTAGCGAAGGCCCTCGTAGTGGATGAAGCCCTGGCGCACGAGCTCCATGATGTCGGTGGTGACGATCGTGCCGGCCTTCGCGGCGGCGATGCCCTTCGGCGTCGGTGCGTAGCGGCCGAAGACCTGGCCCTTGGCCAGGAGCTCGATGAGCGTCTTGGGGAACGGCTTGAACGGCGCGGCGTAGAGCGCGTCGTAGGCCAGGAAGTCGCGCGAAGGAAGCTTGGGGTCCTTCTCGCGCGCCGCGTCGGCCTCCGCCAGGCAGCGGTCATAGAGCTCGCGCCCCGCGGGCGTGCACGCGTAGCCGCGCTCCTCGATCTCGCCGAAGCGCGCGGTGTGCGTGGCGGCCGTCATGGTGCCCTCGTCGTCGGTGAACTCCACCGGCTCGGTGAGCGCCTTGTAGGCATCCTGGCGGAGGAGGATCGGCGTGTCCTCGGACGGACCCTCGGTGAAGTCCTTGTAGCCCGCGTGCTTCAGCGCGGACAGGCGGAACTGCTCGCCGCGGAAGGTGGACACCAGGCCGTCCACCAGTGCCGAGACATCGGCCGCGGTCACCGTGCCGGGCTGGTACGAATCGATCTCCGCATGGCTCAGGTGCTTGAAGTGCAGGCGCAGCCAGTCGCGGTCGGCCACCTTGGAAAGCCGCGTCAGGGCCAGCGTGGCGCGGGCACGGAACCCGGCCTCGTCCAGCTCGCCCAGGCAGTGCTTCATGGACGCCGTGTAGAGGTCCATGAGGAGCGTGTTCGGCGTCAGGTGGTTGAGGTGGTGGCTCTGGAAGCAGGCGATGTCGGCGGCGATCTTGAAGCCGGCGGCCGAGAGCTCCTTGTAGAGGTTGAGGTCGCGCGCCTTGCCGGTCCACTTGAAGATACGCTCGGTTCCCTCGCGGACGAGCGCCTCGCCGTCCTCGCGCGAGAGGCCGCCGTCGCGCTCGCACTTCTCGATGAGCTGCTTGGCGCGGTCGGAGAACACGCTGCGGCGTGCGAGCAGCGCCTCGATGCGCGCACGCGTGGCGGGATCGAAGTAGTCGGTCATCAGGAGCGACGTGAACACGCGATGCTCCGGGCGCAGCGCGGAACGGAACGCGGTGGCGATGATCGGCTGGCTCTTGGAGCCGACGCACGTCATGTCGTAGAAGTTGTGCGGCTCCATGGCGAAGCAGCCGAAGAAGCGCGTGATCCAGCGATATTCGTCGGGCCGGCCGATGCGGATGGCGCCGTGCCGCTCGCCGCTGGTGCGCTCGAGCTGCTCGGCCGTCACGTGGAAGCCGCGGTGGAGCTTGGCCACCACCTCGCACGCCGCCTCGTTGGTGGCGCGGTTCACAAGCAGCGCGCGGTCATAGAGCGGCACCTCGCGGCCGAACATCGCCGAGAGCTCGGCGAAGAGGCGGTTCTGCATGTCGAAGCGGTCGGCGAAGGCGGTGGACATGGCAAAATCGTAGCGCGCACCGCGGAATCGGCCACCCCGCCCCCCGTGAACAGCAGCAAGAATCCCCTGCCCGCTTTCAGCGCTCCAGGTAATCCAGGTCCCGGTGGAACGTCTCGTCCATGGCGAGCGCCGCCACCATGCCCACCGCCACGCAGCAGACGCCGAGCGTGAGCGTCGCCTGCACCGTACCCATGCCGGGCTTCATGGCCAACCAGATGCTGGTGATGGGCACCGCCATCGCGCGCACGAAGTTGGGTGCACTGGTGGCGGCCGTGGCGCGCAGGTTCGTGCCGAACTGCTCGCTGGCGGTGGTGACGAAGATCGCCCAGTAGCCGGTGGCCGCGCCCACCAGGCACATCATGCCGTAGAAGGCCTCCGGCCCGCGCGGCGCGATGGCGAAGAAGAGGACGATCGACGCCGCGAGGAACGCCTGGAACCCCATGATGGTCCGCGTGCGGCTGCGCAGGAACTGCGAGACCAGTCCGCTGCACACGTCGCCCACCACCACGCCGAGGTACGCCCAGAGGATCACCTTGGCAGGCATGATGGGCTCCGCAATGCCCATCGCCTTCCCGATCTCCGGGCCGAAGACGAACATCACGCCGCCCACGAACCAGATGGGCATGGCCGAGAGCACCACCGCCGCGAAGCGCAGGAAGCGCCGCGGCGGCCAGAGGAGCTGCAGCGGGTTGCCGCGCGAGACGCCGCTGCCGTGCGACTGCGTGCGCGTGAAGAGCCCGCTCTCCACCACGCCCACGCGGAGCGCCAGGAGCGCAAGCCCCATGATGCCGCCGATCAGGTAGCAGTGGTTCCACGCCACCTCGGTTCCCACCAGGCCGGCCGCCACCGCGCCCGAGAGCCCGATGGTGGCCACGATGGTGGTGCCGATCCCGCGCTTCGCCGTCGGCAGGAGTTCCGCCACGAGCGTGATGCCGGCGCCGAGCTCGCCCGCCAGGCCGAAGCCCGCCACGAACCGGAGCACCTCGTACTGCCACACCTCGGTCACGAACGCGTTCAGGATGTTCGCCACCGAATAGAGCAGGATGGAACCGAACAGCGTCTTGAGCCGCCCGAGCCGGTCACCCAGCATCCCGAAGGCGATGCCGCCAAGGAGCATGCCCACCAGCTGAACGTCAAGCAAACGTTTCCCCACCAGCGTCAGCTGCTCCGGGTCCGTGATCCCGAGCGCCTTGAGGCTGGGAATGCGGACGATGGAGAAGAGGACCAGGTCGAACAGGTCGACGAAGTACCCGAGCGCGGCCACCAGCACCGCCAGCAGCGTGCCCCGGGTCATCGGAGGGGTTCCGGGCGACGATCCTTCTCTGGGCAACTCCATGGCCGCCAAGTGTAAGGACGCATCCGCCGTAAACCCGGAGGGGGTACCATCCCGCCCCCACAGGGGGAACACACGTTTCCCGTGCCGAACACGGCCCAGAGAGAACCACCATGCTCACCGCAGCCATCATCGCGCTCGCGCTTGCGACCGCCGCCCAGACACCCGGCCCCGACAACACCCAGTACACCAAGGAGATGGGCCTCGGCGACAAGCCGTCCATGTACGGCCTGTCCTGGTTCGGCGGCGACGAGCCCCTGCCCCGCCCGGCCTTCGAGGAATCGAGGACCGTCCGCAGCGTCGACGGCGTCTGCAAGGCCACCGTCCACATCACCAAGCAGAAGATCAGGGCCGGCGAGCAGGACCTGACCACCTCCTGCTTCGACGGCAAGTACACCGGCCCGATCCTGCGCATGAGCCCGGGCGACCTGCTGGAACTCACCGTCATCAACGACGGCGAGATGAACACCAACATCCACTTCCACGGAATGCAGGTGGCCTCCGCCGACTACGGCGACAGCGTGTTCACGATCATCCCGATCGGCCACCAGTACACGTACCGCTTCCGCATCCCGGAATACCACCACCCCGGCACCTACTGGTACCACGTCCACAGCCACACCACCACCCAGCGCCAGGTGATGCAGGGCATCGCGGGCACCATCATCATCGAGGGCGAGCTCGACCGCTGGCCGGCGCTCAAGGGAATCACCGAGCACAACTGCGTGCTCCACGACTACCAAAAGGGCCTCACCGGCGAGGTGGTCCAGGGCATCCAGGTCTCGTGGCCCACGTACCGCCTGGTGAACGACCAGAAGTTCCCCGACATCGCCATCCGCCCCGGCGAGACCAAGCTCCTGCGCTTCTCCGCGCAGGGCCCGAACATCTTCTATTACCTCGATTTCGGCGGCGAGAAGTTCTGGGTGGTCAACACCGACGGCAACCCCGTCAACAAGATGGAGGAGGTCACCCGCTACCCGCTGCCCCCGGGTTCGCGGGTCGACATCCTGGTGCAGTTCAGCAAGCCCGGCCGCTACAAGCTGCACACCTCCGAGATCCGTACCGGTCCCGGCGGCGACGGCTACAGCGCGGAGAACCTGCTGACCATGGCCTGCGAAGGCGAGCCGGTGGCCAAGCCCATCGCGCTGCCGATCGCTCCCGAGGGCCCGGACCCGCTGCGCGACCTGCGCCAGGTGAAGGTGGACAACACCCGCACCATCGTCTTCAGCGAGACCGATAACGACTTCCGCATCGACAACCGCTACTTCGACGGCACCCGCATCGACCAGCTGATCAAGTACGGCACGGTGGAGAAGTGGATCGTCCGCAACTCGACCGACGAGCTGCACGTCTTCCACTTCCACCAGACCGACTTCCAGGTCACCAAGATCAACGGCGTGCCGGTGGCCTTCAACAGCCACCGCGACAACGTCAACATCCCGGTGCGCGGCGAGATCGAGGTGATCATCCCCTTCGACCTGCCCTGCCAGATCGGCGACTACGTCTTCCACTGCCACATCCTCTGCCACGAGGACGGCGGCATGATGCAGAAGGTGCGCTGCTACGACCCGACGAAGCCGATGCCGCCCGTGCGCGACGGCGACGGCTACGGCGCCCCCGAGGACACCGGCCACCAGACCGTGGAGGCCGCCAACCCGAACGCCATGGGCGGCCCGTTCGCGCTGAAGCTCGGCGACGGCAAGCCGTTCACGCAGGAGCAGCTCGGCGACGGCCTGTCGCTGATGACCTTCGGCTACACCCGCTGCACGGGCGCCTGCCCGCGCACGCTGGCCACCTTCACCGAGGTGGACGACATCCTGAACCAGGAGAAGACGCGCCCCACCCTGCGCTACGTCTTCGTCAGCGTCGACACCGCGCGCGACCAGGGGCAGCCGCTCCTCGACTACGCGCAGAACGCGCCGCTGCCGCTGATCGCGCTCACCGGCAGCCCCGAGGAGGTGCAGGCCGTGGCCGCCACCTTCGGCGTCGGCTACAAGCCGCAGCCCAAGAAGGACGACGGCTCGTACACGGTGCGCCACTCCACGGACATCTACCTGGTGGGCCCGGGCGGGCGCATCTTCAAGCGCTTCGCCCTCAACACCGATCCGAAGGTGATCGCCGCCGCGGTGCAGGAATTCGCGCCGCGCGTTCCCACGAAGACCGCCGCCGTCACGGAAGGAGGTGCCAAGTGAACTGCACCCTGAACGCCTCGATCCGTCGAGTCCTGGTCGCCATCGTTGCGCTTGCCGCCTGGTGCGCGCCGCACGCCGCGTTCGCGCAGGGCGGTGGCAACACGCCGGACCCGCGCCCCTTCGCGCTGTTCCGCGACATGTTCGACACCGCCGGCGAATGGCACGGACCCTGGGTGAACATGGCCTACCAGCCGCAGTTCAACTGGGTCTACCAGAGCGAAGGCACCCCGATGAACAACCTGAACTCCCAGGTCTCCTGGGGTTCATACATCTGGATCACGCCCGAGATCACCGTCAACGTCAACATGCAGCTC
>Ga0209088_10001974_pt1 | contig 12948 bp, 11 predicted proteins | sample S_140625_EF_Meta_FD_187324 | JGI IMG/M metagenome (GOLD analysis project Ga0209088, IMG submission 187324) | Freshwater microbial communities from Lake Simoncouche, Canada to study carbon cycling - S_140625_EF_MetaG (SPAdes) (version 2) | ecosystem: Environmental > Aquatic > Freshwater > Lake ...
TGGTGCTGGGAGGCGTGGAGCTGGCCCGCTTCCGCCTGCAGCCCCTGCTGCGGCAGATCCTGGAGCGGGAGGGCTGGGAGTTGGCCACCAGCCTCTCGGGCAAGACCCTCCTGAGCGAGAGCCATCCCCAGGTCCTGGGCATCTACGAGGGGGCGATGGGGCAGCCACACCTGCGCCAGCGGGTGGAGAGCAGCGACGGCCTGCTGGTGCTCGGCCAGCCCCTCAACGACCTCGACACCGGCGTCTTCACCATGGCGGTGGATGCCAGCCACGTACTGCAGGTGGACCTGGAGGGAGGGCTGCGCACGGCCGAGGCGCGCAACGAGAATCTGGATCCCCTCACCCTGCTGCGCATCTGGGCGGAGGCGCCCGCGCCGGAGCCCGCACCCCTGCCGATTGCGGCCCGTGGCCCCACTCCGGACGCCGCCTTCGAGCCGGCGCCAGACCAGCCGGTGGGGGTGGAGCGGTTGATGGCGGCGATTGAAGCCGTCCTGCCCGCCGATGCCACCGTCCTGGCGGACCCCGGCGACGCACTCTTCGCCGCCGCCGATCTGCGTCTCAGGGAAGGCAGCCATTTCCTCGCCAGCAGCTTCTGGGCTTCCCTCGGCTTCGCCCTGCCCGCCGCCGTGGGGGCCTGGGGAGCCTGCCCGGAGCGCCCGCCCGTGGTGCTCCTCGGCGACGGCGCCCTGCTGATGTGCGCCAACGAGCTGGCAACCCTGGCCCGCTATGCCATTCCCGTCCTGGTGATCGTGCTCGACAACGGCGGCTATGGCACCGAGCGACCCATCGTCGATGGTCCGTTCAACAATCTGCAGCCGGTGGCCCATCGGGAGCTCGCCCTGGCGATGGGCTTCAGCGCCGCGGAGCGGGTGAAGAACGAGGAGGAGCTCTGGTGCTGCCTGGGCCGCTGGCGATCAGACGGGATTACGGGCCCCACATTGATCAGCGTGGCCATCCCCGCCGGCGAGATGTCAGCGGCGCTGAGACGGCTCTCCACGGCTCTGGCGCAGAAGCTGGCAAGCTCACCACCCCAGGGCTAAGGGGACCCCGCCAGCGCCGGCTCCCGCTCCGCCTTGCCCTCCACCGACACGATGCCGTCGGTTCGTAGGCGGCGCATCAGTGGACTGTCGTTGAACATGCTGCTGAGGATGGCCAGATCTGCCACCTCGGCCGGATCCAGTGAACCGGAAGTGAGGCGAACCACGTTCGTATGCTCCGAAAAAGGCGAGGCCCAGCTGCTCCCGCCACACCGCCATGGGCCGACGGCTCGCAGAGCGGAGCGGGCTCCAGCCGCGACCGGGGTGGTGTAGCTGCGGGTGGCGTGACGGGACTGGGTGGCAACTGCCGCACAGGATGCCAATGCCCAGCCACTGCTGACCATGGCCGCCCAGCAGGACCTCCAGAAGCGGCAAACCAGGAGGAACAGCGGGAGATCAAACGGCTGCAGCAGGAGCTGCGCGGCAAGGACAAGGCCCTGGCGGGGGCGGCAGCGTTGCTGTATTAGTCGCCGTGCCGTTCCCCTGTTCGAGCACGGACAGCATTTGCGTTGTCTGGTTTATCGAGTTGCCGATTGGGTGGAAGGCATCTGGGCCGGCCGCCTGGGTGGGAGTTGCTGTTTTGAAATTGGTGGCTGTGGTTGAATGGATTAACTCCCTGGCACCGATGGCTAACATCGTGGTAGTCGAATTTCCAAGCGCGACGATTCCAAATCCCAATATCATCAGCGACGGATAGGAGCTACTGACCGCCTTAAACATCAAATTATATTGGGCGGAGCTAGCCGCCCTGCCGCTGATTCTAAAGCTTGAAGCATTCTGCAGCAGACCGCCACTGGCCGGATTACCATCAGCATAGGAAAGGTGTAGGCCGGAGGGTATTGTCCAGCCATTGGCGAGCGAAATGATGTAATTTCTGAAGCCATCACCAAAGTATATGGACTGGCTATAGCTATTGCCCACGGCGAGATCGCCTCCTCGCTGTGCCTGAGTCCGCTGCCGCTGCAAGCGATCTCGACCTGATCAGTTACCTACGGATGATCACGGACCAATCGATGCGGCGCGGGGTTCGGTTACCGCTTGGTTTCTGCTGCTGGGGGCGTTGCTGGTCATCCTGAGCGGTTGCTGCCTGGGGTTGCGCGACCTGGAACGCTTTGTGCTAACCGCGACCAGGTGTAATCGATCACACCGAGGCTGTAGCTCTGGCGAGTGAAGGGTCCATCTACACCAGCCGCGATGCAGCCGACCCAACGCGCCCGGCGGCTTTGCTGGCTGCGGCAGCCCACCAAAACCTCGATCCCGCTGATGACGCTAATGCTCGTGCATCACTGCTGGTTCAGCCAGGCCAAGGCCACCGCTTTGCCGTACAAAACATCGATCTGAATGTTGGTATCGAGCAGGTGCATCAGCTTTCGCACCATTCGGTTCGCAACGTTTGCTGCAGTTCCAGTGCAACTGCTGGATGGTCGAGCCAAAAGCCAAATAAGACTCTATCGCCAAGCTGGTGCTGCGCAAGCCAGAGGCTCAACGCCGGACGCAGCAACTCATACTATAAGATTACCTGCAAAGGCCATAGTAGTACAAGCTGATCGTGCTTAGCCTCTGGCAGGTCCATAATAGTGATCACAGTATTGACAATATCACATAACATCATTCTAAGGGGGTTGATTGATGCTCATGATGGGTGCCAACGCGACGGTATGACCTGAACAGGAGTGACTTGCAAACGGCCATTATAAAGTCTTGCTGAATGCCGATACGTCTGCATATCGTTTATTTGTCCAAAAGATGCGCCAGTCCTTTCCTACACTCAACTAGTGGTAACGGTGGTTTGCGAATCCAACGCAAAGCGTGAGAGCCTCCCCAGGCCATCCCCCCATTCGGTCCGGGCGATCTCCTGGAGTCGGTGGTGCAGTTCCAGTCCATCGGCAGGTCTGCGCTCTGGGGCGGGATCAACGGCGTCGCTGATCAGCGTGACAAGGCTGGTGGGCAGGGGAGACCGGCTCACACTCGCCAAGGGCGGCAGGGGAGATCGGCCCGCTCGCAGGAGCTGTTGAAAGTTTTCTATGCGCTCAAAGTAATTCCCGGACGCCAATAGATGCCACGAGCGACCCCAAGCCCAAACGTCGCTTGCGGCTGCCATCAGTCCGGGACCCCAGACCTCCGGCGGGGCGTAGTCGACGGTGCCGCATAGGCAGTGGCGTGCGCGGCTGTCCTCCAGGGAGCGGGCGTGGCCAAAGTCGATCAGCTTCACCACCTCCCCGGCGGCACCGTTCGGGCTCGGGCTGGGAGCGATGCCAATGTTGCGGGGTTTGAAGTCATTGAAAAGGATGCCCGCCCCGTGGAGCCGGGCGAGGGCGGCTGTCACCCCCAGGCCAGCCGCAACCAGATCCATCCCGCTCCAGGGCTTCGCCAAGCGCTCGCGCAGGTTCGAAAGCGGCAGCTGTTCCATCACCAGGAAGGTGAACCTGGTGCCGATCGCCACCTCCTCCAATCGCACCACATGGGGGCCCTGGGCCGCCCGCAGCATGGCCGTTTCCCGGCCGGCTGCGCCCCTTTGGATCCGGCGGCGGCCGGGCTTGTGGGCCAGGGCCTTCACCACCACCAGGCCCTCGCCTCGGCGGGCCAGGAGCACCCCTCCAGCCTGCTTCGGCCAGAGGGTTCTCACCGGTTCGATTCCTGGCAGGAGGTCCGCCAGCTCCCGCCGCCATACCTCCTCCCCCGAATCCCATCGGGGCGTGCCATCAGCTGGTGGGATCACGGCCGCTTCCATCTGGGTTGGTGCCGTCTTCCCGATCCACTGGCAGGGTGGCCACCCCCTGGGTACGGGCTTGGCGGGAGCGTTCGATTTCGATCAAGAGCGCGTCCGGATGTTGAAATCCGTGCTGCTGGCTCCAGGCCAATAGATCCCCGGGCACCCGCCACCCGGTATCCCGGGCGTGGCAAGCCACTTGCTTCGCCGTGCTCAGCAGGGGCAGAGCCACCGGAGGAGGTAAGCCATCCGCTCCCCGTCCGTGGTGCTTCTGGGTTGCGGCGGCGGCATCGGCCCAGGCCGGGTACTCCCCCTGGCGCCTGTAGGTGTCCAAAAGGGGCCGCACCACGCCCAGCTTGAAACGGGTAAGGCGCAGCCACTTCACTGCCATGTCGAGGGTCGCCCGATCGGCAAGGAGTTGGTCGCCTTCGTCTTCCGTGAGGTCGTTGTCGCGCCAGAAACGGGCTAAGTCCTCTTCCGTGGCCAGGCCCCGCTCGGCCATGAAGGCGTCCCGAAACTGTTTAAGGTCGAGCTCCTCCGCCTCCAGGCCCAGATGGCGGGCAGCAACGAGGGCCAGGAGATCGACCAGGGCCTGGCGCGCCAGCTCCGGAGCCCGCGGGTCATTGACCAAGGCATGGCGGGCGATGGCTTCCTGACTGATGGGCTCCCCCTGGCGCGGGCTCCAGCGGTCACGCTCCACCAGCGCCTGGAGGTAGTGGGTGTTCTCCAGGGTCCAGGGCGCAACGGCGGGGGCTTGGCTGGGCGAAGCAGAAGTCCCCTTGTTGGTGGCCAGGGCAGCCATGGTGCGTAGAAGCAACCGGGCGTCAGCGGCCTTGTGGTCGATGGCGTGATCCCTCAGGTAGGCCTGCAGAGCCGCCCGTTGCGTGCCGCTGAGAAACGCTGAGGCCAAAACCCGCGGCCAGCAGCGGTCGGGGAAATACAACGCGGCGGCCTCGTCGATCAGTGCCGCTGCGAGATCCTTGTCGATCACGCCTGCACTCGCCGCAGCTTCCAAGTTGAAGCGCAGGTTCACCAGCGGTTCGCTCATGGAACGATGGCCAAACTCCGCCGTGGCATGGGCCACCGCCACCTCGTCATCCCGGCTAAGGGTGCCATCCGCAAAGCGGGCGTATATCCGGCCGAGGCCCACCATGCCGAAGGGGGCGCATTCCGCCGCCCTCAACGCCCCCATGCTCGCTGCCCCGAACACTGCCACGCCTGCGTCGAGGGCGAGGAGGAGTTCCTTGTGCCAGACGGAAAGAACGTTGAGGAACACCCCGTCGATGATGCCGATCGCCGCTGGGCGATGGGCGCGCAACACCGAAACGATGTCGCCCTGCCGGACCGGCGCCTGGATCAGCACCTCCGGGTGGAGGGCCCGCACCTCGCTGACGGGGAGGCTCGGACCAACGAAAACAACCTGGGTCATGGTGTCAGAGGGGGAGGGATTTGGCGGGCGGCCAGCGCACGGGGGCCCGGGGAGTACGAGGGGAAGGTGCAGATGCCCTCCAGTCCGGGGATCACAACCCGCACCACCGCCACGGGGAATGGGGGCTCCTGCATGTCGACCACGCCCACCTGGGGCAGATCCGCAGCGGCAAGGCGCTCCAAGAGAAGCTGAAAGTCGTCGGCGAAGCAGCGGCCGGCCCGCCGCACCGGGGGCCTGTGTCGGGCCTGCTCCTGCAGATGCCGGGCCGACTCCAGTTCGCTGGCAAACAGGCCCATCGTCCAACGTTCGTATTTGGTGGTGTCATCCCGGGAACCGGCCACCTGCACCACGACTCGAGACTGCACCGCCTCGGTGATCGCTCGCACCAGGGCCACCTCCGTGTCGAGATGGCAGCCGTAACCAACGGCCGTGCCCGTTTCCGGATTGGCCATGTCGAATAGACGGGCGGCGAAGGCCGGCACGCCCAGATCGCTGGTGATGTCGAGTACCATCACCGTCACCCGGGCGGCGTCGCAGGCGGCAAGCAAAGGCTCCACCTCCGGCAGGTCGAGGGAGCGCAGATCGACGACGATGGCGCCCCGGCTCCAGAAGCCGGGACGGGCACGCGCCAGGGCGTAGGCATCCCGCTCGATCACCTCGTACATCCCCGCCAGGATGGCTTCCAAGCGGGTGTTGCCCGAGGCCAGCCCGTTGGAGCTGCGTTGCAAGGGGGAGCGTGCCAGGGGCTGGCCTTTGCGCGGAGGTCGCAGGTGTACGCAGGAGAAAGGCACGAGCACCGGCGACCCGCTGGCGACGTCCTCCCCGGCGGTCCACTGGAGGGGGACATCAGGCAGCAGGCGTTGGTGCCGCACGGCCGGAAGGCGATGGACATCGATCAAGGAACGATCCTGACGCTGGAGTTCCTCAAGGCTGGCCTCGATCACGTCGAAGGCGGCGTACTCCGCGTGGTGCATTTCGATGGCCTCCATCGCCCCCGACACCTGGGCCGCCACCAGGGTGGCGCCCTTGCCGGTGGAGCCGACCACTGTGCGGGCGTTGGGCCGGATCGCCAGGGTCACCGGAATGCCGATGCGGTCCAGACCGGTGATGTCCGCTAGTCGGGTGATGCCCGCCAAAGCGAGATGGGGGCTGATGCGGGCCAGGGTGTCCTCAGGAGGACAGGCCCGATGGGTGGAGCCGCGGAAGCCCTTGGGGGCGCTGGCGTCGGCAAGGGCCGGGCCAGGTTGGAAACTGAGCAAGCTGGCCATGGTCGCCTACCCCTCCACCGGGATGAAGCGGCCGGCGACCAGCTTCCGCATGTCGTCTTCCCTGAAGCCGACGATCCACAGATCCTCGGGGGGCTCCTTGCCGACGCAACGGAGGTAGAGCTGGCGTTCGCTGTTCAGAGCTGCCACACACAGGCTGGCGTCTTCCGGGTTGCGCATGCCGAAGTAAGGGAGGTGATGCAGATAGCGGCCCGCCACCTGCTGGCAATCGGCGAAGTAGGCGCGCGTATCGAGGATGTGCTCGTGCCAAAACAGGTCCATCACCCGGCTGGGCGGCAGCCATATCTCGGGAAAGGCGGCGTGCATGGCAAAGAAGATGCGATATTCCTGCAGCAGGCGGTCGGTGAACTCCTCGCTCCATCCGTAGCCAATGTTTGGGTTGGGATGCATCACCTTGCGGCGGGGATTGGCGAGGTCAAGCTGGGCGGTGCGCAAGGCGTAGCGGGCGAACCGCTGCTCCACCGTTTCGCCCTCAAGTGACGTAAGCAAGATCTTGGTTAGCAGGGATGGGTCTTCAGCCATGGATGTCCGGGAAGCGCAAAAAGGGTGCATGAATCAACCGACGAGGGCAATCTCAGGGCTGCTGAGGTGCCGGAGGCTGGGGCCCCAGCCTCTGGCGTCAAACCTCAGGCGTCAAACCTCAGGCGCAGAGCGCCGCCGCGGCTGCGGCAGCGTCGGCGGCAGCATCGGCACCACCAGCCGCCGCGGCATCACCGGCAGCATCTGCACCGGCGTCTGCGCCGGCGTCCGCTCCGGCATCTGCGCCGGCGTCGCCACCGTCAGCGCCATCGCCGCCGTCCGAGTCACCACCATCACCATCGTCATCGTCCCCATCCTCCGACTCAGAAATTGTCGGCAAGCTGATGGAACTCGATGTGGTGGACTGCAATTGGCCGTTGATGTTACTTATGTCTGAGAATTTCTTTGCATCAGCTTCGGCGTAGGTGATGAAGGAGTTGGTTGCATTGCCGATTGCGTTATTGCAGGTAGCCGTAAGAGTGATCTGAATGTTAGAGCTAGAGTTTTGATAACTTCCAGCTGGCACATAGGGATTCTCTGTATTTGCAGGGCTGCCGCTTCCCTGTGCAAGGGTAAGACTTCCATTGTTATTTCCAATATCTTCAATACCTGAGAGTCCGCCAGAATTAAAGGTCAGCGTCGATGAATTGGTTCCACCGCTTCCGTTTTTGCATGTCGCGCTAAGCGACACTTGAATCACTGTATTTGAACTCAAGCTTTCTTGATAGGTGCCAGCGGGAATAAAGGGGCTGCAAGAAGACGAAGTCATGGTTGGAAGTTAACAAAAGGAAAAGAAATGGACAGGTAAAGCTTGAAAAAATGATCAGGAATAGCTTTTGACTGGCGTTGGGAAGGGAATCAACAACACACCATTGCTAAGAGTTGGCTTTTGCTTCCATGCTGAAGGTTGTCCAGTAACCTTGATCTTTCCAGCCAATGTGGAAACATCATTACCCTGAACGGTCTTGATTCCGTAGGACAACAAAACGGAGGCTGGATTGGAATTAAACTGCGCACGAAACGAGGGATCCGTCCAGGCTTTGGCAATCAGTTTGCTCCACTGGGCCTTGTATGGATGGGCTTGGGATGAACCCTGAGGGTTAGAGGTGGTCATGGGGATTGGGAAAAAAAATGAATGAATAGCGCGATGGTCTAGCCCAATTTTGATGGAAGTTGGTAACCATCTTGGAATTGGATTAATTCGTTTGCGCAAGGGGGCGCACGTGCGCCATAGAGGCCACTCTGGATGAGCCATTTTCGGAATTTAAGCATGATTAACTATTCGGAGACCTCCTGTTTCATACGGATGGATAGCCAGCCATAAAGACTTTTCACTGTTGAATCATTTAAATCGATAGGGATCGGTGGCAAGCTTTGCAGTTGTAGGTCAATTCTGCGAATCAGTAGTGCCACCTTTCCTGAATCAGTAAGCTTTGGCAGAGCATCAAGCGCTGTCTGATTGGCTTGACTTAATTCACGGCTTAGAATGGGCAAATCTTGATTGGCAACAGCGCTTTTAAACTCCTGAATCAAATTTCGATGCGCGAGATAGAGTTGCAAATAGATATTGGTATTACGCTCCTGTTGACCTAATTGAAGAAACAGCATTGCCACCACCAAAAGGAAGGTAGCGCTGATTTGAATAGTTTGCAAGGTTCGGTTTTTGTTATTCACCAAACCGTGGGCTATCCCCAGCGCAAACGTTAGGCTTAACAGGCACAGTGCACTCGTCGCCATGGTCATCAATGCGGCCTCCTGATTTCGATAGAAGGAATCAAGGCCACACAACCGATCACTTTCGAAGAGGAGGAATTTGTACTGTTGCCGCAGGCGCAACTTCTGAGCTTGAGTCGCACTGGCGAGGTTGTTGATCAGGCTTAATGATTGCTGCTCAACTTCACTCTGAACCAGCTGTGCGGACTGCAATTGGCGGCAGAACTGAAAGCGTTTGATCAGCTGCTGATTCGACGCGAACGAATAGCGATAGAGGAAGAATGCCAAAAGCGCCATCGTCAGGCCCAGGCTGATCTGGCCCGTCCGACTAAGCCGATGGCTTTGGTTGATTGTTGCTGGCCTGGTCCGCTCTTCATAAGGTGGAGCCAGTTCAACCATGGATGCCAACCATGACCGGAGCAATGGCGGCCAAGGTCCACGATGTTTAGCAGTGATTTGGGTTGTCATCGATTGGCAACCAAATACCAGCCGCCACTTCCCTGGGGACGCCAACGCGGTTCCCAGTTGGCGTAGGAATAATGCTGGCGGGCACCATTGTGGTTTTGGGGATAGCCGCCATTCACCAAATCACAGCTGCCGTAGGGATCGTTCATGATCACGCCGCTGGCGTCGTAGCCGATCACCACGGTCCAGTGGCCCCCGCCGCTCGGCGCCGATGGGGGGCCGTTGATCAGCCAGCCCACCGCGGCCGGGCGGCCCGCATCGATCTCGCTTTTGATGGTCTGTAAAGTGCCATCGGTACGGAACTCAGCCTTCAGGCCCAGGTGCCGCAGCGCCGCAAGTTGGGCCTCAGAGGTTGTGGAGTCGCCGTATTGTTGGCGCAGAGCGTTGTAATCATCTTCATTGGGTTCCTTGCCCCAGTAGGCGGCAAGCATGGCCGAACTGGCTGAGAAGCAATCGCGCCATCCCTGGCCATCGTCCATGGCCAATTGGTCGAACCAGGGTACGTTGAGCGGATTGGGATGGCTGGCAACAGCTGCACTGGCTGCTGTGACAGGCCGATCGACTCCCCTAGGCCCGCCGCCAGTACTGAGCTGGCCTGGAGGGGTTCGGCTGGGTTGGCCGGCGCTGGCGGACTGGGCCGCTGTGCTAGCCAAGCTGGCCATCCCTTGCCGCCACAGATCGGCCTCCGCCTGACGGCGCCTTAGGAGCCCCGCCTGCACTGAACTGCCCGGATCGCAATACAGCAGGAGGGCTTCGGGTACCGCAGCCCAGTCCTTTTCCCTGAGACGGCGGCTGATCGTGTCGAAGCCGGCACCACCATAGAAATCCTCACCCAGATTCCAGGCAAAGGAGATCAGGGCACAGCGTTGATCATTCGCCATGGCGCTCCAGTAGGGAACACGGTTGGCCAAATGACGGGCGCAGGCGTTAACACCACTCAGCAGTTGGGCATCGGCCTCAGCACGGCTGAGAGTGTCACCCGGCTGCACCGGACGCCCATCGATGCTTGTGAATCCATACCCGATCGTCCATGGTTCGCCGCCGCTGGCTGGATCCGGATAGGCGTGATCCACAAATCCTTCGAACTCGGCAATCAACTGCAAGGCTGGTTCATATGGCGGCACTGCATCGCGATTAGCAACGGCGGGGGGGTTGGTACGGGAGTTGGCAGGGGTGGCAGCAGCGACATCCGCAGTCAGCAGGGGCAGCTTCGCCGCAGGGCCTGCGAGCCGATGGGGTGGGGTGATCGCGCCGGACGTCGGCGCCGATCGGGCCAGGATTGGGGGCAACACGGCTCCAGGGCTGGACTCTGGAACCAGGGGCGCTGGCCTGGGCTGCAGGACGATCGGATCTACAGCAACGGCAGACGCGGCCGCTGCTGGCGACGGTCGCGATGGTTGCAGTATCCCGGAAACCTTGTTGGCTACGTAGGGGACAAACAGGGTGAGACCCGAATAAAGAAAGGTGCTAACTGCAACCGTGGATGCGGGCATCTGACAGGTGAGCCCGAAGGTGTACAGCGAAAAAACACCAAAACCCACATAGATCAAAAGAATCGCCACCATGCCCGCCAGGGCAATCAGTCGGCTGCTGCTGGCCTCCATCAGTATCACCGATGTGGGTGGGCCATCTGGGGCGAGGGCCTTGATCCGAGCCCTGGTATCGCCCTGGGATTGGGCCCAGTGCTCGTCTAAGGGAATCGAGAGATGGGTAGGCTCGGAGATCGCATTGGCAATCGACCAGCCACTGTGCTGCAAGCGCCAATAAATGACGATAAGCGTGACAATAACAGAGGCAAATATTCCTGTGCTGATCGCCATCACCAGCTCGGGCCCCATGCTGCGGCAGAGGCCAGCGGCATCATCCAGTTGCTCTTGGGCCGCCGCAGGAAGCGAAAGGCCAAGCAGCAACAAACAAACCATCAGATTGAACCTTGAAGGCATGATCAGCCGAAGAAGTTTCAGATTCTTCATTTCATTAACTGCGATTGTTGTTCAATGGGTGGAATCAGTTGACGATTCTTTACGGATCAACGCGGCGGCCTCTTTGCTGGCGAATTGATCATCCATGACAAAGACTGGAGTATCATTGAGTGCTAATTGCTTATCAACAAAATCGAGGAACGTGCCCAACTCATAGCGATCACGCAATGACAGCCGATCGGATCCAGTCCCGTACTCCTGATTGGCAATCGCAGTAGCAAAGCTACGGCTTAGGGCAATCGTCTGCTTGTAAAGACGAGCGCTCATCTGTTGATTGCTTTTCAGATTGAAGGTGTTGATCGTCACCACCGCTATACCCAAGGCAAAACCCGACGCCACCAGCACGCTGAAGGGCCAACGGATATCTGTCTGCAACCCATGCAGACTGAGCAATGCCAGCATCGTTGCCGATAGCATTGCCGCACCATTGGCCATGCCAACCAAGGCCTGATAGTTTGCAGAAAAAATCTGCATACTCTGGCAATGGTATTGATAAAGCTCCTTCAATTCAATGGCCTGTTGCACTAGGCGTTGCTTTTGCGGTGGAGTCGCAGTTGGTAAGGCCAGAATCAGATCCTTAAGATTGATGCTGGTAGATAGCGGCAGCGTATCGCCTGGTTGTTGTTGCTGCTGGGTATAGGGTTGCCGCAACATGATTGGAACCCTGTCGCAATAACCCAAATTGCGTTGCCGGCTCTGGGCCGCCTGGCGTGAAACCAAAACCACGCTGAAGGCCATCACCAGGATCGCGCCCGCCAATAGCAGATGGCCAGCCGTGCTGAGCCGTAATCTCCGGCCAGCTTGCTGGCCCCTTTGGCCCCCCAAACTGCCATGCTTGGGCAGTTCGCTTGCATCCACGCTTGGCTCCATCAGCCACTGCCTGATCGCCATTCCTGGACCTTGGCGCTCGATCCCCTGGGTCATGGGCTGCAGCCCTTGCAGGATCTAGCCAGAGAGGGCAGAGCGATGTAATGACAGATAGGGACGCAGGCGGAGGTTAAAGAGCTTGAACTTGTTGGTAATGCCATGGGTGGTGCATTTGCTGGATGGACTTGCAGTTGATTTCCTCTAACTAAGGTCAATTAATGGTGAGGATTTGAATGAACTGGGTTGAGTCCGGCTCAAGCGAATGCCTTATCCATCGATCGAACAATGAACGATCCCGCTCGCTCTGGCCAATCATTTCTGAAATCTTTCAAAGCCCTGCCCCATCCACCTGGCCGCGACGCTCAGCCCCTAGCGCCAACCTCAGCTCCAGCCCAAGCCCCGACTGCTTATCGACCTACAGAATACGGAATGGATATAGTTATATCAACTCAATATTCACCAGAGCTGTACACCTTCAATCCCAACAGCGAAACACTGCCCAGCACCCGATTTGGCTTAACAGTTGACCCCAGTTTAGACAGTGTTGTTTTTGCTAAGATTTAAATTGTTTCTTGATTACCCATAAACCTCCGCAACCCTCAACGCCCGCTCTGGGCAGGGTTTGCAACAGCAGACCGCATTGGCAATCGGATCCGTCATCTCTTTCATTTCAAAACGCCTGTTGAACCGGAAACAGTAGCCACCTAGATAGCGCTTGGCGTATTTGTCAAAATTAAAGGCATGGAGAGCACCGCTGATGCTGGTTTTCAGATTGCTGAGCAGGATGTTGATCCAGCGGAATTCGGGTAGATCACTCGGATGCCTTCCTCTGCTAATGACGGCCTCATGACGACATCCAATGGTGGTGACGGAGCGAAAGCAGGCCAGTCCGTCTGAGAGCACCGCGCAACCCGGTGCAAGGTGCTGGCTGGCCCACTTG
>Ga0209088_10001979_pt1 | contig 12924 bp, 13 predicted proteins | sample S_140625_EF_Meta_FD_187324 | JGI IMG/M metagenome (GOLD analysis project Ga0209088, IMG submission 187324) | Freshwater microbial communities from Lake Simoncouche, Canada to study carbon cycling - S_140625_EF_MetaG (SPAdes) (version 2) | ecosystem: Environmental > Aquatic > Freshwater > Lake ...
ATCCGTCCTCGGTGTTTCACTCACGGCTTGGCCTCCTTGGCTTTGTGCCACTTCTCAATCTCCATGTGCCACCCCATAAAGGCGGCAGCAGCGCATAGCGCATCCCCCGCCTCCTCCAGCCGCTTGATGCGGTCTTGTAACCGCAGATTCTCCTCATTCAACAATTGCTGCTGCTTAATGATTGAGTTTGCTGCGTTGAGTTCGCGCTCCAGCCTACGGCATAGCATACCGAGGTCGCCGACGTTGTGCGGGGTTGAGTCGGATATGGGGGTGTCGCTCACGGCTTTGCCTCCTTCTTAGATTGTTTCCATTCTCGCAGAGCGGAATCCACATCCAGTCCACCGAGATGACTTCGATTGTAAAGAAGCCATATGAAAACCAAGTCTCCTGCATCTTTGAGCTTTTCGATGCTGTCCTCCAGCCGCTTGATGCGCTGCTTCAGTTCTAAACGGCCTTCGCGAAGTTGAAAGTTGGATTTGGTTAGTAGTTCCATTTGTAGGTTAGCCACGTTGAGTTCGCGTTCGAGTTGGCGAGCAAATGCGATGTTAACAACTTCCTCACCGTCGCAAACGTCTACGCTGTATAGAACTTTGTCTGTTCTCGGTGTGTCGCTGATCATTTTCGTGGCGTCAGGAATATGATCGTTCATTTGGATTCCTTATTCTTACGGTTCCTTGTCCAATAACTGACTTCGTAGTTTTTGATCTTCTTGGCAGCTTTGTGGATTTCTCCAGCATCTTTCTTACTGATGCTGTATACGCCGGTACCGCTATCGATGAAGCTCTTGATTTTGTCGCTCATCGGCCACCTCCGAGTGCGTAGTGCAGGATGAGTAGCGCGTCACAATTTTTGAGTGTGACGTCTAGTTGCGGATACAGTTCCTGAGCCTTTGATTTTAGCTTTCGCTTCCATTCAGGACCAGTAGCGCATGACCGCTTTCCACCGAGTCCAAGAGGTTCCTGCCAGACCTTAGGTTCAACACGGTGAAGTGCGTAACCTTGAGAGTATGCTAGTCCTTGGATGATTCCGTAGTTCTCGTGCAGGGTAGCCACGCTCGATGAGGGGGTGAGATTGCTCACGAACTTGGGTACCTTCTCGACCCATAGGTGGGAGTCCGCCACCTTGAATCCGCTGATGAGTTGCGCCATATCCGGTAAGGATTTGGGCATTGCGAACAGGAGTATCCCGTCCTTGGTGTGGATTGCGAATCCGCCGTTTACGCCTGGATCACAGGCTACGATTGTTTTGTTCATTGGTTTGTTTGTTTGTTTATGGGATCGAGCATCCAAGTTCCTTGTAGCACTTGACCCGTTTCTTGGAATGAGCCTGAGCCAGAGGATGGAATGTATCCTTGAAGTCGTGGATGATGGCAGTGTCCTTGCCTGGTGCCCGCCGCAGCGCACGGCTGGCCCGCTGGATGGTTTTCTGTGCGCTCCGCCCTCCAGACACCATAATCAGCGTCTGGACGTTAGGAAGGTCAAGCCCCTCATCGGCCAGCGAGGTGGCGATCATGGTTCGGATATGGCCCTTGAGGAACTCCTGCATGACGTACTGTCGATCCTTCTTAGGCATCTTGGAATGAACCAGTACCGATCCTTTGATCTCGTAGGCGTACACCTCGCCAAGGCTTACCCGGGGGACAAGCACCAGGGTAGGTCCAGTTGCAGATGAGCAGTTGGCCAACTTGATAGCTGCCTCATTCCGTTTCTTGTTCCCACAGATACCGATCTCGGTGAGTGCTTCCCAAGCGCACATAGCCCGAAGGATGGGCTGACTGACTTGCATGTACCTCTTGCGAGCGGTGAACAGCCTCTCGATTTGATCATCGATCCACTGCTGGAGATAGAGGTCAGTGTCAGAATGCATGTACACGGTGGCATGAGCCAGTACACCGGCCAGTTCATCACGGCGGATCTCAAACTGGGTATCGCGGAAGAGCTTGCGAAGGATCTCATTGCGCTCGGGATCATCGGACCAGGGGGTCGCATCAAATCCGAAGCGAAGTCCCTTGCAGGACTCGATGATCTTACGCCAGGTGGTTGCCGGCGCATGCTTAGCCTCATCGACGATGATCAGGTTCTTGCGGGAGAAATCTACGGAGTCATGGGGGCAACGAACTTCGACCCGTGAAATATCAACGCCCACTGCTATGAGCGAATCGATTGCCTGCTGACAGGTCTCACGGGTGGGAGCTAACCAGCCGAAGGCCCACTCGGGCCATCGAGCAAAGTGCTTGATAATGGAGGAGGCGATGACGGTCTTTCCGCATCCAGCAGGAGCGATGATGAGTCCATCGGCTCCAGACTTGGCCCACTCAATTGCTCGTTGTTGATAGGGACGAAGCAGAAAAGCTTGCGTCGTTTTATTTTCGGGATGATCTTGGTGTTGCATAGCGTGTCGTTGCGCTCTGTTTGTTTGGGACTCGATCACCCCTCGGAGCTTGCACTCTCCGGGGGGCTTTCGTTTGTAGGTTAGATGCCGTCGAGATCAGCGGGCACTTTCTTCATGCGGCGCACTCGGAAGGTCATTTGTTCGGCCCCGTGTTTGTCGATGTACTTCTCCTCCTCGATGACGATCACGAGGGACAGACCAACGAATCCCTGCAAGAACCGTAGGAACGCCCCTCCAATGCTAAAATCGAACTCATCTCCATCAGCGATGTTAGCTTCGGTGGCACTGATGAGGGCCTGAAGCCGCCACATCATCGTGTCTTTGAGAACGAAGCGGTCGCTGATGACCTCGCCCGCTGTCCCCTTGTAACGAAGGGTTGCGACGGCGTTACCGTTTTTGTCGAGTCCATCGTCCTTGCAGGAGTTGACGGTGACGATGTATTCGCCGGGTTGGGCGAACGGTTTAACTTCTGCGGATGCTCTATCTACTTTGAATGTCATATTAGTGTGCGTTGGTTATGTTTGTTATTCGGACTGACGAGCCGCCCACGCGGGCAGCGAGAGTGTTTGTGTGGTTGAGGGGTAACAAGGCCAAGAGTTGAGTTCCTGGCATTCGATGAATGTGCGAAGCTGCTCGTCGATAATGGAGTTACCAAGATCGATGGCCTGCTGGTCGAGTTCGTAGCAGCAGACTCCGTAAGGTGCTTCCTTCTCGACTGCGATGAAGATGAACCGATTGATGCCGGTGATGCGTTGATACCAAGCCGCTTGGACATGGTAGCGGAACTGAGCGCAAGACTTAGCGAAGGCCGCGGGGCTGGCGTCTTGGGTGGTCTTGAGATCGATGATGTAGTCCTTGCCGATCCCATCCAGCCGAGCTTTGACCTCGATACCGGACCATTCGGCAAAGTAGGAGACCTCGGTCTTGATTCCATCAAGTAGGCCAGCGGCAGCGGGATGAGCGTGAACCGCATCGGCTGCTCCGGTGAGATTGTTCCACTGATCTTGAGGCAGCGGGATCTGTCCGTTGTCGATGATCAGTTGGAAGTCCTCCTTACCCTGCTTGGTGCGACGATCACCAGTGAACATCCTGTAGGTCAGGACAAATCGTTCCGGCTCCAGGACGGCGCAATGGGCGGCAGTACCGAACTCCAGCGCGGGACTGGATTCGTTGCGAGTCTTACCATCCTGCCAAGAGCGGAAGTGCGCGGGCGACTTGCGGAACTGGTCGAGACCAGACTTCGAGAGTGCCTTTGCCTCGTGGTAATCCGCGGCGGGCATGTCGTGCATGATATCAACCATTGGAAACCTCCGTGGTGGCGATCTCAGGGGTGACGATGACGACGAGCTTGCTGAGGATGAGGTCCGGCTTGGAGATGTACTTGGATGCGACGGCATCGGGGAGATCGCGAAAGGTCTGACCATCCTGAATTCGACCGGCCTTGAGCAGCAGGGCGTTAACCTCTTGCTCGCGGTCCTCGAACAGGGCCTCAAGCTTGGCGGTGATATCGAAGCTCTTGGTGGGAGCGACCGTGACCTCGGTGATGGAGGGCTGGAAGTCCTCGGTCTCCTCCGGAGTATAAACGCCGGCCACAACCTCAGGAGCGAGCATGCGAACCGCTTTGGATATACAACGAGCGCGGAGCATTGCGGAGGGATCCTTGGCCCATCCAGACCCCGGCTTGGCGGGTAATAGACCAGCCATCTTAGCGTCCTCGGTTGAGAAACCAATCTCGCAAGCGTTTCCATCGTAGGTCCAGAGAGCGATGGCGGCGCGGGAATCGAACTGCTTCCAGAGGATCTTGCCTCCGCGGGCACGGTAACCGGCGAGCATGGCATCGGAGCGCATGCTGAGGGATCCGTTGATGATGTGATATTCTCTACGAAAGTCGAAGGGGGTCTTCTTCTCGGCGGCGCATTGCCACGCGATGAGTTTACCTTGTTCGACTTTGGTGCAGCCAAGCATTCCGCTGGCTGCGATCCACTCGCCCATCTTCTCGATGGCTGAGATTGGATCCTGTATTTTGCTGTACATCTCGGAGTTATCCGAGGGTGTTGTCGTTGCGATTGAGTTGTTCATTGTGGGTTTTGTCTGAGGAGTTCCTCGATTACATCGGAGCGGACACGGATGGTGCGCTTCGTAGCTCGCATGGCCGGAAGCTTTCCTGACCGGATCCACCGACGCACCGTCTCGGGATGAGTCCCGAGAGCCGAAGCAATCTCTTGGACGGTTAGAAGTTTTACGCTCACGCAAGCCAAAGTAGCAGCGTGTTGCAAACTGTCGAGAGTTTTCTTTCGGAAAGTTTACTCGAGGGAGTCTGACCGTAGGTATTTTGCCACCGTCTGCTGCATTAAAGCGGGTGGCAATTCGGCCAATCGAGCGAGTCTTTCAAGCTGATCTCTGCGGCGAACCATACCAGTTGCTCCTGCGCCGTGAGCCAAAGCAGCAGCAAGTCCTTCGTACCCAATGAAATCGACCATAGATCCGATTCCAGGTGTTGTTGCGAGCTTTTCAAACGCTGATCCGCTGACCGTTGCGCCAGCTCCAGCGGCTCTCTGCTTGGCCTGATTGATGACTCTGAATCCCGGGACGATTTGATTCTGAACAACGTCGAAAAGGTTTCGACCAAGGATGGTTTGAAGTTTTTCTGCGCTGTCCGTTCCGGCCATTTCTTTGAGAGAATCAAGTCGAGCCGTCATTCCCGCTGCGCCAGGAGTTCCAGCGCGAGTTCCGCCGCCCTCAGCGACTTGGAGAAGAAGTTCTTCAATGGCTTTGGCGCGGATCGATGTCTGGGTATTTCGGGCAGACGCGGAGCCGGCCACTGCTCTCCGCTCTAACGCATCCATAACGGTGCGAGTGGTCGCAACATCAGGAAGGTACCGAACTGCACGAGAAACGATTCCAAGGCTTGCCGGGGTGCCATTCTGAAGCAGCGCAAGCACAGCCTCTGGCCCACGCCGTTGAGCTTCAGGAAGGTTGTCAACGAACTGGACGAACCGGTTAAGCTCTCGGGTGTTTCCAAATCCAAGCTGGGCCAATCCACCGCCACCCTGCCGCTGGACGCTGTTGAGGTCAGCAGCAAGATTGGTCAGGTTGATTTCTCCGGTAGATTGATTGATGGATCGGTTTACAATTCCCGATTTTACGATCTCAGAAATTCCAGTTGAACTTGGCACATTCTGAACACCTGAAGCTCTAAGATCATCAATCAGGCTGATGGGATTTGAGAACGCTGGAGTTTCAGCACCTTGTTGAGCGACTCGCTGAGTCATTATGTCGGCCATCTGTCCTCGTTCCAGCTTCTCTGGCTTGAACGCTTGGAAAACTCCGAAATCATCAAACCTAGGGCGAAACTTGGAATAGAATGCGTTTGCCGTGCGAAGAGAAAGAGCGTCATCGGCATTGAGGTGCGATGGAGCTTGATAGTCAATCGTCTGAGTAATTAAATCAGCTATCCTGCGAAGTTCTCTCTTTTCAGGAGTTCCAAAGACTTTTCCAGCCTCATCAGATGCTGAATAAAGATTCCTGCGAATTATCCTGAGTTCATTTAAAGAAGCAGGAATGTTCTGGTCAAGAACAGCATTAAGACGATTAAGATACGGAGAAAACACACGGCTTTGATCTCCACTAACAAGGCTTGGATACTTTTGATTCATATCAAGTATCGCCTGTTCAACAGATGGGAGTGCTCTCCCTGCTTTTCCGGTTAATGTAAATACAGGGGTATCTTCAAAAAACTTAACTGGCGTGTATAAAATGTCCGCATGATCATCGAATGCGGCCTTTGTCTTTTCTATGGTTTGCTCAACCCTGGCACCCATCTGAGGTGACATATATGGAGCAGCGGAAAAAAGTCGTGTCTCCCTATTAACAGCGTCTCGAAATGAGACTTCAGCATCTACCAATGCTTCTTGAGCAAGGCTTTGTTGCGCTCCACTGCGAGCTTTATCAATGGCCTGTTGAGCAGTGGTCATTCCTCGGGCTTCATCAACCAACCGGTTCACGGTGTTTGCATCCGTGATTCCAAACTCATTTAGGATTTGGCGAACAACATTGGGAGTGCTGCCTGCTGGTCCTTGTATTCCTCGAACAGCAGCGGTAATTGCATCTGATTGCTCAAGGAGCTGCCGATTGAGTTCTTCTCCGCCAGTTCTTGCGGCAATCCGTTTTTCAGCACCAGCTAAGAACGGAAAAGCCTGACCAACTGTTGCTCTTACACCGGGTCCAATACCCTCAACATCTTGAATGTTTTCAAGTGCCCGATTAACTATTCCAGCACTTCCACGAGCTGCGGCTCCAAGTGTTGACAATGCGCCTGGAATTGCGGATCCAATAGCAGTTTCTTTGACCGCGCTTAAACCGTAATCTTGAAGAGGGCTTTCCACTTTTCCCTCAACCATACCAGCAGCCAGATTGCTAAGTCCACCTGCTGCAATGGTAGCTCTTGTTGCTCCAGGAGCACCTCTAAATACAGGTGCAGCTCCACGAATTGCAGCACCGATTATTTCACGCCCTCTATAGTCTTTGCCTTCATTAAACTTTTCAACTGTCTGGGCACCAGCCTCACCAAGACCAGAAGATGCTGCTCCGATACCGGCTTGAAGAAGTGGACCAGCACCTCCTGTAAGCAATCCTGCGGTTATTGGAACACCATATCGAAGCAATGCTTTGTTTTGCTCTGGAGATAGTTTTTCATCGAATACTGATCCTGATCCAGTTGCTGCAATCCGTTCTTCTTCAGCCTGCATTGCCGCGCCCATCTTCTGTTCCTGAGTGGGATTGAACCCAGGCTGCTCCTCGCGACGGCGCATCTCTGCAATCGTTGCAGGTTTTTCAACTGCTGCTTGCTGGCCAGATCCACGCACTAATGCTAAAACCTCTGACTCCGTAGGTTGTGTATCAGACTCAACTACAACTCGTTTTTGAATTCCATTGTCATCGATTACTACGGCAAATTTAGGCATATATTTTTATCAAATAGGAGTTATCGACACGATCTTCTGTTTAGATACAGGAGCATTTGTTCCCTGATTTCTAAACGATCCAAAGAAAGGTAAAATCTGAGGATTTGATTTATATTCGTTAAACTGCCTCTTCTTGTTTATAATGTCTTGCATAGTTCCCTCTGGAACAGATTTTCCAGAATTCAGATAAAACGTAACTGGGTCATATTGAACAGTTCGATCGATGAATTGAAGTGCTCGATTGAAGAAGTCCTTATCGGTTGGCTTTCCAAAGTTTACGCTTGCAGAGGACTCTTCGCGGCCAACTAGAGATTGTCCAAACAGTATCTTCCTCTCTCCAGAAACAAACCCTTCGTATTCCTGAACCAATTCTCTGGCCAACTCGCGCTCATCATTGTTAGCAAAGAACTTTGACCCCTGAGTTCTGACTGCATCTTGAATTGTTCCAAAGTTTGCATTCTGAAACTTTTTAATGCTTGCAGGGTTTTGAGAAACTTTATCCAGAATTGAAACAAACCTATTAATTCCCATTAAAGACTGATCGTAGTTTTTGATTTCTGCCAATTGTTTATCATCAAGAGGATCTCCAATTCCAACGGCAGATTTGAATTTTGGACTTTGTGTGTAATAAACAGGAACGTCAGAAGCTAATTCGTTAAGACGAGCTACGTTTTGTGGATTAGTGCGATCTTGAGGAGAAAGATTAAGAATGTCCGCAAACTCCTTAGTGGAAGCAGCTTTGCGCTGTTTATTTATTGCGTCAGCAGTAGTCATCTGCTCTTTGTTTGCACGATTCATCAAAGACTTGGCCAACACAGGGGCTACTTTTCCAATTGTTTCAGGAGTATATCCTTCAAAAGCTTTGAGATTTGGATTGTTTGCATACATATCAACAAGCCCCTCAACATCAGCTTTTTCACGCATTTGAAATGGAAGCTGATATCTTCGAGCTTCAATCATTCCTTTCATTTGAGCAGCGGTTGCTCCTTCTGGGATTTCAGCATTAGGATCCATTCCCAAAAGCTGAGATCTAAAGGCTGGAGTCTGAATCTTCTCTTGAACAGACGCTTCCAATTCCTTTCCAAGGATGTCTCGTTTTGTAGCACCGTATCCAGATTGGAACGCTGGATCCTGACGATTGGCAAGAAGAGCCATTCCTTGAGGAGTTCTTCCGAGTGCAGCCATCTGCGCCGCTTCGGTTCCGATCTCTCGACGTTTTCTAGCCTCCATTGCTTGAGCCAAAACCTCTTCTTCTGTTGTACCAGGCAACACGCCAAGACCTTCTCCAGCCGCTGCCGTTTTAAGCCTTAGAGTGTTCTCCATCTTCTGCCTTTGGATGGCCCGATCCTCATCCAAACTCCTGATATTCTGCTCCATCAACGCCCGCTTCGCATAGTTCCGATTCCGGATATCCTCGTTGGTACCCGTGAACTCGCCGGCAATACCACCGGTGAGCATGGAGAGGCCCTTCATGAAGGGGTTGATGCGCTGATTGGCCTGCCGCTCAAGCATAGCCCTGATGTCCTCGTTTTCTTCTCTGGTAGCCATAAGATATTATTTAGTAACCCTGCAATGACCGCATCGCACCCCGTCTCCTGAATCCGCTCATGGCGGCATTCATGATCTGATCGGGATCGTAGTTGATGTATCGGTACTGGTCCTGCTGCTGTTGAGAGTTGGCCAGCAAGTCAGCGTAGAGCTTGGCGAAAGGATCGGCCTGACGATCGGGTAGAGGGACTTCCTTGGTTCCCTTGGTGGGGATGACGGTTTCTTTCCTGACCAGCGGAATGACCGGCTCCCTAGGGGGAAGGGGGGTTCCGGTGTAGGTACCAGTGCCGGGTCGAACTCCGCCACCGGGAGGAGTTGTGGTCGTGCCACCGCCAGGAGGAGTGGTTGTGGTTCCACCACCGGGAGGGGTGGTAGTGGTTCCGCCTGTGCCAGTGCCACCGCTCGCAGGAGGAGTGGTTGTGGTTCCGGTATCCTTACCCGGAGGTTTTGCCATGTCCCATTCGCCTGTTCTGAAATTCCACTTGTTACCACTTTGATCAGTAGGAAATTCCTTTCCAGTGCTTGGATCAATATAGTCCATATTCACACCAGATCCAGTTGCTATTTTCCAAGGTGAATCTATAAATGGGTTTATTCCAGGGCCTTTTTCAGGCTCTTTATAACCGGGTGTAACATTAGTGGTTCCACTGGAAACAGCCGTTACATTACCTCCGGTATTATTAAACCCACCTTGACTAGTAGTTACAGGTTCAGATTCTCCTACTGATGCTGCCGTTTCTTGAAACGGAACCATAGGAGTGCTTACTGCTCGTGTACCTTGGCGGAATCCTCCTCCACCAACATTAGAAACCACTTCTGGTAAATTGCTTAAATCAACGACTCCCGGATAGTCTTTAACACCTGGAACCACAAATGTATCTCTTGTTTTTGGATCTAAATAAATAACGCTTCCATCATCCATGCTTCCGATTACTTCATAATTGGGAAGCCCTTTTCCAGGGATTTTAACAGTTTCTCCACCACTACGAACACCTTGAGGAACCAAAGGTTTTTGACCTGCCGTAGTAGCAGCAATCTCGCTTGGATCTAAGTATTGAACCCCAACTGTTCCGCCAGCTTGATAAGGTGATACAAGTACATTGTTTCCTTTTATGTATTGTTCCTGATTCCTAGGTGTATAAACACGAGCATCCTGCTCATCTGTATTCCCAACATTGACTCGTATGGTGGGATCATCGGGGATGTTGTAATCGATCTCTGAGCCACCTCCTAAGGTTGACGGGTTGCTTAAAGATGCAGGAGAAGGATTCGAGTAGTAACTCATCGGATCAACGGGAGGTTGAGCGTATCCGGATGCGGTTACTGGACCAAAGTTTGCAGGAGGAGACACCCGAACAGCCGGAGGAGCGGCCATCGGAGTAAATGTCGGAGTGTAAGGCTGGTTAGAAGAACTTGATGGACGATTTACAGGAGCCTGCAAATCTTTTATTCCAGCAAGGTAGCTCCCAAACTGAGAATCCGTATCCGCAGGAGGAGTAGGGGGAGCAGCATACTCAAACCCCCCCGTCCTCCAGTTGTATGGAGCTTCTTGGCCATAACGGTCATAACCGTAAAACAAATCACCAACCCTGACTCCTGCCATACCGGGGACTAAATCGCCGGTCTTTAAACCAGGATACCCCGGAAACTCATCTACAGTATTGGCTTGATTCAGGTCTATAGCCAGATTGTCGATTGCGTCAGGCATATCAGTTTTTTGGAATTATGCTGTTGATTCGAGCTATCATCCAGTTGGCCACAAGCTTCTTCGCCTTCGGCTTGTCTTTGAGCCACTTCGCGAACTTCTCAGCGTTGCTGTCATAGAAGCTCTTGAACCACTTCGGTCCAACGAGTTCCTTCCAGAAGTAGAACGCCTCCCACTGATCTGGGATACACTCACGAGCGACAAAGCATCCGCCAAGCCCGAAGCCCGCGTAGGATGATCCAAGGTTTCCGATCGCACCAGCATACCCTTGGAACTGATTCATGAATGAGTTGGCTTGATCAGACTTGTATTGATTCTCAGCGTTGGTCAGCGCAAAGCCAGTGCCCATCTTCATCAGGTCTCCAGGGCTAGATAGCTGCATTCCCTGAGTATACTGAGGAGTCACAAACGGAGACGCACCCTGCTGAAGACCACCTAGCTGGGCAGCTTGGGATGATACGGGCTGGAGTCCTAGTGCGGACTGGACGTTAGCAATGTTCTGCTGGCGACCGGACAACATCTGCTGCTGAGAAGTAAGCTGGCCTGCAAAGCTCTGTTGCGCCGCGGTGTTCCGCTGGCCGGTGGCCGCGAGGATGTTCTGGAAGGCTTCCTGTGCGTTCCGATTGGCAGTGTCACTCGTGCTTTGACCGCTCTGAAGCAAGCCCATTGCAGCGTTCCAGCGTTGAGAGTTGGCGTTACCAAGAGCATCTTGAATTGCGAGCGACTCACGAAGAGCCGAAGGATTGCCAAGAACATTGCCAATGGAGCTGCCGCGAGCGCGAGCGGCCTGCTGGACTCGTCGCTCCATGCTTGGATCCAGAGTGCCAACCTGAGAAAGACCCTGCTGGATCTGGCGTTCAAGCTCGCTACGGATCAACTGAGAAGCCCCTGTATCCTGTTGGGCACCAGGCATTCCAACCCTCTCGTAGGTAGGCGATTCTACCCGCGTATCCGGAGCGGCGGCATCCCCTTTAACATCGCTGAGGAACTGCTCGTAGAGATCGAACTTCCGAGGATCAAGAGCCTCCAGCTCGCTTCGACGCTGTTGGGCAAACTGGGTTCCATACTGCTTTGCAAGGTCAAGCTGATTCTGTGTAAGCTCAGGGGCAATTGCAGCAGCAGCTCTTGCAAATGCTTCACCTGTATCAATATCACCAATTCCGCTAAAATCGTATTCTTTATCCTCGTATTTAATTTTTGTTCCAAGCCTAGCCGCGGCATCCAATGCCCTTAGCTTTGGATACGTTGCAGCTTGTGCTTCTACAGCCTCTTTGTTAGCGGCTGCTAAATTAGGTGCCTCATATGATGCGCCCATAGGAAATCCTTTCGTTCATAATCAGTTTGAAGTACCTGTCAAAATCGTACAATCGGTTAATGCCTTTTCTTAAACCACCCAGTTTGGTTACGTTTTTAGAGCATAACCGCATCATGGCCAACCAAAGGGTTTGAACCGCATACGGCTCGGTGCCAATGGCAATCTCGATCCACGCGATGTGACCGTCTGGGAAGTTGTTGTTAAGATCCTCGGATTCCTCAATGGAGTTCAGGAACCGAACAGCTCCCACCCCGACGCACTTTCCTTCATCGTTCTTCACAATGCCAAACAGTTTCTTGGAACTAAAGATCCCGATCCAATTGAGGATCTGATCTTCAGTCCATGACGAGCAGGTTGGCCAATGCTCTCGCAGTAGCTTGGCCGCTTCGATGTTGGTTGGATGAACGCTCATTGCTGAGGACGCACAGAATCTACGAATCCGGAGAGAATGGTGGATTGCAGAGACAAGCGGCCAGCGTCTGTGGTTACCTTGAATTGCAAAGTATTCCAGCGACCTTGGCTGATCAGGTTGTAAGCCTTCAGGAACTTCTGGCTTGAGGTGATCGCCAGCGCGGAATCGAGCGTCACGAATGTGGCCGACATATCCTTGGCCAGCGACACTTCGGCGGTCGTGGTGGCGGTGGTGTACGGGTTGTCGAAGGCGAATTGAACGCTGTACCCGATCTTGTCGGGGATAGGTTCGTTCAGGTTGTAAGCCTTGGTGATCACCTCAGATTGATAATTCGCACCGCCGTCGGTGTATGCGGAGCTTGAAATCGGATTGAGCCGGCTGTTTGGAAGGTAATCGTTGAAGGACCAGACCTGGCCGGCTCCCGCTGAAACCGAGATGATATCACCAGCAAACATGAGGATCGGTCCAAATGTTGAGAACGAGGTTGGGATGAAGTCGTTTACGATCCAGTTGTCCCAGTAACCAAGCCACGAGCGGGCCAGTGAGTGGTATACGATGACCGCGTTGTTCTCGTTGAGTGCTCCTTCAA
>Ga0209088_10001983_pt1 | contig 12908 bp, 9 predicted proteins | sample S_140625_EF_Meta_FD_187324 | JGI IMG/M metagenome (GOLD analysis project Ga0209088, IMG submission 187324) | Freshwater microbial communities from Lake Simoncouche, Canada to study carbon cycling - S_140625_EF_MetaG (SPAdes) (version 2) | ecosystem: Environmental > Aquatic > Freshwater > Lake ...
TCATCAAATCCTGGTTTTGTTTTAATCTTATCTAATATAGTTTCCCACTTTTCTAATTGCTTAATGTCTGTGGTTTTATAGCCCTTATACTTAAGCACTAGCAGCGCTAGTGTGTAATTCTTCTCTTCAGTCCAATCGAAATACTTCATATTTAAATTAATCGAATAAGAATTGAATTTAAATTAAAGTAAAGTTAATTCACTAAATCCCGACAAAAACAGTGGTTTCTGTGCAATTCACCCTCATCAAAAATAAATCAAAAAAACATACACGTCCAAAAAACTCAATATTAGTGTGTGGGGGAAAACGCGTTTCATCAAATTTTCATCAAATTTTCATCAAATAAAATTGATGAGACCATTTTCATCAAACTTTTCTCATCAAATTTCGATAAAATTTGATGAGCTTTTAAAGTAACACTAATTTGTTGCTTTTGAGGCGATTTCGCAATGATCTACATTAAAACTAGGTCCAGACGATACTTAGATGTATCCTTGAGAGATGCATTGGATAGACTAAAAATTAATGAATGCTGTTCGAATATAAAGGTTATAAAAGATTTGATGAAAGTATTGAGAAAGAAGGGAGATACTCAACGATATGGCAAAGTCAAAGCTTTACTGAAGTTAGAAGTGTTCAACTTACTACGAATCGTGGTAGTTGATCTTCCAGATAGACCTAATTTAAGACAAAAGTTCAAAGGTCACACTTTTGTTTCGATGGAGGCTCATTTATTGAGTATTGGTGTATCTGTGAGTGAGCGTTTCAGGTTTCAATCGTTCGATCAACTCCAAAGACTTTTACGAGGATTTTGCTTTCCTACTGGATTCATTATATTGAAGAAAGGATACCGAATTAAAGCGGAAGAACTGATTATTATTTCTCTTACGAGATTGGCATTTCCAGCTCGATGGTCCGATCTCTATGAGAGATTTCCCGGTAGAAAGAGGTGGTTTCTGAGGAGTGCATTCTACTGGTTCTTGGATTTTATGATAACTAATTGGGGATACTTATTACTCAATAATATGGAGTATTGGAAGCCTTCCTTGGCAGCTTCTTGCAAGGCGATCCGGCTGAAGCTGATGAATTTGAATTGGCCTCATTGCAAGCAATTCCATCCTCCAGCGAATGAGCCAGGTGGATTTCGATATGCTGGATTCATCGATAACACAATGTTTGCATTCAGTCGACCTGGAGGCAATACAGATGGTGGATCTGCAGCACCAAGAGTCCCTAAAGAAATCCAACAAGCATGGTACACTGGGTGGAAGAAGCTTCATGGTATGAAGTGGCAGACTGTAATTCTAGCTAATGGAATGGACCTTCACGTATTTGGTCCACTTTCAGTTCGTAAGAATGATCTTACCAGTTTAGAGCTATCTAAATTTGAGGAGCAATTCGCTCAATTACAGCAGGGGAGTGACATAATATTGAAAATATTTGGCGATTCAGCTTATTTCGATAATGATTATTTAGGTACAGGCGGTGGAAGAGGCGGTTGGATAGCTGACCTTGCTTCAGTAGTTCCTCCTTGTTAATTGCCTCGTTGACCTTTCGCTCTGCTCTCTTCTTTTCTTTATCTCGTTTTTTAAGATGCTTCACTTTATCTGCTTCCTTTGACATATGCATCAGAAGAGAATCAAGCTCACTGGGTACCTCCGGTAGTCCTGATAAATTCGCTCCCTCTTCTGAGATGGCAGCCTTCTTTTCAAGGTCTTCCATTATTCTCTTGAAATGATTCTGTAATGCAATTGCTGAGATGTCCAAATCTGTAAAGTCGATTGCTTGGTCACCATCTTTCACTGGATATGTGGCCTTCAAGCGAGTTAGTACGATCTGCCACTTGACCTTCATAGATGAATCCTTCGTATTCTTATAAGCATGAGCTCGAAAGACGTCTTTCGCCAAAACATGCTCCAAGTCCTTGTTCCATTTGAAGTATCCTTTCTGTGTTACCTTCTTCGATGAAGGTCCACTGCTGGTAGACATCATTGGTGCAGTCTGCATATGATAAAGCGATGCTGGATTATCTTAACTAAATTTGATAAAAAATTGATAATTTTTTGATGAGTTTTTTAGGTGTGATGTTTGCCCCCACCGGATTTCATCAATTTTGATGAAAATTTGATGAAAACGCGTTTCCCCCACACACTATTGATGAGAAAAATTGAGTTTTTTTTGATGAAAAAAAAAACCATACACAAGCACTCCTTAATTTCGTATCGTTTGTAAAACTGTAAAACAGGGCCGTTTTCTTCCGGGCTTTTTACAATTGTTTTCGCCAAAATCACCTCTTAATTTCGTTTTTGTATCGCAAAACGTGGCGACAGGGTTATTTTATGTTTTACATTGTAAATTTGTAATGGAAAATGGCCCAAATGTTTTACAATGTAAAACTGTAAAACAGTTAAGATACGAGATTATTTGAATGGAATCTTCATCTTAATTCAATATTCTTACATTCTACTCGAAGCTGCAGATGAAAACATATGACAGATTGCATAGGTAGATGGCATATCAATCGAATGCACTTAAAATTAGTGCTTTGTGAAGTCAGAAGCTCACAATAATAATTATTTTTACTTATTTTGAGATTACTCCGCATGAATATCATTCATTAGATGTAATCAGACCGATTATTTATGTGCATTATCTATTTAGTATGTAGCAATTGAATATCTATGCCTTGTTTTCATCAAATCAAGATTCAAGGTCCTCAAATCAAAATTTAAGAATCTGGAAACATTCAATTATCGATTGCAAGTGCTTCAATCCGACCTGTGCTATAACTGGGCATTGTGAATAGATAATCTGAGTATGTTGTGTTTGCTTATCATGCTAGTTAGCTAAGCTATAAGCCTTAAATGGCGTGTATACTTAATTCTAACATTGTCATTTTTAATTTAATTAAATAGAATTCATTAACGCACGCAGTTATCTTCGTTCAATTAGCGCGCTGAGTAGCCATTTATTACCTTCACTCAAACAGCACTAGGTATGCTGATCCCAGCTATTTGCACGTGCTTCTGATGGTCGCCTTCTGTTCATTATATCTCGACTGTAGCTGCCTCGTCGAGTTTAACAGGAGCTGATTGCCACCCTCTACAGCGTGTCGTCAAACTGTAGATCTTGAGTGCACCCATCAGCTGATATAGCTGGGGCGCTTGCTCTGCCTTGAACTGAGCGACCTCAATGTTCTTCTTGAATGATCACGTCATGTTTCCTCAATAGCTCCCGCTGCAGTTCGGTCTATTTGTTCTGCGAACTCATCGTATCCAAGCTCGACCTCGCCTGTAGGCTGCTCTCTTTCTCTATATCCAAGCTGATCATCCATTCAATGACTCTCTACAGCCTTGAACGGTTCAACACAACATCCATGTTAAAAAATGAAATTTACATCAGTAATTTCATACCTACAGCTAGAAGAACGCTTGTGTAGATGGACAAGACCTTGAGGAAGGTGGCGCGCACATCGATTCCATTGAGGAGCAGCTGTAGGAAGCACATTAAAGATTTATAAAAAATGTTGATACAGATTTACAATTACAAAATTAAGAAGTCATTGGGGCGTATCAAAATCAGCTTTACCCGCAAAACTTCCCCGCGGGTAAAAAGTTGTTTCCAAATTACACCTTATTCCCCACTGCAGTAAGTATTCAAAATTCAAATATATGCTTATGCGTCATACACAACGAAAGTGCACAGAGCAGTGACAATTTCAAAGTTAACCCAAAACTATGGTTTACCCACAAAAGTTTACCCAGACCATCGAGACTGGGCAAAAAAGAGGGGCTTACCCGCGGGTAAGGGGCTTACCCGCGGGTAAACAAAACTTTACCCGCGGGTAAAAAAAGTTTTCCCCAGCGTTTTTGTTGATTTTGATACGCCCCATTTGTAACGGAGAATTGAAAGTGAAAACGTACGTAAGACTTGTAAAACATGTACGTTTTTACAGTTTTACAAAGTTACGAAACTAAGGAGTGCCCTTAACACCCGCCCAAAAAAAATGACCAACGCCAACGTTTTTGTCACACCGCCCAATAAAAAATGCGGAAACCACCAAACTTATTTTTTTTCGTCACTTTACACAAAATTATTTGTTTTCAAACTAAAAAATTAAATCGATACACGACTGATAATCGACATTTCACATTGACTTTGGGCATTCTGGTGATAATACTTTACCAGACAATAGATGCTTCAGGCTATAAATAGTAAAAGAAAGTCAGAAGGGAATGATTGCACCGAAAATATTTCAGATCAAACATTTAAAAGATTGAATGCTATATATTTTATACCTGATGATAGAAGTAAGTGGGAAATACGCATACTGCAAGGCGCGAAAGAGCAGGGAAAAATCCATTTTTCAGTGGTTTCCGCATTTTTTATTGGGCGGTGTTTGACCAACGCATTTTTCAAAACATTTTTGCGGTGTTTTCACTGTGAAAATACCGCAAGAAGTTGAAAAACCAACGAAGTATTTTAACATGATTACCATCGCTGTTAACTTCATTCATAAGTCTCGTCCAATCTGGATGCAAAATGCACGTCATATGATCCGAAACGAGCATATTGCCTCCAGATTGGACGAGACTTATGAATGAAATTAACAGTGATGGTAATTTTGTTTTATAATAATTGAAATATATTGTTTTTGCAATTGTGTTGAATCTTAGGTTGAAGTACGTAATCTGCGAAGAGATATAGTGGTTATAGCAAGCTGCATAATCGAGATGCGTGAGAAAGTTAGATTTAATCAGCATCCAGTGATATCTGTCTTAAGCTTTCGAATTTTTTTCAAAGGTTCTCGGAAGGGTATGCGACCCGCTCCTCAATGAAATGATTTTTTCAAAAAAATTTCAAAAATAAAATAGCTATGTCTCAAGAAGATAGATTAAGAAGAACTCCTGCAGTTGATGCTGTTGATGATAATGATAATGATGATGCCATATCATTGAATTATGATGTAAGTGGTGTATTTTAAATATTCTTGTTATTTGAACTTTATATGTTTTGCTATGTATTTATCAAATGATATATGATTCGATTAGGATCACAACGATCAATTAGCACGAGATGCGATTATGCCCATAGATAAATTGGAGATAGACATTGAGCTAAATGAGATAAAGATTGATTGTAAGAGTGAAATTGACATGGAAAGTGTTAGCAAGGTTGAGATACAGAAAGAAAATATGATGCAGCAGCAAGAAATTGAAGTACAAGTAAGACAGAACATGGAACTATTAAGGCTAAATACGCAGATGGAGATTGATAAGGAGATTGAGATCCAGAGAGAAAAAAGCAAACAGATGGAGATTGATAAAGAAATTGAGATCCAGAGAGAAAAAAGCAAACAGATGGAGATTGAGATGAAAATACATGAGATGAACATGAAAAGTCGTCAGATGGAGATAGATAAAGAAATTCGTCAGATGGAGATAGAAATTCGTCAGATGGAGATTCAGAAAGAGATTGAGATTGAGAGAGAAAAAACTAAACAGATGCAGTGGAAAGATGGAAACTCTAGTAGCTCTCAACCCAATGTGTACAGCAGTGAGGAAGGAGCTTTCGCAACAATTGCTGGATCTCTAGAAAAGATTACAGATGTATCAGCTTGTGCTATTGCGAATAATAACAGAGACTATTATGATCCATTTACAGTGCCCTGTAGTAATGAGGTATATATCCCAAACACTCGTCTGCGGCGATTGAGAAATAAATTAAAGAGTGCCGAAGTTCTACCTTGTAGCGCTCATTCAATTCCGTTAACCATAATGGAAATGCAGAGGACTTGGAAGTATCCATCGGGAGGTTCAGAAACGATAGTCAATCATCCGAATCTGAAGGTGTTTCTATCCGCTATATTATCAAGCTATAATAAAGATTGTGATATCCACAGTGATGTAGTTATAAACAATGATTATCTTGGCATCAACAGTCGATTCATTTTTGCGTCCGACAAGTCCAAGCCAGAGCATGTCTTAATGCATGGAAACTGTGTATTGTTAGGCACTGAGGCCAAAGGTGCAAATGCGTCGAATATTGAAGCTGGGATGCAGTGTTTCCAGATTTGTGCTGATTCTGCGATAGAGTTATATCGAAATGGAATGATTCGTGAGGAATGTGTTGTACCAGGTGTAATAATTTATGGGGAAGTATTTCACATAGTTGGAGTCTATCTCATAAGCTCGACGTTCCCTGTAATGGTAAATTTATCATCAGAGATCTATATTACTAATGTGGAAGTGCTATCAACGTGGGTCGATGTACTTAAGGAATTCATTAGCGAGACTGTGACTTTGTTAAAAAACTCTCAACAACGTTCTGAATCGTCAAAGATAATTTGTCATTTAGATGCGGGTTTTTTCTATAAACCCATTCGTAAGACAGCATTAAATAACTTTCTGGTTTCCAATCAACGTATCATCTTGTCAAGAATGATGATGATTTATGAGAAGTTATTTAATGTTATAGAAACTGAGGGTAGTTCACCAGACAATGTCATTCAGTTTCCTATCGGTTTGGTTACTGTCCCTATGAGCAATACCATACATGCTAAAGGAATAAGGGAAGCTCTTCTACATTGTATTAAAAGGTTCTTTGATCACAGAAATGGTATTAATTATAATTATGATAATGATCCGTGTTTGATTTTTCATTTTCTCGATTCTAAGGAGGGATGGACTAATTATCGACCAGATAATGATCACCGTGATTCTTATATTCAACAATTACGCACTGCTATAAATATTCTTAACTCTGCCGGAGTTGTCCATATGGACCTTAGACCAGCGAATATCATGTGGAGATCTAAAAATACATCTATTGGGAACAAGGAGGTGGAACTCAAGATAATTGATTTTGAAGATGCTTTAATGGTAGGAACCGTAATGAATGAAGCGCTAGCCAGAGTATATAGTAATGATCCACGATATCCCATCAAAGAAGGTATTGATTGTACAAATGTCTCAACGAAAATTGAGTTCAATAATTTCTTCGTGGATGCTATTGAAGCTTGGCTTACTAAGTCAGAGGAGAAAGAATTTATAACATATATGCGGATGAATAAAGGTACTATGACGTACTATGACTAATCACAGTCCCGTTAAATTACTGTTCAATGCTTAGCAAAACGTTCTCACTAGGGAATCAATCAGTACTATGTCGTGTATATATGCAACAACTACAATATCTGCTGCTGTCATTTCATGTAAGTTGTAACTATATCATGCACTATATTTGTTAAGAAGATGTAACTGTGGGAGATGGATCCTTAATGTTCTGATTATTTGCTTAAGACTTACTCAATTAGATGCACAAATAAACACAGTGATAGTTTATCAGCAAGGTAGCTGCTGTAGAAGAAATCATCTCGATATCATCATATAACAATTGACAACATGTACGAAATAAGTTGTAAACAACAAACCTGAATATTTCTCAAGATAAATCTGTTGTTCAAGCTATCACTTCGCTTTTGCATTCAATGTCTCAGCCAATGCCTGTATACTCTCTGCCAATCGTTTGCCTGCATTGACATGATTACCATTCGATGATGATGAAGGAAGATTATTGAAGGTCTTTAATCTATTCTTGTTCTTCACAGCAATACTTTTAGGCGATCCCTCTTCTTCTACTGACCCTGATGCTGTACCTCCCCCTCCTACACCTCCATTTGCAGCATTATGAGCTTCATCAAGTATAAGAGACTTATAACGTTGTGCATTATAGTTATTAATCACTGTCTCTAAAGTTATCTTTTCAAATCTTAACTTTTGTAAATGATCAATTATACCCATACGACTCTCAATTAATTTCTCTGTTTGTTTTTTTGATGTGTTTGGTTTTGTTGGTGAAAAATCATTTTCGAATGCTTTATGTTCGACTTCACATAGTTCATTGTGATTATCAACAACTTTTAATTGAGCTGATACTGTTGTATTTAATGATGATAATCTAGCATCTATTTGTAATTGTGTCTTTTCTACTATAGATATATCATCATTGTTATCATTATCATTATTTGTTAAATCATATTTATTTATCATATTCCTAGCATTCTCAGCTTCTTCCATAGCTCTATGTTTCATCTTTACTACAGTTGCTTTTACATTAATATTTAATTCTCTTGAGCTTAACTCAGTTTCTAACATTTTTAATGATTTATTAGTTAGAATTGCACGATCCATTGCATCTGTTGAAGCTTTCTCTAAAGTATATTTTTGATTTGACTTTGTTAAATTATCAAGTAATTTATCTGTTTCTAATAAATCTACTTCATTAAATACTTTATACAGATTATTATTATTATTCGAAGAATTTTCTAATTTATCTTTTGTAATATTAGTCTTTGTGCCAATTGTTGATAAAGCGGATCCCATTAAAGATGTTGTTGATGCAACGACTCGATTATGTTCTAATTCTTCTTGTAATATCCGGGTTTGTTGTGATTGTTCATTAAAACAATTAATGAAATCCAAAGTCGTAACTGTTTCATCATTGATTAATATCCAATTAAACAATGGTATAATGCAAATACGTTTATCACCTGTTGCTAATTCTAATAACACACGATCTGAGGGATTCTCATATGGCTTCTTGATGTACATATGACTTTGTAAGACACTATTAATAGCTTTAGTCGGAGCTTCTTGTTGATACACCTTTGTTCCTTCCTAACCACCATTACCACTATTACTAGCTTCATTACCATTACCATTACCATCATTACTATCATCGATCTTACGATCATTAGGGACATATAATGTTGGATCAGTCATAGTACCAAATCTCGTGATTGCATATCTTAAACAAGGTAATCGATTTGAAGTAACGAATAATACTTCACTTAGAGCTGAGAATTCTAGTAAGTAATTATTCACATCATTACTATTAGCAGCGACTACAGTTGATTTATTAAAACCACTATTACTATTACTCATTCCATCTTTATATTTCATTTGTTGTTGTTGCTGTTGTTGTTGACCACCTGCTGTAGATACTACATTAGTAGTCTTTGATTGACTCGTATTATTATTAATATTATTATTTTTGTTTCTATTATTTATGATTATAAATGATGCTGATTTGTTACTTTTCAATAATTGCTTCTTTGGCATCTTATCATTATTTCCTTGCTGGGTCATGATCATCATTTGACTGTCTTTAATACTTTCATCAGAGTCACTACTATCAGATACAACATCAAAACTACCATCCACACTCTTGATAATGTTGTTGTTGTTATCATTATTATTATCATTAGTAGCGGGACGAATATTATCTTTCAACTTATTGATGACAACACATGCATAGCGTTGATTTGGTTGCTTACATAAAGCAGGATATAGAGAATTAAAGATATTCCTTGATGGTGTTAATGATGCATATAGCACTGGAGCACTCTTACAATAAATCATAAAATGATCAGTATTACTTAATGAAATATTATCAAAGCCTTTGAACATATTCCAATGCAATAAAAGTTCTACTTCACGTGTTGGATCACTACGATAAAGAGTGAGATATATATTTTCCATTTGTGAATCAGCAACTGCTTTAGCAATTTCAGTACTCTCATAAACACCACATATTCTTAAATAGCATCTTACCATTTTTTTTCTACCATCAAGTAAACCACCATGAGCATTTGATTTAATTGATTCACGATGGATTTGTACTAAAGTGAATGCACGCTTACTTTCTGGATTATAATTATTATTTACATCATCAAATAAAGGTCTTGTTAGTGTAGAAGGTAATTCTAATGAATGAGCAGAAATAAATTCTTTCTTCAATATATTATTTTCAATATTATTATTATCATTTATTATTTTGATACAGTTTTAGAATCATATAATTTCCCACCTCTTCCAATAGATGGAGAATTCATCCTATCATTACCTCCTCCACCTCCACCTCCTATGCTTCCAGGAGAATGTGGTCCTTCGTAAATACCTTCGGATCACATTCGCCTCATGTCAAAAGAAAAACTCATTATAGTAGCCGGGTACAGCTACAATAATCCCTTTTTAATTTTGACGTCTAGCGAATAGAGTGTATGCGCAAACGTCGTTTTCACTACGAAATACGAAATATTTAGTAGTATGGCAGGCCGTCATGACATGAAAAATTACGTCGCCCACTCAGAAGGACGTAGTACGTCCTACGTAACTTTTTCATGACGGCCTTACAGTTATTTTAAATTCATTTAAGATTAGAATGAAGAATTCTTTAGTTTTGAGGAAGGTAGCAAAGCATCTATCATATAGAAAAAGGTACCTTAGTCTAAGCAGTATCGAGCAGGTTCGATTGAGGCGATTAAAAAGACTAATCTTAACAGTAATGTGTAAAATTAAGACCTCTGAAGAGAAAGATGAGTTGAATGGCAAGCTTAAAAAGCTTATAGTATTGTATTTTGCTATGACTACATCTATGGATGAAGGCTTAGATAGACCTGAACGGTGTGCTCCAACAATCCGATCCTTTAGTGCAAGTAATGACATTCGGTGACAGTGCATACAAGCGCCGAAGTCATCTAACATCATACTACGCTGATATAGACGAGTTGATCCGACGATGGAATAGACGAATGAAGAGGGTAAGAATATCTATTGAGTGGAATTATGGGACTACTGCATCGCTGTTCAAGTATATCTGTTGCAAGCGGAAGTTGAAGGTTCTGCAAAGCACTAATGTATCTAAGATTTACACTGTTTGCACTCTACTGCGTAATATTCATATTGCTTTGTATGGATGTCAGACATCTAACTACTTCGATCTCGATATTCCAGATAACTTTTTAGAGAAATACTTAATGCAAGAGGATTTTTAATTAATTAAAGCTTAAATCATTTTCAAATTTGTTTGTTTCTTTTTAAATTATCATCGACAACAGATAAATTGCGGTTGAGAAGCGAACAAATAATGTTACATCGATTCGTAACCTTATCTTTCTTTAATTTACGTAAAACGTAGTATGTTGCGCATACACCTTTTTTTCCCTCGACGTAATATTTCGCTTGACGTAAGACGTAGTACGGTTGCGCATACACTCTAATATGTAACTTACCACCGGTAAATGTCGGGATCCCACATTGTGGTGGTGGTGACAAAGTGCTTCCGTAAGATTTTTGGGACGATTCCATAACGGAGTTCTTCGCCAGTAGCATAGCTTGTGCCCGGAGCTGGACACAATCATCTGTGATACATATATGCAGGAATGACAAATGTAGAGAATCAGCAGCGTATTATATACATGAAGAGCAAAGAGAAACACTACAACTTAAGCGATATCCATTGAAGTTGATCTCGATGTTGCAGTTGTGCCGCTCTAACTGTATGTTATGCGCAAAACTAAGCGCGACACTCATAGAAAATTGTAAATGTATTTGATGCGCAAAACCAAACGCGACACACATGCCTGTATTTGATGCGCAAAATCCAACGCAGCACTCAAAAAATTGTAACTGTAGTTGATGCGCAAAATCAAACGCGACACTCAAAAAATTGTAAATGTAGTTGATGCGCAAAACCAAACGCGACACTCATAAAGTTGTTCTGATGCACAAACCAAACGCCACATCTGAGTCGAATCCATGTGGTAGTTAACGTTGATAAATTACACCATGTATGTTTATAACGAAATGAATCACCAGGGTATCAAAGCAACAGCAAACTAGTACATTGTTGTAAGAATGCTGTGTGGGAAGTCATGTCGGACAATTGATCTGCAGGGTTACATAATCGCACCATCTGGATCATGGCGTCATCAGCGGTGGCGTTGTACATTAACAAGGGATCTAACCCCAATTCCTGAGGCGAGACGTTCCGAGACAATCCATCGAACACTGTATTCAGAACAAAAGACCGACCCCCAAGCCCGTGAGCGATGCGTCGTACCGAATGATAAATTGAGCTGGTTGTTGTCGAAAAGAATCCATGGGTCTGGATAATTGAGAAGGGTTGGCGATGAGTAAGAGTACAAATGCTCTGCACTGGGAAAGTTGGCGACACATGATGTGTTGAAAACGACACCATCATACTAATGATCACCATCCTTATCATCATCACCGTCACCATCATCAAGCATCATCGTCATCATCCCCAATAAAATCACCATCATACTAATGATCACCATCCTTATCATCGTTACCGTCACCATCATCATCATGCATCATCGTCGCCACCATCATCATCATACATCATCATCAACATCGCCAATATCATCACCATCATAGTAATGACCACCATCCTTATCATCATTACCGTCGTCATCATCACCGTCACCATTATTGCCATCATCGTCATACACCATCATTATTATTATTATTATTACTCGCGCTTTGCGAAAATTACAAGACTATCTTACAGCAGCTTCAAGTAATCTTCAAACGAAGACAGTACACTCACGACACGTTGCATCCACCACATACTATATCGAGCTGCCATCAACCAGAAATTGAACAACAGTTCATACAGCATAAAAGCAGCACAACAACATCGCCATGAAAATGTACAGCTTCACCATAGCGTCGCTGCAAGTTGCTTCATCCTATATCCTCCTGTCAGGCTGAATGAGGTCTTGAAAAGGAGATCTGGAAACCATAAGGTCTTGAATGAAAGATCGGTAAACCACACAGGGTTAGTGCAATGACCTCGCATCGTGAACCAAATGTTCAAAACCTTCTAGAACAATTCTTCAAGCAGGATGAACAGGATCTGCCAGACTGAATGAGGTCATGAATGGGAGACCATTGAGCCATAAGGTCTTGAATGGAAGATCGGTAAACCACTAGGGTTAGTGCAATGATCGCGCATCGTGAACCAAATGTTCAAAAATCTTCTAGAACAATTCCTCAAACAGGACGAACAAAGACATAGAACTCAGCAAACGAGAGCGGTGA
>Ga0209088_10001984_pt1 | contig 12905 bp, 15 predicted proteins | sample S_140625_EF_Meta_FD_187324 | JGI IMG/M metagenome (GOLD analysis project Ga0209088, IMG submission 187324) | Freshwater microbial communities from Lake Simoncouche, Canada to study carbon cycling - S_140625_EF_MetaG (SPAdes) (version 2) | ecosystem: Environmental > Aquatic > Freshwater > Lake ...
AACTATTGAAATGAGTGAGAGCCATGCCATAGAGCCATATAAAAAGAAAAAATAAATTGTATCCATTAACCATACAAAAATAAAATAATAATTTAAAAAATTAAAATTAAATTAAAAAAAAAATTGATTTAGAAAGATAAATATATAATTATTAATATATTATAAACTCAATATGGCGACTATTGTATCTGGTGCTGCGTTCAATGCTAACACTGATTATGTGTATACCAAGCCCAAGATTAATGCTAATAACGGCAAGTCTATTGGTATTCTTAACAAGCAAGATATGAAGCCACTATATATTAGCACACCTCTTATGTTAACTTGGGGAGTAAATGAGTGGTCGGATGATAAAACAGGAAAGAAGTCCTATGACTTAGCGCTTCAGTTTCCAAATGAGGAAAATAGTGAATGTACAGCATTCTTAAAGAATATGCAAGCACTTGAAATGCGTATTAAGAGCGATGTGATTACCAACTGCAAAGAATGGCTTGGTAAGCCTAAAATGAGTTCGGATGCTGTTGATGCGCTATGGAGCCCTATGCTAAAGTATACCAAAGATAAGGCATCGGATGAAATTGATTATTCGCGTGCTCCAAGTTTAAAGGCTAAACTTATTTATTGGGAAGGTGAATTTAAAGATGCTAAAGATAGGCTTGAGATTTATAACGAATCTTATGAGTTACTATTTCCAAATGATGATAATAGTTCTATTACTGATTTTATGGTTAAGGGTTCAAGCGTAGCAACTCTTATTAAATGTGGAGGTATTTGGGTTGCGAATGGAAAGTTTGGTGTTACGTGGAAATTAGTTCAGGCAGTTGTTAAGCCAAAGACCAGTCTAAGTGGAAAGTGTCATATTATGCTATCTGAAAAAGATAGGGAAAAGCTGGTTGCGCTGGTTGCGCCAGTAGATGATGATGATGATGATGATGAACCAGTAAAGATGGTTTCAAGCGTTACAGAGGTTCCTGATAGTGATGATGATGAGGAACCTAAAGAAGAAGTAAAGGAACAACCTAAAGAAGAGGTAAAGGAACAACCCAAAGAAGAGGTTAAGGAAGAAGTAAAGCAAGTGGATGTTGAAGATGCTCCTAAGAAGAAGCGTATTGTTAAGAAGAACTAATTATTTTAAAAAAAACAAACTAAAAACAGCATATTTATTAACAAAACCATTTTTTTTATAAGTATATAAAAATTATACTTATAAAAATAAGAATTATGATAAATGTATATGAAAATATATGTCAGCTTTTTGTGTATTATCTAAAATATTAGATGTGTTTATTTTTGGTATTCCTTTATTTTTTGCACAATAAACTTGATAGGGCGAAAATTTTAGATCACTAATTTTTATTTCAATAGGGTAATGTTCTTCAATATTAATAACAATATTAACAATATTATTTCTAAGTAAATCTGTAATAGTATTATAATTATTATAATAATTATAATGAATATTATTATTAGTGTCAATAGTAATGTGGTCTTTTAATAAAGGCTCTATTTTAATAATGTTATTTTCATAATTTAATTCGTTATGCCATAAAGGAATATAAACTATAGCATTATGTATTTCTAATTTATAAATATCACTATTTAATAGATTTAATAGGTTGGGAGTTAATATATAAATACTGTGGTCTTGTAATTTCTCTTCTAAAGTGGTTTTAATAATTTCTATAATAGCATCATAAATATTTATATTGTCATTTGTATTGTCATTTGTATTGTCATTTGTAGCATTGTGATTTTTTTTATAGTTTAATAAATAGTGATAAAGGTCTTCTAAAATAACTATTGAAAAATATTCAAATAAGTTTGTTAATAATGCTTTAATATGAATATGTGCTTTTATTTTAAAATTAATTATGTCTTTTTTAAAATTATCAATATTCTCGCTATTAGAATAAAAATTTATTATGAAATTTAAAAATAGTACTAATAAGTCATCGTTATTGTTATCTTTGAAGTCATTATTATCATTAACATTGTTATCTTTGAAGTCATTATTATCATTAACATTATTATAATTAGTAATAAGTTCTTTCAAAATAGTGTAAGCACAATTAATATTTTGAAATAGCAATGTAGCGTCTTCATCTCTATTATTTTTATCTGGATGATAAATAATACATTGAATATGATAATATTTTCTCAATTCATCAAAACTAATATTATGAATATTGTCAATAGTATAGTTTGTAATATTTAATATGTGCAGCGCCTCACTTATTTTCATTTATTAACTCTATTAAATATAATGTAAAACCTTCTAAATGAAAAATAGGTCTATAATTATTGTTGTAATTTTTAAAAAAAAATATGCTATTTAAAATCAGGTCGTTAATTTTATTAGAAGCTACCAATTTATTAACTATTAAAGATTGTATTATATAAAAGAAACATTCGTGACTATTTAAATGATTGATTAAAATATCATACAATAAGGTCCTAATATTTGTAATATTGAAATTATTGCTACAAATTATATTAATATAAGTATTGCATATTGCTGAATGTTGCTCAATATATTTTAGATTATTTGAAATATCTAAATGTGTAAAAATGTTTGGATTGTTTACTTTATTATAAATAGCATCCAAATCTGCTTCCTTATCTTTATGTAAGTTCTTAAGAAAAAGCTTATTATTTTTGCTACATATAGCATTCACGTTTTTTTTGCTTAACTTAGCAAAATTAATAGTTCTGCAAATGTTTATTATTTTTAATGGTATAAAGCTCACGCATTCTGTAATAATAATGTATTTAATATTTAAAGTTGAAAATAATTCTTTTTGCATATAATTATATAGCAAGTCCAATAAGTCATAATTAATTTTATCAAAATTGCGAAATACAATATATCCTTTTTTAATAGGTGATGATGCTATTGAATTATATATAATATTATATATTTCATTCCATACAGATTTGCTATTATATATAAAGTTTTCCACATCTATTTCATAATGAATGTCGCTAATTTTAATATAGAACTCAGTTTTTGTTAGATTAATATGTAATTTTTTCTCATATTTTAACTTAGTTGGACTAAAATGCTGCAACAGTTTTAATGCATTTTTATATTTATAAGAGCAAGGTGGTCCATAAAATATATAGTTTATAAAATTATTGTTATTGCTATTGCTATTGCTATTTGTTTCCTGTGTTTCACTATTTATTATTTGTATTAAATCTTTATTAAAACTATAATTGCTGTTTTCATTTATAATTTCATTATAGTTCTTTCTTAAATTCATTATTGACTATTGTCTAATGACTATTGATTAATAGTAAATCTATATTTTTATATATATATTTATAACATTATATATAAAAAATAATTAAAACTATTATTAGTTAGTAATATAGCTTGCTCTATGATTTGTGAAAATCTACAAAATTTAAATTATGAATCAATAATAATAAATGAACCTATTAAAAATAGTGCAGTTCAATATAATTATTTCTATAAGTTGCTTTATTCGACAAATATTGTTACGCTAACAAGTATATTTGTTATATTTGAACTTAATAATTTGTCATATGAAAATGACAAAATAAAATTTGATAAAAGTGCGCAAAATAACACTGTTTTTAATAAACTAATAGAATTAGAAGACTATGTATTAAATTTAATAAGAGACCCTAAGACTAAATTATTTAAGCTCAAAGAGTTATATGAAAATCAATTTTTCAAATATACATTAAATGATGATACTGAAAATTTACATAATTATAATTATGTAAATGAAATTACTAATGCTAATGCTAATGCTAATGCTAATGCTAATGCTAATGCTAATGCTAATGCTAATGCTAGTAAAACATTTATAATAAAAATATCAGGTATATGGGAGTCCAAGGATTCAATTGGTTTAACATTTAAATTTATAAAGGCTAACAAGTTTATTGAATTTATATAGGAAGAGGAGTTTCATCTGTTGAAAAAAACTGCAAGCTAATATGTATCATCAATAAAAAAATAATATTAATAAGAGATAAAATGTATACGGCATTTTTTGATAATTCTATTTTCATATCATTCTTAGTGGTCGGTCCGTCTTTTTTATCTACACTAATTAAATAAAAAAACATATAAGATGATACTAAAGCTATCTGTATTATTGATAATACTGATGACATAAATGTATATGTATGATATTCGTTCGTTACACTATTAGAATTTATTCTTTTAAAATACAGGAAGTTAAGAAAGATAGTATATATTAATACTGCTAATGTTAAAAATATTGGAGTTAGATTAGAAGCTAACATTTCCGCAAAGTTTCCTGTTGATTCAAATATATTTTTTGTAACATATATTCCCATAAATAACATAATACTAATCGCAAGTGCAGCTAAACCATATCCCCATATGGTAGATGTAGCAGGACCAGTGTTTCCTAATTGAGAGTATTTTTCTGGAAAAAATAATTTTATAATAATACCCATACACGCTAAAACAATAAGTACCATAAAATCTAAGTTATTATTGTGCGATAACCCAAAACCAAAAATACCCTGTTTATTTATAATACTATTTGTATCTAAATCTAATGAAGATAATTTTGGAGTAGGTTTTTTACTTGGATTGTCTGACATATTAATTTATGTATATATTATATAGTCAAAATATATTAAATAGTAAAAATAATTTATTAATTAGTCAAATATATATTAAATAATTAAATAATTAAAAAGCTATTAAAAAACTATTTAATATATTATTAAATATATAGTATTATAAATGAATCACACTAATCCGTTAGTAGCAACAAAACATAATTTTGTTTTAGATAGAAAAATTTTATTTATTGATAGCAATGATCGCGACAAAGAACGTTGGCCAAACGCTTCCGAATTTGAAATAACTTGTCCTCAAAATTATACTAATGTTGAATCGTTACGATTAGCTAACATAATGTTGCCTAATTTTTTTTATAATATAAGCGAACACTTACAAACAAATAAGATGATAGTTGAATTGTTTGGAACTCAATATTCAATTATGTTAGAAGATGGTTATTATAATTACACTCAATTACAGTCTGCTTTGTTAACTCAATTTAAAGCAATAAATCCTATATATAGTGCTAACTTTGATATTTCTTATAACCCAATTAATCGCAAATTTACTTTTATTAATTCATCAATTCAATTTGTATTCAGATTTGATTTACCTATTAAGTACGATTGTGTTAAAGATAACTATAAAACTGATATATATGCTCAACATAGTAATTGGGGTTTAGGTTATATTTTAGGTTTTGATAAAAAAAGATATTCTACTATTATTGCTCAATCACCTCCTAATATAATTTCTCCTAATCCGTGCGATTTAGAAGCTAATAAATGTATATATATTGAATTAGAAAAATACAATAAATGTGATGAGATCAAACCTTTTTTATACTATAATTTTAGCAATTCTAATTCGGGTATAGTAAATTCGGCATTTGCTAAAATTCCTATTTATCCATCTCAAGAAAATAAAGGTTTAGCAAATGATGGATATTTAGAAACAATTAGTTATTTTCAACCCCCTATTGATAAAATCGCTAAATTTAAGCTAAAGTTTAGATATCATAACGGTATGTTAGTTGATTTACATAATTGTAATATTTCTTTATCATTAGAAATAAACCAGATTCGTAATGAAATGAATAATTATGAAGTTAGAAGTCCGTTTAAAATATAACTTGTAACTTGTAACTTGTAACTTGTAACTTGTAACTTGTAATTATTTTTAAAGACCATTTTCTTTGTTGAAGCATTTTCCGCATAATGGAATATACTGATTATACCCAATTAATATTTGTAAATAATTATTAGGAACTGTTCTATGACTAAATTCGGATTCACCATTACATAGCTTACAAGTCCCTTTTAGTGCAAAAACTGTTGCTGCGTTTGAAATTAAATTCATCATAGAACCGAATTTTTCTCGTTTGTAATCTAAATCTATACCACATAATATTACATCTTTTCCTAATATTTCATTTAAATGTAATACTGTTTTATCAATGTTTTCAAAAAACTGTCCTTCATTAATGAAAATAAACTGTGCGTTTAAAATAATATGTTTAGTTTTTTCATTATTGATAAAATCATCTATGTCAATTACACTATAACAATCTATTTTTTTGCCATCATGCGTTATAATTTTATTTTCACCATAGCGAGTATCTAATTTATAATTTAACGCTACGCATTTTTCTTCTCCGTATATACTTACACTGGCGTTGTATAATTCTAATAATTTTGTAGTCTTTCCAGAGAACATAGGTCCATAAATAAGAGTAATTTGCGGAGCATTTTTAATCATTTTCTATATTTATTATATGTTATAATAAATATTAATAAATAATAACTTATTATAAATTAATATATCAATTTTATTACAAGCAATTTAATTTTATTTTATTATAATAAAATTAATTATAATATAATTGTATTATAATATGACTGATTGGAGCGACGATATTGACCGCGTTCTTAATAATATACGAATAAATTGTATTATATTGAGCAAATTACATAAGCAGCGTTATTTTGAATTAAAAAGTAACTTAAAATATTATCGTCTTCCTGTTATAATATTGAATGGTGCAAATAGTATTATAGCAGTTGGTTTGCAACCTTATGCTGATCAAGGAACAATTAGTTTAGCAACCTCTCTTATTGCATTAACTTGCGGTATAATAGGGTCAATAGAATTATATTTAGGTATTCAAAAACGACTTGAAAATGATATGATTAGTCAACGTGATTATTACTTATTAAGTGTAGATATATATAAAACACTAAGCCTCAATAAAAATAATAGACCTATTCCAGCAAAAGACTTTTTAGAAAAGAGCTACAATACATATACTAAGCTAATTGAGAGCTCTTCAACACTTGCGCGAATAAAGGGAGATAAATTAATACCTATAGAATTAAATCTTGATAATGAAGAAAATATTGTGCTAACTCCTATTCCTATTAGAGGAAGAGTTGATTTACCGGATAGAAATGTTGCTTTATCAATAGAAGAACACGAGTGAGATTAAAGAGCATAAAAATTATTATAAAAAATTGATGCTATTTATTATTTACTTACTAAATAATAAATAATAATAATGTCTCCTGGACCTACAAACATCGAAGATCCAACATTTTTAGCAACATTACAAACAATATTAGCCGTCTTAGAAGATGATGTAGCGCCATTAATTCCAGAGAATACTTATTTAACATTGGTAAGTCAGTTACAAATTTTATATGGTATACATAATAATAGTGGTCGTGGTAGTGTTAGTCTTATTACGGGCTTCGGGCGGTTGACGGGTATTGTTTCTAATTCAAATAGCAATAATATTACTAATGTTACTAATGTTAGTAATGTTACTAATGTTAGTAATGTTACTAATTTTACAGATGCGTTGTTAATAGTAGAAAGAATGTATCATGCTATGTCGTATGTAGAAAGGGAGAGAGCCTACGAAAATAACAATTATACTAATCTAATGAACACAGCGCGAAATTATTGGAACGCTATGTCGTCAGATGAACAAAGGGAGTATCGTACTAATATGCGTCGTAATGAGATTGAATTTGGAGGACCTGTTCATAGAATTATTTATCCGCGTTCATAATTAAATTTAATCTGACAAGTATTATAAATTAAAATTATTGTTAATAAATGCAGTCAGCTTTTTATAATCTTCAATAAATATATTTTTGTTGCCTTGATACTTAAATATTATATTGTTTTTTTTTAATTCAAGTTCTGTTGGCGGATATAACTCATTCCATGCTAATATTATGGAACTATCTATAACATTTGAGAGATTTAATAAAGGATAACTATATTTCATATAGGCAAGTGATCTGGCAATTGTTCCGCGAGAATAATTACACGGACTATAAAATTTTTGAGTTGCTATTATATCTTCACTATGAGAGAATTTCTTATTACTACGTAAATTGTTTGTATAATAATTTGTTAAAACTATATTGTGCATGTCTTTATTTGCCTTGCTATAATGTTTTGTGAACGATTGAGGAAAGATGTGTTCTGCTGTTAAATTATTATATTTTGTATAATTTAAATTACTAAAATTACTAAAACTATTTATATTGCATTCCTCACTACAGTTACAAAAATCATTGTATAAGTCATAATAAATATTATTGTCATAATAATATTGTTTTATAGTTTTTATAGAATAATATTTTGAAGGCAAATTACGAGCAACATAATTATAATTTCTGCTCAATAAAAGACTAACAAACAATTTAGTTTTAGAGAGACAGTTGAAAAAACGCATATTAGCTTTTAAAACTAATATATATTTTTCTAAATATAAAATATAAGTTTATAAAAAAATGATATAAAAAAATGATATAAAAAAATGATATAAAAAAATGATATAAAAAAATGATATAAAAAAATGATATAAAAAAATGATATAAAAAAATGATAAAAGAAAATTGATAACTATTATTAATTGTTGCTATTATTTATTACTATAAATAATGATGTCTATTCAACATAGTTATACAGGAAATCAAAACAAAGACCCAACATTTTTAACAACATTAAAAGCAATATATGCAGTCATAAACGATGATGTTTCACCTTCAATTACAGATAATACATATTTAACATTGTTAGATAATTTACAACTTTTATATGTATGTCATGTAAAAGTTGTAGTAGTTTTAATAGTAATTACACTATTACTGATTTTAGCATTATTAGTAATCTTAGTAATGCTATTACTAAGATAAATGATTAAAAAATTAAAAAATGTTTAAAAAAAATTGATAACTATTTTTTTATGAAAACATTAATCATTATATTAAATCAATGACGGGACACAGTATTATCAATGCAGAACAAAATCAAGAATTCTTATCAACAATGCATACTATGATTGATGATTTAGATACTATTTCTTCACACATTGATGAGCATACTTATTTAAGGTTAGCAAATGGACTGCAACGACTATATAATATAGTTAATTCAGGAAGACAAGCATCAAGCACTAATAACAGAGAAACTTGGGCTCGTGAGCAACGTCAAATATTTAATGAACAAAATATTACAACTGCTTTAGCAAGACATTACGGAAGAGTTTATGATAGTAGTGGTGTTCTTATACATAATGATATTGCTACTATAAATGACGCTTACCCAGTAAATGCTGATCCAGTAAATGCTTATCCAGTAAATACTATTAATCCTATAATTACTAATCCAAATGTTTATATTAATGCTAACTATGATTATTGGAATGAAAATAATCCGGCACAAAATCGGGATAGTGCAAGTGCTAGAATTAGTTATACTTCTGTTACTTCTAATCATTGGATTGAAGACGCATTGCGTGAAGGCCTGCGCAGTGCGCATTAAATTATTTAGCGATTTTATAATATAAAAAGGTTGTTGTGCTAAGCAAAATACCGCCCCATAATGTGTCTAAAATAACCAATAATGGCGACCAATCTTTAAAAAAAGCATAATTTGTTGTTTCGTATACTCCATTTATAAGGACGCCTAATAAAAACGCATCCTTAGGACTAGCATTTTTTCTTATTATGAAATAATATAATCCAGAAACCAATATTATATAACATGCTAAGGCAGACATTATATTAATTTTTACGTCTGCTTTTTGTATATTTTTAAGTAGTGGTAGCATAAAATCTCTGAATAAATATAAATAACTAAAGTCCAAAATCAACATTATTGTTGCAATAATAATAATACTTTTCCACATTTATAAATAATAGTATAATAAAATAATACTTTTTTTATTTTTTTTTCTTATTATTCTTATTATTCTTATTATTCTTATTATTTTTATTATTTTTATTATTTTTATTATTTTTATTATTTTTATTATACTATATATTATATGAAAATTTCATCACTTTATAAAAAAAACACGAAATTAGTGGTAGTAATTTTAATAGCTATTATATTATTTTTCTCAGTTGTAAATGCTTCCAATGATTTATCCAATGATTTAGAAAACTTTACATACGAACAAAGCATTTCTCAAGGTAAAATTACTAATAACACTAAAACTAATAGCAACGCTATAATTAATAGTAACACTATAACTAATAGTAACGCTATAACATAAATTATAATCCATATTTTTCTTTGATCCAAGATTTTAAAAATTCTAATGAGCAATTTTTATAATCATCATTAAACTCGTTCAACTTAAAGAATTGTGGTTTTTTCATCTTTTCCGTTTTATAAAGTATATAATCTCCATATTTTCCTTTTCTAATTGACAATTCATTTGATATATTACGAACAAGTCCATTCGAATCACTTGAGCACTCGTTTAAAATACTTATAGCATCTTCAAGCTTAATCTCTTTAAATGGAACATTTATTTTAATAGTTTTGAGAGATTTACGCAGGTCTCCGCACTCTAAAAAGTAACCAAATTTACCATTTTTTAAATAAACCGGAACATCTTTAAAGTTTCCTAAAACCTTGCTATTTTCTTCTTTTATTTCTATTAATTCATCTAATTTATAGGAACCCGCTTTAAGCTTAGTTATGTCTATGTCTTTTTTAACTCCATAAAACCCGAGAGACCCATCTTCTTTTGTATATTTAATAGTTGGTCCGTTTTTTCCTATTAAATATGTATGTTTGGAGTCTATTGCTATTTGTAATTTTTGCGGACTATTACTTTTATTTGAAGCATTAGTATTAGTAGCTACTAAGTTATTGGTGCTTATTAAATCATTAATAAGACAATAACATTCGTCGCATAATTCATAATATTTTTTATTTCCTATTGCTATATTATCTAAATTGTCTTCCATTAATTTTGTATAATCATAGTCAAATAACTTATTAAAATGCTTCAATAAAAATTCAATCACAAATATACCTGTTTGTGTTATAACCAATTTGTTTTTTTCATTACCGAATTCTTTAATTCCTCGCTCTTCACTAATATCTCCATTAGCTATTAGTGTATAATCTTGTGTATCTATTTTTTTACCCTCTATATTTTGCTTTGTTACATAGTTTCGCTCTTGAATTTTCTCTAATAATGATGAAAAGGTGGATGGACGTCCTATACCTTTTTGTTCTAATAATTGAACTAAATGAGCTTCGCTATGATGTGATTTCAATTCTTTTAGCGTTTGCTTACAAGTAATTTTTTTATAGTTAATTTGCCCTTCTATAATATTTCTAAAATATGTATAATATTTTTCTTCTTCTATTCCGTTAACTGCTTTCCAACCAAGAAATACATTTTCTTCTGCGCTATATTTATATAGCGTTTCACATGGACCATTAATATTTATGACTAATTGTAAATATTTCGCAGGAGCCATCATACTTTCTAAGCTATTTGTCCATATTAATCTATATAATTTTTTATGTTTTGCGCTATATTCTTCTTCGTTATCTGGAATATTGTCAAGATCAATATGCGTCGGTCTAATTGCTTCATGTGCGTCTTGTGTGTTGTTTTCATTGTTTTTAATTGTTGGTGCTGTTGATTTTGTTGATTTTGTTGATTTTTTTGTAACAGTCTCTTTAACATCATCATTATTATCATTATTATCATTATCATTATCAGTATCAAGGTTTTCATCTTTATTTTGAATTAATTTATTTATACTTGGATGAATATATTCGGCTCTATATTTTTCGGATATATAGAGTTTGCTTTCTTCAATAAAGTCTTTGCTGTATACTTTGCTATCAGTTCTCATATATGTAATATATCCGCCTTCATATAACTTTTGCGCTAATGCCATTGTTTCTTTAGGTGATATATGCATATTATTATTTGCTGCTTGTTGTAGCCCCGATGTTGTAAACGGAAGTGGGGGATTTTTGATTAGTTCGTGTTCTTTTGCTTTAGTTAAAGTGTGAGCATATGTTTTGCTTTGTTCGAGAAAATCTTTTACTTGCACATCATTGTCAAAATTTTTATTTAATGTAAATTGAATATTTTTACTTGTAAAATATCCGCAGCTATTATAAGTCATTTTTCCAGGAGACTCTTGAATTTCTTTATAATTATCATATACAAGTCTGAGGGCAGGAGTTTGGCAGCGTCCAGCACTTAATGCGTTCTTAGTGTTTGAGACAATATATTTCCATAATAATGGAGTAATAGTAAATCCAACAATTAAATCAAGAATTTGCCTTGCTTGTTGGGCATAAACTAATTCCATATTTATTCTTCTTGGATTTGCTATAGCATTTTTAACAGCGCGTTCTGTAATTTCGTGAAATACGATTCGCTTAGTATTTTCTATTGCCAGTTCAAATACTTGGGCAATATGCCAAGCAATGGCTTCACCTTCTCGATCATCGTCTGTTGCCAAAATTGTTTCTTTGGCTCCTTTTATTGCTTTGCGTATTTTCTCGATTTGTGCTTGTTTTGATTCTATAACAGCAAAACAGGGCTTGTAATTATTTTTAATATCTATTTGGTCCAAATTAGAGAGATGCGTAATGTGACCATATGAACCGATTACTTTGTAACCAGAACCTAAAAATTTCTCTATTTTTTCACATTTGGCAGGCGACTCTACTATTACCAAAATATAAGTCATTTTATAATTTAATAAGTTATTTCTTATTAAATTATTTATTATTAAATAATTTCAATTATTATAAATAATATAATAAAGCAATTTATTTCGATAACATAACAGTAGATATGATTATGGTTATACATAGTAGCGTTCCTAATACAATATTTTCGGCACTACTGCCATAATCTGGGCTTTCGGCATATCTATATGGGTCTGTTGTAGGTTCATCATTAGTTACAGTTCCAGTTCCAGTTCCATCTACTGTTGAAGATGGCTTACTCTCATTTCGTCCTGATGCGGTTCTTTTTTTTTTTTCT
>Ga0209088_10001985_pt1 | contig 12894 bp, 16 predicted proteins | sample S_140625_EF_Meta_FD_187324 | JGI IMG/M metagenome (GOLD analysis project Ga0209088, IMG submission 187324) | Freshwater microbial communities from Lake Simoncouche, Canada to study carbon cycling - S_140625_EF_MetaG (SPAdes) (version 2) | ecosystem: Environmental > Aquatic > Freshwater > Lake ...
AGCAATTTTATATGGCTCAGGGTCAATGATAAAAAGTGTTTGTCCAGCTTTAACCGATGAGCCTTCATTGTATTTTCGTTTTAATAAAATACCACCCACACGCGGTCTAATTTCAACTTCTTTAGCGCCCTCAGTTTGACCGACTGCTTCAGCTGTAATGGGTACAGATGAAGTTGTTACTTCGAGCATCGTGACAGGCATTACAAAATTAGGCGGCAGACCATTTTGCTCGGGGGGTTTTTGGCAGCCCGCTAACAAAAATAATAAAAATCCGAGAAATAAAACAAATCTAGATGGCAAAAAATACTGATACAAGTAAAGCCCCGATTCTGAAAATAAGACAGTAAAAAACAATTCTTTTATGAGCTTATTTTACAATTAAATCAAAGCATAAGACGGATTTTGTTAATTTAAATATGTGAAACTTTTATGAAAGTAAGCGGGCTAATCCAAAAGCAGCTGAAGAAGCCAGGGCACCAATGACGAGGGTCTGAAGTGCAGAACGCCCTTGGTTTACTCCAGTAAAGCGACCTTTGATCCAACCAAAAAGTACAAGTGCAATGCTTGTTGCAATGACAGACATTTTTAGGGCAGGCATGATGTCAGGTATGAAGATATAAGGCATTAAGGGAATGAGTCCACCCACAATATAAGCCATTGAAATGGTGGCGGCACTTATTAAAGCGCGCTTTGGATCAGGTCTTTCTAAATTTAATTCAAATTTCATCATAAATTTGAGCCAACGCTCGTGATTTGATGTAATCGATTTAACTACTGTTTTAAGTGCATTACCTCGAAGGCCATATTCAGAAAGTATTTCCTCAACTTCTGAAACTTCATGATCACGTAGATGTTTAATTTCATAGCCTTCACGTTTTAATTCAGAATCATAATGTTCAATATCCGTCTTACCAGCAAGATATCCGCCTAAACCCATTGCAATAGCACCTGCTGCCACTTCTGCTAAGCCGGCCGTCACAATAATTGCCGAAGAATCAACAGCTGCAGATAAGCCTGCTGCAAGTGCAAAGGGCACTGTGAGGCCGTCTGACATGCCGATCACAATATCTCGGACCACCTCGGTTGAGGTGAAGTGTGCTTCTGAGTGATGCGAATGATGGTCGTTTGACATGAATATCTCTTTTAATTTTTATATTAATACTAGTTAAAAATACTATATATTAGATTTTGCAATTTAAATATATAAGGATGAAAAAATGAAACGATGTACTTATAATGTGTTGGCTTTATTAGTTTTTGCTTTATCTTTTTCTTATGTGCCTACCGCAGCATTTCAATATCATTGCGTCTATGATGGTGTTACAACTTTTAATGCCCCTATTTTTATATTTCAACAAGTATTTTTAGCCACAATTCTATTCATTATTGGCCGCTATGGTTTTCAAGACGGCAAAATGGTGTGTTGGATGTCATGCGGCCAAAAAAAGAACAAAAAGAAAAAATAATTAATCTAATTTACTCTTGTGTTTGAGTTGCCTTTTGAATTTGGTTTTATCTTTTTCAATTTTAGGTTTAAAAGGCAAGTCAGCACGGTAAAGAGCGTAATGTGTTTGAGAGCGCAATTTAAGTTTACGAATTTGTTTCATAAAACGTTACGCAATAATATCTAATACGCCTCGAGTGATAAATTCAATCGCCATAGATCCTAAAAGTAGTCCCATGACGCGCGTAATAATTTTTGTACCAATCGCACCAATAACTTTAGAAATATTTTCTGCGAAACTTAACGTAAGCCAAATTAAAAGTGACACCGCTAAACAAGGCAAGATAAGAAAACTCTGATTAATAAAATTAGGCGCTTGGTGCGCCGCTATAATCATATTACTCATAGCACCTGGTCCTGCTAGAAGAGGGATGCTTAATGGCACAAATGCAATTAGCTCTTTGTCTGATTTTCCATTTTGACCTGATTCAATAACTTGATGTTTACCTAACATCATAGAAATCGCCATAATTAATAAAAGAATGCCGCCGCAAATTTGGAAGCTTGGCATGCTGATACCAAACATATTTAAAATTTTATCGCCCAAGAAAAGAGAGGTGACGAGAATGATAAAGACAGTAATAGCTGTCATTTTGACAACATTTTTCTTGTTAATTTTTTTATGCTGACCCGTAAGACTTAAAAAAAGTGGTAAACATCCGATAGGATCGACGATTGCGATAAGCGCAATGGTTGTTTTGATAATAAAGGTCCATTCAATCATGATGTATTCCTTATTTAAAAAATGTCATAAAGCCTAATGTGACTGCAGCAATTGCCATAACTAAAGTCGCTGCCCATCCTAAATATTTCACACTATTTCCAATAGTGAATGATCGCATAACTTTGGGCCTTGACGCCATATGCATGAGTGCAAACATTAAAGGTACCGCGACGATACCGTTTATGACAGCGCTCCAAAGCAAAGCTTTGATAGGATCAATGCCACTAAAATCTAATACCACACCTAGTAATGTGGCAATTGCAATCAATGCATAAAAATCTTTAGCCGCATGAAAGCTTAAACTTAAGCTTGCAGGTTTTTTGAGTAATTCTGCAACAGCATAGGCGGCAGATCCTGCTAATACTGGAACTGCTAATAAGCCTGTGCCTACAATACCTGCAGCAAATAAAATAAATGTGAATTCACCTGCTATTGGCCTTAATGCTTCAGCCGCATCGGCTGATGTTTGAATATCATGCAGGCCTGCTTTGAATAAAGTAGCAGCCGTAGTCAACATAATAAAAAAGGCAATTAGGTTAGAAAACCCCATGCCAACTAAAGTATCGATACGAATTCTTTTTAAGTGTTTGCCTAAATGTTGTGGATGATGATTTAAATAAGTAGTGTTATGTTTAATGCGCACCTCTTCCACTTCTTGGCCTGCCTGCCAAAAGAAAAGATAAGGACTAATCGTTGTGCCAAAAACACCCACAATTAGAAGCACATACTGGCTTGTAAAAATAGTTTCTGGGAAAACGGTAGCTTTAATAACTGTATTCCATTCCACATGAGATGCAAAGACAGTTCCTACATAAGCAAACAGAGAAAGTGTCAGCCATTTAAGAACGCGTACATAACGTTCGTAAGGAATAAAAATTTGTAATAACAAGCAACTCATACCAAAGCCTACCGCGTAAAAATGTCTCGGCCCACCTATAACAAGCTTGACTGCATCTGCCATAGCTGCAAGATCAGCTGCAATATTGATAGTGTTAGCCACAAGCAAAAGAATCACTAAGGGCCAGGTAACATATTTAGGATAAAAAAGACGCATATTCTCGGCAAGCCCTCGACCCGTGACAAGTCCGATACGTGCACTCACTAACTGAATACCTACCATTAAGGGATAAGTAAAAAACATGGTCCATAAAAGACCAAATCCGTATTGCGCGCCTGCTTGAGAATAAGTAGCAATACCGCTTGGATCATCGTCTGCAGCGCCAGTGATTAGGCCCGGACCCAACTTCTTTAAAAGTTTTGGGAATTTAATATTTTGCATCACATTTAATTAATAACTTACTGTAGTTGGGATGCCAAGCTTAAGTAATTCTTTAGCAAAATTTTCGAGCACATCTAAATTGATACGACCTATTCGATTTGCTTGAGGCTGCAAGGACGGTCTAGCTAGGCCATAAATATGAACACCTTTAATTGTTGTTTTTACTTCCTTAACTAAATTGATATATGCATCAATACTTTTCTGATCAGGCTCTTTGCCATCTATAGTAAAAATACACGTTTGAATAAAAGTAGGACAATTTTGCGCACAAGCTTGTAGCCTTTCTAAAATTTGCTTAGGTTTTAAATTAATTTGATTAATTATTTCAATACTTTCTTCTAAGGCTGAATCTACTTTAAACCAAACTTCACCATTTATTTTTTCGAGCATTGTAATGCTCTGAAGAACGGATGCTTTGTACATTAGACTTCCATTAGTAATAAGGCGAATCTTAATTTTATGAAGTAAATTAAATTCACTAAGTATCTTTTCAACAATGGAAATAACTTCCGGAAATTCCTCAGCACTGGTGGGCTCTCCATTACCTGAAAAAGCAATATCTTTTAAATGCCGATTTTCAAGCGCAACATTCTTTTCCATATAATCACCATGAATAATGTCATTTAGAAAAAAACGAAGCTCATTTTCAAGGATATCTAATTCAATAGGAGGTGGCGAGCCTCTAGATAGATTTGGGATTTCGCAATAAATACATTGCCAATTACATGCGTTGTTGGTATTTAGATTAATACCGACAGATAAACCACCCGCACGCCTTGAAATAACTGAATATATATACTTAAGGCCACTTAGATCTCGACTATGGTCATGAATAGTAAGATATTGTTTGGAGATGCTCATGATTATTTAAGAGAGTTGAGACGATCTCTTAATGAAGATAAATCATAACCCGCATTTTGGGTTTTGCTTAAAATTTCATCAATAGGTAAAGTTCTTGATTGAGATAACGCCCAAAGCGTTGAGCATCGAGTACCTGTTCGACAATAAGCAAAGACAGGTTTTTGAGCCTTCTCAAAATAGCTGCCAAATTGAGCAATATCATTATCTGAAATTTGCCCGCCAATCACAGGTTGATGGATAGTTTTGATACCTAAACTGTGAGCTTCTTTTTCAATAGCTGAAAAAGCTAGCTGCCCTTCGGATTCTTGATCAGGACGGTTACAAAAAATAGTTTTATAACCTAGCGCTTGAATTTCTTTTAAGTCTTCAATCGTGATTTGATCAGAGACGGTGAGTTCGTTATTTATTTTTGCAGATTTCATAATTTCATTCTACTTTAAAAAAATACTTAAGAGGTCATTTAAGAACCGCTGACCTAGAAGTGTTGGCTTAATCATTTCATGATCCATATTAATCAATTTTTTATCTATCGCTGTTTTTAGTTCTTTATCGATTATCGAAATATTTAAACCCGTTTTTTCTTCAAAACTTTGAATGCTAAATCCATCAATAAGACGTAAATGATTCATCATGAATTCAAAAGCTAAATCATTTTCATGAATGATCGTTTCTGACTCAATCATATTTTGTGTGCTCACTTTTTCCATATATTGCTTTGGATTTTTATAGCGACTCTCGCGTGTCATCGAGTCATGAAATGTAAGTTTGCTATGGGCACCTGCTCCTATACCTAAATAATCTCCGAACTGCCAATAATTAAGATTATGTTGGCATTGTGATTTGGGTTTTGCAAAAGCAGAGGTTTCATAATGCTGATAGCCATGCTGGCTTAAAATATCTTCAATAGTTTCTTGCATTATTGCGCTCTCATCATCGAGCGGCAATTTGGGGGGGTGTTTAAAAAAGAATGTATTAGGCTCAATCGTTAAATGATAAAAAGATAAGTGCTGTGTATTAAAAGAAGTCGCTGTCTTGGCATCGTCTATCGATTGATCCAATGTTTGGTGAGGTAATGCGTACATTAAATCTAAATTCACCTCATCAAAATGACGCATTGCAATTTCAATACCTTTTTTGGCTTCATTGCTATCGTGGATACGACCTAATGCCTTGAGATGGACATCATTAAATGATTGAATCCCTAAAGATACTCTTGTGACACCAGCTTCTTTATATGCTTCAAAATGATTACTATCAATGGCGCCTGGATTAGCTTCAAGTGTAATTTCAGCATCATACAAAATAGGCGTGAGTGCGCGTACTTGACCTAATATTTTATGAATAGCTTTTCCACTAAACAAACTTGGCGTACCACCACCAAAAAAAATAGACTGAATTTTTCTGCCCCAAATTTTAGGTAAAGAATATTCAAGGTCTTTGATTAGAGCATCCACATAAACAGATTCTAAATCAGTAAAGTTTTGAGCTTCTTTATGTTCGTGTGAATTAAAATCACAATAGGGACATTTTTTGACGCACCATGGGATGTGAATATACAGTGAGAGTGGTGGTGGCATAGCGAGTCTTGAAGTTTGACTCATAGAAGACTTATTTATTTTTTAGGTATGGATTAATAAGATCATCAACCATTTGATGAAGTGCTTCTTTCATTTGTTTTTCAGACACTTCCATTAAAAGACCATCTTCAATAGCATCCTGAGAAAGCTGCTTTAATTCATCAAAGTTTTCTTTCATGACCTTAATTTTTTCTGTACATGACACCACTGATTTATCGTCACGAATCCAAGCAGGCCATTTATTTTTTAATTTATCCATATATCTGATTCAATTTTAATTTAAGTTTATGCAACGCTTGTCCGCGATGACTAATTCGGTTTTTAATATCTGAAGATAATTCTGCCACAGCTTTTTCAGTCATATGATCTAAAAATAAAGGATCGTAACCAAATCCACCTGAACCTCTCGGTGATTTTAAAATTTCTCCATGCCAGATACCTTCCACAATAATAGGCTCAGGATCAAATTCATGTTTCACAAATACAATGACACACGTGTAGTGTGCTTTTCGATTTGTTTCATTTTCTAATAGTTTCAAAAGCTTTTCGTTATTTTTTTGATCCGATGAAGGCTCTCCTGCAAATCTAGCTGATAACACACCCGGTTGACCGCTTAATGCATCTACAGAAATACCTGAATCATCTGCAATAGCAGGCAGTTTTGATAATCGGCTTGCATGTCTTGCTTTAATCAGTGCGTTTTCAACAAATGTGTGGAAGGGTTCTTCAGCGGCGTCAATTTTGAAATGTGACTGAGGCAATATCTCAACATTCATATCATCTAAGATCGATTGGATTTCGATGAGTTTTTTGGCATTGCTTGTTGCAATGACGATTTGCTTATTCATGAAATTACTTTAAAACATTTTTTTGTAATTGAACGAGTTCTTTAATGCCTTGCGCTGCCAAGTCAGACATTTGATCCATCATTGCGCGAGAAAAAGGCGCGCCCTCTGCGGTGCCTTGAATTTCCACAAAACCGCCTGAACCTGTCATGACGATATTCATATCTGTATCGCAACTTGAATCTTCACTGTAATCCAAATCTAATAATGGGTTTCCTTCGTGAAGACCTACAGAAACAGCTGCCACAAAATCAATCAGTGGCGATTCTGAAATAAGTTTTTTATCCATTAAATTTGTAATAGCATCATGCACTGCGACATAAGCTCCCGTAATGCTAGCTGTGCGTGTACCACCATCGGCTTGAATAACGTCGCAATCAATTTGAATGGTCCGTTCGCCCAGTTTTTTTAAATCAATAATCGCGCGTAAGCTACGTCCAATTAGACGTTGTATTTCCTGGGTCCGTCCGGATTGTTTTCCGCGTGCGGCTTCACGATCCATTCTTGATCCGGTAGATCTTGGCAGCATGCCATATTCAGCTGTAATCCAGCCTTGACTTTGACCCTTTAAAAAAGAAGGTACTTTTTCGTCAATACTCGCTGTGCATAAAACGTGTGTATCGCCAAATTTAATCAATACAGAACCTTCAGCATGTTTTGTGTAATGCCTAATAATTTCAACAGGTCTTAATTGGTTGTGAGCGCGTTGATTTAATCTCATAGTCTTCTTCCTCGATAGAAGTCGTCATTATAAGCTAGCTTTAATTGATTGATATCTTGTCATTTAAAGGTTTTAGTCGCAAATGCAACTATAGATTGATAAAATGACCATTAAATATTGAATTGGATCCTTTATGGCTTTAAGTATGACCGGTTTTTCTTTTAAAGAAGCAGATACTCAGCAAGGTATTTTGCTCCTTGAGTTTCGGTCCTTAAATAATCGCTATCTTGAGCTCCAAGTTAAATTGGATGAATCGCTGAGGACTTTTGAACCAATGATTCGCGATGTTATATCCTCAGAAATTAAAAGAGGCAAAGTAGATTGCAGAATTTATTTTAAATCGAAAAGCAATGCGCTAGATGTTAAAAATGTAGATCTTGTTAAATTAAAACAATTAGCCAATTCAGTGAATGAAATTGGAAAACATTTTTCTCATGTGCAGCCTATCAATCCACTTGATATTCTAAAAACAAGTGAAATCATGCACGATCAATCGCTTGATATTAATTTACTTGAACAAGATCTTAAAAAAAATCTCAAAGAAGCGCTCATAGAAATTCAAGCGTCAAAAGCGCGCGAGGGTGAAAAGTTACAAAAAATTCTATTAGATAAACTTAAAGAGATTGAAATCTTAGTAGGGGAAGCTAAGAAAATATTACCTACTCTAATTAAAGAGCATCAAAGTAAAATTGAGAACAAGTTCAAAGAAGCTTTAATTGCAATCGATGAAGATCGACTCAAACAAGAGTTTCTTATTTTTATACAAAAGATGGATATCGACGAAGAGCTTAATCGTATTACTTCCCATATTGATGAAGTAAGACGGTTACTTAAAATAGATGGTCAAATAGGTAAAAAATTGGATTTCATGATGCAAGAACTGAATCGTGAGGCGAACACTCTAGGTTCTAAATCTATTTCACCTAAAACTTCGCAAATATCAGTTGATTTAAAAGTTTTGATTGAGCAAATGCGTGAACAAATTCAAAATATCGAATAATAACGATTAAGCCTTTTATATGAGCCAAGCCCATTTATTCATTATTGCAGCAGCCTCCGGTGCCGGTAAGACGACACTTGTTAAAGCCCTATTAAATAAAGATAAAGATCTTCAAGCTTCTGTATCTCACACAACGCGAAAGCCACGACCGGGCGAAGTCAATGGCGCAGATTATCATTTTGTTGATGAAGCGACCTTTTTAGACTTGAAAAAGAAGGGTGAATTTTTAGAATCTGCTGAGTGTCACGGCGGTATGTATGGCACAAGTAAAAAGTCAGTGCAGTCCATTCTCGATCAAAAGAAAGACGTGATTCTAGAAATCGATTGGCAAGGCGCACAAGCATTAAAAGCTCAATTTAAAGAGGCAGTTTCAATCTTTGTATTGCCACCTTCTGTTGAAACGCTCGCTGAAAGATTAAATAACCGTGGGCATGACTCTGAAGAGACGATTGCAATGAGACTTGCGGTTGCGCGAGAAGAGATGAGCCATGTGGATGAGTTCGATTATGTTACAATCAATGATGACTTTGAAGTAGCGCTCCACGATCTTATGGCCATTATTCGATCCACTCGATTGATGTGTCATATTCAGCTTACACGACATAGCCACTTAATTAAAAACTTGACTTGAAATTTGGAGAAATAACATGGCACGAATTACAGTAGATGATTGTTTAGAGATGATTCCTAATCGCTTTAAACTTACTTTAGCTGCCGCTTACCGCGCAAGACAATTAGCTAATGGTGCTGAAGCTTTAGTAAGCACACACGGCTTAAGAGATAAGCCTACGGTATTAGCATTAAGAGAAATTGCAGCAGGTAAAGTTGGTCTTGATATCTTAAATAGAAAAACAACGTACTAATTTCTTAAATTAGGGCTTTAGCCCTTAAAAGACCTCAGACCATGGCTAGTACCGCTCATTTCAATAAAGCGGAGGCTCAAAAAACACCGCCACTCCCCCTACTGCCCGTTGATAACGAACAGTCCGAGCTCACGACCCTTCTTAAAGTTTATTTAAAAACAAAAGACATCCAGAAAATATGGGATGCCTATCGCTTTAGCGAAGAAGCCCACCATGGCCAATCGCGACGAAGTGGCGAGCCTTATATTGTTCATCCTGTCGCTGTGGCATGCACTTTAGCCAAACTTCATCTTGATGCCCCTACGATTCTCGCAGCCCTTCTCCACGATGTGGTTGAAGACACAACCATTACCAACAAAGAAATTGAAAAGAAATTTGGTAAACAAGTTTCCGTATTAGTCGATGGTTTATCCAAGCTCGATAAAATTGAATTTCAAGATGCCACGGAAGCGCAAGCCGAAAATTTTAGAAAAATGTTATTAGCGATGTCAAATGACGTCCGTGTCATCTTAGTAAAGTTAGCTGATCGCCTTCACAATATGCAAACGTTAGATGTTTTAAGACCTGAAAAACAAAAACGTATTGCACAAGAAACACATGATATTTATGCGCCCATTGCAAATCGATTAGGGTTAAATACAATTTATCAGGAACTTGAAGATTTAAGTTTTAAATATCTTTATCCTATGCGCTATCGCGCGATTCAAAAAGCCATGAAAGCTTCTCGAGGTAATCGTCGTGAAGTCGTTGAAAAAATAACGGCATCCATTCAGCAAAAATTAGTAGAGATGAAAATGAATGCTGAAGTTACGGGGCGAGAAAAGAATACTTATAGCATTTATAAAAAGATGAGCGAAAAAAGTATGTCATTTGCGCAAATTAATGACATCTATGCATTCAGAATTATTGTGAAAGAAGCGAATGATGCTTACTCTGCGTTAGGTGCGTTGCATAGCTTATATAAACCACTCCCAGGTAAATTTAAAGATTACATAGCAATTCCAAAAGCTAATGGCTATCAATCGCTACATACAAGTTTGTTTGGGCCATTTGGAACACCTATCGAAGTGCAAATTCGCAGTGAAAAAATGCACAAACTAGCTGAGGCAGGCGTAGCAGCCCATTGGTTATATAAAACTAAAGACGTACATCTCACCGAACTTCAACAACAAACACATCAATGGTTAAAACGTCTTCTAGAAATTCAATCAGACAGCGCTGATTCACTTGAATTTTTAGAACATTTAAAAGTTGATCTTTTCCCTGATGAAGTTTATGTTTTTACGCCTAAAGGAAAAATTTTGGCATTGCCAAAAGGCTCCACTGCAGTTGATTTCGCATATGCAGTGCATAGTGATGTCGGTAATTGTTGCGTAGCAGCCAAATATAATCAGGAGCTCGTGCCACTTCGTGCCGAAGTGAATAATGGAGATCATATTGAAATTATTACGGCACCCTTAGCTAAACCCAATCCGGCATGGCTTAATTTTGTGATTACAGGTAAAGCTAGATCACATATTCGACAATATTTAAAATCAATTGAATCAGAAGAGTCCTCAAGGCTTGGCGAAGGCATGCTTAACCAAGCACTCAAAGCGCTTCACATCAGTCCATCCTCCGTTAAAGAATCTCATTGGAAAAAATTAATCAGCGATTATGGGCTTAAAACTAAAGAAGATATCTTGGCTGAAATTGGTTTGGGAAAACGCATGAACGTTATGGTGGCACATCAATTGATTAGTTTTATGGATGGAATTAATCATGTGAAAGGCAAACATAAGCAATTAGATGTCATTACTATTAAAGGCTCAGAAAGTATGGCTATTCAATTAGCTATATGTTGCCATCCTATTCCAGGGGATCCTATTTTAGGATTTATTAACAAAGATAAAGGGCTCGTCGTTCATACACATGATTGTTTAGCTATTCGTAAATTTAAACTTGATCCTGATAAATGGTTAGATGTTGAATGGGATCCTAATCCAGATCGCTTATTTAAAGTGAATCTTCAAATCATGGTGTTAAATGAGCGCGGCATGTTAGCTAAGATCTCATCTGTGATTGCAGAATCAGATTCAAATATTGATAATGTGAATGTAGAAGAATCCGATGGCGGACATTTCGTGAATGTGAATTTTATTGTACAAGTTCATAATCGCATTCATTTAGCAGAACTGATACGAAATTTAAGAAAGATTAGTAATATTTCGAGAATTAGTCGCGTCAAAATGAAAACCTCATAAGCAAATTTATTACATAAGAAAGATTGAAGAAATGACAAAAGAAATTATTCAAACAAAAAATGCACCTGAAGCGATTGGCACATATTCTCAAGCTGTCAAAACAGGTAATACTATTTACTTGTCAGGGCAAATTGCACTCGATCCCCAATCTATGAAATTGGTCGAGGGCATTGAGGCACAAATTCATCAAGTATTTAAAAATTTAAAATCAGTTGTAGAAGCTTCAAACGCTTCGCTAACCGATATTGTTAAAATTAATATTTATTTAACAGATTTATCTCATTTTGCGCTGGTGAATACCATTATGGGCGAATATTTTACACAGCCTTATCCGGCAAGAGCTGCGGTAGGTGTTGCATCACTTCCTAGAAATGCACTTATCGAAGCTGACGGTGTCGTCGTTATTTAATTTATCTTTTTAAGAGCATTTTAATCTGACTTCTTTAACCGAGCTTAAGCTTTACACACCTTCAGTATTAAACAAGCTCAAAAAATTGGGCATTGAGGATGTATTTGGTTTAGTTATGCATCTTCCTATTCGTTATATTGACGAAACCATCGTGACACCTATTCGAGATATTCAAATGGGCATGCTTTCTCAAGTAGAAGCAGAAGTCATTAGGGCTGAAATTGTTTATAAGCCAAAAAAAATGCTCATCGTACAAGTCAAAGATGAATCAGCAAGTTTGCAGCTTCGGTTTCTCCATTTTTACCCAAGCCAAATGAAGATGTTTGAAGTCGGAACGCGTATTCGAGTTCTAGGAGAAGCGCGTCATAATCTATTTGCATTCGAGATGATTCATCCGCAATGTAAGTTAGTTCGCGAGGGGGATACATTACCAGAAGCATTAACACCCATTTATTCATTAGTTGCAGGTGTGGGACAAAAAACAGTCAAAGATGCGATTGATAAGGTGTTTCTTCACTTTGATTTAAAAAATTATTTAAAAGATTTATTTTTACCAGTGATCTATGAGAAATTGCACTTACCAAACCTTTATGAAAGTTTAAAAAGTATTCATCACCCAAAAGATTTTAAAGAGGTTGCAAGCCACGAGACATTTGCAAGTAGACCTTATCAAAGAATTATCTTTGATGAATTTTTAGCACAACAATTATCTTTAAGATCTAATTATTTGATAAGGCGAGCGCTCACAGCTACGCCATTAAAATCCAAAAATAAAATCACAACCATGTTTATGGATAAGCTTGAATTTGATTTAACCTCAGCACAAAAAAAAGTCATTCAAGAAATTAAAAATGATCTTGAAAAAAAC
>Ga0209088_10001986_pt1 | contig 12894 bp, 10 predicted proteins | sample S_140625_EF_Meta_FD_187324 | JGI IMG/M metagenome (GOLD analysis project Ga0209088, IMG submission 187324) | Freshwater microbial communities from Lake Simoncouche, Canada to study carbon cycling - S_140625_EF_MetaG (SPAdes) (version 2) | ecosystem: Environmental > Aquatic > Freshwater > Lake ...
AGCTTCGATAGGAGTTCGGGCCTATCACAGCCCCGATAAGAATCGGGGTAGACTTGGTAGTGCGCTTGTTTCGGGTACAAGAGGTCCCGGGTTGGCCCCCTCAGACCTGCCCCCGCCCATTCTCAAATGTCGCTCCGCGACGGACTAAATGTCCGCTTACGCGGGGGAATTCAAATCCCAGCGGGTTCATTGCGCGGGTGCGAAAGCACCCAAGTCAACCAACCCGGAGGGGTTTCCGCAAAGCGCAGGGGCGGGTGTGTGGGGCGCAACATCCCGGCGGCAGTTCAAGCTTTCGGGCCGCCAGAAAAACGGATACTATTTTAAGTTCATTCGGGCCGTAGCACAGCTTGGTAGTGCGCTTGTTTCGGGTACAAGAGGTCCCGGGTTCAAATCCCGGCGGCCCGATAATTTTCCGAAGGAAAATTGAGGGGTGCCAATCTAATACAGCCGGAGGCGAAAGAGGATTGGGCTAGGGGTGGGTGTGCGGGGGCCAATATCCCGGCGGCCCGATGAATTAAGACACGTAAAAACCCGTTCTTGCCGATGGGGTTAGGGAAGTAGGGGATTTACCCGATTTTTCAGTTCGCCACAAAAGAGCGATGGTTAGTAAGATCATCATACTGATGTTATTTAAACAATTACTATTAACAGTCATTATTTTGGCCACGTGTTGCCGAGGCATATGCGAGCAATCTGAAATTCCGGTAGGAAAGGCCTCCGAGGAGGGAATGGATGAGGTAAAGTTACTAGATTTAGCAAAAAGAATTGAACACGACCAACGACTACCGATCTTTTCTCTTTTAATATCCAAAAACGGAAAGCTCGTATTTGAGCTCTATACAGGCCAAATAAAATCAGACGAAAGTCACTATCTCATGTCGGTGACAAAAAGTGTCCTTTCGACCCTTGTTGGTATCGCTATTGATCAAGGGAAAATACCAAGCACGACGACTCCAATATCTGATTTAGCGCCAGCAAAACTCTTTAAAAACAAAATGGATATTAAAGACTTTGAAAAAGTTAACCTAAAAAACGTGATGGGCATGTCAGCCCTAAACACCCCAGACCCACCCAGAGACATGAGTTCAAGCGCTATTGAAAGGCAAAGCAATTATCTTAAGGCCAGAAACTACCTTGAATTCACTCTCGGGATGCCATTATTAAAAAATATAGGGACGGACTTCCTATATAATGACGAAACACCATCTCTTGCTTCTGGTGTGCTTTCTTACAAGACCCAGTTATCTGCATTTGACTACGGATGCCAAACGCTATTTAAGGATCTGGAATGCAGGAATATGGAATGGATGCATCAGGATTTAACTGGGATTAACATGGGTGGTTATGGCTTACGTCTCCGACCAGTAGATATGCAAAAAATAGGAATAACCATTTTACAAAAAGGAAAATGGATGGATAAGCAGGTTATTTCTTCTCAGTGGGTTGAAACAATCTTTCAACCATACATCAGCAATGCTGGTGATGGGGCGCCATCAAATTATGGGTGGTATTGGTGGCAGCAGAATTATGGGTCAGGAAAAGCCTTTCTTGAGGCGAATGGCTGGAAAGGTCAAAGAATAGCTATTCAACCAGAACTGGGTCTGGTGGTAACAATGACAGGATGCCTTGAGCCTGAAAAATTTAATGAGGGATCTATTTTTGCTGAACTTATGGCAAAATATATAGTTCCCGCTGCTGAGGGGCCTTCAACCAGTGCGCCTGACAACAGTATCGAGATATTATTGCAAAAGATCAATAAAGGCCAGGCTCGACATAACCGAGCAATGGAAAGCCGAATGATTCCATCGGTAAGGCCCAAAGAAAAGGCTATTCGCTTCCGTCCGTAGTAGATTGACGGACTCGTAAAAATCAGTCCGCCACCAATCCTCAACAAAACCCATAATACCCGATTCCCGTTGCGAACTGGATTCGGGTCATTGGGGAGATAACTCGTTCGCAGAGAAAAAAGATCTGAGTCCGCACAGCTCATGGCGGATAGGATTTCTGGGGTTCAAATCCCGGCGGCCCGATGGTTTTAAAGGCATAAAAACCTGTTCTGGGGGATGGGGTTAGGGAAGTAGGCGATTAACCAGATTTTTCAGTTCGCTACGGAAGAGCGAAGTAAGTAGCGTGATTTATTCCATTAAAACCATCATGAAAGAAATTACATGTCAGAAGTAGGCGATCGGGAATTGTTGGCGATCATTTTCACGGATGCGGTTGATTCGACGGCCCGCACGGCGTCGGACGAGGATTTCTCATTAAGAATCCTTTTGGCGGATCTTGAGTCTATAAGAAATGAAGCAGCCGTTCGGGGGGGGCTAGTTCTAAAAAATACAGGAGATGGGTTACTGATTTCATTTAAAAGTGCAGTAGACGCTGTCGAGTGTGCTTTAAGCATTCAACGGGGTTTTGCCAACCGTCCCCAAGAAAATTCTTTTAGCCACAAAATCGGTGTTCATATCGGGGATGTAATAAAAAAAGATGGAGATATTTATGGCAGTGGAGTCAATACGGCCTCAAGGTTGGTTGCAAAATCACCGTCCGGTGGCATATGCATGTCCTCCACTCTTTACGAGCTGGTGAAACAAAAAAGCGGAATCGGCAATCTTAAAGTTGAAAACTTTCAATTAACTAATATTGAGCCTTCGATCGGAGCCTATCGATTAGAGCCTTCAGGAGTTATGCCAGCGATCATTGTCGAGTCATCTTCTGCGAAGCGACAAACACCGACCGCGAGTACAAGAAATAAAATCCTTGCAGTGGGCCTCGGAATCGGGGCGCTGTGTGCTAGTTGGTTTTATTTTAATAAACATGCAGCGGAGCCAAGTGGATTGATCCCGACATCGCCAACCAGCGGTAAATATTATCAAAAGATCCGAAATCTAGGGATTGGACAAAATTATATCCTGAACTGCTTTAACGAAAAAGAAGGACGCGGGAAGTGCGGGCTACTTGTTAACCCTGGTGATAAAAATCAAAGTGGGCAACTGTGGGACTTGCGTGTGGTTGGGTCTTTCAGGAATGCCTTTTTGGGAAAAGAAAGGGAAATCTCTATCGACCCAAAAGATGGAAGTATCTTTATGGGGAGCGCAACTAAACCAAAGGGTAATATTGAGCTTCAGCCCAACCTTAAGGGGAATACGTACAAAATCAAAATATCAGGCCGGTATTTATCTGTTGATCTCACCCGTCTGCCGAGAGAAGACGAATTTAAGGTATGGGCTAGCCCTAAAGACCAAGGTGATTTGAGCGACTGGGAAATTATTTCCACAGCCTTTCCTTTGCCGGAAAACGAAAGAAAAATGATATTCCGCTCGCGGGAGCCTTAGGTCGTGGGCCGGTGGGGGTCCCGGGTTCAAATCCCGGCGGCCCGATGATTAAGGCCCCGAAAAACTCGTTCTGGCCGATGGGGTTAGGGGAGTAGTCGATTAACCCGATTTTTCAGATCGCTTCAGAAGGACGATGATCCTTTCGTGATATTGCAGAATTAGGGAATGGTGCTTAATTGATCAAGACCACAAATCCAATGAATTTCTTATACAGAGTTTACGTGTGCGTGCAGTGCTCGTTGCTTCTTTGCGGCAGTGCCTCAAGCCAAAACTGGGCAGGCAGCGATTCTTTCGATGGTTTAGCTCTCAATTTGTCAAATTGGAGTACCTCAGATGAAATCGCTTATGATGGAGAAATTAATTTCGCCAAGCTTTCAGGGGTGTTAACTTTCCAAAGTTTATCATCTTTACCCCGTGTTGGTTATGTGAAATGGAAAAGATCTTTGCCAAGCAATGAAGCTTGGACTGTTTACGTCAAAACCTTGTTCAATCCTGCTTACTTTACAGGCAATAACACCGCTCAATTTGTGGAAGCTGTTTTGTCTGTTTTTCCAACTGGGCAGGATCCGTCACAGAAGTTCTTTTCTGTATCTGAAGGAATCAAATGGAGCGTGAATAGTAATGCCACATACATAGGATCAGAGTGTTCCGGAGCATCTTCAGGTAATGGGTATTACTGGAATTGGATAACCAACAACAATATGTATCTGAAAATAGTATATGATCCCCAGAATAAAACCTTAAAAGCTTTTTACACTGCCGATACTGGCAGTGGAGGGCCATCTAACAGTGATAATTGGTTTCAATCTATCAAGGTGGCAAATGTTAGCAGTTGGAGCGCAACTTCTTTCGAAGTTGCGATAGGGGGTTATTCGGAAGGCAAAGCAGTAGCAGGAGGAATAATCAATTTAGACGACTTTGTTGTAGTGCCTCGGCCCCTACTTCAGATGAATTCTGTTCCTTCACCATTTTTTACCGGTATTGAGACGTGGGCTTTTCTAAGCCTTGACTCTCATCGGTATTTACCCGTTTATCTTGAATACAGGCCTAATCTTACCGAGGGTTCCTGGATAAGTGCTGGGGCAGTTTTCCCAGATTCAACTGGGTCGATATACGTTACTTTAAAATCACTCGGGGATAAGGTAGCGGAGTGGAAAAAAGGCCTATTTTTCCGAGTTAGAAATCCTTAAAGGTTTTCCTTTGGATAGAATTAGTCCCAGTTCGGCCTTCCCGAACCCTCCGCTCTTTCGCTTCTCGCTTTTGGTTTAGGCGGATTGGCGATGATGCGTCGTTGGTCGTAATCCGCAGTCCGCCACCAATCCCCAACAAAGTCCGTAGTACGGAAGCCGAAGACAAGTGGAAGGGGGCAGGTGGAAGGTGAAAAAAATCATAGGCAGAGCGCGACCCTCCACTCCCCACCTCCAGCCTCCCGCATTCCACCAAAGCAAAGCGCCCATCCCGGCGGCCCGATGAATAAAGCCCCGAAAAACCCCCTCTGGCGTATGGGTTTAGGTAAGTGGGGGATTTAAGCCAGATTTTCAGTTCGCTAGGGAAGAGCTGCGGAGATAACTCTTAAAAGCTTTGAAGAGAGCTAAGAAATCTATAGCAAAGCATCGGTTAGCTGTGTGGATTGAGCTCAACGAACACGCTTTACAACAACGAGGCGAATCACCGATCTCATTAATCACTTATCTACGATCGGAACTTGGGTACGAATTACAATCATTCCCGCCCGAGGAAGGTCCCGAATACGATCTTTTATGCAAGCCTCTGTAGACCTATTCATCCGTAGCTATAAGAAAGATTTTGAGTGGTTATCCTACTGTCTCAAGTCCTGTGCCAAGTCAGCCAAGGGATTTCGTCAGATCCATATTGTCGTACCTCACGGTGACCAGCACGAGCTGAATCATCTTACTTTGGAGAAAGTGCATATCTGTCCTAGGTACGCAGAGGATTATTTGGGCCAGCAAGTAACCAAGCTAAGCGCTGATCTCTACTCTGATGCCGACTTCATCTGCCACATCGATTCCGATACTGTCTGGTTGCACGACGTATCCCCAAAGAATTTCATTCACCAAGGCAAAGCGATCATGTACTACGAGCCATACGAAAAGATCGGTAAATGCCCTTGGCAACCCATCGTAAAAGAAGCCTTAGGCTGGAAGCCCGAATTTGAATTCATGCGTCGCCCACCTCATATCTATCCTAGGTGGATATACAAAGAGATGAGAGATTTCCTTCAGGCTACGCATAAAATGCCTTTCGACACTTTTGTTGCCACCCGGCCTGAGCGAAAGTTCAGCGAGTACAACACTCTTGGGGCCTTTGCTTGGAAGCACCATAGAGATAAGTTTGATTGGAGATATCCTGCACAAGACAAGCGCACGGTAAGACAATTTTGGTCTTGGGGTGGTATCGATGCTAATCGCCAAGAACTGGAAAAACTCCTAGAATAGATTATTGGTCTGAAAGCCCATTCAGCTACCTTCAGCTTTGAGATCTTGTTATGTTTGGCGGAGGTGAAGTGCATAAAAAACGTGCGATCGGATCTTCATGCCACTTCCAACCACTCGTCCTTCACCTTGGGGGGCACGAAGCGCCTCGCAGGGGTTAGGAAAAGTTGGGATGATCCCGTTTTTGAGTTCACTACGAAAGAGCAATGACTTTCTCGGGAAAACGTGAAATTGGACATGTTGTCGCAAGCGTTAAGGCTGATCGTTAGAATAAAACTAAAGTAAATATGCGATACCTAGGCGTATCCTAGTTATGAATCGCATTTATCGGTTTTATGTGCAAACAAGGAAAAGTTAGTGTGTTCATCTTAATAACCCAGAAAGGACGACAAAGCTTTAAGCTTTGCATTTTTTTGGCGTGTTAAAAACCTTAGGAGCCAAGCTTTCGGATTTATCCACCAGAACCTTCTTGGGTGCCTGCCTCTAGTTTTATTTAGTTTATGCAACACCACACGATAACTTCTGTAGAGATAAAGAAAGTCTTCAATGATTCCACCTTTTTTGTGAGCTCGTTGGATAAGTTTTTTCTGCAATTCTTTACATTGTAAATATGCCAAGTGTGGATTGAGTTGACGCGAGTTGGGTTTGTCATGACAGCGAAATCTAGCAATCGGATCTGCCTTGAAAACAAACTTCAAGCTTAAGAGGTTTTTATAGAACCATGCAGCATCCCCATAGTGACTATAGTTGGTAGGAAAGGGGAAACTCTTAAGGACGGACGTTCGGGCAAGGATACTGGCCCAAGATCCTAATACACAGGACAAGCCGGAAGACAGTTGCACCGCAGTAAGCAAATCTTGAGGACAGATCTTGTTGGAAAAAGGAGCAAAATAATCGGCGAACCTGAAAATAGGCCAAGTATTAAGCTCCGAAATTTCCTTGTGCGATAACTTTATCACCGCAGGCGGTGTAAAGCATATGTCGGCTGACAAGGCGTTAAGAAGATCTTCTAAAATGAAAAGGTCTTCATTGATGTATGTGTCCGAAATGGTTGATATCGCTACGAACTCAGTCTTTACCCGCGCAATGCCGAAGTTCCATGATTCGTAAAGGCCCGGCGGGGAAAGCAGAAACTGGTCACCCGTCTCGTTGCAGATTTGCTGAGCGACCTTATCCGTGCCATCTGGTGAGGGAGACGCGACCCAGAGTACCTGACATCCAAGGTTTCGATAATTACGCAGTGAAAAGGAATGTTTTTTAAGATGCGCAGCACATTCATAGGCGGGAACCATGATCGTAATGTTCCTGCTGCGGCTAGGATGAGTTCGTTTATCTCGCATGGTGCCTGAATCATTTCATAATCTTAAATCTGAAACTCTATACATACTACCAACACTTGGCACATTTAAAACTGGGCAACAAACCCCTAAGGTTTGTGGATTATTCGGTCTCACGGTGAATCGCAAAGCGATGGGATCTGATGTTCTGAAGACCGAGAATCCGACAGGAAGAAAAAAAAGGCTATGGAAAACAGTGTCTAGCATGGCAAAATCAAAAGGTGAGCCTAGGGATCAGTATTTTATATCCAAATTATGACCTAAAAACAGGGCAGTTGGCAAAAAATCTGGCCCGATGGGTGGATTCGGCAAGGATTGCACCCGCCAGCTTTCAGTTGGTGGTCGGGACAAAAAAACTGCTGCCATCGGAGTCAAGGGAAGTCTACGCACTTCTGCGAGAACAGGATATCCTTTTCGAAGTCGATAGCGCCGATAACGACAATGCCATATGGAATCAATGCGCCGAGCGGAGCAAGTTTGAAAACATGCTTTTCGTTGAAGGACATGTTTATCCGGATGAATCTTTTCTCATGCAACTTCAGGGATTTGCTGAAAAGAACAGCGGGCAACAGGTAATCAATACCAGCGCGCGAAATACAAATAATTCAGCCTTTGAAAAACTCATCGACCGATGGTTTCAGGAAACTATTCAAAAAAGGGCAACCTGCCACAACTTCGTCTTTCTAAGCAGGTGGGCTTTTCTGATTCAAAAGAAAGTGTTTCAGAGGCACGGTCCTTTGATCCCGGAATACGAGCAGTTTGCGCCGCCTTTTTTATCGGCCGTTCTTGCTAAAAACCAAGTGAGCATTGCCACCGTAGACTCTACAGGGTTAACCCATGAGATGGAGCGCTTCATCGGGCATCACCATGCTGCCACAAGGAGTTATATCAGGGGCTTTGCAATCGCAGAAAAACGAATCCATGCGGAAGGGCTATCTGAACTCTTTGGTAGAAATCCTGACTTCGAGAAGATTCAATCTCGCTTGAGAAAAAACCGAGAGGTGATGAGTAATTCTGGCAATGCGTTTGGGGCATGGGAGGTTCTTTGGGATATCATTCTGCCCAAAGTGGAAATACAAACTCTTGAGTTCCTCGTCATGTATTTCCCGATGCCTCAAGAATTAAGGTACCGCTTATTTCAATATGCGCATCAGCGGGTCTCTCTGGATGAGTACAGGAATCATCTTTTCAACAGGTCAAATGAAAAATAGAAATACAGCATTGCTTCTTATGTATACCTCCGGTTTTAAGGAATTCCTTGAAAACCTGCTTCAGAACCTGGTGGATATTTCACTATCAGGTTGCGAGGTGCGAATCATGGCTGCATCCCGAGATGAGGATGAGCTACTCGAACTGATCAAAAAATATAAGTTAGCGATCTATGTGGATGTCGAAAAGGGGCTAGATGAGATACCTAGCTCGATAGCCGGTAGCCACGATTACGCTACCCCCTGTTTTAACCAACTGATGCACCAGAAGGTTTTTTTCATCCACCGAAACCTCCATGCCTATAGACATGTCATCTATAGTGATCTGGATGTAGCCTGGTTGCGTAATCCCATTCCCCATCTGAATGAGATTCACACGAAGTATGCCTTCGCGTTTCAGAGCGAGGCTCAATCCGTCAGCCGAAAGACATTATGTTTTGGTTTTGTTTCAATTCGATCGGGCGTGGTCTCGCGCTACTATATCGGCATTCTTGCAAAAAAGTTTAAAAGATCTGCATCCCTGCCTGCCCTTGAATGCGATCAGAAGGCATTAAACCGACTCCATCAAACCAGCCGATATTTCCATCGGCTCGTATATGTGCTTTCGGAAAATCTCTTCCCAAACGGATTGGGTTACAAACTTTTCACAAATGATGACAAAGACACTCAGCTGACGCATACTCTTGAGCCATATATCTTCCACGCCAACTTTGTGGTTGGTGTTCCAAAAAAACGATATCTCTTGCAGAAGTACGTCAGGTGGAAATTCTAGCTGCATCAGAGGCCCGATCACAATCACCGAAGGAAATGCGATAGAGCCTGTTCCGGTGTGCGGAAAAAAAGGGGAGAGACGGGATCTGAACAAGAAATCTTTTGGAGAAGAGCCTGTGCGTTTGGCATCCTAGTTCTCATGTGTGGTGAGCGAGATTCATTAGAACGGAATGCCCTTTTCAAGCAGGGGAAAAAAGTGAGTCAATGAAGCTTCTCGTCGTGGGCAGCGGATTTTCAGGAGCGGTGATCGCACGTGAACTCGCTGATCAGATGGACTGTGAAATCGATATTACGGAGGAGCGGGATCATCTGGGTGGGAATTGTCATACAGAGAGGGATCAAAATACTGGAATCATGGTTCATGCCTATGGACCCCACATCTTTAATACGGACGATCGTGAAACGTGGGATTACGTCAATCGATATGGAAGGTTTATCCCCTACGTAAACAGGGTAAAGTCTGTTACCAAACAAGGGATCTTTTCACTGCCGATTAATCTACACACGATTAATCAACTATTCGGAAAGACCATGAATCCGGCAGAGGCCAGGGTGTTTGTTGGCCGCTTGGGAGTCAAAACCAACCATGAGCCTAGGAACTTTGAAGAACAGGCGCTGAAGATGATTGGGAAAGAGCTGTATGAGACCTTTTACAAAGGGTACACGTATAAGCAGTGGGGGTGCAGTCCCCAAGACTTGCCGTCGTCGATATTCAACCGGCTGCCTATTCGATTCGATTATAACGACAACTACTATAATAAGACGTTTCAGGGGATTCCGGTAGAGGGATATACAAATGTAATTCGAAACATTCTGCAGCATCCGCGAATCCATCTACATCTAAATACTTCGGTTCTTGCCAATCAAATATCTTCAAACTACCAGCATGTTTTCTGGACAGGGCCAATCGACCGATTCTTTCACTATTCTCAGGGAATGCTGGGGTATCGGACATTAGAATTCGAAAAAATAGTGGCGAACGGTGACTATCAGGGAAATGCAGTCATGAACTATCCTATTCGAGAAACGCCCTTTACCCGCATTTTTGAACACAAGCATCTGGCACCATGGGAATCCCATTCGAAAACGATCGCTTTCCGGGAATATCCCAAAGAAGCAAAGGAAGGAGACATTCCTTTTTATCCGAAAAGACTGGAGAGAGATCTTGTCGTGCTCGACAAGTATCAACAGCAAGCAAGGTCTTTATCCGGTGTTTCATTTCATGGTCGGCTTGGCAATTACCGGTATATGGATATGGAGGTGGTGATCAGGGAGGCGAGACTTGCGGCCACCAACTTCATTTTGAGGAAGAACAATGCTTAGCCAGAAAAACAACATCATATTGATGACGGCAGTAACCCTGGATTATATCAAGAAGTCCAAGAACTACTTTCAATCCATAAATCGATATTCAGAATGCAAAAAAAATATACTTATAGTCGTTTGGGATTTTGGAAAAAAGTCGCTGGCACTGCGACATCTTTTCGCTCTGCTCTTAACCGGAACCTTAGGAAAGATGGGAATTAGGTTCTTGTTTCACGGAGGCGTTACGCAAAAGAGTAAAATTCATTGCATCCAGCATGGGGAGTTTATCAAGGTTCTCAACAAAGAGGAAATGGCGGGCGACCCAGTCGTGGTCTTTACAGATGCCGACATGAGAATGCAAAGGCCGTTATTGCAGGTTGAAATGGACTTTCTGGGAAAGCTCGAATCCGGGGACTTCTATGTTGGAATCAATGAACATCGGGAAGAAAGCCTTGAGGACGAGGCAATTAAAATAGGTGGGGCTCCAACTTTCGTAGTCCAACACCGGTTAAAAATGGAAAACAAAAAAATCTTTAATACGGGTGTCTATGCCGCCAGAACAACAACGATTCGAAAGCTGTTGGAGATCTATAATCACGAGCACCAGTTTTGGGCGAAAAACTTTTCCCACTATGCCTGTCAGCAGTGGATTATCTCCTATGTCATCCAGTCGAATAGCATCTTCCGGGTCCTTGAAATGCCTACGAGTTTTCATAGCCATTGTCACCGACTCTCCCTTTTGCCAAACGCGGGTTCCTATATGGATCAACTCGGGATCCTGAGAAGCGAGCAGTCTGATCTGCCGGTGTTATTCAATCACAAATGCTGTGAGTCTTTTGATCCAAGATCATAAAACATTAGTTTCTTATGCCCTTTTTTATCTTTGATTTGCCGATGATGCGTCGCCGGCGGTCTTAATCTCCCAGTCCTCAACCAAACCCCGTAGCACCGAGGCCTGGCGGAAGAACCAAGTGGAAGGGGGCAGGTGGAAGGTGAAAAAACCATAGGCAGAGCGCGACCCTCCACTTTCCGCCTCCAGCCTCCCGCATTCCACCAAAGCAAAGCGCCCATCCCGGCACTACTTTGCTTCTAGCCCGCTTTGCGGAGGAGCTTCGTAGGTCTGACGCGGCCCGATAAATTTGGTGTTCTAAAAATGTTGCCTAACCGATTTGGCTTTTGGATTAATGCCTCTAGAAAGAACGGATGAAACGTTACTGCGCCATTTTTGGGTTTCTGCTTGTTTGCGCTTTGGGGCAGGCGGGGGATATTCCAAAAACATTGATTCTCACGTGGGAAGGGGATCCCTGCACAACGATGACGGCACAATGGTTGCGCGGGCCCGGGCTAGGGGATCGACCCGAAAAAGGAAAAGGGGAGGTGGTGAAGTGGAAAGAGGTCCAGGCGTCTGATTGGAAGGCGTTAAAGACCAGCTCGTCCGATTTTCCTGACCCTGAGAAAATGGGGATGGCCCGGTGGGAGTTAGTTCGTGCCCGCTGGAAGGACTTAAAGCCGGGGATGGAGTATCTTTTTCAGATTGGAGATGCGCCCGCCCAAAAATTCCGAACTGCGCCCGATCATTTATCGGAAATTGTGGTCTTCGTCGAGGGAGGGGATGTGGATGTGCTGGGGTTGTCAGCTCAAATGCTCAGGGTGGGGGCACAGCAGAATCCTCTCTTTATGAGTGTGGGTGGAGATTTAGCCTATGCGGACGGGCATGATGTAGTCAGGGAGATTAAGTTTTGGGAGCAGTGGAGTCAGGCGGCGCGTGCAACGGACGGACGGGTGATTCCCTTTGTGGCCGGGATCGGAAATCACGAGGTGAAGGGTGGGTATGTACAGGAAGGGGCAACCTTTGAGCAGATGCGGGAAAGGGCTCCTTTTTTCTACGCTTTGTTCGGAGGGTTGTATCGCAAGGCGGAGCCTGTAGCGCTGGATTTCGGAGATTATCTCTCAATGCTGTTGATGGACTCTGGGCATATCCTTTCCATTTCCAGTCAGACCGAGTGGTTGAAAAAAAATCTGGAGAAGCGGAAATCAGTTCCATGGGTGTTTGCCTCTTGGCATGTGCCGGCATTTCCATCCTTCCGAACTTGGAAGCATCAGAAGGAGATCGTGGAGGTGCGGGAGAAGTGGGTTCCCGTTTTGGAAGGATCGACTGTCACGGCGGTTTTTAATCATCATGACCACAACCTTCAAAGAGTGGAGTCGGAGGGTAACGGGGGCAGAAAGATTCCCTTTTTAGGAAATGGAGCTTTGGGGGTGGAGCCACGACCCCAGCAGTGTCCGGAATCGCAAAAACTGTCGAAGGCGTTTGCCCAGTCCGACTACGTGAATGTGGTTCAGCTTCGGACGGATGGAGCAACAGTGCGATCACTGGGTCCCAAGGGTGAGGAGTTGGATCGGGTAGAGTTTCCGAAGAACGCGGACTGATTTTCGATTCTCCGCATCGACACTTTCGGTGGTTTCTGGTCTGCTGGTCGAATGATGA
>Ga0209088_10001988_pt1 | contig 12889 bp, 12 predicted proteins | sample S_140625_EF_Meta_FD_187324 | JGI IMG/M metagenome (GOLD analysis project Ga0209088, IMG submission 187324) | Freshwater microbial communities from Lake Simoncouche, Canada to study carbon cycling - S_140625_EF_MetaG (SPAdes) (version 2) | ecosystem: Environmental > Aquatic > Freshwater > Lake ...
AGCGCTGTCGCCATGGGGGTGGTAGCGGCCGAGCACGTCGCCCACGACACGGGCGCTTTTGACGGGTTTGGCGCCGGTGTTGCCGCTAAAGCCTAAGCCCATGCGGGACATGGAATACAGGATGCGACGCTGGACGGGTTTTTGGCCGTCGCAGACGTCGGGTAAGGCGCGGCCTTTGACTACGCTCAGGGCGTATTCAAGGTAAGCGCGTTGGGCGTAGTGGCCTAAGGCAATGCCGTCGTCGTTGTCGGCGGTGGGTAAATCTATTGTTGTGATGTCTGACATATTTGCTAGTTGGTTTTATTCGCTCCGGCGAGGCCAGTGGCGGCATCCGCCTCATACAAGAAATCGTTGGCTGCCGCCACTGGCCTCACCTACGGGTTTTTGAGTTGAACTTCCCTTTGCCCTGCTTTTAAATGTCTATTTCAATGCTGTCGCCGTGAAGTTCCATTAGTTCTCTTCTTGCGGATGCTTCGCCTTTACCCATTAACTGGGTGATCAAGCCTTCTGTTTGTAGGAAGTCGAGTTGTCCTAATTGCACCGGCATCAGTCTGCGTGTGTCAGGGTTCAGCGTCGTGTCCCACAACTGCTCAGCACTCATCTCACCCAAGCCCTTGAATCGGCTGATGCTCCATGCGCCTTCGCGAACGCCATCTTTACGGAGTTTGTCGAGGATAGCGGTGAGTTCACCTTCGTCTAAGGCATAGACCTTCGAGGCAGGTTTTTTGCCACGCGCTGGAGCGTCTACTCTGAACAACGGGGGACGTGCAACGAAAACATTTCCAGATTCAATGAGCTTAGGAAAGTGCCTAAAGAACAAGGTCAACAACAAGACTTGGATGTGCGAACCATCGACGTCCGCATCGCTCAATATACAAATCTTGCCGTAGCGCAAGCCGCTTAAATCTGGCGTGTCATTTGGGCCATGCGGATCGATGCCAATCGCTACGGAGATGTCGTGGATTTCGTTATTGGCGAACAAGCGGTCGCGCTCGACTTCCCAGGTGTTGAGCACTTTGCCGCGCAGAGGCAGGATGGCTTGGTTTTCTTTGTTGCGGCCCATTTTGGCGCTGCCGCCAGCGGAGTCACCTTCGACCAAGAAGACTTCGTTGTCGGCTGTGTCTTTGCTTTCGCAATCGGTCAATTTGCCAGGCAAGACAGCCACGCCGGACCCTTTGCGTTTTTCGACTTTTTGGCCTGCTTTTTGGCGGGTTTGGGCGGCTTTGATGGCGAGTTCGGCTAGTTTTTTGCCGTATTCAACGTGTTGGTTGAGCCAGAGTTCTAAGGTGGGGCGCACAAAACTGGAAACCAAACGCACGGCATCACGCGAGTTCAAGCGTTCTTTAATCTGTCCTTGGAATTGCGGATCCAACACTTTGGCGCTCAGCACAAAACTGGCGCGGGCAAATACGTCTTCGGGCATGAGTTTGACGCCTTTGGGCAGCAAAGCATGCAACTCAATAAAGCTTTTGACGGCGGTGAACAAACCGTCGCGCAAACCTGAGTCGTGGGTGCCACCTGCAGTGGTGGGAATTAGGTTGACGTAGCTCTCGCGCACGGGTTGGCCGTCCTCGGTGAATGCGACGGCCCATTCGGCGCCCTCGCCTTCGGCAAAGCTGTCGTGGTTGCTGTCTGCGTATCCATCCCCCTCGAACAAAGGGATGACTGGGTCACCATTGAGCGTTTGCATCAAGTAGTCGCGCAGGCCGCCTTTGTAGAGCCAGTTTTGGGTGTCTTTGGTTTTTTCGTTGTTGAGCCAAACGCCAACGCCAGGCATCAATACAGCCTTGCTGCGGAGTAAATGCACTAATTCGGCCATGGGTAAGGCGGATGTTTCAAAGTATTTGCCGTCCGGCCAAACACGCACTGTCGTGCCTTGTTTACGGTCATTTGCGTCTTGCTTGCGGATTTTGAGTTTTTCGACCACATCGCCACCAGCGAACACCAAGTGGGCGACTTGTCCTTCGCGGTAGGAAGTGACTTCCATGCGTTTGGCTAGCGCATTGGTCACGCTAACGCCAACGCCATGCAATCCGCCGGAGAAGCTGTAGGCACCGCCTTGGCCTTTATCGAATTTGCCGCCGGCGTGCAGACGGGTGAAAACGATTTCAATGACAGGCACTTTTTCTTCTGGGTGCATGCCAAAGGGAATACCACGGCCGTCGTCTTCGATGCTGACCGAGCCATCGGTGTGGAGGATCACGGCTATTTTTTTGCCGTGGCCAGCTAAGGACTCGTCAGCGGCGTTGTCTAAAACCTCTTGGATAACGTGCAGGGGATTGTCGGTTCGGGTGTACATGCCCGGACGCTGTTTGACCGGTTCGAGCCCTTTGAGGACGCGGATCGACCCTTCGGAATACTGGGGTGTGGGGGTTGGTTGCTTGGATGCCATGGGCGGGAATTGTAGGGATTCGGTAAAGTCACCCCCATGAACCAACCGAATAAAACGCTCCCCCTATGGCAAGTTCTCCTCTGTGGAGCCGCTATCGTCACGCTGTCTATGGGGGTGCGCCACGGCTTTGGTTTGTGGCTGCAACCCATCACCCAAGCCCAAAACTGGACCCGCGAGAACTTCGCCTTTGCCATGGCGATTCAGAACCTGACTTGGGGCTTTTTCAGCATTTTCTCGGGCATGGTGGCCGATAAATTTGGCGCTTTTAAGGTTATTTTGGTAGGGGCAGTGTTGTATGCGCTGGGTTTGGCGGGCATGGCCTACTCCACCTCTACCTTAACTTTCACGCTTACGGCTGGCATTTTGATTGGTGCCGCCCAAGCTGGCACCACCTATTCCGTGATTTACGGAGTGATTGGCCGCAACGTGAGCGCAGAGAAGCGCTCTTGGGCGATGGGAGTTGCCGCCGCCGCTGGGTCGTTTGGTCAGTTCTTGATGGTCCCTGTTGAGGGATTTTTGATTACCAACTATGGCTGGCAAGAAGCCTTGGTTTGGCTCACTTTGGCTTTGCTCGTGGCCGTGCCTTTGGCGCTAGGACTTCGCGAGCCCAGTTTTGCCAGCGGCAAGCCTGCTGTTCGCGAGCAATCTATTTTCCAAGCTTTGCGTGAGGCATTTGCTTACCCAAGCTTTCAGTTACTGATGGCGGGTTTTTTTGTATGCGGATTCCAGGTGGTCTTTATCGCCGTGCACATGCCAAGTTACCTCAAGGACAAAGGCTTGTCGCCTGAAGTAGCGAGTATTTCTCTGGCCTTGATCGGTTTGTTCAATGTGTTTGGCACCTACATAGCTGGCAGTTTGGGGCAGCGATTGGCTAAGCGCAAAATTTTGGCGTTTATTTATTTCAGCAGATCGGTTGCCATCGCCTTGTTTCTGCTCGCTCCCCTGACGCCTTGGACGGTTTACATTTTTGCCAGTGTCATGGGCTTGCTGTGGCTTTCCACCGTGCCCCCGACCAATGCGGTGATTGCCCAAATTTTTGGCATTGCCCATTTCTCTATGCTTGGTGGATTTGTTTTCTTCAGCCACCAAATTGGCAGTTTCATGGGCGTCTGGCTCGGCGGTTATTTGTATGACAAGACCGGTAGTTATGACATCGTTTGGTACATATCCATCGCGCTTGGACTGTTTGCGGCGTTTGTAAATTTACCTGTGAAAGAGAACGCCATTGAGCGCCAGCACAAGATGGCCGCTGCATAAGTCATGAGTGACGAACCACAATCAGCATCCACTGACAACACGACCCGACCCGTCCAATTTGGGTGGGCTTGGTTACTTGGATGGGGTGTTGCAGCAACCGTGTTAATTGGCGTGTTGTCTTTGTATCTGCAACCCACTTTTTTGGTGACTTTGGCCTCGCAGGTTTGGGCTTGTTTTTAAATAGTGACTTCTACTAATTCAATACAACATGGTCTAGAGCCACCTTCTGCTTGGGTAAAACGTTGGGCGCATTTGTTGCCTCTAAACGATAACTTCAACCAAGACGCATCAGCAGATGTTCTAGACCTTGCCTGCGGCCATGGCAGGCATATGCAGTTTTTAGCGGGCTTGGGCTATACGGTGCTCGGGGTCGACCGCAATTCCGAGGCGCTCAAGACCGCCTCGGAATGGGGCGAGACTCTGCAAGCTGACATAGAAAATGCAGCATGGCCACTAGAAGGACGATCCTTCAAAGGCGTGGTGGTCACCAACTACCTCTGGCGCGATCTTCTCCCCCAGATTTTGAACAGCGTGGCCGAAGGCGGGGTTTTAATCTATGAAACCTTCTCACAAGGTAACCAGGCCTTTGGAAAACCCTCTCGCCCAGAGTTTTTACTTCAACCGGGTGAGCTTTTACAACTTTGCAACGGCTTGCGAATTGTGGCTTTCGAGGAGGGTTTTATGCCCTCGCCCGACAGGCTTATCCAGCGGGTTGTGGCTATACGTGTACCTAGTGGTTTGGAACCTGCCGCCCTCAGTAGAATACTGGTTTCCCCTTAAACGTCTCATACGTCTATGAAACCCATCACCGGCAGCATCGTCGCACTCGTCACTCCCATGCACAAAGACGGGAGCGTTGACTACCCGACGCTGCGCAAGTTGATCGATTGGCATATTGCTGAAGGCACCGATTGCATCGGCGTGGTGGGCACAACGGGTGAGTCCCCCACGGTCAACGTGGAAGAACATTGCGAAATCATCCGCGTCTCGGTCGAGCAAGCCGCCACCCACAAAAACCGCCATGTTCCCATCATGGCCGGATGCGGCGCTAACTCCACAGCAGAGGCCATTGAGCTGGCTAAGTTTGCCAAAGGCGTTGGCGCAGATTGCCAGTTGCAAGTGGTGCCCTATTACAACAAGCCCACACAAGAAGGCCAGTTCCAGCATTTCAAAGCGATTGCTGAAGCGGTCGACTTGCCCATGGTGCTCTACAACGTTCCCGGCCGCACCGTGGCCGATATGGCGCATGACACGGTTTTGCGATTGGCCCAAGTTCCTGGCATCGTGGGCATCAAAGAAGCCACCGGCAATATCGAACGCGCACAGTGGTTGATCCGAGATGTGCCCAAAAACTTCGCCGTTTATTCAGGCGACGACCCTACAGCGGTCGCTTTGATGTTGTGCGGCGGCCAAGGCAATGTCAGCGTGACCGCCAATATTGCTCCTCGCCAAATGCATGAACTTTGCGTCGCTGCTATGTCAGGCGATGTCCGTAAAGCCATGGAGATTCAACTCAAACTTATGCCTGTGCACAAGAACCTCTTCGTCGAAGCCAATCCCATTCCTTTGAAGTGGGCTATGGCTCGTATGGGGCTGTGTGGCCCTACCATGCGCCTGCCTATGACCCCGTTGACCCAAACCCTTGAGCCTGTCGTTGAGAGCGCGTTGCGCTCTTCGGGCTTGCTGTGAGTCCTTTAAAGGTTTTTTACGTGAAATTTTCAGCGTCCCCTTTGCAAACTGTTTTGGTATTGCTCGTTTTAGGCTTAAGTGCTTGCAGCTCAGTCACCAACAGCGACAAGATCAACTACAAAACAGAAAGTAGTGCGAAAGCTGTTCCATTAGACATTCCGCCAGACCTTACACAGTTGAACCGCGATACGCGCTTCAGTGTGCCAGGGGGTTCTGTCACTGCTAGCAGTATGGGGACCAAATCTGCGGCAGCGGTTCCGACTGCCGCACAGCAACTTAACGACGCCAGAATTGAGCGCGATGGCCAGCAACGTTGGATTGTCATCAAGCGTCCTGCAGAAGAAATTTGGCCCATCGTCCATAGCTTTTGGATCGATAACGGCTTTACCTACACCCTAGACCAGCAAGAACTCGGCATTCTAGAAACCGAATGGGCTGAAAACCGCGCCAAGTTGCCACAAGACTTTATGCGTAAGTACCTTGGCAAGGTCATCAATAGCTTGTCTGACACCGGTTTACGTGACAAATTCCGCACTCGTTTAGAGCGCAATAGCAAGGGCGAGGTTGAGATTTACATCGCCCATCGTGGTTTGAGCGAGGAATACACCGACGCACTGAAAGCCCGCACCGCATGGAAACCCCGTCCGACTGAGCCTGAACTCGAAATTGAATTCATGAACCGCTTGATGGTGAAATTGGGCGCTTCCATGAAGATAGAAACAGCTCAGGCAGCCCCAGTTCAAACTACAGCCGCTAAAGCTGCCATCGTCACAGTAGATAGCGTACCCACCATCGCTATTTCAGACAGTTTCGATGTGGCTTGGCGTCGTGTCGGATTGGCACTGGACCGCACCGGTTTTACCGTTGAAGACCGTGACCGCTTACAGGGCACTTATTTTGTGCGGTTTGTGGATACATCACCCGATGAACGCGGCTTCTTTACACGAATGTTTAGCAAATCTAAAGCAGAAGCTGGACCTGTTAAGTACCGCCTAAAGATATTGGGCGTCGACACCAAGACACTAGTCAGCATCCAAAATGCTACCGGTCAGCCTGAAAACAGCCCATCGACCCAACGCATCATGAAGTTACTGGTCGACGACCTGAAGTAAACAACAAACAGGCGGCTGATAAAAGTCAGCAACAAAAAAGCCACCCGAGGGTGGCTTTTTTGTTTCAGTCAAAAACTGATTACTTGGCAGCAGCTGGAGCAGATGCGTCAGCAGCAGGTGCGGCTGGAGCAGATGCGTCAGAAGCAGGGGCAGCAGCAGCTGGTGCTGGTGCGGGAGCAGGAGCTGGTTCTTCTTTTTTACCGCAAGCGGCAAGAGCGGCAGCAGCCAAAATGGTCGCCAACAGGAGCGATTTTGTCATGTCAATTTTCCTTAAATGGGATAAAACAATTTCTAGAAATTGTCATGGTTTGCACCATGACCGAGCTGATGGAGTCGCCCCCTCTAGCTCAGACTCTAATTATAGGGTAATTCCTATTGGAAATCGATTTGATTGTCAGTTTGGTGTCATTTTAAGCCTTTGACGATAATTTTTAGGTCTCGTTAGCTTTCAACCACCCTGATAGATACCAATTTAGCAGCAATTCTTTTGCATCTTTGCTGGCGCCTTGGATTTGGGCCTTCGTCAAGGCACGCTGGTTGGCCAAACATCGCATCAACCTAGCATCTGGGCCACTAGCGCGCCAACTTTCGCCATTTAAAAAAATATGTGTTCCGTCGTACATCATGCGGCTACGTCGATCGAGTTTCAATTGCTTTGGCAGCTTCAACCCATTGCTATTCTCAAACCACACATTGGCTTTGGGTTCGGTCAAAAACTCTCCCAATACCCGCGCCAATGCTTGGGGGTCTTTCAAGGCCTTGTCTAAGGCGTCTTGCGCAAAGGATTGCAGAGCTTTGGGTATCAAGCCAGGAAGATCCACAGCAACCTGTCGAGGGTCTTGGTAGAGCAAGGCGTCGAGATTTTCTGTGTCATCGCTCAAGCGCATTAGCAATTCGCGCGCTAAGTCATTTTGTGCTGGCGAGCGAAAACCTATCGAATAGGTCATGCACTCACCCATAGCGATGCCATCGTGCGCATAGCGCGGCGGCAAATACAACATATCGCCGGGGTTCAACACGTATTCATGCGAGGGTTCGAAGTTTGCAAGTACTTTGAGGTCAACACCTTCTACCAAAGACAAGTCTTTCTGTTTGCCAATACTCCACTTTCTTTGTCCATGCGCTTGGAGCAAGAACACGTCGTAGCTGTCAAAGTGTGGTCCAACGCCGCCGCCTTCGGTGGCAAAACTGATCATCAAATCGTCTAAGCGCGCGTCTGGGACAAAGCGAAATTGGTGCATCAAATCAGCTACCTTATCGTCATGTAAGTCCACACCTTGCACCAGCAAGGTCCAATCGTTTTGGCTAAGTTTGGGTAATTTGTTGCGGGCAAAAGGTCCGTGTTGCACCTTGAACGGTTTAACCACCAACCGGGATTCCACCTCGCTATCAGCGGCCATGGCAAACAAAGACGCGCGGCCCACAAGCGGCTTGAAGTCAGGTATGGCCTGGCGCACCAACAAGGGCTTGCGCTGCCAATGACGTCGCATGAATTCAGCGGGACTGATGCCGCCAAGCAGTGTGAGGGGGTGTTGGATAGGCATCGTGCGACAATTTTGCCCTATGGAAATCACATCACACTGCGTTGTCGGCCTGACTTGGACGCTCAAAGACACCCTTGGCGAAGTACTCGACACCTTAGAAGACCCTGTCGAGTTTGTAGTCGGCGGCCACGACCTCTTCAAAAAAATTGAAGAAGCACTTCAAGGCCATGACGTCGGCGCGCAAATCGACTTGCACCTCGAACCTGAAGAAGCCTTTGGCGATTACAACGAAAACTTGGTTTTTTTAGAAACCCGAGAACTGTTTCCTAAAGAAATAGAAGAAGGCCACACCATTGAAGGTCACGCCTTGCCCAAAGGATGTAACCCTGAAGCGCCTTTGGATGTGCTCTACACCGTGACAGAACTTTACCCAGAGCATGTGGTGTTAGACGGCAACCACCCCCTCGCTGGCATTGCCATACGCATTCATATTGAAGTTGCGTCAGTTCGCGAACCCACAGATGAAGAATCTAGTAAGGGCTCTGCGGGAACAGGATTTTTCAAAATCGAACCCCAGGCGCCTGGTGGTTCGCTGCTTCACTAAGGCTTATTTTTGCCCGGGCCTTATTTTTTGCCCGTAGAACCGTACCCGCCCTCGCCGCGCTCGCTCTTAGCGGAAAACTCTTGCACCACATTGAATTGCGCCTGTACTACGGGCACGATGACCAATTGGGCTAAGCGCTCCATAGGCTCTAGGGTAAATGGTGTGGAACTTCTGTTCCAAGCGCTGACCATCAACTGGCCTTGGTAATCGCTATCGATCAAGCCTACTAAATTACCCAAAACGATGCCATGTTTGTGCCCCAAACCAGAGCGCGGCAAGATCAGCGCGGCATAGGCTGGATCGTCCAAATGGATAGCAATGCCAGTAGGTACCAATTGCCACGCGTTGGGCTCCAAGGTGATGGCTGCGTCCAAGCAGGCGCGTAAATCAAGGCCGGCACTTCCAGGCGTTGCGTACTGGGGGAGTTGGTCCGCCATGCGGGGATCGAGAATTTTGAGGTCGACTTTCATTTCAATGTTTCATCCTTTGCGCAATTTCAGCCACCAACTTGCGCGCCAACTCTAACTTGTTGGCTTTTGGAATTTCCTGAACGCTTTTGGCGTCCACTAATAACAAAGCGTTTTCATCTGAGCCAAAGGTGGCTGGACCGATGTTGCCGACAAGCAAAGGAACGCCTTTTTTCTCGCGCTTGGCCTGGGCATGTTTTTGTAAGTCATGGCTCTCAGCGGCAAAACCTACGCAGAACAATGCTCCGCTTTGCGCCCTGTCCGACTTGGCCACCTCACCCAAAATGTCCGGGTTCTCTGTGAATTGCAAGTCAGGCGCATCGCCCTTTGCAGTTTTTTTGATTTTTTGATCAGCGACTTGTGCGACCCGCCAATCTGCAACAGCGGCCGTGGCAACAAACACAGAAGCTTCTTTCACTTGCGACAAGACAGCATCATGCATGTCTTGCGCAGAGCGAACGTCCACGCGGGTCACGCCACGCGGTGTGGGCAAATGCACAGGTCCAGCAATCACCGTGACTTCAGCACCGGCTTCGTGCGCTGCGCGGGCAATAGCAAACCCCATTTTTCCGCTAGATAAATTGGTGATGCCACGCACGGGGTCAATCGCTTCGTAGGTTGGACCCGCTGTCACCAACACTTTGCGGCCAGCCAACAATTTAGGTTGAAAAGCAGCAATCAGGTCTTGCACAATTTCTTCAGGCTCCAACATCCGTCCATCGCCTGTTTCGCCGCACGCTTGGTCGCCTTGGCCTACGTCGAGTACCAACGCTCCATCCTGAGTGAGTTGCGCCACATTGCGTTGGGTGGCGGGGTTGACCCACATTTCGCGGTTCATCGCGGGGGCCAAGATCAGGGGCACTTCGCCCACCGGTCTGGCCAAGCACATGAGGCTCAACAAATCGTCAGCGCGGCCGTGTAAAAGTTTGGCCATGAAATCTGCGCTCGCGGGCGCGATCAATATCGCATCGGCCTCACGACTCAGATTGATATGCGCCATATTGTTAGGTTCGCGTGCGTCCCACTGCGACACGAAGACCGAACGGTTCGACAAGGCCTGCATTGTCACCGCGGTGATGAACTGCGTGGCAGATTCGGTCATCACTACTTGCACGCTGGCACCTTGTTTAATCAGGGCGCGGCAGAGTTCGGCAGCCTTGTAACAAGCAATACCACCCGTAAGCCCTAAGACGATGTGTTTGTTTTGCAGATCCAACATGGTTCGCAATGTAGCAGAGCGCCTATAATTTCTATTTCCACCTACCGGGAGGTCAACCTCCCGATTTGGCATGACTCAATTTGTAATTGTCACCGGCGGCGTGGTGTCCTCACTGGGCAAAGGCATAGCCTCCGCATCTCTTGCCGCGATCCTTGAGTCGCGCGGCCTCTCAGTCACCCTCATCAAACTAGATCCCTACATCAACGTCGACCCTGGAACCATGTCGCCGTTCCAACACGGCGAAGTGTTTGTGACCGAAGACGGTGCAGAAACCGACCTAGATTTAGGCCACTACGAGCGTTTCATCAATACACGGATGAAAAAGGCCAACAACTTCACCACCGGCCAGATCTACCAAAGCGTTTTGGAAAAAGAGCGCCGCGGCGACTACCTTGGTAAAACCGTCCAAGTCATTCCCCACATCACCAACGAAATCCAAGAATTTATCAAGCGCGGCGCGGGTTACGGAACGCCAGAAGCTGTCGACGTTGCCATCGTTGAAATCGGCGGCACGGTGGGTGATATCGAGTCGCTCCCCTTCCTTGAAGCCGTTCGCCAAATGAGTTTGAAACTCGGCCCCCATCAAATGGCCTTTGTGCATTTGAGCTATGTGCCTTGGATCGCCGCAGCGGGCGAACTGAAAACAAAACCCACCCAGCACACCGCACAAAAGCTGCGTGAAATCGGTATTCAGGCAGACTGTTTGTTGTGCCGAGCTGACAGGCCTATTCCAGCCGAAGAAAAAGAAAAGATCAGCCTCTTTTCCAATGTCCCTGAATGGGGCGTTATCTCCATGTGGGACGTCGACACGATTTACAAAGTCCCGCGCATGTTGCACGAGCAAGGGCTTGATCGTTTAATTTGCGAAAAACTCCACATCAACACACCACCCGCAGATCTCAGCCGTTGGGATGCTTTGGTTCACGAAGTCGAACACCCCCAACAAGAAGTCACCATCGCCATGGTGGGCAAGTATGTGGATTTATCCGACAGCTACAAGTCTTTGAATGAAGCCTTGCGCCACGCTGGCATGCAAAACCATGCACGCGTCAATATCCATTACATCGATTCCGAAACCATCACAACCGATACTGTTTCTCAACTCACGAAGTTTGACGGTGTTTTGGTTCCAGGTGGTTTTGGCAAACGCGGCATTGAAGGAAAAATTGCAGCAGCCCGTTTTGCCCGCGAGAAAAAATTGCCCTACCTAGGCATCTGCCTAGGTATGCAAGTAGCCACGATTGAATATGCGCGTCATGTCGCTGGCCTCGAGAACGCCAATAGCACCGAATTTGAACCCGACACACCGAACCCCGTCATCGCCTTGATCGATGAATGGAAAGATGCGGACGGCACCATCCAAACCCGCAATGCCCAGTCCAATTTAGGCGGCACCATGCGACTCGGCGCACAAAGCTCCAACGTCACACCAGGAACATTGGCGCACAAAATTTATGGTGATGTGGTGAGTGAGCGCCATCGCCACCGCTATGAGGCCAATGTGCACTACCTGGACACTTTGCGTAAAGCCGGCTTAGTCATTTCTGCGCTTACCCAACGGGAACACCTCACAGAAATTGTCGAGCTACCGCAATCTGTTCACCCATGGTTTATGGGTGTGCAGTTTCACCCTGAGTTCAAGTCCACGCCTTGGGATGGGCACCCACTTTTTAATGCCTATATCAAGGCCGCACTAGACAACCAGTCACAACGTACCAATTTGAAAGCTGTCGCATGAGCATGAAGTTGTGTGGCTTTGATGCGGGCTTAGAGCATCCGTTTTTTCTGATCGCGGGCCCTTGTGTGGTGGAGTCCGAACAACTCCAAATGGACACAGCGGGTACTTTGAAAGAAATTACCTCTGCATTGGGTATCCCTTTCATATTCAAGTCAAGCTACGACAAAGCCAACCGCTCAAGTGGAACGACCTTTCGTGGCCCTGGCATGGAAAAGGGTTTGGAGATCTTGGCCAAAGTTCGCCGTGAACTCCAACTCCCCATTCTCACCGATGTGCACAGCGAATCTGAAATTGCACATGTAGCTCAAGTGGTCGATGTATTACAAACGCCTGCATTTTTGTGCCGTCAAACAGATTTCATCCATGCTGTCGCGCGCTCAGGCAAACCCGTCAACATCAAAAAAGGCCAGTTCCTCGCACCGCATGACATGAAGAACGTCATTGATAAAGCGCGCGCTGCAGCGCGTGAAGCGGGCTTGAACGACAACAACTTCATGGCCTGTGAGCGTGGCGCGAGTTTTGGTTACAACAACCTCGTCTCTGATATGCGAAGCCTTAGCATCATGCGCGAAACCAATGCGCCCGTGGTGTTTGACGCAACCCATTCGGTGCAATTGCCTGGCGGACAAGGCACAAGCTCTGGTGGTCAACGCGAAATGGTGCCAGTATTAGCGCGCGCTGCTGTTGCTGTGGGTGTCGCAGGACTTTTTATGGAAACCCATCCCAACCCTGCAGTAGCGATGAGCGATGGCCCCAATGCAGTGCCCCTGAAACACATGCGCGCACTGCTCGAAACCCTGCAAGATATTGACCGCGTAACCAAAAAACACGCCTTCCTTGAAAATAATTTTGGTATTTAATTTTTAACTTTAGTTCTGAGAGATAAACAATGAGTGCAATCGTAGACATCGTCGCAAGAGAAATTTT
>Ga0209088_10001990_pt1 | contig 12877 bp, 15 predicted proteins | sample S_140625_EF_Meta_FD_187324 | JGI IMG/M metagenome (GOLD analysis project Ga0209088, IMG submission 187324) | Freshwater microbial communities from Lake Simoncouche, Canada to study carbon cycling - S_140625_EF_MetaG (SPAdes) (version 2) | ecosystem: Environmental > Aquatic > Freshwater > Lake ...
CCTAGGCCAATCCCTGAAAAGTCAATCGGGGCGACAGGATTCGAACCTGCGACCTAGTGCTCCCAAAGCACCCGCGCTACCAAGCTGCGCCACGCCCCGTCGGTCGGACTGTAGCGGTCGGGAGAGGGGGTGAAGGTTGAGCCCGGCTGATGGGAGGCCGAGTTGCTGGGTCTGAGAGGCAGAGGGCTGACGAATCGCAAAAGCTGTTTGGCTCGCGGGCTGACTGGTCGGGTTGAGGTGACTGGATTGGAGTAACAGGAAGCGTCCCCTCAGCCCTTCCACCCGCCGGCCATGGATCAAGACCGCAAGCTCACTCGCGGTACATCGCCAGGGCGGCCAGAAGGCCTGCCACGAAGCCCGAGGCATGGCCAATCCAACTCACCCCCGGCGGGCTCAGGAAGGGCAACAGGGCCGGAAGCAGGGCTCCATAGGCCAGGAGGCAGGCGGTGGAAAGCACCATGGTGAGGGGACGCTTCTCCAGCCAGCCGATCAGCAGCAGGTAGCCGAGCAGGGCGTAGTTCACTCCGGAGAGCCCGTGGCTGGCGCTGGGCCAGAACAACCACACCGGGATCTCCAGGGCCAGCACCGCAACCCAGACGGCGAGGTAATCGCGGCTTCCCTTCAGGAGCACCAGCCAGGAGAGGGGCAGGAACCAAAGGGAGTTGCTGATCAGATGGCCGAAGCCGCCATGGCTGAAGGGAGAGGTGAGCAGTCCCCAGAAGGGTCCTCCGTGGACCATCGGGAGATTCCAGCGGCCAGCGAAGAACAGCTGGTCCACGAGCTCCTGACCCCAGGCCACCGCAAGCAGGAGCACCGGCACCAGGGTGCGACGGCGCAGGCGTAAAAGCGAGCGATCGAGACGCTGGGCGAGGCCTTCGGCCATCTGGGCGGAGCAGTGGCGGGGTGATTCTGGCGATTGCCGCGGCCAGGAAGGGATCGACAAACCCCCTAGGGCGATTCGGTTTCCCGATCACGCTGGATGCGGACGAGGGCAGGGGCGAACAGGAAAACCATCTCGCCCAGGCGCTCGGACTGGCCATCCATCGCAAAGACGCCTCCGGACACGAAATCGATCGTGCGCTGGGCCTCATCAGCGGGCATTCCACCAAGGTGCAGCACCACCGTGCGCTGCTGCTGCACCGCCAGAACGGCCTCAGCCGCCTGGGCAAAGCCGTCGGGGGTCATCACCACCACCTCGGGGACCCGCTGGCCGAAAGAACTCTCCATGGCGCCGCACACCTGGGCCTGGGATGGGTTGAAAGCTTGGCGCAGGACCGCCGAAATGCAAACCGGCCGGGGAGCCCGTAACTGGAAGGGTGCAAGGCGTTGGCGAAGGGGCCGAGCAACCCTTAATGTGGATATCAACACAAGAGGTTCCCATGGACGCCTCCCGCGACCGCTTCACGCCCCTCGGTGGCCCGCTCAGCGAACCCTTCGGTGGGGGAATGGCCATCCATCGACCGACCTGCGACGCGGGTGTGGCCTCCCCGGGCAGCACCAGTCTCAAGTGGGGCAGCGATGGTGAACTCACCGCCCAGGACCTCCACCATGTGCTCGCCCGCCTACTGGTGCATGACCAGGAGGCCTGCCGGATGATGGACGGCAACTCCGGCCCGATCCTCAGCTGACCACTCCAACGACCCAGGAGCCCGCCGGGCCGCTCCAGATCCGGCGCCCTGGCCTGGAGCTTCAGCTGTGGAGCGGATGGTTGGCGAAGGAGGAACGGGAGCCCCTGCTCCAGCACCTCCGCAGCGCCGCCGTCCCCTGGCAGCAGCCATGCGTGCGGGTTTATGGGCGTCTTCACCCCGTGCCCAGGCAGGTCTGTTGGTACGGCGATCCTGGCTGCTCGTACCGCTACAGCGGCCACAGCCACGACCCCCTGCCCTGGACAGCCCCCCTGTCCAGCCTGCGCGAGCAGCTTGCCCAGCGGCTCGGCTGGAGCTTCAACAGCCTGCTGCTGAACCGCTACCGCAGTGGCGCGGACCGGATGGGCTGGCATGCCGACGACGAAGCCGAACTGGCCGCCGACCATCCAATCGCCTCCCTCAGCCTCGGGGTGATGCGCACCCTTCGGTTCCGGCCGCGCCCTGCGGCAGTCCGCGGCACCCCATCCCTGGCCTCGGGCCAGTCGCCCCTGGCCCTCGATCTGGCCGACGGAGACCTGCTGCTGATGGAATCACCCACCCAGGCGCACTGGCAGCACGGATTGCCCGCCCGGCTTCGCCAAGGCGGCGAACGCTTCAACCTCACCTTCCGCCTGATCCGAACTTGAGAGGCTGCTGGAACCGGAAAGGCTGTCGTCAAGGTCGTCGACGGCCTTCCTCAATGGGCAGATGGATACTGAAAGAAGGATTGGAGCGGACGCCCTCTGTTTGGGCCAACGCGAGATTCCGAGTTGCAGAGCTCCGCGCTGGCTGGCCGGAGAAGATCCGCCTTCCCTCGGCGTCGCTCAGCCCAGCACCGCCACCGCATCGATCTCGACCCGGGCCCCCTTGGGGAGGGCCGCCACCTGCACACAGGCCCGCGCCGGCGAGGTGCCCGCGCCGAAGACCTCGGCATAGAGCGCATTGACCAGGGCGAAATCGGCCAGATCGGCCAGAAACACCGTGGTGCGCACCACCCGATCGGGTCCCACCCCAGCGGCGGCCAGAACCGCCAGCAGGTTGGTGAGCACCTGGCGGGTCTCCGCCTCCACATCGCCGCCGCCCACCAGCACCCCCGTGGCCGGATCCAGGGCAATCTGGCCGGAGCACCAAAGCAGCCCGCCGGCGGCCACGGCCTGGTTGTAAGGACCCACCGGCTCGGGGGCAGCGGCGGTCTGGATGGCAACCGGCTGAAGATCTGCGGGCGAGGCCGACATGCTGAACAACAATGGGGACCGGAGTTTATGGCCCCTGGCGATCACCCACCCCGGACCCACCACCACCCCAGGCCCCGTCGACCGTCCAGGCCACAGCCCGATCGGCCCTGGCGCCGGCGATCTCGCTCCGATCGAGCGGGTCCGACTGGAGGGGATCTGGCATCGCTACGGCGGCGCTGCTGAGGGCCCCTGGACCCTGCGGGGGGTGGATCTCTGCCTAGCCCCGGGCGAACTGCTGGGCCTGCTGGGCCCCTCCGGCTGCGGCAAAACCACCCTGCTGCGCCTGATCGCCGGCTTCGAACAACCGCAGCGGGGGCGCCTCTGGATCGATGGGCGGGAGGTGGCCGGCCCCGGCCGCTTCCTGCCTCCGGAGCGTCGGGGGGTGGGGATGGTATTTCAGGACTACGCCCTGTTCCCCCACCTCGACGCCGTGGCCAATGCCCGCTTCGGCCTGCGCCGCGGCGAGCATCCCGATCGGGTGAGCTGGCTGTTCGCCCTGCTCGGCCTGGAGGGGCTGGAACGCCGCTATCCCCATGAACTCTCCGGCGGCCAGCGGCAACGGCTGGCCCTGGCCCGGGCCCTGGCGCCCCAGCCGAGCGTGGTGCTGCTGGATGAGCCCTTCTCCAACCTGGATGTGGAGGTGCGCGAGCGACTGCGGAGTGAACTCCCGGCCGTGCTGGCCGCCTGCGGTGCCTGCGCCCTGCTGGTCACCCACGATCCCCAGGAAGCTTTGGCGATCGCCGACAGGGTGGCGATCCTGAACCAGGGCCTGCTGGAACAATGCGCCTCGCCGGTTGAACTGGTGCAACGGCCTGCCACCGCCTTCGTGGGGCGCTTCGTGCTGCAGGCCAACCTCCTGCCGGCGCAGTGGCAGGACCAGGAGCTGGCCACCCCCATCGGGACCTTTGAGCTCGCTCCAGCGCCCCACCGCGGGGACGCCCCATCCGGCCCTGGCACACCGCAGCTGCTGCTGCGACCCACCGATCTGGAGGTTCTTCCCCCCCGGGACGCTGCCGGGCCATCGGGTGAGGCTCCCCCGGATCCCGATCCCCGGCCGGGCGTGGAGGTGGAGGTGCTGGGCCGGGAATTCCTCGGCCGCGACTGGCTCTATCAGATGGGACTGGGCTCCCTGCGGCTGCGGGTGCGCCTGCCGCTGAGCGTTGCCCTGGAGCGGGGAGAACGGTGCCGGCTGGCCCTGCGACCCGGAGCCGAACCCCTGCTGTTCCCCTCCGGTCTTCCCTTGCTTGCGAGCTCCCCAGGGCCTCTGCAGGGGCCATGAGCGAGTCCCCCTCCCAAGCCATTGCCGAGGCCAGCGCTCGCTTCACCGACCGCGATGCCCTCAACGACCTGGCCGGGAAGGTCCGGACCCTGACCGGAGCTTGACCGGGGCCGCAGCGGCCGTGGTGGCCGTGGTGGCCCTGGCCGACCCGGAACGGGGCTACCGAGCTGCCCCTCAGCCGGTCCAGTCGTTGCGGCTGGAACGAAGCACGCCCAGGGCGGCCGGATCGGGGGCCCGCAGGAAGAGATTGGTTCGTAACTCCAGGCCAATCCGGCTGGGAATGGTGGGCTGGCCGGCGGCGCGGGCTGCACGAACCTCCGCCAGCCGGGCTCCGATCGCTGGATCGGCGGGGTCCTGCGAGCGGGCCCAGGCCAGGTTGGTGGCGGTGTATTCGTGGGCGCACCACACCCGGGTGGCCTCCGGCAGGGCGGCGAACTGGCGCAAGGAAGCGTGCATCTGCTCCGGGGTGCCTTCGAACAGGCGGCCGCAGCCGCCCGAAAAAAGAGTGTCGCCGCAAAAGAGGTCGCCGCCACTGGAGGGCTCGCCGGGCTCCGGGCCGATCGGTGGCGGCGCAACCGCGAGCGAATCGGCAGGCGGCAGGTAGTAGGCGATGTGGTGGCGGGTGTGGCCCGGCACCGCCAACACCTCCACCGAGCGGCCCAGCAGGGTGAAGTGATCGCCACCGGCCACCCCGCGGGTCTGCAGGGGAATCCGATCCCGATCGTCACCGCTGGCGATCACCGCCGCTCCCGGCCAGCGCCGCAGCAGCTCGGGGGTGCCGCCGATGTGGTCGCTGTGGTGGTGGGTCTGCAGGATCGCCACCAGCTCCAGGCCGCGCGCCTCGAGCCAGGCGATCACCGGTTCGGCCACGGCCGGATCCACCACCACCGCCGGCCCGGGACCCGGCCCGTGGAGCACGAACACGTAGTTGTCGCGCAGCACCGGAATCAGGCTGACCGTGGCTGGCGGGGGGGGAGCGGGGATGGATGCCTTCATGCGGGGAAGTCTGGCGGTATCGCGGCTGCAGGCGTTCGACCGGATTGGCAAGTCTGGTGGGCTGGCCAGGGATGGTCGGGCTCTGCTGGCTCGGTCGTTAAAGTCCAGGTCAAGGCATCGTTCCATGAACCACGCTGTGGAGCAGCCCATGCGTCCCCCCGCTCCCCCCCTCACGGTGGCCCTGGCCAAGGGGGCCCTCCTGAAGGATTCGGTGGGCCGCTTCGCCGCCGCCGGCCTCGACTTCAGCGCCATCCTCGATCCGGACAACCGCCAGCTGATGGTGCCCAGCGCCTGCGGCAGCGCCCGGGCGCTCTTGGTGCGCAACGCCGATGTGCCCGTCTACGTGGCCTTCGGCCAGGCCCAGCTCGGCGTGGTCGGCTTCGATGTGCTGCAGGAGCACCAGCTAACGGTGGCCCAGCTGGTGGACCTGGGCTTCGGCGGCTGCCGCATGAGCGTGGCCGTGAAGGCCAGCAGTCCTTACCGCCGCGCCGCCGACCTGCCGGCCCACTGCCGCATCGCCAGCAAGTTCACCCGCTGCGCTGAGGCCTACTTCGAATCCCTCGACCTGCCGGTGGAGGTGATCCACCTGGCCGGTTCGGTGGAACTGGGCCCGATCACCGGCATGAGCGAGGCGATCGTGGACCTGGTGGCCAGCGGCCGCACCCTGCGGGACAACGGCTTGATCGCCATCGAGGATCTGTTCCAGAGCACCGCCCGGCTGGTGGGCCATCCCCTGGCCCTACGGCTCGATGACGGCCGCCTCCAGGCCATCGTGGAACGCATCCGTACCGTTTCGCGCGCGGCGGTGCCCGCCTGATGGCTTCCCTCGACATGCAGCGCCTGCGACGGCTGCTGCCCTACCTGGGCCGCGACCGTCGCCGCCTGCTGCTCTCGCTGCTGCTGCTCATTCCCCTGGCCCTGGCCGGAGCGGTGCAGCCCCTGCTGGTGGGGCAGGCCATCAGCGTGCTCCGCCACGAAGCCACCCTCCCCTGGCTGGCGGCCCTGCCGGTGCCGGTGGCCCTGCGACTTTTGGTGGGCCTGCTCCTGGTGGCGGTGGTGCTGCGCCTGGCCCTGCAGGGCACCCAGAGCTTCAACGTGCAGGTGGTGGGCCAGCGGCTCACCGCCCGGATCCGCGCCGATCTGTTCCGCCATGCCCTGGGCCTCTCGCTCCGCTTCCACGACCGCACCCCGGTGGGCAAGTTGCTCACCCGCCTCACCAGCGATGTGGATGCTCTGGCGGAGGTGTTCGGCAGTGGGGCGGTGGGGGTGCTCGCCGACCTGGTGAGTCTGCTGGTGATCGCGATCACGATGGTGGTGATCGAATGGCGGCTGGGGCTGCTGCTCCTGCTGATCCAGATCCCGGTCACCGGAGCGATTATCTGGCTGCAGAGCCGCTACCGCCGCGCCAATTACCGGGTGCGCGAGGAGCTCGGCCAGCTCAACGCCGACCTCCAGGAAAACCTGCAGGGGCTTGAGGTGGTGCAGATGTTCCGCCGAGAGGCGGTGAACAGTGCCCGCTTCTCCCAGACCACCGCGCTGTACCGCGATGCGATCACCGGCACGATCTTCTACGACAGCGCGATCTCTGCCCTGATCGAGTGGGTGGCCCTGGCCGCGGTGGCCCTGGTGCTGGCCCTGGGCGGCACCATGGTGACCGCAGGCGCCATGGGTCTCGGCACCCTCACCACCTTCATCCTGTTCTCCCAGCGCCTCTTCGATCCGTTGCGGCAGCTGGCGGAGCGGTTCACCCAGATCCAGGGGGGGCTCACGGCCGTGGAACGGATCGGCGAGCTCTTGGAGCAGCCCATTGAGATCGCCGACCTGCCCTCACCGCAGCGGAGCGCGGCGGCCCGGAGGGCGGTGGAAGAGGGGCCGACCGCCGGAGCCGGCGAGGTGGTGTTCGAGAACGTGAGCTTCGCCTACCGCAGCGACGATCCCATCCTGGAAGACCTCTCCTTCCGCATCGCCCCCGGCGAGCACGTGGCGATCGTGGGGCCCACCGGCTCCGGCAAGACCACCATCATCCGCCTGCTCTGCCGCCTCTACGAACCCCAGGCTGGCCGCATCCTGCTCGATGGGGTGGACATCCGCGAGCTGCCGGTGGCCCTGCTGCGGCGCCGCCTCGGGGTCGTGCTGCAGGACACCTTCCTGTTCAGCGGCAATGTGGCCGACAACCTGCGCCTCGATGCCGATCTCAGCGATGCCCAGCTGGAGAGCCTCTGCCACGACCTTGGTCTCCAGCCCCTGCTCGGACGGCTCGGGGCGGGCCTGGCCACCGAACTGCGCGAGCGGGGAGCCAACCTCTCCTCCGGCGAGCGTCAGCTGCTGGCGGTGGCCCGGGTGGCGATCCGCGAGCCGTCGGTGCTGGTGATGGATGAGGCCACCGCCTTCCTCGATCCCTCCACCGAAGCCACCCTGCAGCGCGACCTGGAATCGCTGCTGGAAGGCCGCACCGCGATCGTGATCGCCCACCGCCTCGCCACGGTGGAGGCCTCCGACCGCATCCTGGTCCTGCGGCGCGGGCGGTTGGTGGAGCAGGGCAACCACCGGCAACTGCGGGCCGCCGGTGGGCTCTACGCCCAGCTTGCGGACCTACAGGAGAAGGGGCTGGCCAGCCTCTGACACCCGTCCTGCGGCAGCCCCAGGGCCGGGGGCTGGTGCCTCGATCAGGGGTCCGGGGCCCTATCAGGCGCCCCGGGCCACGGGCCCCCCGGCCGCATCGAGCTCCCCGGCCTGATCCCCGGAGCCCGCCAGGAGCCCCTCCTCCACCAGCCAGGTTTCGATCAGGGCAGCCAGGCGCCCAGGCATCTGTCGCATCGGCAGGTGACCGGCCCCCTCCAGCAGCTCCAGGCGGTGGTGGTGGCTGTAGCCGGCCAGGTGACGCACGTAACGGGGCTCCATCACACCGTCGCGGGAGCCCGCTATCCACAAACTCGGCACCCCAAGGGCTGCCGTGAGCCGGGGCAGTTGTCCCACGGCGCCCCGGTTGGTGCTGCAGGCCAGCAGGCCCCGGGCGGCCCTTGCCTCCGCCAGCAGGGGACTCCGCCAGGCGGCCATGGCCGGCAGCGGCGCTAACCAGGCGGGCCGCAGCGCCAGGAAGGCTGATCCGGCCTGGCGTAGGCGGGCAAAGGGCCTGGGCTGATACACGCCCCCTCCCGCCGCCACCTGCACGAGGCCACTCAGCTGGCTCCCCAGATGGGGAGCGGCATGGAGGGCCACGCTGCCACCGAGGGAGTGGCCCAGCAACACCACCGGGCGTCCTTCGGCCTGGGCGCGCACCTCATCCGCGAGCCAGCGGCCGTAGCTCGCGAGGCTGGGCTGCAACCCCTTCGGCCGGGGCCGCCCGCCGAAGCCCGGCAGATCGGGACACCAGCAGGGAAGAACGGGCTCGAGCTCGCGGAGCAGGGGATCCCAAAGACGACCAGAAAGAAGCCAGCCATGCAGGCCCACGAGCAGGGGAACCGCCGGAGGTGCCGCGGGCCTGGGAACGGCGGCAGCGGGGCGCGATGGGACCGGGGTGGTGGGGGTGCTGGCGATGCCCAGGGTCCCTGCTTCGACGATCTCCACCCTGCCTCAGGAGGGCCCCAACGGATCCGTTTCGACAGACTGCGTAGCCTGGGCCGTGCCGGATCTGTTCCCCCGCGGTTGCCCGACCCCAGCAACGACCTCCTGGAGAGCCTGTACGGGGAGCGCCACCGTCTCTGTCCGACCCCCAATCCGGCCCTGCACCTGGTGCTGAGCCTCGAGAGGGAGATCGACCTGATCGAGCTGGAGCAGCTCTGCGATGCGGTGGGCTGGAGCCGCAGGCCCCTGCGGCGGGTGCGCAAGGCCCTGCAACACAGCCTGCTCTGCGTGGGGCTCTGGCGCCACGACACCCGCCTGCCCAAGCTGGTGGGCTTCGCCCGCTGCACCGGCGATGGAATCGTGGAGGCCACCGTGTGGGATGTGGCCGTCCATCCGCTCTACCAGGGGGCCGGGCTGGGACGGCAGCTGATGGATTATGTGATCGCCGAGCTCCTGACGATGGGGGTGGAGCGGGTCAGCCTCTTCGCCGACCCCCACGTGGTGGGGTTTTACGAGGGTCAGGGCTGGGAACTGGAGCCCCAACGGCGTCGCTGCGCCTTCTGGTACGCCCCCTGAGCCGAAGGCCCCTCAGCGCCCCGGTAGTAACGCCGAGCCAGCTGCTCCGGTGGGGTGCCACGGCGCCAGGCTCTCCGCAGCCGGGCATTGGCAAGGGCCGTGCCAAGCACCCCCAGCCGGCGCCAGCGGCGGTCACTCACCCGCAGGGATCCAGGCAGGAGGCCGATCGCTCCAATGCGCCGCAGGCGGAGCACCAGATCAAGGTCCTCCATCAGGGGAATTGGGCTGATGCCACCGGCGGCCCGCAGCTGTTCGCGACTCACCAGCAGTCCCTGGTCGCCATAGGGCAGCCGGCGCCAGCGGCTGCGCAAGGTCACCAGGACCTCTACCAATCGCAGGGGGGGACCGGGTGCATCCACCGCTAGCCGGAAGGCCCAGGCCCGCCCAGGGCCCCGCTCCATGGCCTCACCCACGAGCTCCTGCCAACCGCGGGGCAGGCGCGCATCGGCATGGAGGAGCAGCAGCCAGGCACCATCGGTGGCTGCCACGCCGGCCGCCAGTTGGGCGCCCCGGCAGGGCTGGGAGGGCAGCGCGCGCGCGCCAGCCAACCGGGCCAGCCGGGCCGTGCCATCACGGCTGGCCCCATCCACCACCACCACCTCCAGGAGCTGACAGCTCCCTGGCGCCAGATCGGCCAACAGGGTCGGCAGGGCGCGGGCCTCATTGCGGGCGGCGATCACCACGCTGAGCTCCGGGAGGGAGCGGATCATCGCCAGCGCTCCAGGTCGGCGGGGCGGTCGAGATCGGAGCGCACCGCCAGCAGGGTCGCCGCCATGGCCTCCCGATCGGCGGCGGCCAGGGTCTGGCGCAACACCGCGTCGCTCCCCCAGGGAATCGGACCCACCGCACCGGCGAACAGCCGGGGGGCACCCACCGACGCATCGAAGGGCGGGCAGCCGGCTGGCCCCGGCCAGCCCAGGCCGATCAGCCAGTAGCCCCCATCGAGCGCCGGGCCCAGCACCAGGGGGGCCCCGTGGGCCAGGGCGTGGAAGGCGTGGAGCAGGTCCGCCGCCGCCAGCTCCGGGAGGTCACTGCCGATCAGCAGCAGGTGCCGTACGCCCTCGCGCCGCGCCCGCACCACCTGGCGCTGCAGGCGCAGCCCGAGGGAACCCGTTCCCTGGGGCACCACCCGATCGGCCCCGAGGCTGAGTCCCCAGCGCCGGGCAGCGGCGGCCCCGATGCCGCTGGTGGCCAGCAGCAACTCGGCGGCGACGGCGCCACAGGCCTGCCTGGAGGCGGCCAAGCCATGGTCGGTGAGGCGGGCCTGCACCCGGGCCGCACGCGGATCGCCCAGCTCGGCCGCCAAACGCCGTTTGCAGCGGCCCGGGGCCGGCCAGCGGGCCAGCATCACCAGCCGGCGCTCCGGATGGCGAACCGGAAGATCCCCGCGGCCAGCCCTGGGCGGGGCCGGCACGCTCATTGGCCGCGGGGCAGTTCCGCCGGACGGAGGGTGAGGGTGAGGGCCTGGTCTCGGCGACGCACCTGCAGGCTCAGGGCCTCGCCCACCCGGACGCGATCCACCGACAGCTGCACCTCAGAGGGGTTGGCAACCGCTTGGTCACCCACCCGCTCGATCAGGTCACAGGGCTTCAGGCCTCCCCGATCGGCGGGACTACCCGCCATCACATCCACCACCACCACCCCATTCACCTCCGGCAGCTGGCACTCATTGGTGGCGCCGTTGATCTCCCGGGCCAGCTGGGGGGTGAGGGCCTGGAGCCGCACACCGATATAGGGGTGGCTGGCATAGCCGCGATCGAGGATCTGGGCGGCGATCTGGCGGGCGGTGTTGATCGGGATGGCGAAGCTCAGACCGGCGCCGGGGGCCTGGCGGATGGCGGTGTTGATGCCGATCACCTCGCCACGGTCGTTGATCAGCGGACCGCCGCTGTTGCCAGGATTCACCGCGGCATCGGTCTGGAGATAGGGCACCCGCTGCCCCTCACCGACGGCGTTGGTGCGCTGGATGGCGCTGATGATGCCGGCGGTCACGGTGTTGTCGAGGCCGAGGGGGTTGCCGATCGCGATCGCCCATTCGCCGGGACGCACCCGGGAGGAATCCCCTAGGGGCGCCACGGGCAGCTTGGTGGCCACCACCTTCACCACCGCCACATCGGTGAGCGGATCGGCACCCAGCACCTTGCCGGTGAAGTTGCGGCCGTCCGGGAGGGTCACGTGGACGTCGCTGGAGCCCTCCACCACGTGGGCATTGGTGAGCACCACCCCATCGGAGCGCGTGATAAAGCCCGAACCCTGGCCCTGTTGCTGCTGAATGGCGGGTCCACCGCCGAAGACCCCACCGAGGGGATTCACCATCCGCTTCACGGTGTCGATGCGGACCACGGCCGGACCCACCTTGTCCACGGCCGCCACGATCTGGTTGCTGGGGGGCTTGAGGGGGACGGCCACGGGGGCATCGCTGATGCGCGTGCGCTCCGTCCGCACAGGCGATCCCGGCAGGGTGAATCCCCCGGCACAGCCGGTGAGAAGCAGGGCCGGAGCGATCAGGGCGGCCCGCTGCAGGCCGGTCCGCCAGCTTCCGCCGCTGATGAGCACAGGATGGCGGAGGGGCGCCGAGGGGTCACGCACGCGATCGCCGGGCAAGGGATGGGAGCCGGATGGGGCCATCGCGGTGGCGCTGAACACAGGAACGGCTTCATTAAAGACCGACCCGCGGTGCGACGCTGCTTATATTCGGCAGTCGAGGGGAGGTTCCAGGGTGCAGCAGGGCGAACAGCTTTGGCACCGGGTACAGCAGGCCCTGCAGCCCAACCTCAGCAAACCAACCTTCGAGACCTGGATCCGGCCCGCCCGTTTCCTGGCCTACGCCGACGGGCAGCTGCGGCTTGAGGCGCCCAACGCCTTCACCTGCGGCTGGCTGCGCAAGAACTACCAGAGCCAGATCGCCGCCGTGGCCAGCGAGATCGCCGGACGCAGCGTGGTGGTGGAGGTGGTAGCCGCCGCGAGCGGGGGCAGCGAGCCCGGCCTACCGCCGGTGGCAGGAGGTGGCAAGGGACCGTCGGCGCTACGCGGATCGAGCACCAGCTCGGAAGGCTCCGATGGGGCGGCGGACTCGGGGGCCGATGCGCCCTTCCCGGCCCGGGAGGGTTCGCACCAAGGCGGTCCGCCCTCCATGGGTCCCGGAGGCCGCCCAGCCGCGGGCCTGAACCCCCGCTACAGCTTCAGCCGGTTCGTGGTGGGGCCCAACAGCCGCATGGCCCATGCGGCGGCCTTGGCGGTGGCCGAGGCGCCGGGCCGGGAGTTCAATCCCCTGTTCATCTGCGGCGGCGTGGGGCTGGGCAAGACCCACCTGATGCAGGCGATCGGCCACTACCGCCTCGAGATCGATCCGCAGGCGAGGGTGTTCTACGTGAGCACCGAGACCTTCACCAACGACCTGATCCAGGCGATCCGTAAGGACAGCATGCAGGCCTTCCGCGACCGCTACCGGGCCGCCGATCTGATCCTCGTGGACGACATCCAGTTCATCGAGGGCAAGGAATACACCCAAGAGGAGTTCTTCCACACCTTCAACGCCCTGCATGAGGCGGGGCGTCAGATCGTGATCGCTTCCGACCGGCCACCGAACCAGATTCCAAGGC
>Ga0209088_10001993_pt1 | contig 12871 bp, 10 predicted proteins | sample S_140625_EF_Meta_FD_187324 | JGI IMG/M metagenome (GOLD analysis project Ga0209088, IMG submission 187324) | Freshwater microbial communities from Lake Simoncouche, Canada to study carbon cycling - S_140625_EF_MetaG (SPAdes) (version 2) | ecosystem: Environmental > Aquatic > Freshwater > Lake ...
GTGACGGCAAGCTCGACACCGAAGGTCTGCGTGCTGCTCTCGATGAATACGACGCGCTATGGAAGGAGTGGCGCCAGCTCAAGGCCGACCACGCGTCCTGCCCGACCCTCTACAAAGAAGAAAAATCAGGAGCTTGGGGCGCTCCCCCTGGCATGAAGGAAACCCTGCACGACTACCGGGCCGCGGTGTCGGCTGCCGGCGTTGGCGTGAAGCCGGAATGATGTGGTAGAAGTCGAAGAGGCGCTGAAGTTTGCTAGGGGGAACAGGGACGCGAAGCCGGGCCAAGGGAGTCGGACTATCACAACTTCCCGCGTCGTGCTTCCAGAGTGTCGCGGATCTCATGCATGCGCGAGGTAGAGAGCGGGTAGCGTTTGAGAATGAAAAGCGCAGGGAACATGAAAACAACCGGAGCGATCGCCAGAATCAGTCGCATACCCATGATCGCCGATTCGGACTGGTGCGCCCCCTCTTTCACGCTGAAACCGGCTAGTTCGATCATGGGTCCGGGCAAGACGGCGCCGATGGAGAACGTCATCTTAACAACCCACGAAAAGATTGAAGCAAACGCGCCCTCGCGCCGTTCGTGAGTGGTCAGCTCATCGTCGTCCGCGATGTCCGCGGTCATGGAGGGAATGATGACCCAGATGGAGGCTCCGGCAAAGGAGAGCAGCGGGTTGCAGACGAGGCTCAGGTAGGGCGACGCCGGCGTGTAGCAGATCCAGGACAACCCCGCGCCAAGCATGGAAATCACCGCCGAAACGATTAGCGCCGTGGATTTTCCCCTGTGGTTGGCGACCCACTGTGCGAACGGCACGCCAGCGAGGGCACAAACCGTGGAAAGCAGCCCGTCCAAGCCGGCAATCTTGGCGGCCAGCACTTCATCGCCCTGTGCGACCTGATAATACCGGGCAAAGTTGAACAGACCGAACGCGAACTGCGATCCGACGATGTAAACCAGTGCGAAACCAGCCAATAAAAGAAACGCCCGATTTTGGAAGGTGAGTTTGAAGTTGTTAATGATCGAGACCTTTTCCTGCTTCGAGGCGGTCTCGTAGTAACGTTCTCGCAGAAACAGCGCCGGTAGGATGCCCAGGCACAACACGACGATTCCCATGATGCCGATGACGACCTGTGCGCCCAAAAGAGTATCAGGTTTGCCCAGGGCGGTAAAAAAAACCGGCAGCGTGATCAGAAACCAAAGCTGACCGAGCACAAGGCTTGATCCCTGCTGAAAATACGCCCGCACGGAACTTAGATTCGTTCGCTCATTCGTATCGGGCGTCATTTCCAGCAACATGCTTTGATACGGCACATTCCAACAACTATGCGCCGTGAAGATGACTAGTCCGCAAAGGACGACCCAGACCATGATGTGGGTTTGGCTCCAGTCCTTCTGGGCGTAGTAGATCGAGGACATTGTCAACCCGAGCACGATGGCGCCGAGAAACATGTAGGGCCGACGGCGTCCCCAGCGGGTCCGCGTGTTGTCAGAAAGCCATCCGAAGAGCGGGTCACTAAAACCGTCCCACAACCGGAAGATCACCATTAGCAATCCCGCAACGGTTGGGGAAATTCCCAACGCAATCGTGAAAATGGGCACCTGCAAATAGTTCAGCGTCTGCCCCCCCCACATATCAGCGATCCCAGCGGAGCCGTAGATGAGCTTATCCTTTAATGCGATTTTGTCTGAAGCCACTGTAGCGGTGTTGGTCGTGAAAGGGGTGGACATAAGCTGGAAGGAATTGGCGACTAGGCGGGATGAGGCGCGGGGAGGCTGAAGGTATGAAGCGTTTCGGGCGGAAGGGTGGCGTGAAACATGCGGCCACAGATCCGCACTTTGAGATTCATCGGCGTATAACGAGGGTTCAGCACGACCACGGTCAGAGCACCGTCGGGATTCAGGAAAGCCAGCGCATGATCGTGTGCGCCACGGGTGAGAATGCGCCGGGCACCCGGCTGCACGAAGCGGGTGATGTGGCGGAAGACGTGGTATTCGAAGTTGTAGATCACCTTGTCCTGCTTGCGATCAATGGTGATGAGCGAGTTTTGCGGCCACGACCATGTGCTGTAGCCATGCGGATCGAGCACCATGTTCCAGTTGAAGTAGGAATTCGCGCCGCGTTTCAGGTAGTGGCAGATGAGGCCGTAGGTGTAGAGGCCGGCGGCTTTGTCGTTGCTGCCGTTGCCGCACTCGGACTCGGTCTGCATCAGCTTCATGTCAGGAAACTCCGCCGCCGCGTGGGCGATCGCGTGCTTGCCGTCCCACTGATAGCCGAGGCCAGTGAGATGCTCACGCACAAACGGGTCGGCCAGCACTTTACTGGCATACGCACGCACATCGCCGTGGTTGATCGTGCCGAGCCAGATCTCCGACTTGATGTTCTCCTTGAGAAAAAGCGGGATCAGATAGTCCCGCAGAAATACCAATAACTCCTCACCCGTCCACTCGCACGAGGGGAAAATCTGCCCGCTCGCTGGTTCGTTCTGAGGATGGATCGCATACACCGGAATGCCCTCTTTGCGATACGCCGCAAGATAGAGCGCGAAGTAGCGCGCATACGCTGCCAGCACGCGCGGCTCCTGGCGGATGCGGCAGATTTCCGCGCCACCTTGGAAATCATAGCGACCGTTCTGCTTCATCCAGGCCGGCGGACACCACGGCGACGCCCAGATTTGCAGGTCGGGATTTTTTTCCAGCGCCGTCTTGATGAACGGGATGAGATACTTCCGGTCCCGGGCGATGCTGAAATCCCTCAACTCGTAATCCTCCGGCGTGTCCGCCAGCGAATACCAATCCATAGCGTAGTCGCTCGCTCCGATCGGCGTGCGGGCAAGGCTGAATCGGCAGCCGTCGCCTTCCTGGGAAAACAAGTCGGTCAGAACCCGATCACGCCGCTGCTCATCCAGCCAGCTGAGCGATTCCCAGCCGCGTTCATTGAAGCAGCCGCCGAAGCCGTCAATCACTTGGCCGAGCGCCGCTGGATCCACATCGATGACGTGGGTTGTTTCCCCATCGTCGGGGCCGAGCACCGGCGGCGCTTGACCCACCCAGTTGTGATTCAGGCCGTCGGAGGAGACCCAGCGTGGGAGAGAAGAAAGGTGATCGGATTTGGAAGCCATAGAGGTTTAAAATGATCGGCGATTTACTCGGTGGAACAGCCGGGACCGGCGATACGGATTTTTCCGGGGATTTCCATTCGCCCGCTACGGGTGCTTTCCATAGCGGCGAAGCAAAGGGCGAGGCTGCGAAGGATGTTGGCGGCAGAGTTTTGCGGCTCTCGGTTTTCTTCGATTGCGCAGAGAAGCTCGCCCATCGTGCCAGCCATGCCGCCGGGAAACCATGCACCTTCAAGGACGGGTCGGGATTCGCCTTTGGCGGTGACGAGACGTATTTGATCGGGGCCGCAGATCGGGCCGGTGGTTTGGTAGAGGCCCTTGGTGCCGGTGATGAGCAGATTCTCGACGTTGCCAAACAGCGTGTGGGCGTGGAAGGCGAGCGTTGCCTGACCGTTGGCAAAGGGAATCAGCGCGTGGCCGTTCAGCGGCGGCTGGATGGTCTGGCCGGGTGATTTTGCCAGCAAGGCAAACACACCCCCCGCCTTCCTCTCGCCAAAGAGACAGGCGACCATGTCGAACCAATGGATGGCGAAGTCGTAGAAAATGACGTGGTGCAGGCGCTCGAAGGCGGTGCCTTTGATCCATGTGTGATTCCAAGCGAGCGTCATGTCCACCGAGGTTATGTCGCCAAGGTGACCGACTTCAACCAGTTCGCGGGCGTAGCTGAAATACGGTGCCCAGCGGCCGTTCTGGTTCACGGCGAGTTTGAGCTTTTTGCGCCGGGCGAGCGCGACGAGTCGTTCCCCGTCGGCGAGATCGAGCACAAAGGGTTTTTGGCTTAGGACGTGTTTACCGGCTTTGAGGGCATCTTCGATCTGCTGCACCCGCACAGCGGGATGGGTGGCGATGTCCACCACGTCGATGTCTTTGCGTGCGAGCATCGCCCGGTGGTCGGTGTAAACATCGGCCTTCGGATAGTAGGCCTGCTGGCGTTCCCGCGCGGCGTCTTCGCGGATGTCGCAGAACGCCACCACCTGATAGCCCGCGCTGCGATAGGCCTCGAGGTGGGACTTGGTGATGCCGCCGCAACCGATCATCCCGATGCGGGGACGGAAGCGTTTCGGTTTGGGCGGCTGGTAGCGAAGTTTGGGAGCGGTGAGGAATTTGCCTGCGGCCATCGCGGGCATTTCGCGGGTGCTTTTTTTGGAACTCATGGAGAGCGATTCAATCATGGCGCTAAAAGTTCCCGCGTTAAGGCTGATCGCAGTGTCGAGGTTTTATCCGAATGACGACGCGGGCACGAGGTCAGATTCCTAGATGTTTGTCGACGGGTAGTCATTGTGCGTCGAATTTAAAAATGCCGAAGGAGATGCCTGCCATAGTAATCTTCCAGCCCGATTTCGTTCTCTTAAGCGTGGAGCCATGTGAAAAGAGAGACATTGGATTGGGGCTAAGCTTGCCGGGGCGGATGTCCGCACTGACCGCTTGAGCAGACGGGTTCACGGCTACGACGATCGTCTCCGCGCCCAGCGTACGGCGATAGATGAAGGGATAATAGTTCTTCTCGGCGTAAAGCGGCTCGAAGTCACCGTCGCCCCCAAGTGCGGGATGTTTGCGGCGCAACTTGGACAAAAGCCGGAGGTGATTGAGCAGCGACTCTGGATCAGTTTCCTGAGTCTCGACCGTCGGGCGATTTTTGGTGGGATCGATCGGGAGGTAGAGGTCTTTTGCTTTGGCGGTGGAAAAGCCTGCGTTCTTGCCCGACGACCACTGCATCGGTGTCCTCGAACCGGTACGGTTATATCCGCCTTCCTTGGAGATCAGTCCGCTGACATAGCGCATGCCGATTTCGTCGCCACAGTAAATGTAGGGCACGCCCGGCATGGTCAGGAGGAAAGTAAACGCAACTTTGAGTTCGTCCATTGTCCGCCCCTCAGCAAGGCGCATGATGTCGTGGTTGCCAGTGGGAATCGAGATGTGGCCGGCACCTCGCGTCTTACGGTAATGCTTGAGATAGTAGTCAAGAAATACGCGAATATCGCCTTGGCCCTTGCTGTCGAAAAAGCTGGGTGGGATATTCTCAAAAAAGCGGAAAAGAACGCGCTCCGGCTCGCTGCGAAAGAGGGATGTATAGGCCGGATCATTGAAATGGATGAGAAAATCGATGTGAAAGCCGGCCGCGATCGCTCTCGCCGGATCCGACCATTCCGCGATGAGCACGGCCTCAGGATATTCTGAGTCATACATGGCGCGCATGTCGGCCCAAAGCCCCATCGTTTCCTTAAAGTCCGTGTCATCTTTGACCAGCGAGGAAGCCATGTCCACGCGGAAGCCATCGGCGCCGGCATCCAGCCAGTAGCGCATAATGTTCTTCATCTCCTCGCGGGTAGCCAGACAGTCGGGGTGCTCAACAGGCAGTTGCCACGGCTTCTTTGGATCAGGTTTGGCAAAGCCGTAATTGAGCGCGGGCTGGAAGTGAAAAAAGTTGGTCACATAAGCACCGTCGCGCTCCGAAAATCCGGAAATCGCGGGAAGTCCCGCCCCCTGCCACACGCTGTCCGTCCAGACATAGCGGTGGGTGAGCTTGTTTTTTGCGACTTTGGCGGATTGCTTGAACCAAGGGTGCTCGGTTGAAGTGTGACCGGCCACGAGATCGAGGCAGACGCGCAGACCGCGCTTGTGCGCTTCCTTGAAGAGACGCTTGAGATCAGCGTTCGTCCCATAGCGGGGCGCCACTTTGTAAAAGTCGCTGACATCATAGCCAGCGTCGCCGAAGGGCGACTCGAAGCATGGGTTCAACCAGATCGCGTCACATCCGAGTGAGCGAATGTAGTCGAGCTTGGCAATGACGCCCGGTAGGTCGCCGATGCCGTCACCATTGGTGTCGAGAAAACTCTGCGGATAGACTTCGTAGAAGATCGCGTTGGCGACCCAAGAAGGTCCGCGATTTTTTTTCGTGGCGGTCATAAAGGAAACACGTGAAGCAGCGATAAGCTGTTGGTGTATGTATACCTATGATTTATGAGCAGAGCCAACCGGGATTCAAAAATTGAGGGACACGGGTTCATGCGCCACTCCGATCAAAAGCCTTCACAGTTGCGAATTCCTTGGCAGGTATTTCGCACATGGGGCTCTACTCCGCGAACAGCTGAAACACCAATCGCAAGGGCAAATGCGGCAGCTGTGAGTCGAAGTGTTTGGCTAGTTGGTCTTTTTGAAGTCATGCGGCGTCAGGCGAACTCCTCTAGGCGAACGGGACGGCGCGTGTCCGCGCTTCGCATCGCGGCATCGACGATGCGCTGCCCGGTGCGACAGATCAGATTGAAGAGCCATTTATGCATTTTCCAGAACATGTATAAACATCTGCTATCGTGTCGCCTTTTTCTCCGTCCAAGCTGGCAGCCCGCCGGTGTCCGTAACGTAATTGAAAGCGGTGGCGAACATCACCAGGTGCGCGTCGAGCAATTTCAAAGGGTCAGACGGCGCGGGCGTTCCGTCGCGGCGCTTGCCCGCGAAACTCACGGAGGGCGATTCAATCATGGCGCTCAACGTTCCCGCGTTAAGATTGATCGCGGTGTCGAGATTTTGTCCGAATGACGACGTGTGCGCGAGGTCGGATTCCACGACGGGATTCGTGGTGCTACGATGACTGGCGACGGCCAGCGCGGAATGAACCCGGCGATACAGTTCCGTCCACGCCGGCACGAGTGCGCTGCCAAGGTCGGAACGGCACAGGACGAGGAAATAATCGTTCCAGTCCGCGCCCGTGTGGAGATTCAACGACAAGTCGGGACGCTCGCGCGCGCACAAGTCGAGCAACGCACGGGTTTCCGGCTGCATCGTGCCGAGAAAGTCATCGTGCTGGCAGTTGACGCCAGCGTCATTGAAATAACCGCCGGCAAATTGCATCCGGCCAAAATCAATCGGCGTGAACTCCTTGTTCGCCGGCCAGCCCACGAGCGAACCGTCCGCCCAGGCACCAACGTTGATGTAGCTCGCCGTCTTGGAATTTCCCGCAAACGGCAGCATCCGTGTGGTAATCCGCGCCCGCGCATCGGGATTGGCAACTGGAATTACGATGAGCCGATCGAACCGGGCCCCAGCCGCCGCGAGTGCAGGCTGGGCGCGTCCGCCGAGGTCTTTGCCGGTTTCGAGCACGGCAAGCAGATTCATGGTGGCGACGATGCCCTCAAATTCTCCCGCGTGAATGCCACTGAAAACAACGCCTACGCGTTTCGCGTGATCCGGTCCGAGCCACGCGCGGATGTCGCCAAAGCCGAGCGCACCACTGGCCGTGGTCGTGCCGCGACCGGTCCGCGGCTTGCCGTAGGCAACCGCCCGTAGCGGACGCCCGCCCGCGCTCGTGCCATAGGTGATGACCTCGCCCCGCTTCACCTGTGCGCTGAAAAATGCGTCCCGCTCGGCCAGCGTGCTTTGCCACCACGCGGGAATCTCGGCGCGATCCTTGAAAAATTCCGCGTCGGCCTTGGGAAATGACTTGATGGCGAGGTTGGCTTTTCGGATTTCGTCCGGCGTGCGCGGATCGGCGCGCAGTTCAGCGGCGAAGGAACTCATGGGGTGAGTTGTCGGAGGCGTTGCGGGATCTGCTCCGTGAACTGCCGTCGCATTGAGCGCAAGTGTCACCGCAACTGAAGCGAGTCGCATTTTGGGCCATTTGGTTTCTTTGGAACTCATGAGATGGAATATTACGCGAACTCCTCGATGCGAACCGGACGGCGCAACTCCGCGCTCCGCACTGCGGCATCGACGATGCGCTGACCGGTTCGGCAAATCGGCAGGGAAAGCGGGCCATGCACGGGTACGCCATTTTCCAAAACGTCTATGAAATGCTCAACGGGCCCGTTCATGCGGGGCTGCGGCGCGTCCACCGCCAGATCGAAGCCCTCCGGATTCTCGCGGGTCTGAACCCTGACGGTCGAGGCGTAATCGTAACTTGCGATCGTGCCCTGTGTGCCGACCAGGACAAAGCCGGCCTTCGGCTGCGGTTGCAGCACCCAGGGATCAGTGAATGTGCCCCAGCGGGTTTCGTATTTGGAAAGTCCGCAGGCGTAGCGACAGACGGTGATGCTGTGTTCGTCGACTTCAAAGCCCGGTCGCGCCCACGTGGTGGTCATTAGCTCTTCGGGTGCTTTCCCGCCGTGATACCAAGTGCCGAGCGTCGCGCCGTAGCCGAGATAATCCAGCAATGAGCCGCCGCCTTCGCTTTTCCGATACCACCAGGTCATCTTGATTTTTTCCAGCGCCTCCTGCTCGCCGGTCTCGACCTTATCCATCAAATGGCGGGCCGGTCCACGGTTGCCATCGTAGTAGCGGACTTCGCAAATCTCGCCGATCCGCCCCTCGTCGAGGAGTCGCTTGCTGGTGACATGCGGCGGATACCAAGCCAGCGGCCAATTGATGATAAGTTGTTTACCAGTCTTGGCCAGCGCGGCGATCATACGATCCGCCTCGGCCAGGCTGGAGGCGAAGGGCTTTTCCACCAACACATGCACGCCAAAGGGAGCGACTCGCTCGGTGAATTCTGCGTGCCGTGCGGTGGAGGGGCAAAGGATGACAATATCGGGATGGGTCCGCGTCAGACATTCTACGTGGTCTCGAAAGACTTGCTCCGGTGGAATGGCGAGTTCGCTGCAGGTCGTGCTCAAGTTCCCAGAGTTCGCAGGACTGTCGTCTGAGACACCGACGATCTCGGCTCGAGGATGTTTAGCTACCTGCCTTAGCAAGTCGCCCATGTGCATATGATCAAAACTGATTCCGGCGATTCTCCATGTTTTCATAAGAATGCGGCTTGTACCGTTACTGGTATAACGGTCCTTTAGATGCGTCCGCGGCGGGTCTCGAGTTCGGCTCGAATCTCTTCCATTCGACGGCGCGAGAGCGGATAGCTAGCGAGCAGGATCATCCCAGGCACGAGAAAGAGCGTAGGCAAAATTGCGAAGCACAACCGAATATTGAGGAAAGCCGCGGGGGACTGGTTGGCTTTCTTCGCAATCTCGAACCCACACCATACCACAATCATGCCGGCCAGTCCGTAGGCAAGAGAGGTGGAAGCTTTTCCCATCCAGGCGAAGATCGCATTAAAGCCCCCCTCTCGCCGGTTGCCGCAACGGAGCTCCTCGGAGTCCACTACGTCACCAATCATGGACGGAATGACCAGCCACATGCCAGTGTAGCCGGGGGAAAGCAGAACGCCAGTAACCAGCGCCAGCCAGGGATATTTCGGCGTGTAGGTGATCCATGAAAGCCAGGTCGCCACCAGAATCAGGCAAGTAGACACAATGAGCGTTTCTTTTTTTCCAATCTGGCGGCAGAGCCAGGTAAAGAGGGGAATGGCGGCGATACCTAGCCCCATCGAAAGCGTGCCCTCAACCCCAATTTGCTTGGCGGAAAAAACCGTATCGCCCGCAAGCACGTAGTAGGTGCGAAGAAAAAACATCTGGCCCTGCACGAGATTGATACAAAATCCGAAGATGACCGCGAAAGTGGCGAGAACCCGGAAGGGAATATTCTGGAAAGTAGATATGAAAGTCGGCCAGAAAGGCTCCTTGGGTTGTTTAGCGATAAAGTCGGGATTGCGTTCCTTGATGAGGAACGCAGGGAGCACGCTTAGCATCATGATGAGCAGACCCAGCACCAGTCCGACAACTCTCATTCCGTATAGCGAATCGGGCTGCCCGGTGATGGGGTCATTGAAAATGGGAAGCTGAGTGATGCTCCAGATCCAGGTGCCAGTGATGGCGGCAAGCTTACCAAAGAATGCGAGGTAGGCGGAGATGCTGGTGCGCTCGTCGCTGTCGGGCGTCATCTCCGGCAGCATGCTCGTGAAGGGCATGACCCAAATAGTGAAAGCAGCATAGAAAACCAAGCCGACACCGACCAGATAGGCGAGCTTTCCAAACTCACTCCAGTTGGGCTGCCCCAGCCAGAGCAATGGAAAGATCAATCCCGTGAGTAGCCCGCCGACCAGAACCCACGGACGGCGGCGTCCCCATCGGGTACGGGTGTTGTCGGAGATCCAGCCCATGAATGGATCAAGGCACGCATCCCAAAGGCGGAAAACGAGAAAGACCCAGCCGATATGTCCAGGCGACATCCCCATGCCGGCCACGAAGATGGCCGAGCTGAGCACCTTTAACAGTTGGCTACCGAAGTAATTGACTGCACCCGATGCCCCGTAGGCGCTTTTCAGCCAGAAGGAAACACGGTCTTCCGATCGGATCGTGGAGACAGTTGGATTATGAATATTCATGAATCGTCAATTACAAAGGAAACCTAACCTACCCGAACTATCCTAAGGAAGTCCCGCGTTCAGTCGCCTTCGAAACTTCCAGAAAATCGCTTAATCTGTTGAGCCGCTAATACGACAAGGACTTATCGGGTTTAGTGAAATATGCCAGAGGCAAACCGGCAAACACCTTGCACCCCAACACTCCAGGTGGCTTAATATTGCCCAAACTAGAAAGGCCAAACATGAACCTAATCTCACCTAATCCATCCCCGGAATCATCCCGATCCTCCGTGTGCATGTTTCGCTCCGCATTGCTAACCGGTTGCTTCACCGTCCTGCTTTCCTTAGTTTTGGCTGGCACCGCGGCGGCCGAGCCCACAAACCTGCTAAAGAATGGCAATTTCAAAGAGGGCAAAACGGCGTGGAATATATTCTGTTACTCCAAGCAGGCTCTGGTTGCCGAAGTAGTGGCAGGGCCCGAGCAAGGCAGCTCGGCATTGCAAGTCACCGTAGCCGAGGAACCCGATCTCAAAAAATATATGATCGGCGCCTCCCAAATTATCCCATCCGCCATAGCCGCCACTGATACCGTCAAGCTTCGTTTTATGGCACGTTCCCCCCAAAGCGTCACCATCGGGGCGGTGCTGCACACAGTCCAATCACCGCATCGCAACAAAATGTACAAGAATTTTATTCTGACGCCCGAATGGAAAACCTACGAAGCAATCGATACGAAACCAGAGGCCTTCGTCGCCGGCGAGGCTATGATTGAGTTTTTCATGTCTTTTTCCCCCGGGCAGATTGAGATCACGAATGTGGAAATAGCAATCAACTAGCCACCCGTCACCCCCAACAAGTACCAATCGCACCCACGCTCATTCCCATTGGGTGTTTCCATAGTTTTTCAGACCGGCTGAAGATCGAAGGAACGGGAAGTCTTTTCGGAAAGGCCAAGGCAAATCGGCTCCGTGGCCATACCTTCCATCCATGCACACGCACACGCCGATGAATCTCCGCCCCCTCCATCCCGTAAACTCCTTGAATTTTCGGCCAGCTTGGCCGATGGTGTCGCGATGAATCAAATTTTAGCAGATAAATTCGGCGCCCGAGGCCTCGGAGCTGGCGTTTGGAATCTTGGTCCCGGCCGCGATCCCTTCGGAGGCCCCACTCGTCCAGATCTCCCCATCCTCCAGCGGCTTCCTCTCCTCGCCAAAGCTGGTATCACCTACGTGGAGTTCCATGACGTGGAACTCCCCTTCCACCAAATACCTGCCGCCCAGCGAATCATGCGGGATCACGGTTTGAAATGCGGAATGTACACTCCCTCCTTTTTTGCCGAGCCCGTTTTCAAGGACGGCGCCATGACCAGCCACGATCCCAAAATCCGCAAATTAGCTTTGGAGAACGCGTGCCGCGCCGTCGATGCCACCGTGCAACTCGGCGCCAAAGTGATGGTCTTTTGGAATGGTCGGGAGGGATTCGACTTCGTCCTCGCCAAAGACGGCCAAGAAAGTTTTCGCCGAATGGTCGACGGCTTCAATGCGGTGGGACGGTATGCGGTGAAGAGGTATGGCCGGCGTTCCCCCCGCTTTGCCATCGAACCCAAACCCAACGAACCACGGGCCAACATGTATCTCTCCAATGTGGGCGAGGTCCTCTATCTGATCTCCCGTCTAGACCCAAAACTTCAACCCCTCTTCGGGCTTAATCCGGAGACAGCCCACAGCAGGATGGCTGGCCTCGACTACCTCTGGGACGTCGAGATGTGTTTGGAAGCTGGAAAACTCTTTCACATCCACCTGAACGCCCAGGACACAACACGCTACGATCAGGATCTCCCGTTCGGGTACACGGAACCCCTCAAGGATTTGGCCCTCTGCGTGGTGCTGCAGGACGCCAAGTGGCCGGGGATCATCGCATTCGACGTGAAGGCTCCCCGAACTGATCGGCAAGAGGACATCACCGATATTCTCACCACCAGTGCCGCCAACCTGAAACGTCTCTGGAGCAAGGCGCTCAAGGTGGATCGTCGTAAAATCGCCGCTTACCGCACCCGAGGCAATTTCACAGCCTTAGCCGGTTATCTAGCCCGCTGTCTTTACTAAGCGCCGTGGTCACTCTCGGGATCGATAGCGGGACTCAAAGTACCAAAGCCATCCTGTTTGATCTAAAACGGTCCCGCGTCATCGGTACGGGTTCGGCTCCCCACCGTCTCCTTCCCCATAGGGATTCGGCAGTGAAGGAGCAGGATCCTCGAGATTGGATTCGCGCCCTTCGCAACGCCGTGCATCAAGCCCTTGCCTCGGCTCCCGTGGGCACAGCCCGGAGAGTGGGCGGCATGGCAGTCTCCGGACAGCAACATGGTTTCGTTCCTCTGGACCGTAACGATCAAGTCATTCGCCCCGCCAAACTATGGTGCGATACCTCGACCGCCACTGAAGCAGAAGGAATCATCAAAAAAAACGGTGGCCTTCGTCGTCTGATCCAGAAAACCGGTAACGGCCTCCCGGCTGGTTTCACTGCTTCGAAGATTCTCTGGTTAAAAAAACATGAGCCCCGAAATTA
>Ga0209088_10001994_pt1 | contig 12870 bp, 18 predicted proteins | sample S_140625_EF_Meta_FD_187324 | JGI IMG/M metagenome (GOLD analysis project Ga0209088, IMG submission 187324) | Freshwater microbial communities from Lake Simoncouche, Canada to study carbon cycling - S_140625_EF_MetaG (SPAdes) (version 2) | ecosystem: Environmental > Aquatic > Freshwater > Lake ...
CCGGTGGAGCATAAGGAACCACACAAGACTTTATTCCGTTTCTAACTATTTGATCTGGAAACCAACGATGATTTGCAAACTGATGCAACTGATTAGAACAAAGAATTTTTGTTGTATGGGGTGGATGCGTATGGGCAATAAAATTAATTTCTGGAAAAGTTCTCATAATCCAAGCATGGAAGGAGGTTTCAATACTTGGTTTTTTATGAAGAAGATTGGTTTGAACTCCATGAATATTGCATAGAGATAAATCTTCTTCAGATAATGTATGAAGACTTGTTCCACTTGCTTTAATTAAAAAAGTATTTTCACCTGTTCTTATGGATACATTACCCTCACCACAGATAGTGTAGTCACTAATCTCTCTTGCTAATTCTAGTATTTCAGACATCTTTAATAAAAGTTTCTAGGGTATTTAGATTTACTTTCCAAGGCGAGTTTAAACCACCAGAAATAGAAAGAGCACCATTATTCTCAACAGTTTCTTCTATTTTTTCCACAAACTCAGTGTCATTAAAATGATAAAGTTGAGTATGTATCATTGAGTATTCAAAGCGAGTATTAATATCAAAGAACATAGGACTATTGATAGAGATAACTTTTGTTTCTGGTGGTGAGAAGATTACATTACACATACCGCCACCAATAGGTCCAGCAACATACTTTGCCGAGTTGAATAAACCAATCTTCTCTTTCATCGTCATATTTTCACAGAAGACTTCTTCATATCCATAAGACTTAAAGAGTTCTGCCACTTCATCCTCATTCACACAACGGCGGCGTTCTGTATAGTTGGTGCCAATATTTTCAAAGTTATTATGTAACCAGGTTCTACGGGATACATAAATCTTTTCTGGTCCTTGATAATCACCTTTCATACGATTGATAATATCAAATACTCCCGAATGTGGTGGAGTGTTTGAAAGACCGTTGTGAGTCAACGAAGAACCCACGACAACCGTGTTATAGAGAGTTTCTGGGTTAAGAAACACCACATCCTTTCGGCCGATTCCTAGGAGTTCCAGGCACTCCCAGACGAAGGGATACAAGTCACCTCTAACCTCTGGCGGACTTACAAGAAGTTTCAGATCTGGATGAATCTCTTTCTCATTGAAGTATGAATAAAGATAGGGCAATGTATCATAGATGAAATGATAGTAGTTTGCCATATTATACACAAAGTAAAATACGGGAACTGAACAGAAGTTCTTAAAGTGGAATGGATGTTCTACATCGTATTCCATCTTTTCTTCATAAACAGTTCCACGACCAAGAGACATAAACATCTCTTTAGTTGGAAGATGAAGTTTATGAGTCTGATGCGAATAGATTAATGGTTGTGGATAATGTTTTGAAAGTCCAGTGAACTGGCAGGAAAAAAAATAAGCAACTTCAATATCCCTACCATTCCCATCTTTCTCTTTTATAAGTCTTGTTCTACCATCGTTCCAATAATATATTTTATTCATAAACAATCCAATCTTCCGATTTCTCCATTTTTTTATAATCAAAAAATTTAGGTATTTTCATTCTAGCATATTTGTGAAGATGGAATTTAGGCCCTTTAAGTTGATTGGAAAAATATAAAAAGTATGAAAGTAATCCATAAAGACTATCATACAAATGAACTTCTTTAGCGTTTTCAATAACTTTAATCATATCAACAATTTTTGTTGATCTATCGTTCAAATAAACTAAAGGATACTTTACTTTTGAAAGATCCATTCCATCAACATGATGTACGACAGAATATTCATCAGAAGTAACTAGTTCATTGTATTTGTTTTCTTCAGCATCAAAATCTCTAATGATTTTAAAATAATCAAAAGAAATGGAATGATCCAATCCAGATAAAGTATAAAACCCTATTCTTTCATCAAAATTTGGATCATTGGCATCAAGTTCTTTTATATGATCAATGTAATTCAGTGCTGTTTTTGTTAGTGATTCGCAGTTTATTTTTTGTATCTCAGTCCTAGGTGTAAAATTTTGCCTCAAGCAAACTTTGGTAAAGCACTGTGAGCACTGATGCCCATCTATAAGGAATAGATAATCTTCATCAAATAATCTTCTTGCCACAGAATCTATTTCACCCTGATCTGGACAAGGAACAAAGATTAATTGAAAATCTGGATAAAGTGCTTCTAAAAATTCTCTTTGATGGGGAAGACATATTAATGATACTGATTTATATAAAGTTTTATAATATCTAACCATTCCAATATGTTGGAGGAGATCTGTCCACCCCCAATGCAGCATCAAAACAGCATCTATATTTTTATCACTTGGTAAAGTAGTCATTTTCGTATTTGTAGGGGTGCCAATCAACTTTATTAAAAAATCTTTGCCAGTATTGATATGTCTTTAAATCGTTAGGTGTTCCCCAACAAATGTAGTTATCTATTTCAAAGTTCTTAACTTTATATCCTAGACTTATTGCTTCATTGATCATACTATCAACATAAAACTCACCATTTGTTCTATTATCATTTTTATATAATGATTCTAGAGAACGGAAGAAGATTTCTCTTGAACGGAAAAACATTGTTCCCGTAATAGCAAATTCCTTTACTGGATCAGTTCCTGTAAACTTTTTAACATTAACTTGACTTACATTTCCATCATCATCACATTTAACCCAAGAGTATGCCTCTGGTTGCAAATGACTCGTATAATTGTTCCTATAAGTCCAAACAACAATATCATTTGTATCATCATTAACTAACTCCAAAAACTTATCAGCATCATAGAAGACACCATTATCACAAGCAGAGATTAAAACAGAGGAGTCTGGATCACATACGTTAACTATTCGTTCAGTTGTACATGCTTGACCTTCCAGAACTTCATTAATCCACACAGTGTTTTGCCCAGGAGATTGGTAACCTTTTAAACACGCATAAATGATGTCATCTGTTTTTGGTAAGCAACGAACTGCCTGATCAACCATATTCTTTCCATTTACAGGAATAAATGGTTTTGGTTTTTCATATCCTTCTTTTGAGAACCGACTACCAGCACCTGCCATAGGAAGAGCAAGAATGCAGTTTTCAAGTCGAACTTCTTTCTGCCCTTCAAGTGCTTTGCGATAATAGTTTGACCAACTATTATAAACATCAAGATCAAACGGAGTTCCCCATTGAAGCATATGAGGAACTTCATAAACTAGGTTATCTAAACCATCACGAATAAGAAGATTATAAACAAGACTTACATAATACTCACCATTAATATTAAGGTCTTCATCCATCAACTGTTTAAAATATTTTTTAACGTAACTTCCTTTCTTAAAGTAATATGTTCCAGTAGAAGCAAACTCAGACATCTTATCGTCTGTAAAAGGTTGCTTCTCACGTATTTCTAATATCTTATTGTTTTCATCAGTTTTACAGAAAGCATAGTTATCACTACCCAACATATGAGGATGAAAACCCGTGTATGATACTACACAACCATCACATTCAGTATAATCTACAAATTTTTTAAAATGTTGATAGTCCCAATACATTGAAAAGTCGCAATAATTTACAACGACTTGCTCATCATCATCAATAAAATCTTCAAACTGAGATACTGAAAATACGGGACCTTTTTTATGCGAAGGAATGGTAGCAATTATCCTATTTTCAACTAGATTCTCTAATACTTCAACAATATCAGTTTCTACCTCGTGCTTATCATTAATAATGAAAATAAACTCAGAATCTTCTGGATACAAGTCTACAATATGTTCAATAACTTTCTTGCCGTCTATTTCTATAAGATACTTTGGTATTGTATATCCAACAGCAGAAAATCTACTGCTCATACCAGACATTGGAATAACGACTTTCATAAGTGGAACTTTTTTAATATTTATTTTTAAATTATAATCCACCCAGGACAATAAAGGTCACTCAAATTTTTTGAGGCATCTGGTCCAGCAAACCAAATACTTGGTGCAACTGTTTTCTTACTCTTTGCTAACCAAGAACCCCACCAAGAGAATGAAGAGTTGGCAATGATATGATAAGTGCAAAGAGACTGAAGACAAAGATCAACTCCTGTACTATTTCCTTCCGCAAAAAGAAAACGTTCTCCTTGGAATAGATCCTGCTCCTTACACCATTCAATACCATCAGAGAATATCATCACAGGAATATCCTCAGGCATATGAGATAATCCCTGAGCATAATATTCAAGAGTTTGCACAGGATGGTGGGGATATTTAAGATAATCACCTCTACGAAGGTGAATAGCAATCACTTCAGTATCTCCAAAGTTGGAGTTAAATGCTTCTTCTGTAGGTTGTTTGATTACATCAGCAAATGTAAATGCTGTACGAATATCATCCTCAATATGCTCGAAATACTTTTCAGTTTGAAAGTATCCATAAAGACTGATATTATCAGGGCAGTTATTCCAAAGATTTTCATCCAATCCAAAATTGGATTCCATTACCTTTTGAAAATTTGTAACGTGCTTAGGTGCATCAGGAATATTAAAACATTCAAACATCGTAATGTCGGAGTTTACACAGTTACTGTCCCGTGTTGCAACAACTGCTCTTGGAGGAAGGCAGTATTCATAACCGTGCTTTGCAGCAAGTCCACGGAGAGAAGTATATTGAAACATCTGGTTTCCAAGTCTACCCAGATTTCCTAAATCATCATTTGCAAGCATTTTTTAACTCCATTCACTGACCATAAATGCACATATCTTCAACAAGTTGTTGAAAAGAAATTTTAGGTTCCCAACCCAGTTTTTCTTTTGCCTTAGTGGCATCGCCCAACAAAGTCTCTACTTCAGCAGGTCGAAAATATTTAGGATTAACTTTGATAACTGTTCTTCCAGTATTCTTATCAACACCAACCTCATCTAAACCTTCACCCATCCATTCAATTCTCATACCAAAATAAGGTGCTGCTTCCTCCACAAATTCACGAACAGAATACTGCACACCAGTAGCAATTACAAAATCATCAGGTTCATCTTGCTGAAGCATTAACCACATTGCTTCTACAAAATCCTTAGCGTGTCCCCAGTCACGTTTAGCATTCAGGTTACCAAGTTGCAAAACATCTTGGAGTCCAACAGAAATCTTAGAAAGTGCCTGAGTAATCTTACGGGTCACAAATGTCTCACCACGACGAGGACTTTCATGATTGAAAAGAATGCCAGTGCAGGCATACATTCCATATGCCTCACGATAGTTCTTTGTGATCCAGTATCCGTAGATCTTCGCCACACCGTAGGGAGAACGGGGGTAGAAGGGCGTTGTCTCCTTCTGTGGGGTTTCCTGAACTAGTCCGTAGAGTTCGCTGGTAGATGCCTGATAGATCCGCACACGGTCTTCCATACCCAGAAGGCGCACTGCCTCAAGAATACGGAGAGTTCCCACAGCATCAACATCAGCAGTATATTCAGGCATCTCAAAGGATACTTTGACGTGACTCTGAGCACCAAGGTTGTAAATCTCATCAGGTTGAACCTTCTGAATAACTCGAACTAGGTTAGTAGAGTCAGTAAGATCGCCATAATGAAGAGTAAGACGATGATAAATCCCATCAATTCTGTGAGTATTGATAAGGGATGCTCGTCTGACGATTCCGTGTACTTCATATCCCTTTTCCAAAAGCAATTCAGCAAGATAAGATCCATCTTGACCAGTAATGCCAGTAATTAAAGCAACTTTCATAGACAAAATACTTTTTACCATTATACCAAAAAAGGAGAGTTTATGCAACTCTCCCATTAGGTCTTTCATGCACGCCACCAATTCTTTATCTGGAAATTGGAAACCAGGCGGCAATATCCTCACCCGCACTAGTCGGCATATTTGAAGTCCATCCGACGAGGACATAGGGGGTCTTTGGATCCACCACTTAGTTTTTAGAAAACTAAGAAAATAAATGAACTAACTTTGCTATCTCGTTTACGGTAAAAAATCCACATAGAACCAAAACATCATAGAGTTTAAGTTTCACTGCGAAAGGTATTGTTAAAATACCACCAACGCATTTTACAAGTAATCCATATTTAAAATCTCCCCACAACATAGTTTGATAACCAACTATGAGGAGAATATTGCCTAAGTAACGAAGTATACTTGTCTTAGACATAAGGGGTTACACTCCCGACCAGTTCTGTTTACGTCCATCCGTGACGATCATTCCCAATCAAGAATATCATTGGGATCCATATAACAAGGAACGTCATCAGGATCTAACCATTTGGCGTATTCAATATCTTCCATTGCAGTAGTGCATTGTAGACTATTATCAAACAAATAAATGTCATTCCAGCGTTTAGTGTAATAATCTTGTTTTTGCATACGGTAATCAGGCATACCGTTGAGTTCGATGATACCCCTCTCAACGAAACGGTATCCTTCACGCTCAAGAAGAACTTTTGACATTATACAACTTCAGAAGTTTCAAGGTCTTGAGCGATACATTCTATAAGAATATCATAGTTATCCAAAGGATCTTCAGAGAATACTACACCTTCATTTTGATAGTAGCGTCGAATCTTTTTGTAAAGTTTCGGATTCTTTACATCGAGATAAAAATCACCACTAACCGCAGATTTAAGAGTTTGGAGTTCTTTCTTAAATTTAATTGTAACCGACATTGCTTTGATTTGTTTGCCTAGTAATTATAGGATGGTTTGACGTTTAAGTCAAGTATGCCAGTTGAGAAACTGGCAATCCGAATGCTCAGATTTGAACTGAGATTATTCCTGCTCCCAAAGCAGGTGCCATGACCAAGTTAGGCGACATTCGGTTAATATATCTATAATACCAGGACTACACTATTCTGTCAACTACCCTTATTGTTAAGAAACTTTTCTAAAGGATCTCTTCTTGTTTTAACTATTTCACATGCTCTGGTGTAAAACATATTATTCATATTTCCAGACTTCTCGAATGTTTGTTTAATCTTCACCCAGTTGTCATAGGTGTGTTGATCCATTTGTTTTGTATCCCAGTGTTACTAATTAGTATTATAACAATTTTGACATCATCAGTTTGTATTCATTGTAACTTTTTTAAACGGAGAATAATTGAATCGAACAATCAGGCTTGCACCTGGCATCGTTTTCAAGACGATTTACGGACCATCCGTGCTATTCTCCAATATTAATGTGCTATAATAACATATAATAGATGTTTTGTCAATATGTTCATCAAACCAACCCAAAAAAGACTTGAATTTGAAAAATTACTTAGAGATTTAGGATATAAAGATAGAAGTCCAGTTCTAGCACAGAATGATAAATGGCGCCAACAAGTCAACTATATGTTACCGTCTGGTGCAATGGCAGTATATACTTTCATCATACCATATTTCAATAAAAAAAGTTATCTATATTTGGAGTTTGAGGATAACTATCGCAAAGATAACTTAAAAGAAAAAATTAAAACTCTAGCAAAACGTATTCATTTTAAAGAAAAAACTATGATATGTGAAGTTGGTTGGGAAGTAACATACACAAAACAACCCGATCAATTTGGTTTTGATGAAAGAAAGAAAGTATTATTCGATTTTATCAAAAATACATATACAAATCTAAATCAAGGTATGTTTGGTCTAACTCCACATCCAGGTATTATTCTGGTTGCAAAACCATATGGCCCCAAACTTAATGAAGGATTTACCAATAGTTCAATTGAACTTGGAACTCATCAAAGAGCATTAGTTGCTCGTAAATTTGGATTTGGAAAAATGTTAGATGATGGATTTTGTTACGCTCGATATGATGATAACTTAATCCTACAACCTATTTAATTTCAAAATCCAATTTACGAACAGTTCTGTTTCTACGTGCATTCTGATAAGCAAGTTCTTCGGTTGAAAAAATACTTGGTTTTTTATTTTGTTTATCCGAAGAAATCATTACAACTTTAGAAAGATCTACCGCAGTAATAGTATTACCCTTTACCGTAGTCATATTTGAACAACCACAGCAATGTGTTCTTGTGTGGTGACTGGTTAACTCAACCCCACACTCTTTGCATCTTACATTTACCATTGTTAATTACCATTTTCATTCAGTGAACGATCTAAGCATCCAAACAAACTTGCCATGTGTCTCCATAAAACTTTGAACTAAGTTTGATGTTGCATATTGCTTTTGACTGTCTGCCTCTTCCGATGCTTCGGTAAGCATCTCAATAAGTTTTTTATTACTATCTAGCAAGTCCTTTACCATTCCCTCAGCATTAATCGAACTTGCCGCCTCTTTAACTTGAGAAACTTCAACAACTCGGGTAAGAGTGCTGACTGGTTTCATACCCAAGTATCTCATATGTTCAGTAAGAGTGTCAATCTCTTCAAACATTGTTTCATACTGCCCACCAAAGAGAGTATGGAGTTGTTGAAAATCAGGACCCACTACATCCCAGTGATAAATCCAAGTTTTTTGGAAGAGGACAAAAAGAGATGCCTGAGCATCACTCAATTGCTTAAACAACTTTTCCATTACACTATACTTTTTCAAGTATTTATAAAGTGGGCGAAGAGGGATTCGAACCCCCGATATTCTCGGTGTAAACGAGACGCTGCTACCGCTGAGCTATTCGCCCAATAAATCAATGGGATTCTAGCATATACTCAACAGTATTTGCAACATCATTCATTGCATCTCTTAAGTCTGGTCTTTGTCCAGATTCTTGCTTGATGATTGGATGGGAATCGTCAGTTAAAGTCCAACGCCACAGTTTCAAAGTTTCACAATACCAAAGTTTAATGTTCATTTTTAGTTTTTTCTAATTTAATCCAATTAAGAAGAGCATTAACTTCTGCTCTCTTTGCTTCAGTAAAATCGTTGCCTTTACTAAAAATATAGAAATCTAATGCTTCAATAGCAAGATCTCTATCTTGTTGCGAAATAAGTGACATATAATTTAAAAATAAAATCCCCCAAGAACTCTTGAGGGATAGTTAATTATCTAGAAATCAGAACTTGAAACCAAGTCCAACAGTGCCAGTTACATTGTAACCTTGGCCACTGCCGTAGTTGTAGGTAGCCCTACCAGCCCTGACAGATCCAAAGGTCTCTGCACCAGTGTTACTGAAAGGAATCTTGGCATCAGCAAACAGAACAATGTTCTTTGCTACTGATACTTCAGCACCTGCAACACCAACACCAGCACCTTGATTGCCACCCACCTGGCCGCCAGCACCAACATAAATGTTAGCAGTAGATACTTTGGATCCATCAGCAAGAGTACGACGGGCAACAGGAATATCAAGAGTAGCAAGTCCACCACCGAATACACCACCACTTACATAGTTGGGAGTAGAGGTGAGAGTTACATAAGGACGAGCAGATACTGCATACTGATTACCAAGATCAAATGCCTTTACACGACCTTGAAGAGTGATACCTGACTCATAAACACGAGCAGCATTAGCAGTAATACCAGGATAGTTAGCAGCATTACCAGCAAAGGCAATACCACCATAGTTACCAACACCGAGTTCACGACGTTGAGTTGCAGTCACGGCAGCAACTTCCAACTTGGTTACACGGTTACTTACAGCGCCGATTTGTGCCCGAAGAGCAGCAGCCAACTTAGCATCTGCTTCAGTATAGAATGCAGTGATGTTGTCAAGGCAATGATTTGTCAGAGCAAAAACTTCATTGCGAGTTGCATCAGCAGCAGGCTTAAGAGTGCCGTTAGGATAACCAGCAAGACATCCATAGCGTGAGTTAAGGTTTTGAATTGCCTGATATGCCCAGTCGGTAGGTTGCAGATCCGAATAGGTAGCAGGAGCAGCAAGTACAGGAGCAGAGGTTGCGATAACAGCAACACCAGCAAGAATTGAACGAGTAATCATAAGATTGAATCGAAATTTACAAATACGAAATTTATTTAGATTCCCCAAAAGTTTGGGGTAAGCGGCTGACTGGATTCGAACCAGCGACGTTCTGCTTGGAAGGCAGACATTCTACCGCTGAATTACAACCGCATTTTGTGAGAGTGGAAGGTTTCGCATCCTTCTACTGTATCCCTTGTCGGGGTGCCTTACTTTTGGCATCACTCTCAGCGTACTTCCTTCACACCTTTGAAGTATAAGACATAATGAGTATTATGTCAAGCCCCATAACAGAATTGAACTGTTCTCTGCAGTTTACAAAACTGCTGCATCACCACAATGCTTATAGGGCGTGGCAGACCAGAGAATTGAACTCCGTCCTATAGGTTATGAGCCTATCGTGCTACCTTTACACTCGTCTGCGTTATTTGAAGTCTTAGGACTTCAACTGGGATGACAGGATTCGAACCTGTAACCTAGGAGTTAACAGCTCCTCGCACTGCCGTTGTGCTACATCCCATTGCGTAATTTATTTTTATATAGTAACAAACTTTTGAAGGTTTGTCAAGCGTCCTTTGAGAGATTCGAACTCCCGACACATAGGTTCGTAGCCTACTGCTCTAATCCACTGAGCTAAAAGGACAAGGCGAAGGATGAAAGACTTGAACTTTCACTAATGGTTTTGGAGACCATCGTGCTACCAATTACACTAATCCGACAAGGTGCCCGATACAGGACTCGAACCTGTAAAACCTTGCTTCTAAGGCAAGTATGTATACCAATTCCATCAATCGGGCTGGCTGAGAAACTAGGACTCGAACCTAGATAGACTCCTTCAAAGGGAGTTGTCCTACCATTAGACGATTTCTCAATGGGGTGTCGTGAGGGAATCGAACCCTCGTATGGAGATTCACAATCTCCTGTCTTAACCACTAGACTAACGACACAAGGCAGTAGATGGAATCAAACCACCGACGAGAAGGGTATGAATCTTCTGTTCTATCACTGAACTATACTGCCAGCAGAAAGGGAGGGATTCGAACCCTCGGAGGGGGTTTTCCCCTCGGAAGTTTAGCAAACTTCTACCTTAAGCCTCTCGGTCACCTTTCTATGTTGTCTTGAAGCAACCCATAAGGGTTTTATGTTGCCTGAAGGCAACAAGTGGAAACAACTGGACTTGAACCAGTGGTCTTTCGATTATCAGTCGAATGCTTTACCAACTAAGCTATGTTTCCAAAGTCTGAGAGGCAGGATTTGAACCTGCGACTTGAGCGTTCCAAACACCCAGCTCTACCAAACTGAGCTACTCCCAGAGGTATTCCTAACGGGATTCGAACCCGTGCTACAACATTGAAAGTGTTGTGACCTAACCGCTAGTCGATAGGAACATACGACCCTAACGAGATTCGAACTCGTGATTCTTCTTAGACAGAGAAGTATGATAACCACTTCATCATAGGGTCAAGGTGGGAGAGAAGGGAATTGAACCCCTGAGGCTAAAAAACCACTCCAGTTTTACAGACTGGTACTACGTTGCCAACAGTAGACACTCTCCCACGATGGGTACGGTCGGGTTCGAACCGACGACTTACAGGTTAAAAGCCCGCTACTCTACCAACTGAGTTACGTACCCATATAATGTGAAAAATATTTGATTGTCTAGGTGCTGGTGATCTCTCAACCACCTGTATAGAATACCACCGTTTGGTCTCTGCAGAGGCACTGGTGGGTCACTTGCGGAACTGTCACAAGCAATAAAAAAGGGGAGGAACCTTTTGGTTTCTCCCCTAATCTATTTGTTTTTATGGTTAGTTCTTACATTTGACCTACCATATCCACAAACAGGGGAGTACCCTCAATATGCCAATAACGGCAATCAAGATTACTAATCTGTTTTGTGGGCAGCGGGTAAGTCATTGTTTTGATGAATGTGTTTTATTTATAAGACTTTTTTATAAAAGTCAACAGGCTCACCTGGAATCGAACCAGGAACACAATTTTAGAAGAATCGGGTTATATCCTTTTAACTATGAGCCCATGAGACTATTATATCACTCCTTAGGGCAGTCGTCAACCCAAGGAGCACACAATCTCATTTCACCTCCAAGAACTGATTGGGCATAAGACCCGTCTGGTGGTTTCTCCGAGTATCGTGGTTTAGGTATTATAACCTTTCCATCGTCCCCTGTCAAGCGTTCATATTCTGAGATTGCTCTGTCCACATCTCTATGAACTCTTCGATCCAAAAGCACTGGATCATTAATAATATAGTCATTCAAAGGTTTTCCAGGTAGTTTTCTTTGAACTTGATCTACTATATCATAAATCTTCTCTTCTGGAATATGAGTACATTGAGATACTCCTGTCACCAAAGAAGTAAATATCACTCCAATGATTGCATATCTAAAAATAGTCTTTGGTTTCTTTCCAAATTCAAAATTAAATTCCATAACGTGGGGAGTGTAACTCCCAATATATATCAACCTGCTGCTGCTTCCTTACGGGCAGTCTTTTCAGCAGTGATTTCATTGCGACGTGTTTTTACAAGTTTAGCAATTTCTTGAAGTGCTTTGCGAGCACGAGTTCCTGCAGCACTATTTCCTGCAACAAACTTTTCGTCCTCAACTTGCCACGCTGCAACTGCATCTGTGAGTTGTTGTACTGTTTCCGACATAATGTTTCCTCTAATATAGGTATGTGTTTATATATGCAAGAAAAGGGGGTATCAAACCCCCCTTAACCAAATTAGACTTCTACTTGAATCAGTCGGTTAGCATAATCATGGGCATAAGAGGTTCGAGCACCATGAATACCCCAACCAATCCAACTATATGCATCGTTCATATAGGAATAAATTGAGCGACCACTTGTTTTCATGCGGTCTTCAATTTTCTTCCACTGAACTTCCGTTGTTAGATAACGAAGTTGCGTATTAAGTGCTGATGGCGAACCACCAGACTTTCTAGCAAAATCACCCAATCCATGATAACGATTGGCAGATGTCCATTGAATCAAACCATAACCGCCGTAGCAGTTATAATATGACGTTTTACTACCACCTTCGCAA
>Ga0209088_10002000_pt1 | contig 12845 bp, 10 predicted proteins | sample S_140625_EF_Meta_FD_187324 | JGI IMG/M metagenome (GOLD analysis project Ga0209088, IMG submission 187324) | Freshwater microbial communities from Lake Simoncouche, Canada to study carbon cycling - S_140625_EF_MetaG (SPAdes) (version 2) | ecosystem: Environmental > Aquatic > Freshwater > Lake ...
GAACCATCAATGGTGACGGTGGTGCCTGCCGGCACGCTCTGCTGAGGTGGAAATGTTGCTGCAAAGTTCCTTGCAGCTCCGATGCCTTCTGGAAGTCTGGGGTTCAGGCCTGAGACGGTGGGAAGGGAGGGGCGCCAGCCGAGCAGCTTGGGGAGCTGGGATTGCAACCCCCACAGAGCAGCGAGGCCGATCAGGATGAAAACAATCGGGGGTAGGCCCCTTTGGGGGCGACCGGAGGGTTGTTGATTCATGGCTGGTGCGCCTCTGGCAGGGGCAAGAGAGGGGTGGATTCCAGAGCCTGAAGGCGCTGGGAAACCTGGTCATCAAGGCTGAGTTGATCGAGATCAGCCGCTAGCTTCTCCTGGGGATTCTCCGAGAGCTCTGCCAGGGCAGCGTTGGTGAGGTTCCTTCCCTCAACAGCATTTTTGGCTGCTTCAAACGATGAGCGGGCCGAGCCGATGTCGAATTCATTGTTCACCTTGGCGATGGACTCCAGGGCAGCATTGACCTCGGCGAGATCTTTGATGTTCTGCATATCCGACTTGTATTGCTCAAGCTTGATGCGCTCACGGTTGAGTTTGTCCTTCGATGCCTCGACAAACCTTCCGGCTTGCTGCACCTGTTGATCGAGAGCTGGGAGGAGTTTCTCGATCTGAATCGCGCGGCCCATGGCCAGGCGTGCCCCATCCTCCTGGCCGGCACGCTGGGCTAAGCGTGCCTGTTGCTCATAGGTTCTGAGCTCCTCGATTTTGTCTTGATATTTGCTTCTGGCCCGTTCAAAGGCACCCACCTGCTGGGCCACGGCCTTGGCCAGCTGCTGCACCGACTCCTGCATCGACTGCAGGGATTCCTCCGCCACGGCAACGGCCACCTTGCCGCCGGATTCCACTGGTAATCCCCAAAGCCACCGCCAGGAGCCCACGATCACCCGTCCGGCCCGATCGCCCATCAGCCAGTAGATGAAGCTTCTCATGGCCTGCGCTCAACGGTCCAAACGCTAGGGGGGCGCTGCTAGCTCGTCATCATCGCGCCACTTCGCAGGGGGCCATGGGACGATGCGGATGGATTGACCAAGCCATGGTTGTTCAAACCCCGCCACCCCCCCTGGTCCCATGTCCACTTTCGGCAGGATGGGACAAGGTGGCCGAGGTGCGTCTGCCGAGGCTCGATGGGGGTGGCCAACCCTCCGGCGGCTTCTCCGCGGCCAGCTATCGAGCCGACCGGGATGAGCTGTGGCTGCTGAGTGATGCCCCCGTGGGCCAGTTGATCGGATGGAGCGGACTCGGCAAGCTCGGCAAGACGCCGCTGCGTCCGCTGGGGGTGGTGCCTCTGCGCAGTGGCACGGGGGCCAACCTGCCGGAGAGCATGGATGGGGAGGGACTGGTGTTGCAGGGGGAGCGGGCCTGGGTGGTCAGCGAGGGCCGTCGCACCCCTGAGCGTCCCCCCCAGTTGCTGCGCTTCAACCGTCGCAGCGGTGAGCTGGAGCTGGCGATGCCCATGCCAGCCGAGTGGCAGCCAGCTCCAGGTCAGGGACTTGCCTCCAACGGCGGGCCAGAATCCCTCACCCTGCAGCGGCGGCGGGACAAGCCGGCGGTGTTGCTCATCGCCGCCGAATCCGCCCTGCTTCAGGATCCTCCTGGTCAGGTGCGTGTGCTGGGGTGGCCCCTCGACACCAGCATGGAGTCTCTGGGCGGTGACCCTGAACGACGGCAGCCGTTGCTGCTTCCCCAGGGTGATGGCTGGGGCCTCACCGACCTCCTGGCCCAGCCCGAGACTTCCAATGAGGCACCCTTGCTGGGTCTGCTAAGGCGCTTCCAATCGCCGGATCAATGGAGCAATCGCCTTGTTCTCTTCCCTCTCCCGAAGCCGATCACTCCTGGGGCAAATCCCGCGGCACTGTCCCCCCTGATGTCCTGGGACCTCAAGGCCATCGGCCTGACGCCGGACAATTGGGAAGCCATCACGCCTGGCCCTCCCCTTGAGGATGGGCGCCCCACCCTGCTGCTCGTCTCTGACGACAACTTCAACCCATTGCAGGACAACCTCCTGGCCCAGCTGGCCCCCCGACGGAGTGCCGCTTGTGGGTCATGGAGAACCCCAAGCCAGCCAAGGACGGCAACTGGCCCTGGCCAGACCCTGCCGCCTCGGGCGGCGCAATCAACGCTGGTGGCCTCCTGATTTCGCCAGCAGCGGCGCACCATCCAGGCGCCGGATCGCCACCACCGCGGGCCGAGGAGCCGTGCCCGTTGCCCTTGAGGGCCAGTTGGAACCGAGCGGCACCTGCCGGAGCTGCTCAAAGCTGCCGCCATTCCGGTCCCGCAGGGTGTAAGCCTGCACCTCTTCATCGCCTCTGCGGTGGGTGGCGTTGTCCTCGCCGGGGTGCTGCACCGCGAGAAACAGGGTGGATTCGCTGGTGTCGAAGCAGGGCCCGGTGAGCTCGCATTCCATCGGGCCGGTGGCAAACAGCAGCGGATCGCCACCTGCCAATCCCTTGGCGGGGAAGATCCAGCAGGCGTTGTTGCCGAACACATCGGCGCTGCCGTTCACCGCGGCCCGGTCGGTCACCATCCAGACGTTGCCGCTGCGGTCGATCGCCAGGTTGTCCGGGTTGGCGAAACCCATGCCCCCCTGCCAGGACGTGCCTCCGGTGGCCGCCATGCGCCAGCGAAATGCTCCGCCAGGTTGGTCCGTCCCGGCGGCGGAATCCTCCAGGCGCATCACCCAGCCGTAGGGCCAGCTGCTCTCGCCGCCCGGCCCCCGGAAGATGGCGGGATCGGCCTGCCCCTCCCCCTCCGATCCGCCGGCGGTGAAGGTGATCAACAGGTCTCCCGTGCGCGGATCGAGTTCGGTGTCCTCCGGCCTGGCCGTGGGGGTAGCCCCGGCGGCATTGGCGGCCAGGTGGGCGTCGATCAGGATCGCCCCGAGCTGCTCATCCCCCCGGCCCGGGTAGAGATCGGCCAGGGTGGCGAAGCGCTGGCGGTAGGCCTTGAGTTGGGCATCGCTTTCGAGCAGCTCGGCACCGGCCTTGCTGCGGTCGCTGTGGGGCAGCGGCAGCACCGGGGGCAGATCGAAACGGGAGAAGTGGGAGGGGGGCAGGGGGTTGAGCGGCGTCTGGGGCTGCAGCGGGATCCAATCGCCTCCTCCGTTCGCATCGAACCGGGCCACTTCCAGCCGGCCACGCTCGAGCAGCCGCGAATTGGACGGATCGCCGGGATCCCGCACGATCGCGGCACTCACATAGCGATAGAGATGGCCGCCATGGCGGTCGCAGCCGGAGTACACCACCAGGGGCTCTCCGGCGCGGGCGCGCACGGCCACGGCCTCATGGCGGAAGCGGCCCAGGGCCGTGTGTTTCACCAACGGGCGCTGCGGTCGGCGGGGATCGATCTCCACCATCCAGCCGTACTTGTTGCCCGCCAGGCCAAAGGGATTGCCGAGGCCCTCGAGCCGTTCGCCATCGAAGCGGAAGGGCCGCTCCGCCGGCGAGGGCGAGCTGCCATCGGCGTACACCGCCTCCACCACATGGGTCTGGATGTTCTCCTCGGCGGAGAGCACCGTGCCCCAGGGCGTCTGGCCGCCGGCGCAGTTGGCAAAGGTGCCGATCACCCGATCGCCGAGTCCGTCGTCGTAGCCGAGCCGCTGGCGCCTGCGGAACACCGCCGCCGCCGGTCCGCTGCAGTGCAGGCGAGCCTCTGGGCGCTCCAGCCCGGTGAGGCCGCTGATGCGCCGGTCGTAGCGCGGTTCAGAGCGGCCGCTGCGGCGGCGCCAGCGCTGATCGGCGTTGCGCTCGATCTCGGCCACCCCAATGCCCACATCCTGCATCGCGGCGGTGGCCACCTCCAGCAGCGGCCGGCGCAGGGGATCGTCCGCTGCCAGAGCCTGGGCATCAACGCTGCCGCCCCGCTCCGCCAGGAGTTTCCGCAGCTCTTTGATGGGCAGTTCGCGGCCCATCACCTCCCCGTAGGCCGCGACCCAGGGGCGGGGGCTGATGTATTCGAAATTCACCGTGAGCAGCGCCCGCCCACCCGCTAGGGGCGTGAAGGCGAGGTAGTCGTTGTTGAACCCAAAGCGACCGTTCCCGAGCGGATCACCCCACTGCAACAGCACCTCACTGCGATAGCCCTCAGGCAGGAGCAGCTGGTCCTGCAGGGCAATGCGGGCGTAGGCGCGCTGCTGCTCCGCAGCGCTGAGACCATCGGTGGGCAGGGGGATGGGCCCGCGCAGGGGCTGAAAAGGAAGCCCTTGGACGGGCCCAGGGGTAGCGGCCTGGGAGCCGGGGGCTGGCATGGCTCCGCGGGCTCCTGCTCCAGGCTTGGGCAAAACGGGGCGAGAATCACCCGCCCGCACCTGGGCAGCCACGGAAACAGCCCCCAGGCCGAGCAACTGGATCAAGAGCGCGCGGCGATTCATGGACGCTCCAGTGGGGATGGGGTGGGCAGCCGACTGGGAGTGGCCTCCACGCAGACTGAGCGACGTTCTTGCAATCTGTTGGTCGAGCCCTTGGCACAGCGCATCATGGGTCACCTCAACGGGTCAGCTAGGCGACGGCGGCGCAGCGGCAGGGGCTGAGATGCCACGCAGATCGAGCAGCGGGCGGTCGACCAGCGGCTTGCGCGGGCTGTCATCGCGGACCGAAGCCATGGCGAGGCATCCCGCCTGCGGCTACGGATTTGGCAGCCATGTGCGTCATGGCTTCGACCGGCACGTGGCGTAGAGGAAGTAGGCCGCCTCGTCTGGTCGGCGACTACTTGTTTCCCGTTCCGTCACCACGCTGATCTCGTCGAACCCCGCCGCTTCGAGGAGGCTCGTGAGTTCGTCCACCGTGAAGTGGTGGGTCACGTAGAGCACCTCGCCAAGGTCGTTTCGCGAGAGGTAGGTGTGTCGCTCGCCGGTCAGCGGAAGGTCGTCCGCGTAGAGCCGTGCGTAGCCGGCGTTGATCGTGTCGGAAACGCCCGAGGCCGACAGGAAGAGCCGACCACCGGGCCGGAGATTCTCTCGCGCATGCCGGAGGAGGTTTGCCCGATGGCGCACGTCGCCGATAATCGAGATCACGAGTTGGCTGACAACCACGTCGAACGGCCCGCCGTCGAGCTGCGGCGAGGCATCCTCGGCGAAGTCGGCCAGCGCAAACCGCAGCGAACGGCCAACGGAATCGGCGGACGCTGCGTTGTGCTCTGCGGCGTGGAGTGCGCCCGCGTTGATGTCCACGCCGAGCACGGAGAACCCCTGGTCGAAGAGCCTCCGACTCAGCCGCCCGCTGCCGCAGCCCACGTCAAGAAGCATGAGCGGCCGTCCCGCCGCTTCGCTCTTCACCTCGTGCAGCAACGAGTCGAGGTGCGGCGTGGAGTCCTTGCTCGGAATCGCTGCGGCGTCGAACCGCCGCCAGTCGTCGCGAGGGTCGCGCATGGGGGGCTTTTCTCGTAAAGGATGTTGTCGGGGCGTTCATTGAGAACGCAGCCGCTTTCGTAGCACAGGTTTCGATTCCCACGTCGGTGCAGGTTGTGTCGTTGTCGTGCGTGCCCGTGTAGACGACGCCGTTGGGCGGATCACTCTCCGCACCGTGCCGCTCGATCAACCGGTGCGGATGACGCCTCTAGCGTTTTGACCTGACCCAGCCACCAGCCAGCTCAGAACCCCGACCCCGGCGTCTGCAAAAAAGCCAACTCCTCGGCGCTCGACACCCGCCCCAAAGCGGTATTGCGGTGGGGGAAGCGGCCGAAGCGGGCGATCACATCCCGGTGGCGACGGGCGAAATCGGCCGTTCGGGGATCAACGAACTGGGTGAACAGGGGCAGGGAGGCCTCCTGCACCGCCAGCTCCTCGCTGTGCATCAGCGGCATCAGCCAGAACTGCCGCCGCGGCTGCTCGGGTTCGGCCTCCACCCAGCCCCGATCCAGCGCCTGCTGGCTCAGGGCCAGGGCCTGCGCATCACCGGCAAAGGCCATGGCCGTCTCGCGCCAGAGCTGGCGGGGGAATTGATCGAGCAGCAACACCAGCGCCAAGCCTCCCTGCGGCGCTTCGCTCCAAGCGCCCAGCTCGCCGGCGATGGCCTGGCGGGCGGGGCCCAGGAACCGTTCCCGCACCAGCGCATCAAAGTCTGGATCCTTGCCGAACCACTGGTTGGGGCGGATCTCGTTGAACCAGAAGTTCAAGACCACGTCGGCGTCGACCAGCACAGCTTCTCCATCACCCGTTTGACCATCATCGATCCCGCTTGGTCGCACCGCCGCCGCATCGGCCAGCCCCAAAGGGAGAGATGATGGGCCAAGCCTCAGGGCCAGGCCCCGGCAAGCCCCGAACCCGAGAGAGCCGTGACGATCAGCCCCACGTCAACCAGCACGAGGACGGACGAGGCCACCACCACCAGCTTCGCGGCATTGGCCCGACGGGCCGACTACTCCCTGCTGGATTCCCTGCAGGCGGATCCCCAGGCCACCGGCGATGGCATCGATCACAAGCCCCGCCAGGTGTTCTCAGGGCATTACGTGCCGGTGACGCCCACGCCGCTTCCAGCCCCGGAGCTCGTGGCCTACAGCACAACCCTGTTCAACGACCTGGGCCTGGGTGATGGGCTCGCCCACGACGATGACTTCCTGCGTCTGTTTTCCGGCGATATCCGCGTGGCGCACGAGCCGATGCGGCCGTTCGGGTGGGCAACCGGGTATGCCCTCTCGATCTACGGCACGGAATACAACCAGCAGTGTCCATTTGGAACCGGCAACGGCTATGGCGACGGCCGGGCGATTTCGGTACTGGAAGGCCTCTTCAAGGGCCAACGCTGGGAGATGCAACTCAAAGGCGGTGGCCCGACGCCCTACTGCCGCGGCGCCGATGGTCGCGCCGTGCTCCGCTCCAGCGTGCGGGAGTTTCTGGCGCAGGAGTTCATGCATGCCCTGGGGGTTCCCACCTCCCGCTCGCTGACCCTGGTGGTGTCACGGTCGGAAACCGTGCGCCGGCCCTGGTACGCGCCGAACTCCCGCTCCTTTGATCCCGACATCCTGGTGGACAACCCGGCGGCGATCACCACCCGCGTGGCGCCATCCTTTCTGCGGGTCGGCCAGCTGGAGCTGTTTGCCCGTCGGGTCCGCCGCCAGGCCCATCCGGAGGCTCTGCAGGAGCTGCAGATGATCGTGGCGCACCTGATCGAGCGCAACTACCGGCCCGAGATTGATCCGGCTCTGGCGTTCAGTGATCAGGTGGTGGAGCTGGCGGGCTTGTTTCGCGCGCGGCTCACATCCCTGGTGGCCAACTGGATGCGGGTGGGCTACTGCCAGGGCAATTTCAACAGCGACAACTGCGCCGCAGGTGGCTACACCCTCGACTACGGCCCGTTTGGCTTCTGCGAACTGTTCGATCCGCGCTTTCAACCCTGGACCGGCGGCGGCGAGCATTTCTCCTTCTTCAACCAACCGCTGGCTGCCGAAGCCAACTACCAGATGTTCTGGGCCGCCATCCGCTTGCTGCTCAAGGACAACAGCGCGGCCCTGGCGCGGCTGGATGAGCTCCGGGAGGGATTCAGCGAGGCGATGGGGCAGCAGATCGAGGCGATGTGGGCCAGCAAGCTCGGCCTGCCCAGCTACGACGCCTCACTTGTGAACGAGCTGCTGGAGCTGATGGTGCTCTCCAAGGCTGACTACACCATCTTCTTCCGCAGGCTTTCGGAGATTCCCGAGCAACTCTCAGCCCTAAAGGAGAGCTTCTACCTGCCCAGCTCGAAAGAGCTCGATGGGCGATGGGAAAGCTGGCTGCAACGCTGGCGAAACGCAATCACAGACAGCGGCGACCCGCAAGCAACCAGCGCAGCAATGAAACGCACCAACCCCAAGATCACCTGGCGCGAATGGCTGATTGCGCCGGCCTATGAACTGGCAGCGGAGGGTGATTACAGCCTGATCCAGGAGCTGCAGGCGGTGTTCAGCCATCCCTACGACGACCAATCCGCCGAGGTGGAGGCAACCTTCGACCGCCTGAAGCCCCGGGAGTTCTTCAACGCCGGTGGCGTGTCCCACTACAGCTGTTCGTCCTAAGCCACCAGCAGCAAAAAACAGCGGCCCAGGTGTTCACCGGGGGCCGCTGCAATCATGGACGCCGGGATGAGAGGCGCCTTACCGAGTGCCCTCAGGCAAGGCGGGCGCCTTTGATCCGGCTGCGGATGCGGCGGCTAAGGCTGAAGGCGGCACCGATGCCAACAAGGGGCAGCGGTCCGGGGACGTGGTCAGTTTGACCAAAGCTATTCTGGAGACTGTTGATCGACCCGTTGGCGCCGGGCTGGACATTCCATTCATCCTGGACGTATAAGGTTTGGAGATTTAAGCTAGCCAGGGTGATTCCATCGGGAGAGACGGGGTTGGCAAGGACATCAGAAATGACCTGTGTCGTGTAATCCGAATTCCAGAAGGTCTTGGTTATCGTGTATTCACCGTTGGTGATATCGCCCTGGTTGGCAAGCCTAACTTGAGCAAAGAACCTGGTCGGATCCGTGATGGCAATTTTGTATCGCAGATTGCCAGTGTCATTCAAAATATTGTTGCGGTTTGGATTGAAATCAAGAGAGAGATTATAAGGTGTATTTAGGTTTGTTGGATCTAGGGTGAATTCCACCAAATCGTTATTGGCGGCCACGAGGGTCGTTCGGGAGATCAGCGTGACTTCTTTATCGCCCAACGTAATGGAGGTTGTAAAGCATTCGGCATCATTCAAGAGGCACTTGAAGCCGGTTGCCCCCCCAATCGGAGGTGTCGGCTCCCAGCCAACGGCTTGCGCTGAATTCGCAGCCAGGACGGTGCCACCCACCAGGAGCGCGCCCAAGAGAGCTTTGAAGAGCGTGGTGGAGCGCCCTTTGGGGTTGGTTTCGAGCATGGTGTTCAAAGTCGAATCAGGTGAAAGGGAGCAGTGGTCAAAAAAGCATCGCCGCTGGTTGCCGCAGAATGGCAGAGTTCAGGACAAGCTGCCAACGCAACTTACCGCCATTTCAGCCACCTGGAACCGGCAACACTTGCCACACATCAGCATCACCAATGCCCAAGGAATCAATGGCGCTCCTGAATGCCGCAGGCTGCACCATTGGTGATGCATCGAAGCCTGCTTTTCCAGCAAAGCGTTGTGCGATGCGCCCAATTTGCGCTCCGATTGGGCGCCGCGATCTGGAGCGGCCGTTCGGCGTCAAGCCTGACCGGACAGCCGTGGAGGGGGGGGCCCGCCGGTGATCGACACCTGGCGTCGCTATTGCATGGACGCAACACTCCCGGCTTGTGGGATACTTTGGAATGAAGCGTTAGCACGATCAGGCATCCAAGCATGAACAGAAAGCTATTGAAGCAAGGTCTCATTGCCGCCGCAGTAATGAACATCGGCGGCGTTCTCCTGTTTTCACGGGCCTTCACCAATAGCGCGATCAATCAGGCCGATCCCGTGGTGATGTCAAACTTTGGCCTGCTGATGATTGCCGTGTGGGGGCTGGCCTATTTAGGCGCTGCGACAATTCAATCAACGATTCCATGGCTAGCAGGGGCATTCGCCTTGGAGAAACTTGTTTATGGTTTGACCTGGCTTTCATGGATGTCGCACAATAGTCTGGCATCACTTTATTCTAAAGATGTCTTTGCCGGGGTCTTTTTCAGCATCTACGGCCTCAACGATCTGGCCTTTATGGTGTTTTTTCTTTTGGTATTCTTCACCCAGAGCAAGGAGATGCACACCTAGGAATCCGAGGCCGTGGCGACGGAAAGGCGTGTTGTTGTAACGTACCGAGCAATCATTAGCTCGTGACAAGGCTTGGGCATCACCTGATCTCAACACCATGAAGGCTTGCTGATGACGGCGACGACATCCCTTTCAATCCCAGCCTCCAGTTCGCAGGCCGGTGGGCATCCGGCTTCGATGCGGGTGCTGCTGGTGGCCTTCGAGTCCGTGGATTGGGATCTGTTGGCCCCCCTGATTGACAGCGGGCAACTGCCCAACCTGGCCGCCCTGGTTGAAAACGGCGTGATCGCTGATCTCGCCAGCCTTCAACCGGCCGTTCCTGCCCTGCTGTGGACATCGCTGGCCACCGGGGTGAGGGCCGATCGCCATGGCGTTCTCGATCACCTCCAAATCGATCCCCTTTCGGGTGAGTTATTGCCGGTCTCACCGGCCCAGCGCAAAGTGAAAACGCTGTGGCAGCTGCTGGCTGATGCGGGTTTGATCTGTCATGCGATCAACTGGACCAACAGCCATCCCGCCGAGCCCCTGAGCGGCATCGCGGTGTCGGATCGCTTTAGCTCGATTTCTGGGAACAGTCCGCAGCAGTCCTGGGCCCTAGAGCCTGGGGCGGTCTCCCCCCCGGACATGGCCGAGAGCCTCGGCCAGGTGCGCTGTCATCCAGCCCTTTTCGAACCAGAGGATATCGCTCCCTACATCCGCGATCTGACAAGCATTGATCTGCGCCTCGACCGCCGACCCATCGAGATCGCCGAGATCCTTGCCCAAACGGCCTCCGTGAACGGGGCGGCCCGTTGGATTCTGGAACACCAACCCTGGAACTTTCTGGCGGTGCGGTTCCACGGGATTGGGTCGCTGATCCGTCGCTTCATGGCCTGCCAATCGCCTCGGCTTGATGGCGTGAGGGAGTCGGACGAACACCACTATGGCTCCGTGGTGACAGCGGCCCTAAGGCTTCACGATGCGATGCTCGGCCAGCTGATCGCCATTGCCGGATCGGATTGCACCGTGATGGTGGTTTCTGAACAAGGTTTTCGCTCAGGCCCGATGCGCCCGCCCCTGGCTGAGCCCCTGCCCCAGGGCGCCTCCCTGCCCTGGCAGCGACGCCAAGGCCTGCTGGCCATGGCCGGCCCCTTGCTACGCCGCGATGTGGTGCTTCAAGGAGCCTCCCTGCTGGATGTGGCCCCCACGCTGCTGCGGCTGTTCGATCAACCACCGACGGCAGAGATGGCCGGTGGGGTGCTGTGGGAGGCCTTTGTTGATCCTCCCCACCCCCTCGCTCCTGCGGCGAGTGCGCCAGCGATCGATTCAGACCCATCAGCGGCCGAGCCGCCATCCCAGGGCGCTCCCCAGGCCGAATCGATGGTCAACCGGGAGGCCATCGACCAGTTGTTGGCCCTGGGTTTTCCCCTGTTCAGTGAGGCGGAGGAACGCCAACATCAAGAGCACCAACTCCGCACGGACTACGCCCTGGCCCAGGTTCACCTCGAGGCCGGGCGCTGGCAGGCGGCGGTTCCGGTGCTGGAGGGGTTGGTGAATCAGCCCTTGGTCCATCCCGATCTGCGTTTGCTGCTGGCCTTCAGCCAGCTGCGCTGCGGGCAGTTCGAGCAGGCCAAGCGTGGAGCGGAGACCGCCCGCAGCAAGGGGGCCTCGGCATGCCTGGCGCTGGTGATTCAGGCCTTGGTGGCGGTGACACGCCAACGGCCGATCGATGCCCTGAAACTGCTGGAGGAGGCCGAGCAACAACCCTCACCCACGGCCTTTGCCCGGGGCCACATGGGTCTGGCCTGGATTCAGCTGGGGCGGCTCGGCCCTGCGGAGCGCCACCTTCGTGCCGCCCTTAGCCAGAACCCCGATGAAAGCCTGTTGCGCCTGGCCTTGGCGGCGGTTCTGCTCGATCGACGCAAAAACACAGAGGCCCTGGCCCAGGCCCAACGGACCGTCAGCCAGCAACCGCGGTTTGCCGGAGCCCATGGCTTACTCGGCCTAGCGCTCTGGCGCTGTGGTGATCCGGCGGAGGCCCAAAAGGCCTTCGAGGCTGCCCTGGAGCTCCAGCCGCCGCCATCGCTGCGGCACCAGATCGAAGGGTTGCTCGCCAGCCTGAAGGCTGGGATGCCATGACGTTGGCGCAGGCCGCCCAGATCCGCCCAGCCATCGGCGGTGAACAGCGGGCCTGCCGCATGCTGCTCCCCGAGCTGGTCGGGGCCGCCTGGCAGGAGCCCTTGGTGGTGGCGATCGATGCCCCTTACCAATTCCTGGCGGCGGTGGCCTCGATGCCGGTGCGCTACAGCGATGGCCGGCCGATGTTGCAGCTGATCTTTCGGGTGGCGCCACCCTTTCGCGGCCAGGGGCTGGGGGATCTGATCCTGGATCACCTGCTCAACCAGGCGCGCCAACACCAAATGGGCGGATTGCTCCACTATCTCAAGGGCCAGGACTCCGGGGAGATTCGCCCCTGGCTGGAAGCCAGAGGGTTTACGGCTCTGAGTGAGGAACTGGTCTTTGACGCCCCCTTGGCCCTATTCCACAGTCAGGTGAAACGCCTGCTGGGCTGGTTGCGCGCGCGGAACTGCGTGCCCGATGGCGCCCAGGTGGTGCCGCTCTCCCAAGGGCTGTTGGATCCGGTGAGCCTGCTCCATGCCGAATTGATCGGTGGTGAACCCTGGGCCGTACGCCGCAGGCTGGAGGCCCAGCTTTTGGGCCCCTTCGCTGATCACCAATTTGTTTTGATGGTGGCTGGCATGGCCCAGGGGCTGCTGTTGTGCCAGCCCCTGGAGGGAAAGATGGGCACCGCCGTGATCTCCGCCAAGGCGGTGGCGCCGGCCCTTCAGGCCAGCCAGAGCGGATTGGCCTGGGCCGATCTCCTGTTGATGGGGGATGGATTAGCCGTGGCCTGCCGCTTGGGTCACCAGCGGCTTCGCTTCAGCTGCCTGGAGGGCAACCGGCACACCCTCGGCCTGGCCCGTCGGGCTCAGGGGGAGGAGATCCATCGGATCGTGGTGCTGGGTCGCGGCTTGGCGTGAGCCGCCAGGGGCGGCCGTGGCTTGAAATCCAAGCCAGGGCCGGCGGCGGACAAGCTGGGGCCAAGAACCAATATCCATGTAGACGGTATGCACCCTGTAGATACCATGTTAGACTGAGGTCTT
>Ga0209088_10002004_pt1 | contig 12838 bp, 17 predicted proteins | sample S_140625_EF_Meta_FD_187324 | JGI IMG/M metagenome (GOLD analysis project Ga0209088, IMG submission 187324) | Freshwater microbial communities from Lake Simoncouche, Canada to study carbon cycling - S_140625_EF_MetaG (SPAdes) (version 2) | ecosystem: Environmental > Aquatic > Freshwater > Lake ...
TCTTTCTTTAAGTGGTTTTGATACGAGTTTCGTAATTGAATCTACTTCAATACCATTCACTTCACAATAGTGAACGATTGCATCAATATAGTTGCACTTTTCTTCTGCAACAATCTTTTCTACTTCCAGTGCAAACTTAGAAGGAGTTAGAAATTTGTCCTCTATTGCCTGTTCTAATTCTTTATTGGGTTCCATAGAGTTCCAATTTATCTCTAACAAATGTTCTAATATATTCGGAGAGCAATTTGATGTACTTTCCTTTGTCGTATTCTTCATAAACTACACATTCTCCATTTTCACAAGCCATAATAATGACTAATTTTTTTACCATTATACCAGTAATTTCGTATAACATACAACCATATGCCATACACTGAACAAAATAGTGCTCAATCCACTCGCGTGGTTTTGGTTTCTTAGAAGTCTTAAAGTCGATGATTGCTAGTTCGCCATTATACTCGGCAATACAATCAACCGTTCCTGCAATACCTAATTGCTTACTATATAGGGAACCTTCAAGAGCATGAATATTATTTATATTCTTAAGAGTTGACTTTGCAATATTAAACAGAAATTCTGAGATTGGAAGAATATCCGTAGGAAGATCTTGATTTTTCAGAAAATACTCTGTAAGAGTATGCATATCCGTACCACGACTTGTTGCAAGTTTTGTGATACGGTCTGCTTCTACATCTCCAACTCTTTTCCGCCACTTCACAAAGATTTCTTTATTGAAATGACTTGTGATAGAAGTGATTGAAACTAGTTTGAGTAGTTCTTCATCATCAGGAACTTTATAATATCGAATACCATCTATAGTCTCCCGCTCAAGTTGCGGGAGATTCACATCAACATGATTGAACATTAAAAACCTGCTTCTAGTTTTGCAATGATATATTCTTTGACAAGTCCAGAACGAACAATATCATCAACACCAAATTCTATTATATCAATAGATGGCATTTTACGCAAGATGTTCATAAAATCAATAATTCCATTACGCTCATTAGATTTCTGCAAATCCGACTGAGAAGCATCTCCACAAAACATAATCTTAGAGTTTTCACCAACACGAGTAATGATCGAATCAAGTTCATGTGCCGTACAGTTTTGGAATTCATCTACAATCACAATCGAATTATCAAGCGTAGTGCCTCTTAAGAATGAAGTGCTCCAGAACTTAATCGTCTCCTGTGCTTTAAGATTACCATAGAGCATCTCAAACTCAGCATCAGAAGGCATCTGGAACATATACTTCACCATATTCTTATAAGGAATCTGGTAGATATCCGATTTGTCTTCATAGGAACCAGGAAGGAAACCAATCTCCCTCGTAGCAACTAAAGAACGAACCAGATAGATTTTCTCATAAGGAGTTCTTTCATCAAGAACTTCACGAAGAGCATTATAAAGAGTGATGAAAGTCTTACCCGTTCCTGCACATCCATATGCCACAAGATGTTTACCTTCGGCATATGCATCATAAAGTTTTCTTTGATTATCTGTAAGGGGGTCAATATCTAAAAGATATTCACTCCCAAGTGCCTTCTTCCTCTTCATCTGACGGGTTGTAAGACCAACGCCGATTGGTTGGTCATTCGTCGTTCTTTTTCTTCTTGCCATTAGATTTTCTTTACACGAGAACCAGGTGCTGTTGCCGCTTTTCCAAGAACATCATTCCATCCAGGATTCCTTGCGACGAGTTTATCTTTCCACTCACCAACTTCTCCTGGACTTGCGGATCCTTGCGACCAATCCCTTTGCCATTCGGAATTGTCCTGATACCACTGTGTGATGTCATGAACACTCATTTCAATCACTTTCGTCTCACCAGTTTCTTTATGAATAATCGGATAAATTGCCATAAGTTTTAATAATGTGTATCGTTATTTAGACCCACTCAAGGGCTTCCGAGACTGCTGGAAATTGTTCGGCAAACACTTTCTTACACTCTTCTGCAATCACCATATGTTCTTTTTGAGTTCCATGGGCCGACCTAAGATTGATATAATGGACCCATGACCTGCAAGAACCGGTCATGTAAATTTTTGTAGGAACTGCCAGTGGCAATACAAACCTTGCACATTCCTTTGCCACATCTGCTTCTAGGAGCTCCTTGTAGAGGTCCTGAGCAGCGTTAAAGTGGTCTTGAATCTTTGAGTAGAGTTCAATCTTAAGGTCTACTGGAAGGTCGTCTGTGGAGTTCTGACGGTTCTTTGTGTCCTGTCTACGAAGTTCTGGTAGGGGAATATCCTCGGCAATCAGATTCGTATCAGCATACCTCTGAGAGAACTCTTGGAATGTGAAACTACGGTGACGCAGAATTTGTGCGGCAATACCACGAGTAGTCTCAATCTCCAGAGTCATCGTTGCCTGTTCAAACACACTCCAGTGATTATGTTTAATGCAATACTTCAACAGTCCTGCATAGTTGGGGTTGTCCTGATTATTTGGATTGCTGACCCGAGCGATGTAAGCCATCGTAGTTTCAGCATCAGGAGTAATACTAATCAGTTTTACAGTCATTTTTTTCCAAATCCTTTTGAGTATTTTGCTTCAATTTGTGCAAGTTCTTCTTTCACAACTCGCAATTGTGCTTTCATTTCTCTAAGTTGCTCACCAGAATATAGATGATCCTGTTTTGTGAGTTTCCCAAGCAACTTCACCAATTCTTTTGCTCTTTTAGTCATTCATCATCCTCAAAGATTTCGTCGTAATCTAATTCTCTTGGTTTAATATCATCATATCGATATGAAGATACATCAGAATAAATTTCTGCTTTCAAAGAATCAATAAGAAGTTCAAGATTGCGGATGATAAGTTTTACTTTTTCTTTATCCATAGATTAAAGTTCTTTCAATTTATTCTAGCATAAAAAAGAGTCACTCGTCAAGAGCGACCCTACAGTTCAAAAAATTTTGGGGAGATTTTTTCCGACCATTTTGGGAATCACTTCCGCTTTTTCCTTTCAGGTGCTTTATATCCCCAAAGTTTGGGATTGATTTTTCCACAACCCCATTCAATACTTTGAATGGCGTCACCCATACTATCATAATACATATCAAAAACATTAACCCTCTTGCCAGATCTGGTAAGGTCATAACAAACTTTACCACTGACAACATAGGTTACAATGTATGCGTCTTTAGGAACATCAGTAACCTTTGCTTCTTCTAAGGTACAATTATGTTTGAGTATCTCACATCCGTAACGTGATTTTAATGATTCTCTTTCTTGTACAGTCCAAGTTTCATTCTCATCTTTTTCGGATGTCTTAGTCTTTTCTGTAGACATCTTTCTTTCTTGAATATTTTTTTGCATATCAATAAGTTCAATTAGTTTTATATATCAGGAACGACCACCCCAACTAATATCAGGATAAGCTTCCCCAACAATTTCTTGTGTAATTTTATATTTTGTTTGAAGTTGTTTATCTTTAACCAAACAAATAATTTCCGCTTCTAAAGGATGCAATCCTTCAAGAATATTAATAAACATCGATTCTCTACGCATATTATTCAAACCATCATTACCACCTTTGATAAAGTGATAGAAGTTCTTGAACTCTTTACGGATGGTAGTGCGTTGTTCGGAATCATTAATTCCCATAGAGAATGATCCAGTCTCATGCATTCTACGAATATCTTCAGTAATCTTTGTGCTTAAAGATCCGCTGTAGGAAGTTTGTTCAGAATATCCAGAGTAAGGTACTGCACCATCTGGAAGAGCAGAGATAATACTCTCATCAAAGTTCCAAATAAAAATTGCTTTTAATGATGGGTGCTCATATTTTTTAAGAACCTCTACCTTTTTGGCATTTGAACGCTGCCTTGATGCAAGGTCTAAAACTTCAAATGCAAAAGGATTTTTTGGCAAATCCTCAATTACTGCAGGTTCTTTTGCCACTACAGTTCTTGGTTTAGTCGTCGTCTTCTTCTGTGTCGTCGTACTCATAATCGCTATTTTCAAAACGGAATGCTATGACCTCATCTGGAATCAAGTTTCCTTGATTGTCGAACATTTCGGGATGAGGTCTTGGAATCTCCCGATAGTTCATCATATACTCTCTGGCTACCCAACCTGTTACAATCCCAACTATAAGAAATAATACGGTTAAGAATGAACCGAATACTAGGCTAACTGCTAACATTTCTTTTTCTCCGGGAAACTACTTTTTTCCTTGATATAAAGGAAAATTCAAAATAGATGGTAGTCTCTCGATTGAGAAAGCAAACCATCTTCTCAAAGATGATATGGAATGGTTTGGTCTGCTTTCTTTTTCCTCCATTAAGTATAAGTTCAATACCACGATTCATACCGTGGTCTTCTGATTTATTTAGGTTTGAATCAGACAATTTGTTTCTCTTTTAGATATTTGACAGTATCGGTACATCCACCAAGTTTTACATCATCACATAATACTTGAGGAAAGGTAGACCCCTCACCAAACTCTGAATAGAATTCGTCTCGGGTAAAGTCTTCTCCTAAAGTATACACTACAAACTTGTTCCCTGTCAACTCTAGGACTTGTTTGACTTTATAGCAATAAGGGCAATCTTGTTTAGAATAAATCGTAAAATTCATAATTGTTTAATATCTGTAGTAATTTATATAAGAAAAAAGAGGAGATTTCTCTCCTCCTATTATACCACCAACTCACTTCTTCCCACCACAGAAGAAGGTCTTGGTTCCCGAAGTCACAGAGAATTCATCAAGACCTCTGTATTATACAGCATTTACATTTCGGTGTCAACTGGTCTTTCCCATTTCGTTCCTTCCTGAACGATTCCATCTCCATCACCATCCCTTGCATCAGGATTATATCCATCAGCAATTTTTTCTTCCAAGGTCTGCTCATCAGAAACTTCTTCCGATGAAACATCAACAGTTTGTTCTCCTGCTGGTGGTTCAGAAACAGTAGTGGTTACTGTAATTTCAATTTGATGCTCAGACCCATATTCTTTCATAAGTTCTGTCACTTCTTCAAGAGTATGCCCAGTATTCGTACCATCATAAGTCAAATGATAGACATGCATCAAAGGCATCGTAAGCGTTTGAGTTGTGGTTTCCATTCAACCTTTCCTCCAAAGTTCTTTTGAAAATTGAACCCAATCTTGAACTCGGGTTTCCCAACTATAATATTTATTTGCTACTTCAACCTGAAGAGTATTATCAAACTTACCTTCACGATATTCAGTAATTGTTTTCTTCAATTTTCTAGCAAATCTTTCAACGTGCTTTTGACGGTCAGGAATATATCCATAAAGACGGGCAAACCCTAAAGAAGTTTCAGGAAGTGCTGCAAGATTACTAGCAACCACCGAACATCCAGCAGCAAGTGCCTCAATCATACAAATGCAAGAGGTCTCTTCAAAGTAAGAAGGATAAGCAAAGATATGGGTATTCATAAGTTGCTCACGAACTTTGGAATTATTTGTTCTTGTATGACGAACAATTCTCTTATCAGTTACAGCAAGACTTAAACAATAACGAAGGAACTGCTCTTCTTGTGGTTCAACATGAGAGTATTCATAAGTCTGCAATCCTTGAGCATATTGTTTCTTTCTTTCATCAGGATCAATCTCATGAAAGATATGCAGATCAAAGTCTTCTTCTGGAATGAGTTTGATTGCTTCCAAGAGAATATCCAGACCACGAATTGGATTTGGATGGAACATCAATTGAAGTTTTCCTTCTGGTTTCTTATGAGGTTCAAAAGGATGAATAGCATTCTTCAAAACATAACATTTATCCATAGGAAGATTAAACTTTTCACCGAATCTTTCATACTGCCAGTCAGAAACAAACACATATGCCTTGAAATGTTTCTGGAACTGCTTATCCATCAGTTGCTCAAGACCAACTTCTCTATGGTGAGGATGCAACCAAACAATATTTGAACTATCAGGTGCAATAATATTATCACCTGGAATCACACACCAGTGCCAGTCTGCAAGGTCAGGAGCAACGGGAAGAACCAAATCTTGCCATGCGCGACCCATAATCTCTGTACCACCAGTACCATCGGGATTTAATGATGCTTCCAGTAAAGGAGGCATATTATTGTGTAGATATTCGGGTTTTGTATTTACAGTTTCAGTCATAATACCTCCTTCAAAAAGTTTTCCATCGGTGATTTCTTAAATATCTCAAGACCTTGTTCTGCTTGTCTATCAAGTTTATTTACATCTTTTAGAAGTTCGTAAGTCTTTGCTACAAAGTCTTTATAAGACGCAGTATTTACAGTTCCTTCCATATAATCGGGAAAGTCGGTTGTTGTATTTCTTTCGGAAATCACAGGCACTTTATTCTGAATTAGATGACTTACACGAACCATTTCAAAGATTTCATTATCATGATTGTGTAGATTGATGACCAATTTTGCTCTCTTAATGAGTTTATCTCTTTCATCACCATAGGTACTTTGAACGGCAACGAAGTTGATATTCTTATCTTCGGAAAACTGATTCATAATATTCAGTCTTCTTTGACTTGGAGACATATAAGCAAGAATATCAATATCTCTTTCTTCAGGGCGATTACGTTCAAAATAAGAAAGTTCAGGAACATATCCAATTTTAAAGTGTTTGATATTCTCAACACCTGCCTTACGAAGCACTTCAGTATTCCTCATGGAATAATCCCAAACTTCTAGACCACGATACTTACGACACCAACGCATACACTCTGGTTGGTCTCTCATCTGCTCCAAAGAATAAATGATTGTATTCTTTGGAAGATCGTGCCTGACAACATCCACAGGGCAGTGATGCATACCAAACACAATATTTCGTGCATTACTCTTGAACTCATTCACACTATTAGTAACTTCATATCCCATTCTTTGAAGAGTGAAAAATACGGATGCTTCAATCTCATGAAAGACTTGGGCATGAATATCAAATCCATTATCAGGTACAATACGACACAGATTGAATTTTTCTGCCCTGATGGAAGAAAATTCTTTTGTCTGTTGAATTGGTACTACTTCTTTATTTGTAGAAGAAGTTACTGGATGATCTTTCATAGCGTTATATGCATGTAAATAAACTTTTTCTGATTCTTCTTTATTCAGAGTGTCGATGTAATATATTTTTGGATTTTTAGTTCCGATCCACTTTTCAAAATTAAATCTATAATTGTCTTTCGTATAATATGCATTATACAATTCTGGTTTTAATGGATTCTCTAGTCTTTTAATGTGTTCTGTAGTTGCCCACCAAAAGTTTCCAGCAAATGGATAATAGTTAGTATCAAAATGAGTTCCTACTGCACCATATCCTTCATCAAGTTTTTTAACACACTCTCTCCAGTTTTCTACACAATGCTTCTGCATATATTGTCGCCATTTTCTATCTTGACCGAAGATTCCGAATCCCTTAAAGAAAGAATCTAAAACGCCTTTGCTATGAAAATAGAAAACATATCCATCATTTTTCTTTGCATACTCATAAACTTGATCAAGAGTTTGCCCTTCGTAAATATTTTCTTCGTTAATTCCACGAACATTCAAAATATTTACAAATGGATATCTATGCATAATATATCCCAGAACAGTTTCTTCATATGTTTTTTCAATATATTCAGAATCTTGAGTTAATGGATCAAACTTATCGGTATGATTAAATCTTTTAATTTTACCCGTCAATCCAGTAGGCATAGTAATGCACATATTGACTTTTGCAACTTCTGAAAGACCAAACTTTTCAAGAATTCCCAGTTGCTCATCAACCCACCAGACCCACATTCCAGAAGTATCTGGAATATAAAGGTGGTAAAATACATTAATATCTTTCATCTAGAGTCTCCTTAAATTCAGTTCTAATTTCTTCCAGCAATTTTGTATCAGTAGTAACTACTCCTAGTCCATGAGAAACCTTAAAATTTAATTTTGGTAATTTAATCTCATCAAAAAATTTATAAACTCCAAAATCTGCATGTTGAACACAAGTATCATGCATTAAGATTATACCACCATTTTTCAAAAATTTCGACCAAGTATCAAAATCATTCTTGATTGCTTCGTAGGTATGAAGACCATCAATATGAAGAATATCAATTGGTTTGTCCCAAATTTTTGCAACCTCATCAAAATATCCTTTGATAAAAGTAATGTGATCCAATTCTAATTTCTTTTGTGTTTCTATTACATAATTATAGGTGTCTCTTTCTCCTGCATGTTTATCACCTTCAAAACTATCAATTCCATAAATTTTACCAATCTTTGGAAGTCCAAAAGAAAAAGTAGAATATCCATAATCAACACCCAAATCCACAATAATATCTGGATTTTTTCTTTTTACAATCCACTGGGCAAATTTAATGTGCTCTCTCCAGTTAAAAAAATTTTTACTTCCAACTTCTTGCATTAAAGTTGAAACACTAATCTCAGGAGTTTTTATTGAACGATCAGACAATACATATTTTTCTCTTGGAAATTGCTCAAAGTAATGATGTGTTTTACTTTGATGGAATGAATAATACTTGGTATTTTCGTCACCAATCCAAAGTTCAAAAGCATAACGATATGTCTTGAAGTGGTCCATCATCGATGGAACATGCACATAGTCCTCAACTTTTAATGGGTCCGGAAGTCTGCGAATATAATCGTTTCTAGCCCACCAATAATTACCAGAGAAATGATTTCCAATATATCTTTTACCTTCTGTTGGAATGTCTCCTGCTAGATCTTCTCTCTTAATCCAACTTACTCCAGCACAATCATATCCTTCTTCAAGTTTAGCAACACAATCTTGCCATCTTTCAATATTGAAATATTGCATATAATGACGCCAATCTTTAAGACAATATGGAATATGTGTCGCATAAGAACTCATTCCCTTGTTGTGAAAATAAAATACATATCCATCATTCTTTAGGCAGTATTGATAGAGTTGAGAAACTGTCTGCCCTTCAAAAAGATTCTCTTCATGAGTTCCTCTTACATTTAGAATATTTACAAAAGGATAATTTTCAGTAATATAATTGATTACCAATCCATCATATCTAACATCTTTTTTTTCATCACAAATTCCCAAAGGAAGTGTGATGCACATATTAACTGTTGATACATCAGCAAGTCCAGTGGATTTCAATAAACTCATCTGCTCATCTACCCACCATGTCCAAGTTGTGGATACATCAGGAATAAAAAGATGATAAAAGACTGCAATATTTTTAGTTTGCATAACGCTCTCTCGGATAAAGTGCATAATAATGATCAACTGCACTATAATGAATTGATCTTACTTTTGGTTTGTTTGATGAAATCCAAATTTCATAACAAAATCTATGACCATCAAATTGTTCTGTAAATTTCTCATCATAATATAAACTTCTATCTAAAACATTTGGAAGAGTTTTAATATAATTTGTATCTGCCCACCAAAAGTTTCCTGAAAAATGTGGATAAGGATCTCTTGTCCAATTTGTAGACACCAAATCTACTTGGTCCTCTTCTAACTTTTTAATACAATCTCGCCACCTTTCCACACACCAATAATTCATATAATGTCTCCAATCAGTTGTTGGAGCAGTTTGATATGAATTTACTGCATGAAGCATTCCTTTTGAATGAAAATAAAGAACATATCCATCATTTGTTTTAGAATAGGTTTGAATCTCTTTTAGAGTTTGACCTTCAAATAAGTTTTCTTGCTCCCCCCTTCCTTCAATAATTCTAGAAGAAAGGATGTTCACAAAGGGATACTTCTGTCTTACATAAATCTTAATTTCATTAATGGCATGATCTGGAGCAGCATAGCACATATTTACAGTTGCTACATCAGCAAGTCCAGAAGACTTAATTAATCCTAATTGTTCATCCACAAATTTATCCCAGAGACTATTCATAGCCCCTAGATGATAAAAGACTGCCAGTTTTTTCATGCTACAATATTGGATTTTACATGCCCAACAACAACTGTTGGATCGACATAAACTTGATGCCCATTCTGTGCAACTCTATCACACCAATAAAGATCTTCGCCTAGTGGAAGTTCATAAACTACACCATCAATTTCTTGAACGACTTTACCCAAACCATACCAAGGTCTTTTGAGACCCTCAAATACACCTTGTTTTACACACATAAACCCAAGACCGACACCATAAACTTCTAATGGTTCTCCAATTTGTTGAAAGAGTTCAATTTCTTTTCTAGTCATAGGGCGATAATCATCTTTATTACGATGTATCATCGCATCAGCACCTTGTGCTTCAAAATATACACCAGAAATTACATCTTTATCTGAGGTATAAAGTTTTAGAAAATGTTCAGGATTCCAGACAATATCACTATCAATACAAAAAAGTTTATCATAAGTGTATTGACCTTTTCCTGGTGCTGAATTAAAAACTTCCAGATTTCTAGATCCAGTAATGGTTGCTTCTCGTGCATTTGTTACAAGCGAAGCATACTCATTCTGATAAGTCCAAGTGATATTATTTGCTTCTAATGTTTGAATTGTTCCAAGCAAAGATCTGACATAAGCAGACTCCATTTTACTTCCAGGAGTCGTAATTACTACATTAAAATGCGTCATAGGATTACCATTTTTTGATGACCAACACGAACTTTTGGATTACACCAGATTTCAAATCCGTGCTCACGAATATCTTCACACATGGCAACATCTTCGGAACACATATCTTCCAGAACAACACCATCCTCACGAATGAGTTGGACTTTCTTTGGTGCAAACCAAGGATAAGGAATCTTTTCAAAAATACCTTTCTTCATCAGAACCCAACCAAATCCACAATACTCAATCTTAAATGGATCTGAACGACGTTGCATATCTTCTACAGTTTCAAAATAATAAGAACCCTTCTCCAAAAGAAGTTTCTTATCCATATTCAGAACAACAGTTGATTGATTGGTTATGGGAGTTCCATTTGACTGAACATACCATCCAGTCGCAATATCCTTATCCATTTGTAGAAGTTCTAAAAGATCTTCTGTTTTGAAAATAATATCACTATCAATCCACATAATGTAATCATAAGGAACTTTACCCCTCCATGGAGTCAGTAGAGTTCCAGCAAAATTATCTGCCTGCAAACAATCAGTTCTGGCAAAGTTTACCATCGAACTGTATTTCTGCGAAATATAAAAGTTGATTCCCAGTTGATTTAGGTCAAACAAAAGACGAATCATCTGAGTCATGAAAGTTCCTGAATATGAAAATCCAGGAAGACAGAATGCTATTGTTTTTCCTTTAAAATCATTCTTCGGTTGATTTGAATAATTAAGCATAAACTAAAGTCAGATACTAATGATTATAGCATATCTAGGCAAGTTTTACCACCATGTTATTTTAACATATCCATCTGCACCATCACCACCAATTCCAAATTTACCTTGCTCTACAGAGTATGCTCCTCCACCTCCTCCACCACCACGGGTTCCATTTCCTCCATTTCCTGCTGCAGATTGAGAAGTTCCACCAGCAGATACAGTTATAGTTCCATTAACTCCACCAGCAACATAAGAAGTTCCATAAGTTAAAGCATTAATTGCTGTTGTACCAAATCCAGAATTTCGTCTTTCCCAGACAATTCCATCTGATGATTTTGCCAGAGTTCCAGAAGCACCAGCAGCAACATAAACACTATTACCATAAACAAGAGAAGAAATATTTGAAGTTCCAAATCCAGAGGTTCTTAAAGTCCATGTAATTGAATCAGTAGAGTAAGATATTATTCCAGCAGCCCCAGCAGCAATATATTGAGTTCCATAAACAAAAGCATTAACTACGTTTGCACCAAAAGAAGTTGTTCTTGCTGCCCAAGCAATTGTATCAGTTGAAGCACTTAACTGGTTATTTCCAATCGCAACATAATATGCAGTTGGAATTGATGCACCATATCCAAATCCAGTAATTGCAGTTGAACCAAATCCAGAAGTTCTTAAGACCCAAATAATATTATCAGTAGAAGCATTTAAGAATCCAACTTCACCCATATAGTTGGTTCCATGAGCAAAGACATAAGAACCACCGAAACCAAGAGATGTTATGGTTTGTGTGTTTAAACTAGTAGTTCTTGCAGTCCAAGTAATTGAATCAGTAGATGCTTGAAGTAAAGCACCAAGACCATAAGAATTTAAAGCAACTTGAGTGGATGTTGTGAGAGTTCCTACATCACCAACGTTAATAAAAATATTATTCCCAGCAACAGAATTATTAATTGCAGTTGAACCAAATCCAGAAGTTCTTAAGACCCAAATAATTGCATCTGTAGAACTTCTAGTAGGTACTTGACCACCAGAAGCAATATAAACTCCATTATTATAAGCAAGACCATAAATGCTAAAAGTAGCTCCACTAGTTCCACTAGTTCTTAAAGTCCATTGAATTGCATTTGTTGAAGTACTAATGAATCCATTTTGACCAGCAGCAACAAAAATATTTCCATAAATGAGTTGTCGAATATCAAATGTAGTTGCACTAGTTCTTCGTGTCCATTGGATTCCATTTGTTGAAGTACTATTGGCTGTTAAAGTAATTGTGCCGCTTCCGCAGATAGAATCGTTACTTGTAGTCGGTGCAATAGGTAAAGCATTTACAGTTGCAATTGCAGCTGTTCTATTAGTACTTTCGCAATTTGCAGCGCTTATTGTTGCAACATAATATGTAGTTGTAGTAGTAATGCTTGGTGTTGTATAGGATGCATTTGTTGCATTTGTTATAGCTGTATTACCAGTTGAAGAACTGTACCATTGATAAGTTTCGCCAGTGTTGATTTGTGATGCTATTAATGTTACCGTGCCACTTCCACAAACAGAGCCTGATGCTGTTGTAGTAGGTGCGGCAGGAATAGCATTGATGGTTGCTGT
>Ga0209088_10002007_pt1 | contig 12829 bp, 13 predicted proteins | sample S_140625_EF_Meta_FD_187324 | JGI IMG/M metagenome (GOLD analysis project Ga0209088, IMG submission 187324) | Freshwater microbial communities from Lake Simoncouche, Canada to study carbon cycling - S_140625_EF_MetaG (SPAdes) (version 2) | ecosystem: Environmental > Aquatic > Freshwater > Lake ...
AGTCTCTTACCAGTTCAGCCGTAAAGGCGTCATCGTGGTTGAAAAGACCGACACTACAAATGAAGACTCAATTCTTGAGGCAGTCTTGGAATTTGGTGTCGACGATATTCAAGATCGTCCAGAACAGGTAATCATCACAACAGATCCTTCTGACATGGTCGCAGTTCGTTCAGCTTTGCAGTCTTCAGGTATTGACTACGAATCTGCTGATGTTGAGTTCATATCCTCGATGCCAGTTCAAGTTGACGTTGACACTGCACGTAAAGTTATCGCACTTATTGATGCACTAGAAGACTCTGATGAAGTGCAGAATGTTTACTCAAACTTTGACATGACTCCTGAAGTCGCAGCACTTATAGAAGCTGAATGATTTGAATCAAATCGTTTTAGGAATTGACCCAGGACTAACACGCTGCGGGTTTGGTCTTATTTCTAAGCGATCCTCCAGACAAGTGAGCTTCGTAGATGTCGGAGTTATTCAGTCATCATCAGAGATGGAACTAAGTTCACGTATCGGCCTGATCGGTTCGGCCATCGCGAAGTTGCTTGATGAAGCAAGACCTAATGAGGTTGCAATAGAGAGAGTCTTCGCCTCGCAGAATTTACACACTGTGATGGGTGTTGCTCAGATCTCTGGAGTAGTCGTTTACCTTTGCCAGGAGCGAGGGATACCAGTAACTTTTTACACGCCGACCGAAGTAAAGGCGGCTGTTACTGGTAGTGGGCGTGCGAATAAGACACAGGTCACAAACATGGTGATGAACATATTGAAACTAAAGTCAATCCCCAAGCCAGCTGACGCCGCTGATGCTCTGGCAATTGCCATAACGGCTGCTTGGCGTGGAGGTAGCCAATCACTGGATTCAGTGTCAAGCAAAGTGGAAACCGCAGCGCAACAGAAATGGCGAACAGCTATCTCAGCATCCAAGAAACTTTGAACCTCGCCAGTTAGTCTTTACCTGTGATTGCCTCTCTTAAAGGAACAGTAACTAGATCGTCTATCGGCCAAATCGTGCTTGATGTCAATGGCGTTGGGTATTTGGTTAACCTCACAGTGCAAACAAGTTCCGAGCTGGTAGTTGGCAAGGAAATACTTCTAAACATTTCTCATGTCATCAAAGAGGATTCCGAGACGCTGTTTGGCTTTGTTACCTTCGAGGAGCTTGAAGCTTTCCAATTACTTTGCTCTGTAAACGGAGTTGGCCCTAAATCAGCTCTTGCCGTTCTGGGTCAACTGGGAGTCTCAGGTGTCGAAGAAGCGGTGAGCACAACTAATGATGAAATGTTTAGATCCGTTTCAGGCATTGGTCCGAAAACCGCAAAACTTATAGTTTTATCGCTAACCGGCAAACTCGTCAGCGGCGGGAATTCAAACACATCAGCTAACAGCCAGACCGTTATTAATGCTTTAGTCGGCCTCGGTTATGCAGAACGCCAAGCAAAGTCTGCCGTTGATTCAGTATCTAAACAGGACGCAAGTCTTCCTGAACAAGAACTTCTTAAGCGATCCCTTGCTGCCTTGTCACTATCTCGCAAAGTAACCAAAGATGAGTGATGAACTATATGCTTCCAATGCTGAGGCGTCAGATTTAGTTTTTGAGTCTGCGATTAGACCTCAGTCGCTAAGCGAGTTCATCGGTCAAACTAAAGTTCGAGAACAGATACAACTCTTGATTGACGCAGCTGCCTTACAACAGAGAACAGCCGACCACATTCTTTTAGCGGGTCCTCCAGGGCTAGGTAAGACAACCTTGGCAATGATTGTGGCTCAGGAGTCAAAGCGAACACTTCGCATGACTAGCGGTCCTGCGATTCAACATGCTGGAGATCTGGCGGCTGTACTATCTTCACTATCCGCAGGTGAGGTTCTGTTCATTGACGAAATTCACCGAATGTCTCGATCTGCTGAAGAGATGCTTTATTTGGCAATGGAAGATTTCAGGGTTGATGTGATGGTCGGTAAGGGTGCCGGTGCCACAAGCATCTCCTTAGATCTAGATCCCTTTACGCTAGTTGGAGCGACCACGAGAAGTGGTTTGTTGCCAAACCCTTTAAGGGACAGGTTTGGATTTACTGCGAACCTGGATTTCTATTCTGAGGACGAACTTGCGCAGGTTGTTTCCAGAGCGGCAAATCTGATGACGCTTGAGATAGCTCAGGACTCTGTGCAACTGATTGCATCAAGATCAAGAGGTACTCCACGAATTGCAAATAGGTTGCTTCGGAGAGTGCGAGATTTTGCTTTAGTACATTCTGGGGGTGCTGTATCGGAAACTACTGTGCAGTCGGCACTGGAACTCTATGAGGTTGACGAACTAGGCCTCGATCGGCTCGACAGGGCGGTACTAGAGACCCTGATTGTGAAGTTTGAAGGCAAGCCAGTAGGGCTCAACACATTGAGCGTAGCCATCGGTGAAGAGGCAGACACTATTGAAACTGTCGTCGAACCTTACCTGCTGAGAACTGGGCTGATAGCACGCACTTCAAGGGGTAGACAGGCGACCGCTGCAGCCTATAAGCACCTTGGCATTAAGCCTCCTTCGGGCTTCCAGGGCTTATTCGACTAGTTAGTCGCTTATAATCATCTAGTTATCGCAAATTTCTAGCGGATTGGTCCCAAATGCCTTTAAACTCAAATGACTACTTACCCTTTGCCCTTCTTATAGCATTCGTAGCCTTCTTATTCTTCAGTAACCGTCGCCGCAAGTCAGCCGCTAATCAGCTAACTAACTCGGTAAAGGTAGGAGCGAACGTTGTCATGCTTGGCGGTATCACAGGCAAGATCGTGTCAATAAACGATTCTTCAGTAGTTGTTGAGACAACACCTGGAACCAAAATCGAGTTCGTGAAGGCGGCTATCCGTTCAGTCACTGCCCCAAGCCTTGATAAAGCTCCAACAGTTAAGAATGCTGTAGCTAAGAAGCCTGTAGCTTCAAAAACCGCAAAGCCATCTACCACTAAGAAAAAAGCAAAGTAACTAAATACTTTAAGCAAAGTTAGGCACAACCATGTCTGAAAAGAACACAATAACTAGAACAGCACTTAGGTCATTGACCTGGTTGCTAGTACTGATGTTCTCTATTGTCGGAATCATTGCAGGGAACATGGCTGCAGGAGAGAAGAAAGCAACCTTCGTTCCGAACCTCGCATTGGATCTATCCGGTGGAACTCAGATCATCCTGACCCCAATCGTTGCAAAAGGGCAGGAAGTTCTTCCAGAACAAGTAGCACAAGCCGTTTCTATTATTAGACAGCGTGTTGACTCAACTGGTGTGAGCGAATCTCAAATCAACACCTCTGGTAATAACATCGTGGTTTCTATCCCAGGTGTGCCAGATAAAAACACTCTTGCTTTGATTAAGAGCTCAGCGAAACTTGAGTTCCGACCGGTTCTAGCCGCCTCTGCTGGCACAAAGACTGTTGTCGGCAAAGAAGGCTCTAAGCCGCTAAAGACTTCAAATGCTAAGCCATCAACAGCTAGCGATTTGAACTACATCTCACCTGCATTGCAGAAAAAATACGAGCAGCTTGATTGCACCAAAACTTTCCGCAAACCAGGTCAAGTTGACCCAGCAAACAAACCACTTGTTACCTGTGATAGAGGCTTAGGCGAGAAATACATTCTTGGACCAGTTGAACTCACCGGTTCTGATCTTTCGGACGCACAAGCTGGCACTGTAACTGGCGCTAACGGTGTTAGCACTAACGAGTGGGCAGTTAATCTTTCTTTCAATGCAGCCGGTGGCGACAAGTTTGGAAAAATTACCCAGCGCTTGTTCGCACTCAAGGAGCCACAGAACAGATTCTCAGTAACAATCGATGGTTACGTTATTACTGCACCTCGCACTCAGTCAGTTATTACAGGTGGAACAGCTCAGATCACAGGAAGCTTTGACCAGAAGAGTTCAACGGTTTTGGCTGACCAATTGAAGTACGGTTCATTGCCTATCTCGTTCACCGTTCAGTCTCAGGAAAACATCTCAGCAACTCTTGGTTCGGAGCAACTACAAGCGGGTTTGCTAGCAGGACTTATCGGTTTGTTGCTAGTTGTTGGTTACTCCGTATTCCAGTACAAAGGTTTAGCAGTACTGACAATTGGTTCTCTCTCAATTGCAGCAATCTTTACCTACATCATGATTGCTTTGTTAACTTGGCGACAGGATTACAGACTCTCACTCTCAGGTATTGCTGGTTTGATCGTGGCTATCGGTATTACTGCTGACTCTTTCATTGTGTACTTCGAGCGTGTTAGAGATGAACTTCGTGAAGGCAAAACCCTGGCAGTTGCAGTTGAGTCGGGTTGGAATAGAGCCAAGAGAACAATTCTTGTATCCGACGCTGTAAGCCTTCTAGCTGCTGCGACCCTGTTCTTCCTAACTGTTGGAAACGTTAAAGGCTTCGCATTCACGCTAGGACTAACCACACTCATTGACTTAGCAGTGGTCTGGCTATTTACCTATCCAGCCTTCAGGTTGATGGCGCAAACCAAGTTCTTCTCATCAGGATCGAAGTGGTCAGGCTTGGAACTAAAGGAAGCTTCTTCATTTGGCTATGCGGGACGCGGGCAGTTTAGAGTTGCCGCAGAAATCTCAAGTAGTAAGGTCGCAAAGTCTTCGAAAGAGGCACAACGTCGACAAACTATTGCCGAGCGCAAAGCTGCAGGCGAAAACACAGTTGTCAAAAGCCAAGAGGAAGGTAACTAATGTCTCGCTTTAGCGATTTTGGTAACCAGCTATACAGCGGGGAACGTTCTATAGATTTCGTTGGAAGACGCAAGTTCTTCTATGTCATAGCTCTTATCATGCTGGCCTTAGCGGTCATTATTCCAATGAGCCGTGGAGGGTTTAACTTTGGAATTGAATTCAAAGGTGGATCTGAGTACCGCATCTCAGCAAGCAAAGTTGACTCAACAATTGTGGCTGAGGGCGCAGTTCACAAAGTTATCAACAATATTCAGGTAAACACCACTCGTATTGGTACTGACACCATTAGAGTCCAAACCCCACAGCTAAGCGATACTCAGTCGGAGAAGGTCCGTTTGTCACTTGCTGCCGCATACAAGGTGAAAGATAGCAACGTAACCAGCTCGTTCATTGGCCCGAACTGGGGAGCGGACATCACCTCTAAAGCTGTTTCAGGTTTGGTTACATTCATTTTCCTAGCGGCAATCCTCATGGCTTTGTACTTTAGGACGCTGAAGATGAGTGTCGCGGCTATGTTAGCTCTTGCTCATGACCTAGTGATCACAGCTGGTATTTACGGAGCTCTTGGGTTTGAAGTCACACCGGCAGCTGTAATTGGATTCCTTACAATTCTCGGTTACTCGCTATATGACACCGTTGTTGTGTTCGACAAGATTCGCGAGAATACCTTGGAAGTAGAGTTCAGCGAAACATCCACATTCAAAGAGCGCGTCAACCTTGCTATCAACCAGACACTAGTTAGATCGATTAACACCTCTGTTGTTGCTGTACTTCCAGTTGCGGCGATTTTGTTTATTGGAGCGTTCGTTCTTGGTGCTGGAACTTTGCGAGACATTTCACTAGCGCTATTCATCGGAATCATCGTTGGAACGTACTCAACAATATTCATCGCAGCTCCTTTCTACTCACAGCTACGTGAAGGTGAAGAGAAGTATGCAAAATCTGCAACTAAGGTTTTGGCTAAGCGCGCTTAACCTAGAGCCGTCAGGGTAGTCTTTATGCACCTGTTGTAAAGAGGAATAGATGACAGACATCTCTGGTGGAGGAGCGTTAGCGGCTCTAAGAAGCCGTCTGCCTAGAATATTCACAAGACCAAGCCCTGATAGCAACATCGCTGAAGTAATCAAATCAGCCAAGCTGAGCCATCCTAAGAGCGATTTTTCAATAGTTGAAAAGGCGTATCAAGCCGCTGAGAAGGCTCACCAGGGACAGACACGTAAAAGTGGCGACCCATACATCACGCACCCGGTGGCGGTGGCCCAAATACTTGCAGATCTTGGAATTGGCACAGCTGGCTTAGCGGCGGCTTTACTTCACGACACAGTCGAAGACACTGACTACTCACTAGAACAACTTCGCACCGATTTCGGTGAGGAAGTTGCCATGCTTGTTGATGGCGTTACAAAGTTAGACAAGGTTAAGTTCGGCGATACTGCCCAGGCTGAAACAGTCCGCAAGATGGTCGTGGCGATGTCTAAAGACATTCGAGTTCTGGTTATCAAGCTAGCTGACCGACTACACAATGCCAGAACATGGGGTTTTGTGCCAGAGGAAAAGGCTAGAACGAAGGCTCAAGAGACTCTAGAGATTTACGCACCCCTGGCTCATCGGCTAGGAATTAGCACTATCAAATGGGAGCTTGAAGACATCTCATTCTCGGTTTTGTACCCGAAGGTTTACGACGAGATAGTAAACCTGGTTCGACAACGATCACCAAAGCGAGAAGAGTTCATTCAATCTGTTATCTCTGCAATTGATGATGATCTCAAAGAGAACAAAGTCAAGGGTAAAGTCGCAGGAAGACCTAAGCAGTATTACTCCATCTATCAGAAAATGGTCATCAGAGGTAGGGAATTTGACGACATCTATGACCTGGTAGGTATTCGAGTGATTGTTCCTGATGTTAGAGATTGTTACGCGATCTTAGGTTCCATTCACGCAAGGTGGAATCCAGTGCCAGGGCGTTTCAAGGATTACATTGCTATGCCGAAGTTCAATCTGTATCAGTCCCTGCATACAACGGTTATTGGGCCAAACGGCAGACCAGTTGAAATTCAAATTCGAACTCAGGAGATGCACAACAGAGCAGAATATGGTGTTGCCGCACATTGGAAATATAAGGAAGCCGGCTCAGACAGCAGGCTCAGCTCCGAAGATGATCTGGTATGGCTCAAACACTTGTCAGACTGGCAGCATGAAACTGCAGACCCATCAGAGTTCCTCGATGCTCTTCGCTTTGAAATTGGAGCTAAAGAAGTTTATGCATTCACTCCAAAGGGGCGAGTTATTGGTCTTACTAAGGGTTCGACACCAGTTGACTTCTCTTATGCCGTGCACACCGAAATAGGGCATCGCACCATGGGAGCTAAAGTCAATGGCCGCCTAGTTCCACTGGAATCTATTTTGCAGTCAGGCGACGTGGTAGAAATCCTAACGTCAAAATCACAAGATGCAGGCCCTAGTCAAGACTGGCTACAGTTTGTCGCCTCACAGCGCGCCAAGTCAAAGATTAGAGCTTGGTTCACCGCTGAGCGCAAAGATGATTCGATCGAGCGAGGTAAAGACCTTCTTGCTAAAGCACTAAGGAAACAGAATGTTCCGATTCAGCGCGCCTTGGCTGCCGACAGTCTCCTCAAGATAACCAGTGATTTGAGATACGCCGAAGCGGCCGATCTATACGCAGCAATTGGCGATAATCACCTGTCTGCTCAATCGGTTGTTGAAAAGATGTCAGCTGCCTTATCCGCTGATGAGGACTCTGAAGAAGCTGTATTTGAGTTACCTACTCACACCTCATCAATCCATAGAGTTCGGCACAGCGATTCCGGCGTGCTAGTTAGGGGAGATGCTGATGTAATGGTGAAACTGGCAAGATGCTGCACACCAGTACCTGGAGATGAGATTCTTGGTTTTATTACTCGAGCAACCGGTGTTTCAGTTCACAGAAGCGACTGTCGCAATGCTGACGATCTACGTTCGCAACCGGAACGCCTGATCGAGGTCAGTTGGGTTCCAAATAGTAAGAGCTTGTTCTTAGTTCAAATACAAATAGAAGCTTTGGACCGTGGCGGATTACTAAGCGATGTAACGAGGGTGCTTAGCGAGCATCATGTGAATATTCTCTCCGCATCTGTATCGACTAGAGCTGACAGAGTAGCGCTTAGCAGATTTGTCTTTGAAATGAGTAATCCATCAGCACTAGAAGGGCTTTTGAACTCAGTGCGACAGATCGATAACGTCTATGACGTCTATCGCGTCAAGAATGGCTAACCGTTAGCGATAACTACAGTTAGCCAAGCTTTCTTGGTTTCTAATGCTTCAGTTGCTTTAGCAATCTTTCCTGCATCATTCGATTGTTTGGCTTGATCCAATTCAACTTCCAATTTCGCAATTGAGGATTCTAGTTGAGATCTAACAGAATTGGTTCGGTCAATAGTGGCAGGATCGGTCTTACGCCAATTTTCTTGCTCAATACCCTTGATCTTCTGTTCAACAGCCTTTAGTCGGTCGTCGATTGTTCTAATTGAGTCGCGAGGAACCTTGCCAGCTTTTTCCCATCGAGCTTGGATGCTCTTCATCGCTGTCTTTGCTGACTCCAAGTTTGATACATCAATCTTTTCGGCTTCTTCAAGAAGTTCAAGCTTGATCTTTAGGTTCGCTGCAAAGGCGATGTTGTCTGATTCAACTTTTGCTGTTTTAGCAGCATAGATAGCGTCGCCGGCTGCTTTGAACTTAGCCCATAGAGAGTCGTCAGCCTTAGTCTTAGTTTTAGGAAGTGTCTTCCACGCTTCCAGTAACTCACGGTAGGCAACAGCTGCGTCTGCACCTTTGGCAATTAGAGCTTCAGCTTTAGCAACTAGATCAGACTTAGCATTTTTGCTCGCCTTAACTAATGCGTCCTGGCTTGAAAAGTATGAACGCTTATTCGATTCAAAGGTGTTCCTAGCCTTTGAGAATCGGTGCCAAAGGTCATCTGCTGCCTTTTTAGAAACCTTTGTTGAGGTCTTTTGCATTGCTTGCCAGGTTGTGAAGAGTTCTAGCATTTTGGCTGAAGCTTGTTTGTAGTTTGTCTTCTGCGGATCCTGAGCAGCTATTTTCTCTGCTTGCAGCACTATCTCTTCACGCGCGATAAGGGCTGCCTTCACTTCTTCAGCATGTTTTTCAACTGATTCGGCTAGTAACGAAGCAATGCTTGTTTGAACTGCACTGACTCTCTCGCGTAATGACGCCAAGTCCCCAATGGCCATTGGTTCCTTAAGATCCAGAATGATCTTCTCTGCAGATTTGTTGATTGACTTAGCATCTGCTTTCGCTTTTACTCGCTGCTCAAGAAGTCGAACTGAAGCGGCTAGGTCATCGTATTTCTTCACATACAGCGCAAGAGCGTTCTCTGGAGATAGTTCAGGTTGTGAACCGATTAGACGTTCTACTCCGGCATCGACGACAAAGATGTTGCCGTTATCATCGACTCGGCCGAAGCCGGTTTCAACTAGTGACACTTTTATTTCTCCCTGATCTGTTTATTACTTAAGAGTAATGCTCTTGATGATGGTCTTAGTCTTTGGTTTGCCATCTGATTTCCCACCGGCAACCCCAGCATTAATAATTGGATCCAAAGAGCTCAGGCCACTGGTAACTTCGCCGAAGACTGTGTAACCGCCAACAACATCGTCTGGAATGTTTGAATCAGCGTAAACAATAAAGAATTGGCTTCCCATAGAAACACCATTGTTAGATTGTCTTGCCATGGCTAGCCAACCTTTCTTGTATGTAGGAGTCTTGCCATCGGCTGCCTTAGGCATGTTCTCAAGCGGGCCCCAAGAATAACCTGGGCCACCTGTTCCATCACCATTTGGATCGCCACACTGAAGCACGAAGATGCCAGATGTGGTTAGACGGTGACAATTATTTAGATTATAGAAACCGACGCTTGAGAGATCTACGAAGTTTGCAACAGCCTGCGGTGCTAATTTTCCGTGAAGTGTTATGTCAAGTTTTGCGTTGTTGATAGTCATCGCACCATTCCAGTCACGACATTCAGACAACGAAGCATCAGGAACTGTTGCTCCGGTTGGTCTTCCGCCAACCATAGGCGGCGTTGTTTGAGTAAATGTAATGCAAGCTGTTGGTGAGATACCAGGACCGAAATTGAAGTAAACAAGTTGAGCGACTAGTGCGAATACAAATGCCGCTGAAGTGACAATGATAGATAACCTATTGTCCTTAGCGCGAACCGCTATGCGATGGTCTGCTACATTCTGCTTTGCTTCGAAGCTCTTCAAGCTCTTCTTTGCCGCAGCTTCTAGGTTGTTGCTCTTCTTCTTAGCCAATTCATCCTCCATTTAGGGTACAGATTGATTTTAGAGTAGTTCCAAGAGGGTTTAACCTTAGAGTGTGAATACCGAAGGACTTTTCGAATACCCAGTGGGGATGCCACTTGCTGCACGCATGAGGCCGACCTCTCTGGCTGAGTTCGAAGGTCAGTCGCACATCGTCTCCCAGCAGGGTCCTTTGACGGCTTTCGCCTCTTCTGATCTAGGCAGCAGCCAACTTCCATCCATACTTCTTTATGGTCCTCCTGGAACAGGGAAGACAACCTTGGCTAGAATCCTTGCCAATGTGAGCCAAAGAAGGCTTATCGAAGTCAGCGCTATCAACTCGACCGTTAAAGATCTTCGCTCGGCTATCGATTTGTCCAACGCCACTATTGAAAAGGGCGGTCAAGCCTCCATCGTGTTTATTGATGAGATTCATCGATTCTCCAAAGTTCAACAGGAATCTGTGCTCCAAGCAGTGGAAACCGGCCAAATAGTACTCATAGGAGCTACTACAGAGAATCCGCTGTTTGCACTAACCTCCGCGATTGTGTCCCGCGTGAGCTTGTTCAGATTAGTTGAACTAAATGATCTTGATTTGTTATCAATTCTGGAAAGGGCCTTAGTTGATGAGCGCGGACTAAACGCCAAATTCCGAGCCTCTGAGGCAGTACTTGCCGAGATCGCTCGTTTTGCAGGGGGAGACGCTAGAAAAGCCCTAACCATACTTGAAACCGTCGCAGTCAATGCCAACCGAGAGAGGTTAGAAGAGCTAAGTCTCGATGCAGTAAGAGCCAGCATGCCATCTGCTCTTGCAAGGTATGACGCAACCGGAGATCAGCATTACGACATAATTAGCGCGTTCATCAAGTCAGTCCGAGGGTCTGATCCAGATGCTGCTTTGCATTGGTTGGCCAGAATGATTGAAGGTGGGGAAGACCCTCGTTTCATAGCCAGAAGACTTGTTATCTTGGCTGCAGAGGACATTGGTCTGGCAGACCCATCCGCGCTAGGACTTGCGAATGCCACAATGAACGTTGTCGCTCAAATAGGCATGCCAGAAGGTCGCATTCCACTAGCCTCAACCACTATTTACCTTGCCTTAGCACCAAAATCTAACTCTTCATACAAGGCCATTGATTTGGCGCTTACTGAAGTAAGAGCTGGGTTCACTCCCACTGTTCCAGCGCACCTAAGATCTTCGAACATCGAGGATGACCGTATTGGCTACGAATATCCGCATGACCTGGCATCTGGAGTATCTAAACAGAACTATCTGCCCGACGATAGCTCAACTAGGCGTTATTACCAGCCAAAGACTGCCGGTTTTGAGAGCACTTTGATTGAGCGACTGGCTAAGCTCTTGCATCTTCGAGGCAAGTCAGAGTAATAGGTAGTGGCATCTGATGCCTGCTCACTGCTAAGATTGACAGGTTGCCGACCAAGTGATGCTCATGGCTGCGAGCGTGCTAAACGGTGTGTGAATCTTATTTAGCCAAGATGCACCAGGCGCAAAAATTTTATCTGTAAGCATTCTTTGAAAGGAATACGTGTCTAAAACCACACGAACAAGAAGCAAGACTCGTTTGTCTCGCGCACTGGGCATTGCCCTAACCCCAAAAGCAGCAAAGTACATGGAAAAGCGTCCATATGCTCCAGGTCAGCATGGTCGTACCAAGCGTAAGACCGATAGCGACTTCGCAGTTCGTCTTCGCGAGAAGCAGCGTCTTCGCGCACAGTACGGTATTCGTGAAGCACAGCTTCGCAAGACCTTTAACGATGCAAAGCGTACCGAAGGTCTAACTGGTGAAAACCTAGTAGAGCTTTTGGAAATGCGTCTTGACGCACTTGTGCATCGCGCAGGATTTGCACGCACCATGGCGCAAGCTCGTCAGATGGTAGTGCACCGTCACATTTTGATTGATGGTCTTCGTGTTGACCGTCCTTCAGCTCGCGTCAAGGTTGGTCAGATGATCCACGTTGCCTCTAAGAGCGAAGTTACAGAGCCATTCCAGGTTGCAGCTGCCGGTGGACACGTTGATGTATTACCTCCAGTGCCTGGTTACCTATCCGTTGAACTTGACAAGCTTCAAGCTGTTCTTGTTCGCCGTCCTAAGCGTGCTGAAGTTCCAGTCACTTGTGAAGTTCAGCTTGTGGTTGAGTACTACGCTGCTCGCTAAGGTTTAGGCTCAAATCATGAATGGTGCAGAGTTAGCGGCAATCATAAGTGCAGGCGCTTTTGCTGTTCTAGTGATAGCGCTCGTGCTCGTCTTGTTAAAACTTTCAAGATTGATTGACGCTGCTTCTGCAACTATTCGTGACACCGGTGATTCATTGATTCCATTGTTGGATGAATTGACTGAGACTACTAAGTCAACCAACAAGCAGCTTGAGAAGATCGATGTCATTACCGATAACGTGGTTGACGCTACTTCCAACTTGGCATCTTTGATTAACTCTTTCACAACCACTATTGGCGGACCATTGCTACGCGTTGGCGAAATAGTCAAAGGTGTTACTGGGCTTCTAGGTAAGAAGAAGAAATAGCCATGCGTAAAACCGCTGTATTGATTGCGGGTATCGCAATAGGCGTTTATCTAGCGAGACAGATTGAAGCTAATCCTGAAGCCAAGAAGGCTTTAGATCAAACTGGCGAGAAGATAAAGACTTTCGCTAACGCGGTGTCTGATGGCTACCGAGAGCAAGAAGCTAAATCAGCTAAGCCTGCAGCTCCGAAACGTAAGAGTTAGCAATGAAGACAGCCGAAATAAGTAACCGCTGGCTGAAGTTCTTTGAAAGCAAAGATCACGT
>Ga0209088_10002014_pt1 | contig 12818 bp, 6 predicted proteins | sample S_140625_EF_Meta_FD_187324 | JGI IMG/M metagenome (GOLD analysis project Ga0209088, IMG submission 187324) | Freshwater microbial communities from Lake Simoncouche, Canada to study carbon cycling - S_140625_EF_MetaG (SPAdes) (version 2) | ecosystem: Environmental > Aquatic > Freshwater > Lake ...
ATGGATATAAGAATGATCTTAATTCTTATGCAGATGCAAAAAACAGTCCAATTAATCAATTTAAATCAAATAAAACTATGTACACAAATGTAACCGAACAAACAGTAACTTTTCCAGTTCCAATTAAGGACTTAAGGACGTACTTAACGAATGGTCTAGGAGCAAGTTTTGAAACTAACTATGGCAAATATCTTGTCAATCAAGAATTGATTGATGTTATAGTAAACAATGCAAGAGAATCAATGTTTAGAAATACTGCTTGTTATATTTATAATAAAGTATTATTTGAAGAAACTAATAAACCAACTGCCATTAAAGAGCCTGAAATAACAGAAGCTCCCAATGTATATGATCTTATTAGACAATGGGCTGATGAACGTGGTATATATAAAAATGGTGATACAAAAACACAATTTATAAAATTACAAGAGGAAGCTGGAGAATTAGCAAGAGCCATATTAAAAAATGACAAACTAGAATTTATGGATGCTATTGGTGATATGGTTGTTGTATTAACTAATTTAGCCGCATTAGATGGATTAAAGATTGAAGATTGTATTACATCAGCTTATAATGTAATTAAATCAAGACAAGGATCAATGGTTAACGGAACTTTTGTTAAAGAAAGACCAGTTTTAATTACAAAATCAAAATACGACATAACTAACACATTATAATATGAGAAAACAAGAAATTGAATTTAGAGATCCGGTTGTACAATCAGTAGTAAATAAATTTGTAGATCGATCTGATGTTGGTTTTGCTAAGTATGGTAAAACATTACGTGATGATCAATCTGATGTATTTGTTTGGCTCAATCATTTACAAGAAGAGTTAATGGATGCTACATTATATCTTCAACGTTTAAAAGAAGAAATATCTGATCTACGTGAAGAAAAAGCATTGCTTCAAGAATTAAATGATATTGATGTTATAGATGAGTTCATATTTATACCTAAAAAAAAAGAGAAGAAACTGAAGCAGAAAAAATCTTCGGGGCCGAAACCTGGTCGTGGTGATCATTTTACTTTTACAATAGATGAACCAAAATACCAACGTACTTTATCTGCATATGCCAGTAGTCATTTAGAAATTCCAACCGACTAATGGAAAATAAAGACCAACAACGGCAAATTAGCAGAAAAAAAAGGCTAATAACTTATAAATGAGAAAGATTAGCAGAAAAAAAGGCCCAGTAACTTCTAAGGTGGTATCATATGATGGTATCACCTTTAAATCTGGATTAGAAAAATACATGTATAAAGCATTAAAAGATGCCAATATACCTTGTGAATATGAAAAGCACACATTTGAATTACTACCGTCGTTTACATTCAAAAATGATTGTATAGAAAGACAAGCTAATAGTAAAGGTGATTTTATAAACAGAGGTAATAAAAAAGTTTTGAATTTAAAGTACACACCAGACTTTATTGGTGATGGATTTATAATTGAAACTAAAGGCAGAGCCAATGACGCTTTCCCCTTACGTTGGAAAATGTTTAAATATTTAATGACTTTAATGTGTGACAATAGAACATTATATAAACCTCAATCACAGAAAGAATGTGATATTACTGTTGAATTAATTTTAAAAACCAAAAACAAATGACAAAAAAGAAACCAAAGTTAGTAGAAGTTCCAGAACCAGAGTACCAATATGATAATGATAGGTACTGGAGTATTTCAATAGGATTTTATCCAGGTATATTATTTGGATTTAGAACCTACGAGGAAAAAGATTTTAACACGCATGTATTATATTTGCCATTTGTGGATATTGCATTTGAAATAGATAATTAATAATTAAAAACCAAACATGAGTTTAACATTAGACAAGCAGATTTTAAGTGATATAACAGTATACACTAAATATGCTAAATATTTGCCAAGCAAGGAAAGACGTGAAACCTGGCATGAATTAGTAACAAGGAATATGGAGATGCACGTTGCTAAGTTTCCTAAAATGAAAGAATCAATTGAAGCAATATATGAAAATTTTGTATTCACTAAAAAGGTTTTACCTTCGATGCGAAGCTTACAGTTTGGTGGTAAAGCTATTGAGCTTAATAACGCTCGCATTTATAACTGTGCTTTCCTACCTGTTGATAGTATTCATAGTTTTTCTGAGACTATGTTTTTACTTCTTGGAGGTACTGGCGTTGGCTATTCGGTCCAGCAACATCAAATTGATAAACTACCTGAGATTAGAAAACCTAATTATGATCGTAAGAAAAGGTATGTTGTGCAAGACAGTATTATCGGATGGGCAGACGCAATCAAAACATTATTTAAATCCTACACAGGAGGACTAACCTCGCATATTGAATTTGATCTATCGGACATAAGACAGAAAGGAGCATTGCTTGTAACAGCAGGAGGTAAAGCACCGGGGCCAGAGCCATTAAGAATTGCATTAGTTAAAGTAGAAGCTATTCTTAGGAATAAAGAAGATAGATCTAAGTTAACAGATATTGAGTGTCATGATATTCAGTGTCATATTGCCGATGCCGTTTTAGCTGGTGGTATTAGACGCGCCGCAATGATTTCTTTATTCGATCTTGATAGTAATGCAATGTTAAATTGTAAAGCTGGTAGCTGGTGGGAAAACAATCCACAAAGAGGTAGGGCTAATAATTCTGTTGTTTTACTACGCCATAAGATTGATAAGAAAACATTTGATAAAGTATGGGAAAGGATTGAAGCTTCTGGGTCGGGAGAACCTGGTATCTACTTAACAAATGATAAAGACTGGGGAACTAATCCTTGTTGTGAGATTGCATTACGTCCATATCAGTTCTGTAATTTAACAGAGATTAATATGGCGGATATTGAAAGTCAGGATGATTTTAATGCAAGAGCATCGGCTGCATCATTCTTGGGTACATTACAGGCATCGTATTCAGACTTTCATTACTTAAGAGATATATGGAGAAAGAATACAGAAAAAGATGCATTGCTTGGCGTATCAATGACAGGTATCGCATCAGAATCAAACTTAAAATTAGATTATGAAGAAGCTGCAAAAATTGTTAAAGAGACTAATACTGAAGTCGCACACTTATTACATATTAATCCTGCTGCTCGTACTACAGCGGTCAAACCCGCAGGAACTACGAGCCTGGTGTTGGGTACTTCTTCTGGGATACATGCTTGGCACAATGATTACTATATTAGAAGAATGCGATTAGGAAAGAATGAAGCCATATATTCTTATCTTGCAATAAATCATCCAGAACTGATTGAAGATGAATATTTTAATCCAACATCGCAAGCAGTAATATCTGTACCTCAGAAGGCTCCAAACGGCGCTATAACACGATATGAGTCTACATTAGATGCTCTTGAAAGAGTAAAGTTAATATCTAAAGATTGGGTTAAGCCCGGACACATTAAAGGTAACAATACTCACAATGTATCATGCACGGTTTCGGTAAGAGATGATGAGTGGAAAATTGTTGGTGAGTGGATGTGGGCAAATAAAGATTATTATAATGGATTATCTGTTTTACCATATCATGGTGGTACATATAAGCAAACACCGTTTGAAGACTGTACTAAAGAAGTATACGAGGAAATGATGTTAACATTAAAAGATGTTGATCTATCTAAGGTAATTGAAGTACAAGACAATACTAATTTTAGTGAATCAGTTGCTTGCGGACCAGCAGGTTGCGAAATAACATAGTATGATATATATAGAAGATGATTTTTTAAACATTAATATAATCAAAAACTTAAACAAAGACAAGGATGTTTTCCAGGAAGTAAAAACTCCTGGAAAGTCTTTTTGGGTTAAAATACCTTCTGATGGTTTTGTTGAATTAGTCTGTGAAAAGATTTCTAAAATAGAAAACTGTATAATAGAACCTATACTAAGTTTTTTTAGAGAAGCAAAAGAAGGACAAGACAATGATTGGAGAATACATAATGACTCTATCATAGAAGGTCAACAACCAGACAGAGCAATAGTATTGTTTATATCTGAAGAACAAGATGAAGGTTTAAATGGAACAGCTTTTTGGGAGCATTGGAAACACGGAGAAACATTTGAAAACGTTACATCTGAAGAATATAATAGATTAATAATAGAAGATTCTAATAGTCCTCAAAAATGGAGATTAAAATCTATTATAGGTCATAAACAAAACAGGTTATTATCATATCCATGTAATTATTTCCATAGTAAATATCCTAATGAATTTTTAGAAAGTAGAAAAGTATTTGTAATGTTTTATAAAACGATAAAATGAAAGAACAAAGTTTAATTGAAATGAAAAACAAAGTAGAAGCTTTAGTTAGGGTTCTACAGAATATTATTAATGAACAACAACATTTAACAACACTTGCGGCGGGTACATTAGAGACCGTTAAGTTAATGCCTGGTTATGAAGATGCTATTAAAGCAATGACTGATCGGGCAAAAAATGAAGCGAAGGTTCCTGAAGAACCAACATTAGAAATTTAATTAAATAAAAAAAAGGGGCACAATTAAGTGTCCCTTTTTTATTTATGGATTGTTAGGTATGGTGCCTATTTTAATTAACCCATTTTTCTATTTGCTTTTCTTTCTCTTCTTTTAAGCTCGTTTTCTCTGGCCTTAAGTCTATCTTCTCTTTTTAATCTCATTCTTTCACTTGCTGGCAATTGGCTTATAGAATCTTTTGTACGTTCTCTTGTTTCTTCAGCTTTGATCTTTCCTTCCTCAGCTCTTATCTCTTTAGCTTTAGCCCTTATTGCTTGATCACCAGCAGATTCTTCTATTCCTATACTGTATGGAGACCATCCTAATCCAACCATAACTCTTTGCCAAGCTTTATTTTGTGAGTTCATGGCTTGAGAAGCATTCTCTATTTTGGTCACTAATCGATCCATTGGTACATTTGTAAATGATTCAACTAATTTACCACTTACACCATACATTGGTCCTAAGTGAACCCTGCCGTCTTGCATTACTCCCCAGCCTCTTTCTTTTATAAGATCTCGTTCAAATTTAGTTTGTTGTAATCCAGAATATAGTTTTCTAAGTTTAGATCCAATTGGAGGGGATATATTTGCGCCTTCTAACATTACTTTAGCATAGTCAGCTTTAAACTCTTTATCTTTTTCTTCTAAATACTTTTTAGCCATGTTCTTTAGAGTAGCTATAATACCACCGGTAAATCCAGTTCCCCTTAAAATAGTATCAACAACCCCATCTGCAACATCAACTAATTTTTCATTTAATTTCTTTTCTTTCTCAGGTTTTTCTTTGTCCTCATCATCATAACCAAATGCAACCGCAAATAAACCTTGTTGTAATACAGCAAACATTGTATTTTGAATTGCTAAATAATAAGCAATCTTAGCTACATTTGTTTTATCATCACCTCTTCTATTCTTAAGATCTAATACAGCTTTTTTAACGATGCGTGATTGCTGCATTGCAGTATTCTGGAATGTTAATAGTAATCTTCCTGCTGCACTTGCTTGTTGTTTAGATATGTCTCTTGGATCACCTGATTGTTGTGTTTCATCAGATACTTTAGTAAAGTCATTCCACGCCGCTGCTTCCGCGTCTTGTTCAGTTAACCCTTCTTTTAAATAACTCTTTATTCTGTTTCTATAGAATGGAGCGCCTCCTGAAGCAATAGCAAAACTATCTGCCATTTGTGTTGGAGTATATCCTATTTTTAATAGATAAGATAATACCGCACCTACTTTATTTTTACTACCTGCGGCAGCATTAGCAATCTCAGCAGCGGCAACATCTTCTTTTAAACCACCGCGTCTTTCTTTCATTTTATCTGAATTCCAAATATGTGCAAAGTCTTCCCAATATTGTTTTTGATTTGCAAATGCAGCAGCTGCGGCTATAGGATTATTATCCCTTAAATTTAAAAAGTTAGTTGCTCCAATTAATTGTAACGCAGCAGATCTTACGTTTAAGAACATGATAGCCCCAGTGGATCCTGTTACCCAGTTAGCCCACATAGAAGTTTCTTTATCTTTGCCTTGGCTTCTGTTTTTACCAGTAGTCATTCTATATAATACATCTTCAATTGCTTCTCGTACATTTGTTCCGTATACCGCTTCAACTTTATTGATATTAGGACCAACTAATTTACCATTCTCCCATTTACCAAACATTTCTTGGGCATTGTCAATAAACTCAGCAAGGAATTTCTTTCTACCTTCTCCTTCTGTTAAATTATGTAAGTCAGATATAATTGTACTTGCATCCCAGAATTCAGTAGGAGTAACCCATCCTTTACCTTGTCTACCAGTAATAATTAACCCTTGTTTAAACGCAGCTAATTCTGGGTCATTATTTACAAGATCAGTTAATTTCCTTTGGTCTCTTTGAGATATACCAGGAATCTCAACACCTTCTTCAGTCCACATTGCAACACGTATTGCTTGATCGTATGTAAAGTCACCGTCAGGAGTCAATTTTTCAATTTTGTTTTTAATGTCTGGAAATTGATCTGTCAATGCTTTATAATCCTTTTTAATTGATTGTCTGGCAGCATCCATCAAATCATTACCATTAGCATAAGGTTTTAATAAAGCGTCTGCAAAGAATTTTTGTTGTTCTTCTCCGCGTTTCCCTTTACCAATAAAGTTATATAATAATAACTCAAAATCTGCAGCGGATGGTGGAACATAGAAATCAAATCTATTTTTCTTTGCTCCTCTTCTTCTTGCAACAATATCTGAGAATACCTTATAGTTTTCCATTCCAGTATTTTCTTCAATTATCTTATTGAATTCTGGTGATATAGTTTTGCTAAATTTAATTCTTGCTTGTTGTATTTTTGATTTAACATCAAGAACCTCTAAAGCATTTTTAACAGCTTCTACATTTTGGATTGCATCGTCAGCAAAATAAAAGTCATTATATCCTTCCGTTGCTTTAGCAGTCATCCAATCCGCCTTCGCTTGAGCAGTGCTATTGCCCAATCCAGTTATATTTTCCAATGGTATATCTATACCTATAGAAGATAAGAATTGATGAATAGGACCCGCTGAATCAGCAGGACGTGCTGTAAGTATAAAGAAATTATCTGGACCAAACTTGGCAATCATTTTCTTCATCTTTTCAACCATCGGCCCTGGTTTACCTTCAACAACTTTACTGAATTCAGAGAAATCAAATTGCGCACCTTCTTCTAATAGTCTTGCTCCTTCTTTTGCAAATTCTGCACCATTTAATTTTTTAGGTTTAGAAATTATTGATGGATCAATTACAGCAATACTTGTTGTTGTTTTGCCACTAACCTGTGCTCCATCGTTATAACTTAATGCCTTAATTCCATCTTTTTTTAATGCATCAAATAATTTAGTTATATTTGATTTGCTTAAGGACTCTTCAAAACGAGTATCTATTAATTCGTAAAATTGGGCATCGTCGATTTCAAATTCTTTATTCTTTGGAGCTAACCCTAATTCCTTCATTTTATTTATTGCAACTTCTTCATCAACAACTTGGGAATCATTTATATTAAATTCTTGAGTTGCGCCTGAATTTATTCTTGCATATTCATCGGCTTCTCTTTTATCAGTAGCAAAAAATTTGACTCCCTTATCACTAATTTTTGTGACGTCTTTTCCTTTAGGCGCTCCATGATAAACTATACGGTCTCCAGGCATTGTGTATAGCACATTGCTTTTTGTTAAACCAACAGTGTCGTCAAAATCAAAAACTGAGATGCCTTTTGGAGTTTTAGAAGACTTAGGGTTTAAAGAGTTTACAACAGCATCTTCTGTTGTTTTGCTTTGTTTTATTGCTAAATTTTGTTTGTATTTTGTGAATAAAGCATTATTAGACGCTGCATTGTCAATATTATATTTTGATTTTTCTTTAAAATTAATTAAAGTTGGGAATAATCTAATTCTATTGTATTCTCCACCTCTAACCATTCTGGCAGTTAATCTAACCTTGCTTTCTAATCGCGGAACTCCTAAATTTAATATATCTTTTCCTAAATAAAATAATCCTTGTTTACCAATATTGATATAATAGACCTTTTTACTATTATATAGTTGTTCTATTATGTTTTGGTCAGTATCCACGGAAACGGTTAAAGCTTTTTGAAAATCGTTGTTACGTAAATATTCATGTTGTGTTGCCGTCATTTTATAAGGCCATGATTTTGTATTAATACCAATGGCTTCCGCTGCTTTCTTATATTCCTTAAAATTTGGTATATTGGCTTTTAATTTAGTAACAAATTCTTCCGGCAATTCTAAATCTTTAGAAATATAGAAGTCATTGTCATCTAAATTAATATTTAATGATGCACTACCCATTTGAGCTAGAGCATTTAATTTTACTTCAATGTTTAATATGTCTTCCCCTAATTGAATATTAATATCTCCTTCTCCTGTAGGGTCAAATCCTTTAGCTTTTTTTGTTATGATTTTTACACCTTTTAGCTTAAGTTTATTTAATTCTTTTAATATCATTTTTTCATATACCGTGCCTCTTGCCTTTTCTTTAATATTTTGGTATTTTATTAAAAAATCAAGGTATTCTTCAAAAACAAATTCTTTTAATCTATCTTGATCATTTAATGGTAATTTATTAAGTATATTTTCTACTTCTTTAGAATCTTGTCCAAACTCGGAAGCCGCCTCAAATAATTTAGCAGCAGTCAATTTTAAATCTGCAGTTAAAGAAAATTTAATATTTCCTCTTTCAATTTGACGGGAGATTTCTGTTGCAACATGCTCAACCAATTCAACTCCAAGTCTTTCTTGATTAATTTGAAAAGCATCAAATATAGGCCCCTCAATTTCAAAATCATTATTAATAATATCAAAAGCCATTTCTTCTGCAACGGCTTTTGCTAAAGATTCTTTTCTACCTCTTAATGGATTACCATCAGGACCAATTACTTGATCAAGAAATTGTGAATCGGATATATTGTTATTAACATTAGGTAATCTTCTAACTAATTCAGCACCGGAAGTTCTGCCAGCATTGTCAGTTGTTGTTTTTTCTCTATCTATTTTTTTACCAACCCATTCAGGATAATTTACCCATTTGCCATCAATTTGTTTTTGAATAGCAATAGGCATTCCTCCTTGACCATCTTTTCCCATTAGCCAAGTCGTAGTCATATTCTCAAGAACATACTGCTTATTATCTAATAACCAATTTTGTAATTGATTATCTTTTTTACCACCCATTGCAGTTTTAACATCAATATCTAATTGCTTACCAATTTGATCTCTAATCTCAGAAATTAAAGGAGTAACGGTCTTATTTAATGATACAGGAGCATCAATCCTAGATTTCAATGTTCTAATAACAGATAATATCTTTTTATTAGCCGATTCTAAGACCTCTGGGCTAAAAACTTTTGATTCTAATACATTCTTATATTTTGGCTTTTCTTTTACCTCTGACGCAGTTTCTGAAGCCATTAAGCCTTTTTCTTCTGTAACATCTTTGCTAAAAGATTCATCCAAAACTCTTTTTGACGATGCAATAGCCCTAAGTGGTAATTGTTTATTTATATAAGCAGCCAAAGGAACGCCTTTACTTGCATTATAACTTTTAATAAGATCTAAAATACCACCACTACCTGTTTCAATCTCGTCAGTTAATAATTCTCTATCAAATCCAGGGGCATCTCTACGTTTGTCTACAATTTTATTTGTAATAGGTTTAAATAGTTTAATAATTTCAGCTGCTCCATTTAATCCTTTTTCATCATATATTTGTTGAACTTTATCAGAGGATAGAGTTCCTTTTTCATTATTGATTATTTCTTTAACAGTATCTTCCTCTGAAACTTCTTTTTTAATAATAGGTTTAGTTTCTGTTTTTTCTTTATCAATAGCTCTTTTAATTTGCGCTTTTAAACTAGCAACTTGTTGATCAAAATCATCTGGATCATAATCTCCTTCGTTATCTTCAAGTTCATTTAATTGGTCTTGCAAAGTTTCAGATTTTGTTTTAGAGAATTTTGTTACGCCAGAGATAGCTTCACCTGCTTTTAATAAATCAGAGGCTCTTTCAGATATTTTATTTTTTTTAATAGATTTTGAATAGTCTTTTATAAAATTATATATATCTCTACCATCTTCAAATTCTATATTTTTAAATCCTTGTTTTACAAATATAGGTTTAATAACACTATTCCATAAACTTATAAGTGTTTCTTTAACATTATCGGACCAGGTAATAGTTCCATTTCTCAATAATTCAAAATACTGAGTCATATACTCGTCAGGAGCGTCTTCTAACTCTTTAGCGGTATATAATTCCATTCTTTTGTCTAGTTTTGTTTTTTCCGCCTTACTTAAAACTTTTAAAAATGCGTCTCTTAATTCTATTTTACGTTTAGGATCAGAGAATTCAGATTTTAATATATTATGTAACAATTCATGAGGAGCAACATTTAATGCCCCTACCTCAGCTGCTCTTTGCTTATTAATTAATATTTGGCCATTAGACAAAGCAAATCCATCGGTTTTACTTATATCCTGAGCAGTTTCTTCATTTAACTTTTTAATAGCAACGTCAAATTCTTCTTTAGTTATTTCGTTATTGTTTAAACTTTCTTGTAGTTTATTTTTTTCATTTTGTATATCTTTTGCAAACCATTCATTATAGGCTACTTGAGCATCTTCAGTATTTTCAAATACTTCAATACTTTTTCCAGACCCTAATGCGGTTTTGTATACTTTATTCCCTTCTTTGTCAACAATATTCTCTATAGAACCTATACTCTTATCTAAAGTTTCTTTATTAGTGTCTATTCTTATTCTCTCTCTTTCACTAATAGCAATTGTTGCTAATTCCAAACTTATATCTTTAAGTCTTTCAGTTTCTGGAGTTACTAAATCTTTATCTTTTCCGTCAATAGCTTTCTCAATGTTTGCTTTTTCTAACATTAATCCCAAAGCTTTTTCTTTTGCTCCACTAGCAAACTCAGAAGGTATTTTAACCCCTGCACTTCGTATAGTTCCAAGAGTTTCTAATTCAGTTTGTTTTTGCTCTTTAGTAATTTCGCCTACTTTAAATCTTTCTTCTACATTTTTGGAAGCTTCTTTAAAAAAACGATCTACTTGTGCTAAGTTAGCCATATTCTTATTTGAAAGATCAAACATGGTAGAAACTTTTGTAGCCGTTGCTCTTAATTCAATACCTGTTTGAGTAGCTATTGTTCCGGCAAATGGGAACACAAGTCCTACTAATCCACCGGTTTCCCCTGCTTCATTTATTTCTCTAAGATCAATATATTTAGATGCATCGCCTTGTAATTGTATACCTTTAGTTGCTTGCCCAATACCTTGCTGTAAACTTTCTGTTAAATATTCACCAAGTCCAGACTTTGCCATTCCAGTTCCTTTTTGAAGTACGGACTTAGAAAAGTTTTTAATTTCACCTCTAAATAGTGATCCAAGTACTGTTTTAGCATCATTGCCAAGTCCTAAAGCTTTACCTGTATTCTTAATTATATTTAATTCAGAGGCATATTCTAATCCAGCAGATAAAGCAGCTCCCGCCGCGACCTCAGCTCTATTAGCGTATTTACCTTTTGCAATTGCATCAGCAATTTCTTTATTTGTAGGAGTTCTACCTAGATCTTCTCTTAATCCAGTTTCAATTGTATCGTAATATTGAGAACCATATTCTTGGGTAAATATATTTGCAGCACTTAACCCTGCTAATAAAGGATTTCCAGTGGCTGTAGCTGCAGTTGTTAAACCTATATTAGGTAATTGCTCCCCAACTAAAGTAAAAATATCATCTAATTGAATTCCATTTTTTAAATCCGCTTCTTTAAATAATCCTATATAATCTTTATTCTCGGCAATTTTAGTTACTTTTGATTCTATATCGCTATTTATTCTATTAATCCCTTTTTTTAATCTTTCTCTTGCTTCTCCAAAAGTTTTTGGTACATTATTGCCAAATAAAGATTCTACTTTACCAATATTTTCTGCTCCGGCCATAAGATCATTCCAAGTCTCCGGCAAATTAAATTTTTCATTATCGGGACGATCTTTATATTTATTATAAAAATTGTTTAAATCATTAATTTCTCCATGTTTTGCAGATACTTGCCCTTGCATTACATTGCTACCTATTTGTATACCGGATTTTATTAATCCCTCGCTAAGTCTACCAACCTCTTGTATTGTGCCTCCAATTGGCACTCCAATTCCTCCTTGCTTTTTAAGGGCTTCTCCAATTTTTTCTCCTGTATCAAAAAATCTTAGTTCTGACTCTTTATTTCTTTCGTATTGTAATGTTAAAGTATTTCTTGCCTCATCCTCAATTGATGCAAAAGTTTGATTTAATCCTTGAAACCCTTGTGAATTAATTAAAAAGTCTGTAGTGGTTTTTGCCGCGTAATCTTGTAATTCCTTTGTTGCTTTTGCAACAGATTCAGGCGTAGTTAAAGAATATTTTTTCTTTATTTCCACAATTTTGCTACTTATTAATGGAGCAGCTTTGGCCTTAGCATATTGTTGCTCAAATTCAAAAGCTTTATCTTGAGAAGCTAATTTCTTGGTATTCAATGCAATTGCATTGTTTAATTGAGCTTTTGTTTTAAACTTAGTAGGATCAATATCCTTCATTATATAATCCATTGCCTCCTGTTTAGGAGCAATATAATAAGTATTATTTTCTTTATTGTATCTTTTTTCAGTATAATTAGTTTTAGGTACTAATTTAGATACAAATAATGCTCTATCCTCTGGTTTGTAATCTTTAAGAAATTCAAATTTACCAGTTGCATTTAGTGCGTCTTTTGAATCTTTATTAAATAAATTTTGTTGATCCTTAATAGGAGTTTGTTCATAATAGGTTAATT
>Ga0209088_10002015_pt1 | contig 12816 bp, 12 predicted proteins | sample S_140625_EF_Meta_FD_187324 | JGI IMG/M metagenome (GOLD analysis project Ga0209088, IMG submission 187324) | Freshwater microbial communities from Lake Simoncouche, Canada to study carbon cycling - S_140625_EF_MetaG (SPAdes) (version 2) | ecosystem: Environmental > Aquatic > Freshwater > Lake ...
ACACCAAACCCAACTAGTGGATTTTTAATTTTAGTTCCTAAAAAAGATATAATTTTCCTAAACATGAATTTTGAGGATGCCATGAAATTTATAATTTCAGTTGGAGCAGTAGGCGAGTTAAAATAATTACTAGGAATTGATAAAAGTTCTCCACACCCACTATAGGTAATAACCATCATATTTTTTATAATTTTATCTAGTTTAGAATCTCATTAGGTCTTTAAATTATGCCTAAAGTTATTCAATTAGAAAAAGTTCGTAAAAAAATAAGGGATAATAGGCCTCATAGATATAACGCCTATACAGCTTATGTGCATTTCCTTTATCAAAAGAAATACAAAATAGATTCAGAGTTAAGCGATCTTTATCAAAGCTATTTAGGTGAACTTAAAACTTGGGTTGAATTTAAGGAAGCTCTGCCAAAGCTTAAGCCAGAGTTACTACATTATGCTGTAGTTCATTATTACTTTGCTTGGTATCGATGTAAGAGACGATTGTTTGATACTTCAATGTTCCAAAAACTAGGTTTCTATTATCAATTTAGATACTCGAAAGATAAATACAGAAAGATCTTCTATTACATATGCTACCCGCATATAATTAAATCAGGTGAAAAAATTGAGCAGTACAAACTGTTTAATATAAAAAATAAATTAAAAATAGTTAAGTAAATGAAAAAAATAATAATTTTTATTATTTCAATAATTTTTATTTTTAAATCTTTTATAATTAACGCCCAAGAGAATAAAAATAATTCAGAAAAAAATGATCAAGCAATAGCAGATTTGGGACTCTATTTCCCTGGTTGGTATGTTAAAAAACCTGATGAAAAAATATCTAAAGTATATTTAGCACTTTTTAATAAAGACTTAGTAAAAAAGAAATACGATACGCCTAACCCTGTAATTACGTGTTTGGATAAAAATAGTGATCTTTATAAAAAGGGGGCAAAATTATATGATGAAATATTAGAGATTAATGAAAAACATCCTTCTCTATATAAAAATTCATCCGAACTATTTAGTGTTAAATTAAAAAGAGAAAATAAAATACTTACTTTTCAAAAACTTAATCCCGTCATGTTTGGTAAAGAAGATGCCTTATGTGTCCCAGAGTATGCTGATAGTATTTGTTTAAAAGAATTTGTAACAAATAGAAATAATTCAGATCTATGGTTTAAAGTTTTTGAATGTTGTGAAAAAAATAATGTGCTTATATTTCCATTTTTAGAGCAAAATGAAGGTACTTTCCTAAGATTGGATAGCTTAAAATGGGTTATTTATGATCTTGAGAAGAAACAAAAATACGTAGAATTAAAAAGATACATTAAAATTGCTGAAAGGCACTTTAAAAGTGTTGAAGCAGTATTAAAAGAATTTCCAGATTACAAAATAACAGAAAGTTACTCTCAATTATCCTCGATAATTTCAAAATTAAATCTATACAATAAAGATTTTAAAGATGATGCAAAAATTGAATATAATTTAAATGAAAATATAGGCAGAATAAAGAATTCAATTGATATTCAAATTAAACAGGACCCTAAAAATTTAGTAGCCCTAAATTTTGTACGGTCAAATATGTATTATTTGAAACAAGAAAAACAATTCGAATATTTAGAAAAAATATTAACAAAATTGATTAGTGATAATTATTTTGAGACATCAGATGAGTATGTTCTTATAATCGGAGAATTTTATGAATACTTAGGTTGGATTTATGCGGAGCAATTTAATTCAAAAAAATTTCAAAAAACTATTGACGAAGCACAAAATTGGATAAAATTAAAAACTCCTTTAACGGCGCAAACAAGAGTTTCTAAAAAGAGAATTTTACATTTGAATGCAACTTTTGCTCTTTCGTTAAATTTAGATTCTATAAATACTTTTATAAAAAAAGATTTGAAAAATATTGAAAATTACTTAAATGAATTTGAACTATTGTCAGTCGAAGAGCAAAATCAAATTATATCAAAAGATAAAACGTATTTGTATGATGGTTATACAGATATAGCTAATATGGATAATATTTTTAATTTTACTGGGAAAGGAATTAGTTATTTCCATTTCAAAGCTTTAGAAGAAATAAAATTAAGACCACAAATTGGTAATCATTATAAAATATACAATTACTCAAATATGCTTTTGGGTGCTGATAAATTTAATGATGATGTATTAGTCAATAAAACATTGTTAGATATAAAAAACTTTTTTATTGAAGCAAAAGGTAAAGATCAGCATTTAATTGCTATTAAAAACAGTATTTCAGTTCTTAGCGGTTTTTATATCCAAAGAGGTTTTTTTGCAGAACTTAATGAATTAATGAATTTTTACGATAAATTGTTTGTCGTAAAATATACAGAAAATCTAAGTCAACTAGAGTTAGGGGCCATATATTATTATTATTATGCCAAAAGTTATATCGAGAGAAATAATAATAATTATAAAAAATCGTTAGATTATTTAGAAAAAATTGTAAATATTCCGTACTTTAAAATTGATACAATAATTTACGATTACAATTACCACAAAGGTAAAATTGACAATCTAAGACTATTAGTACTCCAAAATATATTGCCTGATATTTTTGATGCGTATTATCAAACTAATCAAATCCAGAAAATAAAAGAAATTACTAAACTAGGATTAAATGTAGAAATAGATAATTTAAGTTACCAAAATTTAGAACCTATTTTATTAGTATCTAATCCTATGCGAATTTTTAATCCTCTAATTTTTTATTATTCACAAAGTAAAGATAAAGAAAAATTAGAAATGGTTGCAAAATTCATCACTAATAATCTTGAAAAAATTGGACAAGAAAGTACTTTTGGTACTTCACTTAAAACTCCTGGTGATTTTACTTATAGTGCAACTGAACTTATAAAAAATAATGAGAAAAAATTAGCTAATAATTTATATGAAAAAGCAAATTATTTAGTTTCTAAAAAATATAATGACGTTCTATTTAATTCAATTTGGAGGTACTCCAACACAGATATTAACGCTGCTACTCAAATATTAGAGGGTGCAAATTTATTAGAATCTGATGATTTCTTCGATAAAGCATTCAATACAGCACAAATTATTAAAAATGCTAATACTTCAAAAGATATACTAAAAGGATATTTATCAAAAAAAAATCAAAGTAATCCTGATATTTCTGAATATCATAATCTTCAAAAAGAACTTATTTCATTAACAAAATTAGAAGAGTCTATTTTAACACGTACATCAAATAAAATTTTACAAGATAAATTCAATAGAGATTTTGAAATTAAAAAGAATTTATTAGATGAATTAGAACAGAAAATAAAAAAATCTAACCCTGAATATTTCCAATCAATAAAATTTGAAGGAGTTAAATTAAAGAATATCCAAAATAAACTTCAACCAAATCAAGCAATAGTAGATTACTACTTTTCAGAAGATAAGTTGGCAGTAATAATTATTAAAAAAAACTCCTACAATATTCACATTCAAAGAATTGTAGCCAAGGATATAAAATTATTGAAAAATAGCATCAGAAATACCTTGCAAATTTCTAAAGCAGGTAAGTTAATCCCATTTGATTTAAAAAATAGTTACGAATTTAATAAAATTGTATTTTTAAATTTAAAAAAATATTTAACAAACATTAACTATTTATTTATTGTTCCAAATGGAGTTCTTAATGAAATTCCATTACATACCTTGCCCGAAACTGACGGTACAAATTGTTTAGACTGTAGTTCAGTGCAATGGAATTTTTCTAATTTTACTTTCAATTATTTAACTAGTCTAGATAAATTTCAAGACAACAATAGTGAAGATTTTTTAACAGTTTTTTTAAATGATAATTTTAAAAAAATTTTTAATGAATTTAAAAATATTAGAAATAATTCTCAAAAAAAAGAAAGTATAAATAATTTTGTGTATCTGGGAATAGGGGATCCTGATCTTTATGAAAAAAAATCTAAAAAAGATCGATCAGTTGAAAATTTAAATTTAGAAAGATTTATGGTTCTAAGATCTTTTAATCTTAGTGGTAATACCAGATCAATTAATATAGAGGATTTTTATTCACCACTTAAGGGTTCGAGAGATGAAATACTTTTTGCAGCTAAAACATTTGGTCAAGAAAATAGTATGGTGCTCGTTAGAGAAGATGCAACGGAAACAAAAATTAAAGAAACAGATTTAAGTAGATTCAACATTATTCATTTTGCTACTCATGCAGAAGTCTCCGGGGCAATGAGAGGTTTGAATGAACCTTTTTTAGTGCTCTCTCCTCCAAAAGTAAAAACGGATAAAGACAATGGGCTTTTAATGATGAATGAAATTATGCAGCTTAATCTTAATGCGGATTTAGTAATATTATCTGCATGTAATACAGGTTCTGTTGAAGATCAATATTCAGGAAGTTACAGCGGTCTTGCAAAAGCATTCTTTGTTGCGGGTGCGAAATCTGTGTTAGTATCTAACTGGTATGTTGAAGACACCGCAACGCAAAGACTAATTAAAAAATTTGTTGAAAATATTTCAAAAAATAAAGGTAATTTTGCAGAAAATTTAAATTTAACTATGAAAGAATTATCAAAACAAAATAATCAATATTCTCACCCGATTTTTTGGGCTCCGTTCGTTTTTGTAGGTACAGACAAAGAAATTAATAAAAATGTAAATTAATTATATTTTGAATTGTATAAATAGATTGCTATATATTGGTATTATGAAAAATTTATTAAAAATATTTTTAATGAGTGGCTACTTATTTTTTTTAAATTTTGAAATCAGCTTTTCACAGGAATCTAAATTTCAATTTCGAGGTGCTCCACAAGATGCTAAATCTACAGAAGCTGTTTTAAATATTAATCCCGATCTTTTAATATCAATAAGTGATGCTAAAAAATTATCAAACGATTTAGATACTACAAATACTTTCTTAAAAAAAATTAGCAAGCCAATAAAGCCAACCGAAGAATATGCTCTTAGAGGAAGTGCATCAAATATTTATTCTAAATATGTGCAAAGTGTCTTTTTAATTTATAATAAAAATTCTAAAATGATAGGAGCGGGTTCCTTAATAGATAATGAAGGTTTTATTATAACTAATTTACATGTTATTGAAGGAGCTAAATTTGTAGAAGTTATCCAAAAACCAGAAGGTAATAAGCAGTTAAATGATGCTCCTAGGTATTCAGGTGAAGTAATTCTTGTAAATGAAAAAAATGACCTAGCGTTAATTAAAGTTACCGGGTTACCAAAAAATATTTCAACAGTTCCTTTGGGGTATATTAAAGATGTAAATGTCGGAGAGGAAGTACACGCTATTGGACATCCACAAGGTTTATTTTGGTCGTATACAAAAGGGGTCGTAAGTCAAATTAGGAATAACTATAAATGGACTAGCGATAAAAATAAAAAAGGAAATTATCAAGCAACTGTAATACAAACTCAAACTCCAATAAGTCAGGGAAATTCTGGAGGTCCACTTTTTAATAATGATGGAAAATTAGTGGGAGTAAACACTATGATTTTTGGTCAAGGCCAAAACCTAAATTTTTCAGTTGCTGTTGATGAAGTTCAGGAGTTAATTAAAAATAAATCTCAATTTTCAAAAAAAATCAATACTCCAACTTCGTCTGATCAAAAACCAAAAAATCCAATTCTTCAGAAATTTCCAGATGCTAAAGAAGGTTCTAGTAAAAAAGATGGAATTATAGACACTTGGTACTTAAAAAATAAAGAAACAGGAAAATATGACCGAGCACTTGTAGATCTGAAAAGACGAGGATTTATTGATGGAATGTTAATTGATGCGAACGGAAAAGGGAAATGGACACATCTCTATTTAGATGAAGAAAGAACGGGGTATTGGACTCATGTTGTGATTTTTGATGAAAATGGCAAATCAGAATATGTAGGCACTCTTAACAGAGATGGGACAATTAATAACTTAGAAAAATTAGGTTAAGAAAAATTACAAGATATTTATAGCTACCAGCGACCAATAGTTTTTATTTTTACAAATAGTTAAAGAAAAAAGATTATCATTTCCATCTACTGTAATTTTTATTTTTTTTAAAGATTTTATAACTTTACATTCGTTATTATTTTTATCTTTAAAACTATCTATGTGTTGAAATTTGGCCTTTTCTCTTTCAGATATTGATATTTCAAACTCTTCATTTTTTTTTAATTTATTAGCAATTAAGTTAATTTCTTCATTAAATTTTTTTTCATTAAATGAATTATAAAAATTTATAGAAGAAGAACCGCCTCTAAAATCTAAATTATAAGATTTATTTGCTTGTTGTGTTACTTGATATGTTGTATTTTGGTTCATAACAAATTGGTTCGCAAAAAACCCCCCCATAAATACAAAACAAAAAGCAGCAGCTATTGCAGAATATTTTATATTAAATATATTTAAGAAACTAAAAGATAATTTACTTTCAGTTTTAATTTTTGATGTAGATTTATTAAATTGAATAATTTTATTATCTAAATATTCAGGTAGTGGAGCCGACTTGATTTCATTCCCAAGATTATTTAATAATTCACCTGTATAAATATAATCATCCAAAATTTTTTTATATTCTGGATTATTATCAATTTGCTTTTTTACTTTTTCTTTTTCTGATGGATCTAAAGTTCCATCAGCAAATTGCATTATTTTAATTTCATCAAGCATGCAACATTCTTTCTCTTAATTCTTTTCTACAATTTGATAATCTGCTTAAAACTGTGCCAAGACTATTAACTCCTGTTTTAATTTGCATTTCCTTCATATCCATTTCATCAGCAGCAAGCATAAGAATTTCTCTACATTTGTCTCCCATACTCTGTATGATTTTAAGAACCTTTGAATATTCAGAACTAATTTGAATTTTTTCGATAATATCAATCTGGGATGAATCGCTTATTTCAATATCTGAACCATCTTCGTTGACTAAATTATTATCAAAATTTTTATTTTTTCTTATCTCATCAATGAATAAACCTTTCATTTTGAGAACTGCAATAGCTTTAAGATTGGGATGTTCTTCGTATTTTTCCCAATTTTTTTTAATATATTCAAATGCACCGTTTACTAATTCATAAGGATCAGAATTTTTTGATATGCCCGCAGCAATAACAACTAAGCTTTTAATAAAATCTTGATTAAGACTGTTCTTCATAACATTGATAATATCATAAATACTTAAATCTAAATTATTCTTGTAGTTGTTAAATGGTAAAGAATTTGTGCTCATTTTTTTGCGTAAGTGTTGATCCATTTTTTGCTATTTGTATCGTAATACCCATATTTTTTTTGATTTTGCCAAGGATTTTGGCATCTAAAATTATATTTTGAGTCTTGGTAAGAGTAATTATTGTATAGATAGTAACTAGAGCTTCCACAGCTGACATAATTATTTTTTTTCCAAAAATCATCATTGCTTCTTGAATTATTATTATCAAAATTTGAATATGTATTTGCTGAACAATTGCTTAAAAAAATTAGCGTTACTGCTATTAAGATCTTTTTATCTGTAAATTTATTTATCATTATATTTATTTTGAAATAACACCCTCTTATAATGAATAAGAGGGTGTTAAATTTAATTACCAACGTTTATTATATGAATCGATGCCTTCTCTAACGTATCTTGTGTTATATCCGCCAAACACATTTGGGCTTGAAGAGTAATAACCAGCTTTAGCAGATGTAGTTGTTAGAGCAGTTAAGCTTGTTGCAAGTATTGCAAAAGCTGCAATTGCATTTACTATTTTTTTCATTTTATTTCCTTTGTTTGTTGTTGTTATTTAATTAACGTTTGAAAAGTTTTTTTATTCAAAAAGTCCTTGAAATAATTTAAGGACTTTTTGGTTTGCTTTATCTAGTGTTAAAGTAGTTATATCCACCACCTAAATTAGGTGTAGACCAACCACTCATTCCTTTGTCTGTGCTGAAGTAGTTATATCCGCCACCCAAGTTAGGCGCACTCCATCCACGCATTCCTTTGTCAGAGCTGAAGTAATTGTATCCACCACTTAAATTGGGTGTACTCCAACCATACATACCTGCATTAGCATTGGTTACTAATAGAGATAATAATAAGGTCATTATTATTTTTTTCATTAGGTGTTCCTTTTCTTGTTAGTTTTATTATTAACGATTGAAATAAAATTATATTCAAAAAATACTCTATTTTAAAAGTAGAGTATTATTGTTCTCTCTATAAGAGTGAAAATTATTATATGGATTTGCGTTTGTATTAGTTCGGTAATGAGGAGAGACGTATGTGCTATTAACCTTTAAGCAGCCACCAGGTGCCAATGCATTTGCTGGCTTTATTATTAACATTTCATTAAAGATCATTATTGTTAACAATGTAATTACTGTAAACATTTTTTTCATTTTTATTCCTTTGTTAGTTGTTCTAATAGAAAGACGTTTTAAAAAAAATTTTATTCAATAATATTTTAAAATTATTTTTTTCTCTGTTCCTTTTTTTTTTGCTGATTGTAAACAATTGCACCTTTTCCTAATGCATTAATTCCAGCTTTTAAAAAAGAAGCGTTAGCTTGTGAAACCATCATAAAGTTATTAGTAACAAACACTGTTAATAGTATTATTGTTGATATTGTTTTTTTCATTTTAATCTCCGTTTGTTTTATTTAATTAACGTTTGAGAGAAGTTTTTATTCAAAAAAACACCCCTTATTAAAGGGGTGTTTTAAGGGGGTAAAATCGTTGATTTTGTTTAGTTTTTGTCTGAATTAATTAAAAAACCACCTAATAATCCAGTGGCTATTGGCGTAAATCTTGAAATAGGTCCAAAGAAGGAAGTTAAATTTATACCCGCAAAAGATAAAGCAAAGTCTACTACCGAGAATGCAATTAACAGTCCACCAAGGATTGTTGCAATACCAGTAGTTTTTTCTTCATTTACTAAAGTTTCATTTTTTTTCATTGTTTTATTTAGTTTGTTTATAATTAGTTAACGTTTTAAAGTTGCTTATATTCACTTTTGTATGATGAAAGATATTAAACTCTTACCCAGCACAAATAGCTGGGGTGATCTAAACAAGAAGCTAGAAGAGCTTACAAAAACTGGACAGGCGAAGTTTGCAGGAGATATATTTGAAAATGTATGTAAGTATTTTCTTCAAACAGCACCACAGTATCAAACTAAACTAAAGAATGTTTGGCTGCTTAAAGAAGTTAAAGAGGATTTAAGGCGTAAGCTAAATCTGCCAAGCACCGACGAAGGAATAGATTTAATTGCTGAAACGTTTGACGGTAAATACTGGGCCATTCAATCCAAATACAGATCAGATCCAAAAGACACTCTTACTATCAAAGGTGATCTAGCGACTTTTGCTAATTTAGCATTCAATAACTGCAAGAATATTTCACTTGGTCTTGTTATGACCACGGCAGATAAACCACCATTAAAAACTAAATTATTAAAAGGAGTAAGCTTTGTAACGTTAGAAAGCTTTCTTGAGTTAGATGACAATAAATTTGAAGGTTGGAATTTAATAAAAGCAAAAGCCAATCATAAGACAATTATTCCAAAGGCTCTTTCCCCAAGGCCTCATCAAGTAAAAGCAATTAAAGATACAGTACAGTATTTCAAAACTAAAGAACGGGGCAAAGTAATTATGCCTTGTGGAACAGGCAAGTCTTTAACAGCTTTTTGGATTGCAAATAGACTTAAAGCTAAATCAGTTTTAATTGCTGTACCGTCTCTAGCTCTACTTCAACAAACATTAAAAGTTTGGACAAGAGAATACTTAATAGCTGGAATAAAACCTGATTGGTTATGTGTATGTTCCGATCAAACAGTTAGTGATGATCAGGATGATTTTGTAAGCAATGTTTACGAACTAGGTATTGATATAACTACAGATAAGAATGAGATTAAGAATTTTCTAAAATCTAAAACAAATACAAAGATAGTATTTACAACATATCAATCTGGAAAAGTAACAGCAGCAGGAGCTAAAGGATTTACGTTTGATCTAGGTATAATGGATGAAGCCCACAAGACAGTTGGCCTTGGTTCAAAGCCAATGGCGCATTTAATTCATCAAAAAAATATTAAGATTAAGCATCGTTTGTTTATGACGGCAACGGAGAGATTGTTTAGAGGCGATAAAGAAGAATATCTTTCAATGGATGATCCAAGAGATTATGGAGATCTTATTTATCAATTAAGTTTTAAAGAAGCTATTGAAGCAAAACCTCCAATTATAGCGGACTACAAAATTATAACGTTTGGAATAAGTGAGCCAGAAATAGAAGCGGTCTATAACGATAATAAATTTATCAAAATAAAAAAAGAAATCGATGACATTAAAGCAAGAGAATTTGCAACTGCACTTGCATTACGAAAAGCGATTAAAAAATTAGGAATTAGAAATGCTATCTCATTTCACTCATCTATTAGACGAGCCAACAATTTTAAAGCTCAACAAGAACTAATCTCAAAAGTTTATCCAGAATATGGAAATCTAAAAGCATTCCATGTGAGTGGGGAAATGCCAACTAATCAAAGATCATCACAAATGAGACAGTTCGCAGAGTCAAAAGGTTTAATGACAAATTCTAGATGTCTTACAGAAGGGGTTGATCTTCCAGCAATAGATTGTGTGGTCTTTACTGATCCAAAGAAATCAAAGGTAGATATTGTTCAAGCAGCAGGGCGGGCTTTAAGATTATCACCTGGAAAAAAGTTTGGTTACATTCTTATTCCATTAATTATTCCTGAAAATGAGAATGCAACGGAAGCTGCTAAAGATACAGCGTTTGAAGAAATAGTAGCAACGATTAGAGCATTAGCTACACAAGACTCAAGGATCATTGAGTATTTAAGAGCTGTAAGTAGTGGAACAATTCCGAAAGGCGGATCCCCTATAGACGGTATTACAAAAATAAACGTTCTTACAAAAGTTAATGAGGAAGAATTTAATAAATCAATCCAATTAAAAGTTTGGGATAGAGTAGCATTTGGAAACTGGAGACCGTTTGAGGATGTAAAGAAATATGCTCAATTATTAAAGTTAAAAAGTCAAAATGATTGGTTTAAACATACAAAGTCAAAGACTTTTCCGAAAGATATAAGAACCAATCCAAGACAGTATAAAGAATTTTCAAGTATGGGTGATTTTTTAGGTACAGGAACTATAGGTCCTGGATTAAAAAAATTTAAATCTTATGAAGAAGCAAAAAAATTTATTCATACTTTGAAATTAAATTCAGTCACAGAGTACAATATATATAATAAAAAAAATACGCTACCAAATGATATTCGAATTGACCCAAAACAATATATAGAATTTGAAAATTGGGGAACTTATTTAGGAACAAATAATATAGCTCCTCAATTAAGAAAATATAAATCTTTTTCAAAAGCAAAAAAATATGCACAATTATTAAAATTAAGTAGTAGATCAGGTTGGCAAAAACATACTAAAGAAAAAAATTTTTCAAAAGATATTCCTGCCTACCCAGAAAGTTCCTACAAAAAAGATTGGAAAGGATGGGGAGATTTTTTAGGAACAGGAAGAGTTGCAGATCAACTTAAATTATTTAGACCATATAACGAAGCTAAAAAATATGCTCAATCTTTGAATTTAAAGAGTGGAGCAGAGTGGAATCTACATACAAAATCTAAAAACTTTCCAAAAAATATTCCTGTTAGTCCTATTCAGACTTATAAAAAAGAATTTGAAAGCTGGGGTGTATTTTTAGGAACAGGTTTTGTTGCAACGCAGTTAAGAACGTTTAGATCATATATAAAATCAAAAAAATATGCACAATCAATGAACTTAAAAAATAGGGAGGAGTGGAAAAAATACGTAAAATCTAAAAATTTACCAAAAGATATTCCAACTAATCCAAATAATAAGTACAAAAAAGAATGGGAAGGATGGGGTATTTTTTTAGGCACTGGAAATAAAAAAGGTGGTCAACCCCAAAGTAAGAGGCGTTAACCTAGTCGCCATAACCATCAAACTCATCCTATATCCTCCCATAAGAAATTGAAAAAACCATTGAAAATGAAGGATTTTTGATGGTGTTGACACGGAGTCAGTCGGTAGCTTATCATGTATGTATTGCTAAATTATTTTTAGCTTTAGTTACATAGTTACTCCAAACTATGCGGCCTTAAATTTTTACCAGTTTCTGGTGGCCCATAAATTACTAAACATCTTGATCGCGAAAGCGTTAGCCATGTGGGTTGCGCGTTTGGATTAATTTATTACGGAGAACTATGCCTAAACTAAAAGTAATCTCTAACAACAAAGTTAGAGCTAATAGAGAAAATGCCAAGAAGAGTACTGGCCCTAGAACCATATCTGGAAAAGAGAAGATTAGTGGTAATGCTTTAACTCATGGCTTAACTGCAGAAAAACATGTGATTATTGGCGAAAGTATTAAAGAATTTAATACTTTTAAAGATAGCATGTTTAAAGTGTACCAACCGTTTGGTGCGTACGAGGAGGAAATTTTCATAAAGCTTGTAGAGCTATTATGGAGATTAAGGAGGGTAGGTGTCATTGAAACAGGAATTTATGGAAATGAAATTCTGGAATATGATGCAGATACTTATAAACCTACAGCCTCAAATAAAATAACTCATTCTGATTTTAAAGAAGGCGATCAGAATAAAGTTCTAAAAAATCAATCCTTAATTGGTGTGGCATTCACAAGAGATTCCAATGCTGGAAGTTCCTTGTTGAAACTGAATACAATTGAAGGAAGATTAATTAGCAGAGTTCAATTGTTTGAAGATCTTCTTTTAAAAGTACAAAAAAGAAGAAGAAAAGGAGGGAAAAA
>Ga0209088_10002017_pt1 | contig 12810 bp, 13 predicted proteins | sample S_140625_EF_Meta_FD_187324 | JGI IMG/M metagenome (GOLD analysis project Ga0209088, IMG submission 187324) | Freshwater microbial communities from Lake Simoncouche, Canada to study carbon cycling - S_140625_EF_MetaG (SPAdes) (version 2) | ecosystem: Environmental > Aquatic > Freshwater > Lake ...
GTGCATCCCGGTGGTCCCCGCATCCTCTCGGCGGTGACGGAGACCCTGGGACTCGATCCCGCCCTGATCGAGCCCTCCCGATCGGTGCTGAGGGATTGCGGCAACATGTCCTCGCCGACCCTGCTGTACATCCTCGAGCGCCTGCGGCGCAGTGGCGCCCCGGGTCCGTGCCTGGCGATGGCGTTCGGTCCGGGGCTCTGTGTCGAGGTGGCGCTGTTGGCGTGAGAACGAGAACGAGCAGGTGCGCGGAAATTGGCCTGGTGCTGTGCTGAAGCAGGCCAGTTCGGGCACGGCGCAATCAGGCCAATCACGTGGTCTAAGTGCCTGAGAGCAATGCAGCCGCCCATGCCGGCAGGGGATCCCGATGCAGTTTCAAGGAGCCGTTGGTGATCGTGAACACGGGAGCAAACGGGTCAACCGCTGAGGAGTTGTCGTAGACCCGCAGCACATCCACCAGCGGGATCGAGGCACGCACCTGATCCAGCAACCGGGGAATGCGGCTGATCACCTTGTCCGCTGGGACGCGATGGCCACCTTCGCTGACCCGGCTGGCGATCCGCGCTTGGTTGAGATCGGTGCTCTCCAGGTGGATCAGCACCATGATCAGCTGATAGCCCAATCCCTTGGCGCGAGCGATGAAATCGATCTTGGAGGGATGGGAATAGACCGTTTCAAAACAGAAACTCAACCCCTGCTCCAGCAGCTGAAGACGTTGCCGTTCCGCCAGTTGGGCGGCCTCATAGCTGTGGGCCTCCGGGGCCTCCGCAAAAACGATCCTGGCCAGCACATCGGCATTCACGAAGGGCAGCCCCAGTGGCTCCAGCGCAAGCCGGTGGAAGGTGCTCTTGCCGGCCCCGTTGCCGCCCACGAGGATCCACAGCTGGGGGCGTTCGCTCAAGCTGCCGCAGGATCGCAGGGCCGGAACACACCACCTTCAAAGGTGCCGGCCGTGCGGTTGCCTTCGTTGTCGATCCGCTCCAGTAAGCCAGGCCGGCTGGGGCAGGCCTGGTAGCGCACAGAGGCCGTGCTCACCGACGCGGCCAGGCTGCCGCTCAGGCGCTGGGCATCGAGCGAAGCGAACACGCTCTCCGGCGCCACCGCCGCCGCCCGCACCGTCTCCACCCGCAGCCGCGCCAATCCGGCCTTCACATCGAGCAGCAGGTCGGGATCGAGAAGGGCCGCCACGTCCTGGCCCAAGGCGGCCCAGTACTCAATCTGCTGGGCGGCACTGCGGTGGTGACGGGCACCGGCCAGGGCAGCCCTGCGCATCAGGTCGTCCTGCAGGCGGACGGGGGAGGCGGATTTCGCCATGAATGATCCGATCAACGCCGACCGATGCTTTACCGTAGCAGTCTGCTACGCAGCGTGGCCGCCTGGGACGGGTGTCGGAAATGCTGGTCCAAGGCTGTCGCGTTCGGTGGCCGCCACCAGCTCATCCAAGGGAATGGGGCCAACCTTGAGTTCCGCCCGCAACGCTTTGGTGACGACGGAGACATCAGTGATCGCCTTCTTCGTTTGGTGTGGCGACGGCTGGCTATTTCCGTGTCGGCGGGCGATCCTTGCCGTAGGCCTCCCAGCTGGAGCCCTGCTTGTCGACCTACTCTGGCCGGGTCTTCTGTGGCCGGCCCGCCCTGGTACCCATGGCGATCTGATTCGGCAGGCAGAACAGGAGGGCTACCAGCTGCTGATCACCACCGACACCAACCTGCTCTACCAGTAGAACCTGAAAGACCGCAACCTCGCCATCCTGGTGCTCACCACCACGGTCCGCAGCTGGAGCACCGGCCACCACCCCCGGCCCGTCTTAGAGCTGGAGCGCCGGAAGGATGCCGCCGCCGTGTGGTTGAAGGTGGCACGTCTGTGATGCGCCGAACCCCACCCTGGCGCTGGAGCATGAGGGGGCCATGGCCTCCTGATGACCCATCACGACAAGAGGCCACTCCGACGGATGACGCCATCAGAGCCCGAGCTGATCAGCTGGCTAAGCGTCGCCCCTGGTGCTCCGCTGAGCAGAACTGGACGGATGCCTGCCTGGAGCTGAACAGTGCATTCCTTCTCCGCTGGCGGCCGTCTCTGCTGCGCTGGTTAGGCGCGTCAGAGAAAACGGGCTGGGATTGGATGGAGCTTTTGTTAAAGCTCTCCGTCCCACTGACGATTTCATTCGGTGGCTGGGTTCTAGGCACTCTCAACAGCAACCGACAAGACGAGATCGCCCAGGCAAATCAGAAGGATGCCGTTATCCGTGAATACATCAAGGAGATGAAAGGGATGCTTTTGGATAAGACGGTAGCCAAGGAAGCCAAGCAGCCAGGCTCTGAAGCGAATGGGGTTGCCCGTGCGCTGACTCTGACGGCTCTCACACAGTTAAAGGGCGAGGGTCCAGCGCGCCGGACACTAGTTTTTCAGTTCTTGCGAGAGTCAAACTTTCCGATCCTTGCAGGATCCGAAAAAGTGCAAGGGGCAAATCTTGCCGGCTATGACCTCAGCGGGGCCGACCTCAGCAGGGCCAACCTCTACGAGGCCTACCTCAGCGGGGCCGACCTCAGCGGGGCCAACCTCGGCAGGGCCAACCTCAGCGAGGCCAACCTTGGCAGGGCCGACCTCAGCGGGGCCGACCTCGGCAAGGCCAACCTCTACGAGGCCAACCTCTACGAGGCCAACCTCAGCGGGGCCGACCTCAGCGGGGCCGACCTCGACGGGGCCGACCTCAGCGGGGCCAACCTCGGCAGGGCCAACCTCAGAGGGGCCGACCTCAGCGGGGCCGACCTCGACGAGGCCAACCTCAGCGAGGCCGACCTCAGCGGGGCCAACCTCAGAGGGGCCATCTTCGACGGGGCCAACCTCAGCGGGGCCAGCCTCGGCAGGGCCAACCTCAGAGGGGCCTACCTCGTCGAGACCAACCTCGGCAGGGCCAACCTCAGCGAGGCCGACCTCAGCGGGGCCAGCCTCATCAAGGCCGACCTCAGCGGGGTCCTATGGGATGACAAGACCAAATGGCCTGACAATGCAGCCTTCAAGGACGCTAAGAACATCCCTCCCGACCTCAAGAATCAGCTGGGCCTGGATTAAACGTCGTGGCCTTCATTTCGACTCCCTGGGAGCAAAACCGCCGCGGCGCTCTGGCCGCCTGCGGCAGGAGCGTTGGGGCCTCCTTCTGGCTTTTGGACTTCGCCGCCGGTTACCGGTTTGGGCAGGTCCTTCACTGTCTCATTCCACACGGCACGGTGATCAATCCATGGGACACCCATGCCACCCACACATCAAACAGCTGTCCAGGATTCAGCACTGCGTCCTTTGACGGCCGCAGACTCTGAGCCGGATCAGACACCCGTGTGGTGAATGGGTCCTTCTAGCTGTTGGAGGGTAAGCCCATGGACCCTTCAATGCCTCTGGGATGAGCCCTGATCGGCGCCGCCGTGCGATGACGTATCGTCCCGGGAACTCCCTTTAGCAATCGCAGCAAAGATGCGCCGACGTTTTCCACTGCAACGCCAAGGCCAGTTCTTTCTTGCCGAGGGTGGACAGGAAACCGAGATCATGTATAGACACGGTCATGAGCTTCCTGAGTTCGCCATGTATCCATTGCTCGAGCGACCCGAAGCACTGGCGGCTCTCAGGGAAATGTACGAGCACTTTCTCGATGTGGCCGCTGCCAATGGCTGCTCGGTGATCATGGGTGGCCTTGACTACAGGGCCAGTCAGGACTGGGCCACCAAGATCGGTTATGCCGCCGACCAACTGAGCGAGATCCAGACGCGCTGCATAAGTTTCTTACGCGATGTTGCAGCGCCCTACCAATCTCGAATCCCATCCATCTTGATCTCGGGCATCATCGGCCCACGCGGCGACGCCTACAGCCTTAATCGCACAATCACGGAAGACGAAGCTGAGGTCTACCACCTGCAGCAGTTGACCACCCTGGCCCAGGCGGGCGTTGATCTGGTCACCGCGATGACCTTCAACTCGGTGCCGGAAGCAGTGGGGGTGGCGCGCGCTGCGGCAACGGCGAATCTGCCTCTTTGCATCTCCTACACCCTCGACAGCGGCACATCGCGCTTGAAATCCGGCCTCTCGCTGCGTGAAGCGATCGAATCAACTGATCGCGAGTGTGGCGAAGCTAAGCCCGATTTTTATGGCATCAATTGTTCACACCCCTTAGAGTTTCTGCCCGCTTTAGAAGCAGGCGACTGGATCCAGCGAATTCGCCTGCTTCGACCCAATGCATCGGCGATGGATAAGATCTCGCTCTGCAAAATCGGGCATCTGGAAGAAGGAGATCCTCGGGAGTTGGGCCGCATGATGGGTGATCTCGCTCATCGTTACCCGCACATCGATATCTGGGGAGGTTGCTGTGGCACCTGGGATAAGCATCTGGACCTGATCGCCAAAGAGGTGAAACAGGCCATGGCAGCCTGCGAGCATGGATGATTCGCGTTCTACTGCAGGATGGATGATGTCTGGCATGCTTGAGAAATCCATCCCTGTCGCGCTTGTTCGTAGCTGTCCGCAGAATCCGTCCCTGCGGCAGAGCTACCTGCATCAAAAACCGAACCTAGGCAGGTCCATCAATGAAACAACGTCTCACGAATGGAGATGTCATCGCCCGCAGTAGGCTGCTGTAGCTGAGCTGAAAGCGTTGTTCATCGCCCACCGCCAGTGCAGATTCCGCTCCGCTCACCACCAAGTGGTCGCTGGATGCGCCCTCGATGCTGATCCCAGGGCAACGAAGGCCGGCCGGATCAGCATCCTGTTCACCCAGGGCAAGGAGCGCTCGCATCGCTATGGGCTGGTCTGGTTGTTGTTGGGGAACGGCTGGCCCGTTGGTAAAACTGGTGCAATGGCGCGTTCCCCATGCACGGGTCGGCTTGTGCTTGGACTCGATCACCTCGGCCACCAGGGTGATGGCATCGGTGTAGAGCCCTGGTATCGCCGTACGGGTAAGCGGCTCTCGGCCCAGCAGTAGAGCCTCGCCGAGGCGCAGGTGATTGATACGGCCGGGATCACCGCCACCAGCCAGCCAGGGAAGATTGGCCGAATTGCCTCCAGAGCACCACTCGAGCCTGATGCCAAAACGGCCTTCCAGGGTTTCGATCAGACGCGATAGCTCGCTCATATTTGATTGGTCTGGGGCTACGCCGTTCTGACAGCCCAGATTGGTGCCGATCCCAACCAGTAGCAGGCTCGGCAGGGCCAGGGTAAGCAACACCATTGCCTCGAGGTCTGTCGCGAGAATGCCTTCGCGCAGATCCCCAAGCTCCACCATGAGCAGTACCCCGTGGCGCACTCCCTGGCAATGCGCTGCTGCCGCCAGGGCCCTTAGCACTACCGCTTCGCTGTTGCAGCTGATCGCTGCATGGGCCACCACCCGATCCACCTGGCTGAGCATCGGTGATCGAATCAGAAGCAGGGGCACGCCGAGCTCACAGCGGCTCAGCGATTCGATGGATTCGATGCGTGATTCACCGATGGAATGCACCCCTGCCGCCACCCAGGTGCGCACAATTTCCGGCAGCCCTAGGGTTGCCTTGCTGACCCCAGTCACCTTGATCCCCTGGCGTGCCAGCCGATCGACCATGGTGGTGGCGTTGTGCTGGAGATGCTCGAGATGAATCTCCAGCCGCGGTGCGCTCAAAGCTGGCCATCAGTTGATAGGCACAATTCGGGGAAAGCCCGCAGCACCATGGCCACGAGGGCAGAGGGAGCACGGCTCACCGCATCGGTGACAGGAATGCCGAGATCGGCAGCATAGAGGGCGATGGCAGCACTCACTTCGGCGTCATTCATGCCCTCGTGGTTCAGGGTTAGGCCGATGACTCGAGTTGGCGCAAAGGATTCGATCAGGCGAATTTCGCTGGCGGGCGTGGGCATTGGCATAAAGGGAAAGTCGCTGAGCTGCCGGCGCGCCGGGGCGTGCTGCAACACCACCGCCTGGGGCTGGCTGCCCCGCAGGATGAAGCTGGAAGAGAGGTAGGCGGGATGGCTGAGGGCCCCTTGGCCCTCAATGACGATCACCGCGGGTTGTTCCGTGCAGTAGGCCTCAACCACAGCGGCCTCCACCTCCCCGGAACAAAACTGCGATGGAATGGCATCCAGAGGAATGCCATAACGCCCCCCTTGAATCAGACCGGTTTGCCCCGTGCTCACCAAAACGGCGTGAATGCCGCTGGCGTTAAGGGCCTGAACCAGAATCGTCGCCGTGGTGCGCTTACCGATGGCGCCATCGGTACCAAGCACGGCGATTCGAATGCAGTGTGCCTTAGCGATCGAGCCACTGAACAGGCGAAGATCCTTCAATGCCGGTGGACGACGCACATCCCGGATTGACACGTCATGCCGTACGGCCGCCAGGGCAAATTCGCTGTCGTCATTAAGGAATTCGCGCATGCCGCTGACCAGATTCAGGCCAGCTTCCACGGCCAGCATCAGAACGTGGCGATCGTCTTTGCCATAAAGGCCGTCCGCAGGCGCCATGCCATAGATGAAGGTGGTAGCGCGGGGACCTGGCAAGGCAAGGGCTTGGTCTAGATCGGCCACGATGGGAATGCCGTTGCTGATGCCGTCTAATAGCAGGCCAGCATCAATTCCAGCTGATTGGCTATCAATGATCGCTCTAATTTCGAAGGCTTCACAGAAGCGCACTAGGCCATGGGCGGTTTTGCCGTCGAGCCCTGCGAAGTTTCCCTCGCAATAGACGACTGCAGCCGTCTTCACCGCAGCTTGATACGGTGTAGACGAAATGGTCAGGTCATTGACCTGTTTAAGAAATGCCAAATAAGCCAAGACCCATCAGTTACCCAGACTTGAGACAAGTCTGGAGTGGAGATTTCAGGGCTCAGAAGTGGCCGCTGGAGGGTGTGGATTTTTCCATCTTAGGGGGTAAGCCTGAATTTCGGCGATGCTGACGTCCCAAAAGTGGTGTAACTCCCCCGTCAAGACCGCCACCGGTGCAGGGCGCGTCAGACACGCCGAGGTGGTCCGAAGCGACGCGGGAGTTCATCCAGCGGGCAACTGGTGGGCATGGTGATGGATGCACACAACAACACCGCTCGTGGCGATACGCCGCTCCTCTCCATGCTCAGCCGGGGGCCAGCACCCCTATGGGGAGGATGAATCCTCCCGGCTGGAGGATGGGCCTCTGCCGGCGAAGGAGGGATTCCTGGAGCCGATCGTAGACGCAGTTTTCCGCGAAGCGGTTGCGATCGATCAGCAGCTCAGGGAGGCAAAGCGGTGCAGGAGGGCGAGGTCGAACGTTCCATTAATCGATCCGCGAATGGAAGCGGCTGCTGAAGCCCAGCAGGTCGAATCCAGTGAATAGGAAACTGATCCCTACGAGGAGTCCGATCACGGAAAGCATGCCGGCCGGACTCATGGTCAGGATCATCAGACCAAGAACTAGCGTAACGAGGCCATTGGCTAGCCCCCAGCCCCAGCCCGAGGTCGCGCGATTGCTCAGGGAGATGATGGCCGTCACGGCACCCTCAATCAGGAACACGATGCCGATCGCAGAGGCCAGGGCCTTGATCTGCAACGCGGCGGGAACCATGCCCGATTTGAACTGAATCACCATCCAAACGCCGGTGACCAGCAACAGGGTAGAGACCACAAGTCTCCAGAAGCAATACCAGCGCCCCAGGCTTCTAGCCCGCAGCAGGTTGTCGATCCAGCCCACGATGCCTGCCAGCAGGAAGGCGATGGCCACCATCACGGTGACCGAAGCGGAGGCCACCACGGGGAAGCTGAGGGCCAAAATTCCAAGCACGATCATGATGATGCCTTCCGCCTGGGTCAGGCCCCGCAGTTGACCCGCTTCCACCGCGCGGCGATGGAGGGGATCGGCGGCCGGCTCGTCGTCGGGAGTGTTGAAGCTGGCGCCGGAGGGCATGGGGGGCTCGTTGATGGCGTCCATAACAAATTAGCCATCCCCACTGCAGCAAACTGCTGGTTGTCATGGACTGAGATATCCATCAAAACAGCCTGTAATGGGACAGCCTGCAACGGGTTCAAACTTCACCATGCCCGACCGATCGTGAGACGAACAGAAGCGCAGCTGGTTCACATTGCTGTAGAAGCGGTGCACCAGTTGCAGCTGCGCAACCCTGATCCGGAGTGTCACCGCGACCGGGGCAGGGGAAGGCGAAGGGGTCAGGTCCGGCCTAGGGGCTGAAGCGCTTGATGACAGAAACCCTGCGATACCCCTGGGCCGGGATAGCTTCGCGCGAAGTGACGCCGCAGATTGAGCAGGGATGACCTATTGCATCGGCTACTGGCTGGAGAAGGGGTTGGTACTGGCCTCCGATTCCCGCACCAATGCGGGCGTGGACTACATCTCCACCTACAGCAAAATGTATACCTTCCAGCCCGCTCCTGACCGGCTGTTTGTCATCCTGGCGGCGGGTAGCCTGGCTACCACCCACGCGGTGATCAGCTGGATCCGTCGCGATCTCGATCGCCCGATGGATCTCGAGGCTGGCGCCGGCAAGGATCTACGCCACTGCGATTATCTGTTTGAAGCGGCGGCCTATGTGGGGAGGTTGAGCGTGGCCGTGCAGAAGGAAAATGAGGAGTCGTTGCGGCAGACGGGGGCCAGCGGAGGGGCGACATTTCTCCTGGCCGGGCAGATCGGCAACGAACCTCACGGCCTCTATCTGATCTATCCCCAGGGCAACGCCATCATGGCGACGCCGGAAACCCCATACCTGCAGATTGGCGAGAGCAAATACGGCAAGCCGCCGCTCGACAATATTGGCCACACCAACCTCTCGTTGGAAGATGCCGCCAAGCTCTGCCTGATGTCGGAGGTGCTCACCCAGCGCTCGAACCTCTCCGTGGGCCCCCCCTTCGAGCTGGTTGTGATCCCGGCGGGCAGCCTGAGCATCGCCCACAGGATCAAAGTCGAGGCCGGTGATCCCAGCCTCAACACGATGATCGATGTGTGGATTGAGGCCCAGCGGGAGGCCCTCTACCGTCTGCCCAGCCTCCCCTGGGAGAAGGAGAACGGGGATTAAAGGTGGAGTTCTGGATCTCTAAAGGCCATTTGCTCACCGAGGCCGTGGTGAGCCAACTGGTGACCGTCCGAGCTGTCATTGAGGGTCGGGCTCTTGATGTCCCGACCAGTCGGATGCTGGAGATGGGCTAGATCAACTGGCCCGAGAACCGTTAGCCTCGAAAACAAGGCTGTGACTGGAATGGGTCGCCTGAGATTCGAACTCAGGACCAATCGGTTAAAAGCCGAATGCTCTACCGCTGAGCTAGCGACCCGAGGGACCCTTGGATGCGACCGTTTAAATCCGGCCTTGACCGGATCGAGGACGCCCACGGGCTTCAAAGGAAGGTATCACCCGGAGGGTCGCCCCCGCTACAGGCCGACCACTCGTCGGAGGGAACGACCTTTGCGAAGGCAGCTGCTGGCTGAGCAGCAGGAGGGGCGCTCTGTTGGAAGTGCTGGCGAGAATGGTGAGCGTCGATTGGCCGTATGGACACCCAGCCCTCCGCAGACCTCTCGTACGCCACCTGGCCTGAGCCGGTGGTGCATCCGGAAGCCTGGGTGGCCGGCTCGGCGGTGGTGATTGGGGATGTGCGGCTGGAGGCCGGCGCCAGCCTCTGGCCCACGGCGGTGGCCCGGGCCGACCTTTGCCCGATCGTCGTGGGGGAGGGCAGCAACGTGCAGGACGGCGCGGTGCTGCATGGGGATCCTGGCCAGCCGGTGTTGATCGGAGCGGATGTGACCATTGGTCACCGGGCCGTGATCCATGGCGCCACCCTGGAGGATGGCTGCCTGATCGGCATCGGGGCGGTGGTGCTCAACGGCGTCACGGTGGGGGCCGGGGCGCTGGTGGCGGCGGGTTCGGTGGTGACGCGCGATGTGCCGCCGGGCACCCTGGTGATGGGGGCTCCGGCCCAGGTGAAACGCGAGCTGGGGGCCGAGGCGATCGAGGGGCAACGTCAGCACGCCCGGCGCTACCGCCAGCTGGCCATGGCCCACGCCGCCCGCGAATGTGGTCAGCGCTTCGGCGCCTCGACAGGCTGATCAGGCTCACCCCATTCGGTGGCTCTGTTACAAGATCCAGCTCAGACCCAGGCCAGCTCGCCCCATGACGGGGAACGGCAGGACCCAGGCCTTGAAGCGAAGCACCAGCCATGCCTGGCTGCTCGTTGGGCATGGCATCCATGGGCCAATGCATCGAGGGGCCAATGCATCGATATCGATCGATTGGCTGCAGCAGCCGTGGGGAAGCGTGTCCATTCCTTAAGATCGGCTAATCCTGCCCCTCCCGACGCCATGGACCTCAGGCTCATCCTGGTCGCCGCTCCGATCCTGCTGGCCGCCAGCTGGGCCGTGTTCCACATCGGCCGTGCGGCCGTGGGCCAGCTGCAGCTCTTCATTAAGCGGGCCGCCTGAGGCTCGCGCCCTTTGCGGGCCTAGCCTGAAAACTCCTGTGCCTGACCCGTGTGGTGAGTTCCACGGCTGATCTCTCCGCAGTGGCCATCCAGCCCCCCGTGCGGGACCAGGCCATGCTCGGACCAGTCTCTGACTCCGGACGACCATCTGGTGGTGCAGAGCCTGAAGTGTTAGTGGTCGGGGCCGGCCTGGCGGGCACCGAGGCCGCCTGGCAGGTGGCCCAGGCAGGCGTGCGGGTAAGGCTGGTCGAGATGCGGCCGGTGCGCCGCTCCCCCGCCCACCACAGCGGCGAGTTTGCCGAGCTGGTCTGCAGCAACAGCTTTGGGGCCCTCAGCAGTGACCGGGCCGCTGGTTTGCTCCAGGAGGAGCTGCGGCGGCTCGGCTCCCTGGTGATCGGCACCGCCGACCTGCACGCCGTGCCCGCCGGCGGTGCATTGGCGGTGGACCGGGGCCGCTATAGCGCCGCCCTCACCGCCGCCCTTGAGGCCCATCCGCTGGTGACGGTGGAGCGCCGGGAGCAGACCGAACTACCGGGGCCTGCACAGATCACCGTGCTGGCCACCGGGCCCCTCACCGCCGATGCCCTGGCGGAGCAGCTGCGCGCCTTCACCGGCCGCGGGGAGTGCCACTTCTTCGATGCCGCCAGCCCGATCGTGGAGGGCGAATCGATCGATCAGGGGATCGCCTTCCGCGCCAGCCGCTACGACAAGGGCGACGCTGACTACATCAACTGCCCGATGGACCGGGATCAGTACCTGGCGTTTCGCCAGGCGCTGCTGGAGGCCGAACAGGCGGATCTCAAGGACTTCGAGGCGGAATCGGCCCACTTCTTTGAAGGCTGTCTGCCGATCGAGGAGTTGGCCCGCCGCGGTGAGGACACCATGCGCTACGGGCCCCTCAAGCCGATCGGGCTCTGGGATCCCCGCTGGGGCGACGTGAACGACCGCGAGGTGCGCCGCGCCAACCGCGCCTACGCCGTGGTGCAGCTGCGCCAGGAAGATCGCGACGGCCGCCTCTGGAACCTGGTGGGATTCCAGACCAACCTGAAGTGGGGCGAACAGAAGCGGGTGCTTCGTCTGATCCCGGGCCTGGAGAACGCCGAATTCGTGCGCTTCGGCGTGATGCACCGCAACACCTTCCTGGAATCTCCCCAGCTGCTGGATGCCACCCTGCAGTTCCGCCAAAGGCCCTCCCTGCTGGCGGCGGGGCAGATCACCGGCACCGAGGGCTATGCGGCTGCGGTGGCCGGCGGCTGGCTGGCGGGCACCAACGCGGCCCGGCTGGCCCGGGGTCTCGAGCCAATCTCCCTGCCCCCCACCACGATGGTCGGAGCCCTCACCCACTTCGTGGCCGAAGCCCCCTGCGGCGGCGAAGGCAAGCGGGGCGGCTTCCAGCCGATGCCACCGAACTTCGGCCTGCTGCCCGAGTTGCCCGAGCGCATTCGCGACAAGCGCCGCCGCTACGGGGCCTACCGCGACCGGTCCCTAGCGGACCTGGCGGGGGCTCTCGCCGTTCACTCCCAGCCGCTCGTTGGCTGGCAAGGGGTGTGAGGGTGCGGCGGGGGAGGTGCGACGCACTAACCGAGGCCCCACGCCTCCAGGCAGAGCGATTCATGCCATCGCTCTGCCGCAAGTGGGCGGTACGCCATGGCCTTCAAGAACACCGAGAAGCGGAACAAGTGGCTGCCCCGCTATCCAGCGATCGATAACCACCTCAGCAAGCACTCGGTGTGGTTACGGTGTCAGGGCATCTGGAACCGCTTCGAGCTGATCCGGCTGCGAAGGCGACGGGACCAAGCCAGGGCGGCACCGGCACCGAGTAGGGGAAGAGGAGCGGGAGCTTCTTCTTCAGCCCGCTTGACAGAGCCGCCCTTCAAAAACACCCCGGAGTCCAGAACGGTGTCTGAGGTGTCAGCAACTGCAAAGATCAGATTATACTCAACCCCAGGCTTTAGTCCAGTTGCCACAGACTTCAGGACGGTGGTCAGGCCGTCGTACTGCGTTTCATATGGGCCAGGAACCCCCCCAGCATTTGATCCGGGAGAGTTGTTGCGATAGAATGTAGGATTGGAAATGGTACCTGAACCAACGGGATTGCCGTTGTTGACATTGTTGATGCTCACCGGCGTGCTGGTTCCAGGAATCAGCGCAAGGTTCGTGCCGTCGAGCGAGAGGGCGAAAACATCATTGAATGAAGAATTGACATACTCGTTGTACTCCTCAGAGCCGAATACGTAGGTCCACTCCACCGCCGAAACGTCTGGATCAACGGTGATCTTGAAGCTAAGAGTGGAAGCGTTAAAGGTTTGCGCGCCGCCAATCAAGCTGCTCAGGTAGGCACTACCTGCGGCGCCATTGGATAGTGTTGCACTCGTTGAGTTATTGGGAGGTAGTGCGTTCGTCACCGACCCA
>Ga0209088_10002021_pt1 | contig 12798 bp, 10 predicted proteins | sample S_140625_EF_Meta_FD_187324 | JGI IMG/M metagenome (GOLD analysis project Ga0209088, IMG submission 187324) | Freshwater microbial communities from Lake Simoncouche, Canada to study carbon cycling - S_140625_EF_MetaG (SPAdes) (version 2) | ecosystem: Environmental > Aquatic > Freshwater > Lake ...
CTAACAAAAATCTAAATTAGTAGATCTTACTAAATCAATCTACTAACACAAATCTGATTTAGTAGGTTTTACTAAATCAAATAACTAACAGTAGATTGATTTAGTAAAAAGCATATAAAGATCTCATAAGAGTCTATATAAATGTCTTACGAACTCAAGCTCAAAAATAAAACGGTTTGGGAATTTTATGATAAGCATAAGCATATCAAGTTCGAGGACATAAATCTCATCTGTGTCAATATGTTGGAGAAAATTTTCGAGGCTTCCAATCCATCTCTCGACATAAATATTGCTTCACAACTTATCGAAAGTCTTAAGGGTCTACAATCTCAGGTATCGAATATCCAAGATAATGTATCGAAGTCTCAAATCGATTTTAGTACTAATTTTTCTCTCAAGTTCATGGAATTCAAACGTGAATATATCGAAGATCTCAAGATGATTCTTTCTACCAATGCTTCGGAAAAACTTGCTCCGATTATCAAAGAATATAATGAATCTCTCTTGGATAAGACACGTATTCTCATTGGAGAAGTTATTCCGAAAACCCAAGAATCTCTATCCAAGAATATAGAGAATTCCATCAAGACACTTCATTCCAGTATTCAACAAGATACTACTAGTCTCATGAAAAATACGATCAATAAAGAAACGCTCGATGATTTTATTGAGAGTCTAGAAGAGAAGTTTTCCAAGACAATTGTAAGTTCCCAAAGTATCTTCAATTCTATCGTTTCTACAAGTGAAACCCGCCTTGGAACACGTCTATCAGAAATCAAAGATATTTCGAAAACAAATAGTTTGGATCAAACACATCTTCAGAAAAACATTGGTGAACTCTTGAAGAAGATGGAAAACTCTTCTTCCAAGGGGAATATCTCGGAAAACATTCTTTTCAATGTATTACATTCTCTCTATCCCACCGCACAAATCGACTCCGTTGGAACCACGAAAGAGACAGGAGATATTATGTTGATACGTAAAGATAAGCCCACCATTCTTTTCGAGAATAAGAACTATAATAAGAATACTCCCCAAGAGGAGGTGAAGAAATTCCTACGCGATGTCGAACTTCAGAACTGTTCCGGAATTATGCTCGCACAACATTATGGGATCACGAATAAAGATAACTTCGAAATTGAGATGAACAATTCAAATGTCTTGGTTTACCTTCATCGCGTAGAGTATGATGCTGATAAGATCCGTGCTGCTGTAGATATTATTGATCACTTTAAGTCCAAGATCGGAGATATGGAGAAAGTTGGTGGAAACGCTATACATATTGAAAAGGAAATCTTGGATGATATCAATAAAGAGTGTCAATTATTCATCGCAAATAAGTTGGCACATATAAAAACAATCAAAGATTTCCAACAAAAACTCTTGGCACAAGTAGAAGATATGAAAATTCCAAGCTTGGAACATTTCTTATCTAAGATGTATGCGTCTTCTTCTTCCAAGGACGATGCTTGTGAATATTGTAATTATGTTGCCAAGAATGCTAGGGCTCTGGCGGCACATTATCGTGGATGTTCACAGAAAAAGCAGTTTGAATTAACGAATAATGTGGTTTCGACATAAAAACCTGTAAAAATAAACAATAAATAGACATGTATTTAATGTTTACGAAATGGATTCTTGGAAAATAATCATATAAACATACGTTGTTATGAGTTATTATAATGAAATTATTCCTCCTTTTCATAGGAGGATTATATTTCGTAGATTCTATTATTTATAATTTTGCAAGGAAACCATATAATCATGCCTTATTCGATTCCAAGAAGTATCCCTTATCTCAAAACGGTTACGAAGATTACATAAAACGTTTAAATTCACAGAATATTACGATTCGTGATTCAAGTATTCTTGGATTCGAAGACACATACATGGATGTCTTAGGTGCAATCAATCGATCTTTGTCGAATTCTACGAATGGAAATAGACCAAGTGGGTTTCGTATCGTCGTTGGTCCAAATGGTATGCGTGGAAGAGCGTTTAATTTGAATCAAGCCCTTGGAAATTTATTCAATACAGAAGAAGATGAAGATGATGAAGACACATTTGAGAATTTCAAGAGAAAACAAGCCAAAAAGTCAGAGAATTTTGAAGTTATAACCGATTTTCCCTATAAATTTTCAGATGTTGGAGGATATACAAATGTTAAATCTGAGCTTTCTCAATGTGTTGATATCTTATCCAACTATACCAAATATACAAAATTTAATATTCGTATTCCAAGGGGTATCATTTTTGAAGGTCCTCCGGGAAACGGTAAAACAATGTTAGCAAAGGCTCTCGCAGGAGAAGCGAGGATTCCATTCATACCCGTTTCTGGATCTCAATTCCAGGAAAAATACGTTGGTGTAGGGTCATCACGAATTCGTGAGCTCTTTGAACTCGCCCGTCAAAACGCACCTGTAATCATATTTATTGATGAGATCGATGCCCTCGGTCGTGCTCGTTCTGGGAATGGTGAGTCATCGGGTGCTGAACGTGATAATACGTTAAACGAATTACTAGTGGCAATGGACGGATTCAAAAACAATTCCGGTATTTTCATCATTGGTGCTACCAATCGAGCCGATCTTTTAGATCCCGCCCTACTTCGCCCTGGTCGTATTGATAAACGTATATATATAGGTAATCCGGATGCAGCTACCCGTGAGGCCATTCTACGTATTCATACAAAAGGAAAGCCTTATTGTGCAAAAATTTCTATATCCGATCTAGTGGATATGACGGCAGGCCTATCAGGAGCTCAAATTGAGAACCTAATGAATGAAGCAATGATCAACGCACTACGATGTAATCGTGAAGTTATCTCTTCTGATGATATTGATTTGATTATGAATAAGATGATGGTAGGGTGGCAACCCATTGAACACAAATTCTCTAGTGATATGATCGATCAAATTGCAATTCATGAACTTGGTCATGCCACTCTTGGACTCCTTTCAAAACATCATTCCAAGATGACAAAGGTGGTTATCAATTTATCTTCACCAAAAAGCCCGGCATATACCGTTTTTGAACCCTATAGCTCTCCACTTTATACTAGAGAGGCATTATTCGAACATCTAACCATTCTACTTGGTGGAAGAATCGCAGAAGAAGTATTTTATAATGTATCCATAACCACAGGAGCGATCAATGATTTTGAAGAAGCCTTGAAACTCGCAGAGAAAATGGTCGTCTATTATGGAATGGGTAATAAAATTATTTATCCAAGTACAAGTGAAAAATATAAGGCGAAGATCGATGATGAAGTTGCAAGATTAATTAGTGCGGCTTATAGTGATGCCCTTTATATACTTCAAAATTCCAAGGACTTTATTTTGGAAGCCGTGGAAATTCTAAAACGCGATAATATTGTACGTGTTGATGTCTTGGAAAATATGATTCATCGTAAACATAGGAATTTATTACAGTTGAAAAATAACGACGCGATAAAATGATTACCACAATAATAACATAAAAGAATTTTTAAATTATACATAATGGATGATTTTTTAGTTTATAAATGTCAATATGAAAAAAAGAGAATAGGTAAAGATAACGATGGTGGTTATGTTATTGCTGAACTACCGGGAACATATGATATATTAATTAGTGGTGGAATCAGTGATGATATCAGCTTTGAACGACATTTTTTAGATATATATCCACTAACTAATACATGTTATGCATTCGATGCAACGATTAATGAACTACCTAATTCAGATTCACGTATATGTTTTATTAAAAAGAATCTTGGAGCACAAAACAGAGAATATCTCTGTAATTTGAATGATTATTTGAATCAAGGTTCTGATATTTTCATGAAAATTGACATAGAAGGACACGAATTTCGCCTATTTCCTGCGATCCTGCCAGAATATTTTTCAAATATAAAACAGCTCGTCTTGGAAATTCATACTCCCGCCGATATTCAATTATATCCGGAATATTTTAATGGTCTTGGAGACATTCAAAACACACATCTTATTTCATTAATGAAATTGATTAACAAAACACATACACTTGTTCATTTTCATGGTAATAATGGATGTAAATTACAACGATTCTATAATATTATACCATTTCCACACGTTTTTGAATGTACGTTCATACGTAATGATTTTATAAAGGAGAAAATTTTAAATGACGAACCATTTCCGACTAAACTTGATATGAAAAACATTAAACATCTTCCCGATTTTGTATTTGATCATTACCCGTTTTGTAATAAATTATAATGAAAAATAACAGGAATCGCCTGTCATTTTTCTTTTTGTTTCTGTGTTTTTAACTTTATACACCAACGTTCATCCGGGAGAGAGCATCGATCGCAACCCGCTCGATCTCACGAACATCCTGGACACAAGTTCTATCAATCGTACGGTTATCCTCCGCTGCAAACCGCTGCTGCTCAATGAACTCCATATCCACCTCTGCCGCTAGCTGATCAAAGCGGTGATTGATATGGCCGATATGCTCATCAGTATACTTTGCGTCACGCTTTGAGTAACGGTTGAGAAGCATGGAAACCACATCGATCATAGTGAGTCCCTCCTTCTCCAAGCGATCGACGATATCTTCGACATGCCCCTCATCATCGATGTCATCCTCCCCTTCATCCACCGACTCTTCATAATCTTCATCTGCCTCGTCATCATCGTCCTCATCGGGAACATCGATCAACTTGGCACGGCAGCATGGGCAAGAATTTTTATGAGCCATGGCAAGAGCCAAGCACTTGAAACAGAATGCATGACCACACCCGGTCACACAGTTATTTGTCTGCCCGATCTCCTCATAGCAGATGCAGCACTCCTTCTCCGTAAAAGCCGACATTATTATTGTTGGTGGTTTTGATTAATTGTTTCAAAATTGACAAAAAGCCGATCAATTTTTATTTTCTCAGACTCATCCATATATTTCCAAGTATATTTTTACCCAGAATAACTGGCTTTCCCTCTTTTAAAACCGCACGACCTTCCCAAAAGCAGGTTTTTTCTACTTTATCTTCGCTACATCTTAATGCTGGATGTATCAAGGTTTTATTTCCACTTTTTACAAGATCGTCTCGAACGATTTCATCCGTTTTCAGCTTATACATGCATATTTCTTCTTGGACACCTACTTTAATTCCATCCCATTTAAATAATTCTTCTGAACTTAATAAAAGTCCTTTTTTTCCACCCATTTTTTTTGCCATAGATCCAGTTTTATAAGAAGATGGTTTACAAAATGTTAATCCATAGTCCAATAAAACCTTCTTTCGATCCTCTTTTTCACATAGTTTTCCAAGATGAATATACTTTTCTCCATGAAAACAGTGTTCTCCACTTTCATAGACCCGTTCATCTTGGATCACTATGTCATTTTCCCAAAAGTTACTTAGAGAACGGTACTCTTTTTTCGATGAAAAGAAGGTGATTATATCTGGATTCATGTTTTTACTATACCAAATATTTTATGAAATTATTCAATTTTAAAATTGATAGATTTTGATATGAACTAACCAATATTCAAATCAAAAATGCAGCAAGAACTAGAAGTTAATATCGATTTTGATGGAGCGATTGAGGCATGGAATGCGAATAAACGACGTGCCGGGCAAGGATATGTCTATATTTGTGGTGCTGTTCTTAAAACCGGAAAGAAATGCCAACGAAAACCTAAGATGGAATGTGAGAACTGTTATCAACACTTAAGGGAACCTACGGTATTCCGTGAAGCTTACGCCTTAAAATCCCTCCCTTTAGATCCTTCTTATTAAATTAGAAGAAAAGGAAGGGGTCTTAGGGGCATAAGCTTCGCTGAATGCCATCGGTTTCCCCTAATAGAATATCGTATCCGCCAAAATATACTCCCTACAGTTTGCTACAAACTCTTCATCGGTATGTTTCACCGGTTTTCCATACTTATTCCTAAGGAGTGCAACGACAACCGTTGTTAGGTCTTCCATTGTCGCATTTATAAAAAGCTGTTCACCCGTTCGAATATTCAATATTTTAAACCCTTTTTTTTCGATTGAGTCCGATTCATACAAAATACGCCATAACCACATATAAATTACCACCTGCATTTTATGATCCATCGTGATCTGACTTGTACACTTTAATTCCCATATAGTCGAATCAGTTAATAAATCAATTCTACCCGTAAACCGATACTTGGTTTCATATCCAAAATGAGGATATAATACGGCATCAATCTTGGAATGTTCCAATTCCTGTGAATGATGAATCAATTGTTTCTCTATTTCAGAAGTCTTACATTCTTCTTCTGGTATAGAAGCTTTCAAACACGACATACATTTATTTACCGTTTCCAAGGTAAGCCAATTATAACCTTTTCGATCGATCTGTTTCAACTTAAAATACAATCTTTCTTGGACTGCCACATAAACATTTGCCAAGAATAAATAATCCGCTGCCGTTTCACATACATCTGGTATCTCACTTACCGCTTGTTTCAAAAACACGTGTGATCCGGGCTTGGAATCTTGGAGATTTTGTTGAATCATATCTTTCAGAATATTTATTCCATCAGTATTTCCACGGATAAGATCATAATAAATACTCGGTAAGGCTATTCCGTTCAAATCACTCACATCTTCATATAATCCATCACGTACCTCTACTATTTTGGGTATATCTATCTCTTGTTCTTTGGAAACAGGTTTCTCTACAATAAAAATTCGTTCCAAGATCGGTGTAACCTCTTCCAAAACCGATTCCGATACGAATTTTATCAGATCGGTCGGTGTTACATAGTAAGTCGGTATCGTAACTATGCCTTTATTTTCATCTTCCCTATCAGAATTATGGAAAATTGTCTGTGGCATCCCTTTAAAATCAATATAATCGGATTGTTTCATCTCATACTGTGTATGTTTTAAAAATTCCAATGGTCTTGAACTATCATTTTCCAAGAGATAAAGGCCATGTGTAGCTCTAGTTGCACCCACATAAAGCGTACTTGGACAAACCGACTTATCCAGATCACGGGCATTATAAAAATATCCTTGATCAAATCCCACGATAAAAACATACTTACGTTGCCTACCCTTAACACTATGAAATGTGGAAAATACCACCTTACCATTTATGACACGTTCATCCACCGCTTCTGTTTCAAACATAGGTACATGACAAGGGATATTATGCTCTGTCAAAATGTTTTCCATACGCCGAATATTACTATTCGCCCCTTTCACCGATGATCCAAGAACAAAAAAATCACTCGGGCTTTCCCCCTCTTGTAACAATCTACGGATCTGATATACCACAATCTGTTCTATTTGATGGCGAGGTCTACGTATATATGTCACTGAAGTTCCATCCCGACAAGCTTTCAATCGTTCTTCTCCCAACATATCACGATTAATGAATTTCGCCATTTGATTCGTGATTCGATATGACATCTGTAACGTACATTTTTCGAATCTTGGATTTAAAAGAAATGGAAGTTGTCCCCAGAAACGATCCGCATGAGTTAAAAAACGAATATCTGCCCCTTTAAATTCATATAATCCTTGCATATAATCTCCAAGAACGAGAAGCTGAAACTTTTTTCCACAATCGCGAGCCATTTTTACGATCAATTGGAAGTATAAAAATGTCATATCTTGACTTTCATCTATCACTAGGATATCTATCGCAGGAATAGGAGTCCTTGGTTTTATATCACATCTTAAAAGATGACGTATTCCGGTATCTGTATGAGCATCCGAACTATAGTATTTCACAGCAAAACTATGATATGTATGAACTTGCATATTGGTTATCTTTAATTCACGGATCTTATCCTTTATTTCATGGCGTAACATAGCATTATAAGTGAATTGACGTATCGATTTTTCCGGTAATTCTTTAGCAATAGATAAAATTGTCGTAGATTTTCCAGATCCAGCACATGCGTCTACTTCTACATTTAAACCCACTATTATATGGTTCAGAACAGAACGTTGTTCATCACTCATTTTATTCATTTTTTATAGTTTTAATTATAATAGAATTAGTTCAATCTTTTAAATATAAATAACATAATAGATTATTATAAGAGATGGTAAAAATAAAGGTGTTCTCTGTAACTAAAAATGAGTATGATCTAATAGAAGACTTTATTTTATATCATGGTTATTTATTTGGATATGAAAATATAGTTCTTATCGATAACGAAAGCACAGATAAATCCGTGTTAGAGATATACGAAAAATATAAGGAAAAAGGTATAACTGTATACACAGAAGGAAATTACACAGGAGAAAATCAAGGAATCCTATTTACAAAGTACATGAACCAATATAAAAATGACTGTGATTTCATGATCGGTCTAGATACAGATGAATTTTTATTTAATGCAGATGCGATGAATAAAGGTGAGGACCCAACACAAAGAGAAAAAATCTTTGAGATGTTTGAGAATATACCCAGTAATTTTACATCGTTTTCGATAGGTCCTTTTCCCACCGGAATAATTGACACCGATTCATCGGCGTATATAGATCAAAAAATAATAAACCCAGTTAGAAATATTACCACATTTTTCTCATCACCACCTCCATTTGAAATCATCCAAAAGAAACCTGCTCTATGGAAATACTTATCGAGAAGTAACGCTTTCGTTCAAACATTTAACGGAAACCATAATTTAATTGTATCACGCGGAGATCATCTAGTTTTACCTATAGGTTATTTTCATTTTACCTCAACTGGAAGCCGGAGAGTATATGAAAGGGCAAAACTGGTAGTGAAAGGGTATAACTATGTTGATGTTGATAATCTTTTTTATAAAGATCAAATAGATATCCTTAATTCGAATATTTATTACACTGGTGTTCATAAAGTGCACATATATAAAGGATTTTTATTAAGGCGTCTTTTCATTGAAAATAGCATTTTATTTTATAAACGATTACCAACACTCGGCGAGCTACATCATCTTGTTCATTCTAATTTGTCTAACAGTTCATCTGTTATTGAAGATATTATTAAAAAATCCGATGAAACAATAATGAATAAAGATATGGATATACCTGAATTTTCAAACGAGGTGATTGATAGATTATTGTTCAACGATTCTTCTAAACATTGTTATAACCCAACATTCGAGTGCTCATTTTTAGCAGAGAGATTAAATTCAATTCAACCGATATAAATAATTTTAATTTTATAGCATTCTATAAAATTAGTGACGATTTTTTATACTTCTTCCCCTTGGAGTAAAATTTTTATTATTTTCAATTGATCTTAAGAGTCTCAATTGTTTTTTCGCATTACTTTTACTTGTACATTTAGAAAATACCTTTTTCGTTTTTTTATTTATAACACGGTAACAACTTTTTTTAGGAACTTTCCTACACGTATAAGGCATTTACTATATCATGATATTATTTTTTATTAGATCTTGTTTTTTTATTGCCTGATTTCATAATTCGAGACTGAATGAAATTCTTTATATCTGAATAATTATCTATAAAAAGATCTACTATTTCCTGATAGAATTTACGAAATTCTCTTTTTCTAATCCTCATTTGATCTATACTAAACCATTGAACCTCGATTTTTTCAAACAACTTTGAATCATTTAATATATTCTTATTCATGCGTTCCCATAAAAATTTATGATTCAAATTGTAATATTTAGGCAAGTTTTCATCGTATTCCATTCTGAAAATGTGTACATTATAATCATTGTGTAATATTTTATATGTTCCTCCATTTTGTTTTATGAGACGACGAATAGTATCACCATCTCCTAAAAACCCACTTAATTCTTCACCTCCCTCTCTTAACGCAGTTTCAAAGGGAGATTCTTTATTTTCACATCCACCGCCAAAATCTGAGAAACCCTTAGAACTATCCTCCATGGAATTCTCTTTTCCGAATAAAAAATATAATTTACCTTTAAAAATTGCTATTGGTAAAATGCTACCGGCTACCATAATTTATATATTACTATATTAAAAATATAATGTCAAAAAAAATTAATGACATTATAATCATAGGATCGGGATGGTATGGATGCCATATCGCATCTCTACTTCAGTATAAATATAATATCATCATGATCGAACAGCGTTGTGATATTTTTGATAACTCATCATATTACAATCAAAATAGATTGCATTTAGGCTATCACTATTCCAGAGACTATAATACAAGATCATTATGTAAAAACAATTACGAAAAATTCAAAAGTCGTTATAGTAATTGTATTGAAGACATTAGTAACAATTTTTATATGATTTCAAAACAGTCATTATTGGACTATCAGACTTATGAAAATATATTTAAATACGAAGGATTTTATTTTGAAGTTAAAAATAATGAATACTTTGAAAATATATATGATAAAATATTAATTACTGATGAAAAGGTAATAAACTCTGAAAAAGCAAAGAACCATTTTGTCAACCAATTAAAAAATGTGAAATTTTTTTTTGATACAACGGTTAGTGGATATAAAAAAATAGGAGACAAAATAATTGTTACCACTAATAAAGAAATGGAATTTAATTGTGACTTATTACTGGATTGCACTTATAATCAATTAGGATTATCCAAGTGTAATTATACATATGAATTAACCATATCGATTTTATATGAAAAAATAAATAATAATTTATTTGATGCCATAACAATAATGGATGGTAAATTTTGGTCCCTATATCCTAGAGATGTTGAAAAAAAATTATATACCCTTACAGATGTAGAATTTACGCCGATTATTTCATCAGTTAACTATAGAGATATATTAAATTACGAGGTGAAAGATGGAGATATTGATACAATTCGATCAAATATGGAAAAGAAAGTAGAATTTTATTATCGTGATTTTTTGAAAGACTTTTCATACAAATCTTATTTTTTATCGAAAAAAACAAAATTAATATCTGGTTCCGATTCACGCGATATCACAATCGAAGAAATTGAAGATAACATCATCACAGTAAACTGTGGAAAAATTTACGGAATTTTTGATTTTGAAGAATACATTTTTAACTATTTAGACAATTTATAATATTAATTGGCTTTTCTAACACGCGAGCATTAAGTATAATGTAAAATATATTTATATTGGAGGTGATAATCAAATAACAATTAACGATCGAAATACTCAATATTATTTGTCAATGATATTTTTTATTTCGCAAATTATTATTATGTTTGTGGTAGAATGAATAATGTTATTGATAATAAAAGTATGAAAGATGATCTCGATGTAAGAGAATTTTTTATTGAATTCGATATCTAATTTGATAGACAAATTAAAAATTTGATACTGTTCAATATTATTTTATAGAAAATTATTTATCAACAACACAATAAGAACTATCCAAAAACACACATTCAAATATAAATTATATTACATTTTAATTATTTTTAATATGTATATAATAAAATTAATGGAACATATAAAGTGTCCTATATTTAATTTTAGCGAAAAATATAGTTTTACATTTGAAGAGTCTAGTCTTTATAACGATGTTATAATTCATACTGGATCAAATAGACAAATTGAGTGGGAAAATTGCATAGCCGTCAAGTTTGTGGATAACATCCCAAGAGTAATTGTTGGAAGTAATCATTTCCTTACTTGGAAAACAGTTCCTGAGGATTATAACAATAAATTCAAGATATTTGATAATTTGGTGTATAATTATATTGATATTGTAAATAATAATAAACCCGTTCGTTATGATCTTGATGACAACTTAATATACGTATGGCTGTTAGACGCATTCTCATTTTCTAACAGTGGACATAATTTAAGCGAGTGTCTTGATAAAGCCAATTTTATTATTAAAAACGGATATAAAAATGTTTTAATTCCTACTGGATTTAGGGAACAAAATAATTTCAAATTTTTAGAGATTTTATTACCTGATGTTATATTTACGGAACTTGATTTTGATAGTATCTTTTTCATTAAAAATGTAGTAATAATACCAGATTGTCATTTTGATATTTTAAAACACCCGACTCTTATTGAAACATTAAAAAATAGGATTGCCGAAAAATATGGTCTTATATATTCAGATTGTAAATATAAAAAGGTGGTTCTTATGAAAACGCATCGAAATAAAAAAGTGTTCGATGTAGGAACACAATTAATTTGCGAAGATCTTTTATGTGAACTTGAGAAAGATGGCTATGTTAACATTATTCCTGAAGATACAGATCCATTCAAATTAGTTATCTATTTATTATTTGCAAAAACTATTGTTAATTCTTCTGGTTCTATCATGTATACTAATAAACAATTTTTTAATTTAAAAGCAAATTTAATATGGATTGGAAATATTAATAGTAAATATAATACCACAGATCATATAATTGAACCCCTATTAAAATGGATATTTACAGAATCATTAATTTTAAATAAAGACGAAATTCTTCCACAAATAAAAGAATTTGATAAAGAATTAAATGAAACCCAGATTCTTACAGAGACAAAAGAAGCTGATAAAGAATTAAATGAACCCCAGATTCTTACGGAGACAAAAGAAGCTGATAAAGAATTAAATGAACCCCAGATTCTTACAGAGACAAAAGAAGCTGATAAAGAATTAAATGAAACCCGGATTCTTACGGAGACAAAAGAAGGTGATAAAGAATTAAATGAAACCCAGATTCTTACGGAGACAAAAGAAGCTGATAAAGAATTAAATGAAACCCAGATTCTTACGGAGACAAAAGAAGCTGATAAAGAATTAAATGAACCCCAGATTCTTACAGAGACAAAAGAAGCTGATAAAGAATTAAATGAAACCCGGATTCTTACGGAGACAAAAGAAGGTGA
>Ga0209088_10002024_pt1 | contig 12791 bp, 8 predicted proteins | sample S_140625_EF_Meta_FD_187324 | JGI IMG/M metagenome (GOLD analysis project Ga0209088, IMG submission 187324) | Freshwater microbial communities from Lake Simoncouche, Canada to study carbon cycling - S_140625_EF_MetaG (SPAdes) (version 2) | ecosystem: Environmental > Aquatic > Freshwater > Lake ...
TTGGCGGCGGCGCCAAGGTGTACGACGGCAAGGAAGCGGCGGCGGTGGTGCGCCAACTGCAGGCCCGCCGGGTGATCCCGGTGCAATACCGCGGCGGCGGGCCCACCCCCAGCTGCGACCTGAGCTCCGCCCAGCCCTTTCTCGAGGCGATGGCCGGCACCACCGTGCGACGGTCCGGGGGCAGTATCACGGTGGTGCCTCCGGTTGCTGATGGCACCGTGATCGAACTGATGCGCTGAGCTGAGCCCTCAGCCCCGCAGGAAGGCGGGCAACCAACGGTCGAGATCCAGCCGGCGGCTCAGGGCAAGGATGAGCAGGCTGAGCAGGATGAGCGTCAGGAAGAAGATCAACACAATCGCGGTGAAGTTCGTCTGCTTGGCATCAAAGACCGTCTTCACCGGCACGCTCACCACCTGGGCCCCGACGGTTTCATTGAGGTGCCAACCGAAACCACCGATCGTTCCGTAGGTGGCCACTTGGCTACGGGGGGCCCGCTCCGGGGTGGAATGGCATTCCAGGCAGCTTGATTTCGACACCTTGAGGGGTCTGGCAACAAAGTGCAGCGTCGCCCCATCCACAGTGTGCACGCCGCTCTGGAGCTTGAGGGCGGGATCGGCACGGAAAATCTCAACGATCTGGGCCTCAAAAGAATCAGCTTTGTCCTTGAGATTGGTTGGATTGAGCGTTGCTTCGCGATAGGAGTAGTCACGATATTTGCCATCGCTCTTGAGATAGGAAAACACCCGGTTGGCCGAATAGCTCGGCACCGCCTCGGGCAGGAAGACCTGCGATTCACGATTGATCGGCGCCACGATCGGATTCACATCCTTGCTGGTGTACTCACGAACCGCCAGCATCGAATCCATCAACAAACCAGCATTGCCATCAATCTGGGCCCTGGCTTGGTCATACAACATGCCGTCAAGAAAATAGCCAGCCGCCAAGAGCACCGAAACAATTAAGGCCAACAGGGCAAGGTAGCGCTTCTTTCCCAACAACTCATTCCACACAGGAAAGTCAGTTCAACTGCAATTGAATCTAGTCTCTCCCCATCAACAACGCAACCGAAATTCGGAATCGATCAACGCGATGCGGCTGGCCCGAGCCGCGGAGCATGAGGACCTCGGAGTCAACATTCATCCGTCGGCCACCCGCAGCCCTGCTGCTCTGCCACTGCTGCCCTGCAGCGGCTGGCCTGCAGCGGCTGGCCTGGTTCTCCGCGCCCACCGTCGGCGGGCGCCTGCTCTGGCCGAACCATTCGAGAACCATGGCTCCCCCATGGGGGATCAAGACCCACTGCGCAAACCAGGCCCCGACCCGGCCTGATCCGCCTAATTTTCCAGCATTCCTTAACACAAGTCAAGGCTTCCTATAATTATATGCTTTAATTGATCATAAAACCATAGACTTACCCTCATTGGTGAGTTGGTTTGGATGCGCTGGTTCCAACTTTGGTCTGAAAACCAAGCCCATTGGACGCGATGGGGCCTGCTGCTGGGCTGGCTCGCCCTGATCGCTGTACTGCTAAAGCCAGAGCTGGCGCCCGCCTACCGCTCCCTCGCCTGCCAGGGGCAGAGTTTCTGCCGGCCTGGAATCGGCAACGACCTGTTCTGGAACGTGGGCTTTCCGCTGGTTATTCTCGCGGTCTTCCTCAGCCATGAACTCTGGCGGCGCATCTGTCCGCTGTCGTTCGTCTCCCAGCTGTTCCGGGCCCTGGGCTGGCAGCGCACCGTGATGAACACCGCCGGCACACCCCAACTGGTGGCCATTGCAGAGTCGTCCTGGCTGGCTCGCCATCACATCCAACTCCAATGGAGCCTGCTGATCGCCGGCCTGAGCCTGCGCATCGTGCTCGCCGACAGCAACGGCCCGGTGCTCGCCGCGCTCTTCATTGCAGCCCTGCTCAGCGCCTTGGTGACCGGCTGGGCCTACAGCGGCAAAGCCTTCTGCCAATACCTCTGCCCATTCGCTCCGGCCCAGCAGATCCTCAGCGGCCCCCGCAGCCTGTTGAGCTCGGTTGCCCACCTCGGCAGCCCGAGCAAAATGACGCAGTCCATGTGTCGAACCGTCGGGGCGACCGGCCAGGAGATCAGCACCTGCGTGGCCTGTTCGAAACCCTGTTTCGACATTGATTCCGAGCGAACCTACTGGCACAACCTCAGCGGCCAGAGGGGGCTTGCCTGGGCCTGGTACTCCTATCCGGGCCTGATCTTGGCCTTTTTTCTGCTCATTTACAGCTACGCGCCACCCGCAGCCGGAGGCCCGACAGCCGACTATCTGCGCAGCCAACTGTTCACCTACGACGGCCGCTTGGAGGCCATGGCCTGGCAGCCGTTCTTTGCCGAGGGCTGGCCCCAGATCCCCAGGCTCCTCGCTGTGCCAGCCCTGCTGTGCGCGGGGGCCGTTGGTTCGGAACGGTTGTTTCATCACATTGAACGGCTGCAGCGCCATCAGCTGCTGGGGCGCCCCCCCGAGCTGGCCAAGGACATGGCCATCCACCGCACCCGGCTGCTCGCCAGCTTCGTAGCGATCAACACCTACTTCTTTTTCTCAGGCAATCTCTTTTCCTTTGCCGGAAAGCTGGGATCCTTTCTCTTCGAGCTGCTCATCATCGCCATGAGCGCCATCTGGCTCTACAGGAGCTGGGACCGCGATCGCGGTCTTTACACGAGGGAAACCACCAGCAACAGCCTGCGGCGTCAACTGGCCAAGCTCGGCCCGGAACTGGAGCCCCTACTGGCGGGGCGCCAACTGAACGATCTCACCCCCAGCGAGGTGTTTGTGCTGGCCACCGCCCTTCCGGCCCAGGCCACCTCCCTGCCAGCCCAGGCCACCTCCCTGCCAGCCCAGGCCGCCTCGCTCAGACTCAGCATCTATCGCAACGTCCTGCGCGATCTGATCAACCAGGGCCAGCTGGAGCGCACCGCCTCCCTGAAAAACCTTGCCGACCTACGCAGCAGCCTGGGGCTCGATGACGGCGATCACCAGAGTGCGATGCAGATCCTGATGAGCGAAGACGAACGTCTCGCCACCATGAGTTCCGAGGATCTTTCCGGCCTCAACCTCTGCCGTAGTGCTGCAGCCCAGGAGATCGAAGACCTGATGGGCCAGCGAGGCCTATCCGTCTTGGAGATCGACAGCCTGGATCGCTACGGCCTGGAGCAGCTGAACCGCATCCAGACCCAGAGCGGCCTCGAGACCACCCCATGGACCGAATTGCTGCGTGACTACGGTCCGATGTCCCGCTTCAGCCAACGGCAGCTGGACCAGGGACAGCAGACCGTGATCCAGGCCTTGGCCCGCAGACAAAGCCTGACCAAGCTGAGCCAAAGCCTGCCCCTGGCCGCGCCGCTGCTGCTCAGCCTCGACCGTCAGATCTCACGATTCCTGCCGGATCTCGTGGCCTTGATCAGCAGCAGCCTCGGGGCCACTGGTGAGCAACTGCCGGGGGAAGCATCCCTCCACATGTTGCGCACCCTGTCGCCCAATGTGATGGCCTTTCTCTCCAGTGAGCCTGCCACCTCGTTGGCGATCCACAACTGGCTCGAGGGGGTTCCGCCGACCCCTCCAAGCAAGGCATTCACCCCACTTCCGGAAGCCGCAGAAGTTCTAGAAGGCCTGTGGCTGGATACGGACCCTAGCGTTGCGCTGTGGGCCTATTTGATTCTGCGCCAGCACCATCCTGAGCGGAGCCAACGACTGCTTCGGACTCCCCGCACCGGACTGCCGGTCGACGCAACCCTGACAGCCTTGCTTCAGGGCGAACAACCGGCCGGCCTCGCCATCGTGAGCCTGCTCGCCGAGCTGCCTCTGATCCAGCGATTTGAACCCTCGACGCTGCTCCATTTGCATCGTCTGTGCAACCTGCACCACTGGCGCCCGGGAGATCCCATGGCAACCACCCTGGGAGGGGTGCTCATCCTTCTGAAAGGCCAAGGTGACCATCGTCAGAGCCTGGCTCCGGGTTCACCGCCGACGATCATGGCAAGCCATGGAAAGGGCACAATTCTCGGCCTATCGAACTATTTCGGCGAAGGCAACAGTGGCCAGCCGCCCGAGCTCGTGGCAGGGAAGGATGGCTGCAGCGCACTCACCTTCAGCCGCACAGGGTTCCGCGAACTCCTCAACGTCTCCCCCGTCTTTGAGCAGTCGTTGCTGCGCGATCTTGCCATCAACTTCGACGTCCTGCAGCGTTCGTTGCGGCTGTGGAGATGCTGAACGCGCCGGGCCCTCAGCCGGGGTTGGCATCGCAGGCTTCGTAGGCCGCCCAGAAGCGCCCCATCTGCTCCAGGGTGCCCAGGCTCACCCGCAGGGAGCCATCGATCAGGGGCTTGCCGGCCATGGACCGCACCAAAATGCCAGCCTCCCGCAGGGCCTGATCCACCTCGGCGGCGGGCCGCTTCGGCCAGATCAGCAGGTAGTTGCCCCCGTCCACGTGGTGGCGCACCCCCGCCGCCACCAGCCGCTCCACCAGCCACTGGCGCGCCGCCAGCACCTCGGCCACATAGGCATCCACATAGGCCTGATCCGCCAGGGCCGCGAAGGCCGCGGTCACCGCAAAGCTGTTGATGTCATAAGGACCAGTGACCCGGCTGACCCGATCCACCACGGCCGCCGCACCGATCGCAAAACCGATCCGCAGGCCGGCGATACCAGCGGTCTTGGAGAGGGAGCGCAGCACCAACAGGTTGGGACAGGCCGCGAAGGGGTCGGCGCCGGCAGTGGCTGCGGGGGCGGCCGTTTCTGGGGCGGCATCTGCTCCGGCGGCAGTTGCCGCTGCGATGCCGGGTTTCTGCCCCTCGGGGTCCTGCGGCCCACCGGCGCCCAGCAGCAGGGGCAGCACGCTGTCCCCGGTGAAGGCCTCATAGAGCTCATCCACCACCACGAGGGTGTGGGGCGCCGCGGCGGCCAGGGCCAGCACCGCTTCCGGCGCCAGGCGGGTGCCGGTGGGGTTGTTGGGGTTGCAGAGCAGCAGCAGGCGGGGCGGGCACCAGCCCTCTGCGGCTCCGGATGGGGGGCCGCTCAGGGCCGCCAGAATCTCCTCAAACGGGAAGGCGAAATCGGGCAACCGGTAGGGGATCGCCTCGATCACCATGCCCTGCATGCGGGCGCAGGGGGTGTAGTAGCCGAAGGTGGGGCTGGTGGTGAGCAGGCGATCGCCGGGGGCTCCGTAGGCCTGGAACAACGCATGGATAGCGGCATCGACGCCGTTGAACAGGCCCACCTGCTCGATGGCGATGGTTCCCGGCGTTGCCGCCAGCGAGGCCAGCACCGCCTCCCGCAGGCCGTCGTATTCGGGATAGATGGCGTACTGGTCGGCCGGGATGGCGCGGATCGCCTCCACCACCTTCGGACTCGGGCCCACCGTGTTCTCGTTGAAGTCGAGCCGCAACAGGCCCCGGCGCCCCTCAAGGGGAGCGCTATAGGCCTGGAGGCTCTCCACCTCGGGGCGAGCCTGCGGGGGAGCGGGCATGGGGGCGACTCCCTCCGATGGCAGCCCCGACCAGGCTGGGGCCGAATCAGTTTCGGGAGCCCGCGGGGCCGGCGAGGCCGCCTGGGGTGCAGCGGATCGATCCATCTCCTGACGCTAAGGCGCGGCCTTCAGTGGTGCTGCCCGGATCCGCCCATCGGCCGAGACGTTCAGGCCCTGCGCCACACCTGAGCCGAGTGATCCAGGCAGCGGGGCCAGGCGTCACGACCCCAGGCGGTGAAACCCTGCCGATCCCACCCTGAGGCGTCCCTACATCCGCTCCAGGGTGGGAATCCCCAGCAGGCCGAGCCCCAGCTTCAGGGTGTCGGCCGTCAGGCGGCAGAGCGCCAGGCGGGAGCCCCGCGCCTCCGGCGGGGCCTTGAGCACCGGAACCTGGTCATAGAAGCGGTTGAACACCTGACTGAGCTCAAAGAGATAGGTGCAGAGCCGGTTCGGCAGCAGCTCCTCCTCCACCTCGGCGATCACCCCATCGAAGCCCAATAGGTGGCGCACCAAGGCCCACTCCTGGGGTTCGCTGAACTGCAGGTCCCCCGCGGCTCCCCCATCCCCCCCTTTGCGGGCGATGCCGGCGATGCGCACCACGGCATAGAGCAGATAGGGCGCCGTGTTGCCCTGCAGGGCCAGCATCCGGTCAAAGCTGAACTGGTAGTTGGTGGTGCGGTTCTGGCTGAGGTCGGCGTACTTCACGGCCGCCAATCCGACGGTGGTGGCCACATGGCGGATGAAGGCTTCGTCTTCTTGGCGGTCCTCCTCCGCCAGGCGGCGGCGGAGGTCGGCCTCGGAACGCTCCACCGCCTCATCGAGCAGATCCTTGAGGCGCACGGTGTCGCCGGCGCGGGTCTTGAGCTTCTTGCCGTCCTCCCCCTGCACCAGCCCGAAGGGCACATGCTCCAGCCGGCCCTCCTCGGGAATCCAGCCGGCGCGCCGCGCCACCTGGAACACCCCGGCAAAGTGGCTGGCCTGGCCGGCGTCGGTCACGTAAATGACGCGGCGGACACCATCGCCGGCGGGCGCAGCGGCGAAGCGGTAACGAATCGCGGCCAGGTCGGTGGTGGCGTAGTTGAAGCCGCCGTCGCTCTTTTGCACGATCACCGGCAGGGGCTTGCCCTCCTTGCCGCTCACCCCCTCAAGAAACACGCAACCGGCACCCTCGTCGACCACCAGCAGGCCGGTGGCCTCCAGGTCGGCCACCACGGCGGGCAAAAAGGGGTTGTAGAAGGATTCCCCCCGTTCGCTCAAGCGGATATCGAGCCGGTCGTAGATCGTCTGGAACTCGCGTCGGCTCTGATCGCAGAGCATCCCCCAGGCCTTGAGCGACACCGGATCTCCCCCCTGCAGCTTCACCACCTCCTCGCGGGCGGTGGTCTGAAACGCCTCGTCCTCGTCGAACCGTTGTTTGGCCTGGCGGTAGAAGGCCACCAGATCGCCCAGGTCCACCGCATCGGCGGTGGTGAGGGCCTCGGGCGCCACCTGCTTGAGATGGGTGATCAGCATGCCGAACTGGGTACCCCAGTCACCCACATGGTTGAGCCGCAGCACCGGATGGCCGCGGAACTCAAGCACCCGCGCCAGACAGTCGCCAATGATGGTGGAGCGCAGGTGCCCCACGTGCATCTCCTTAGCAATGTTGGGGCTGGAGAAGTCCACGATCACCGGCTCCCCTGACGGAGAGGCCGCCCCGATGCCGGCCGCAGCCCCCGCCATGGGCACCCCCAGCCGCGGATCCGCCAGCCGTGACGTCACCTCGGCCACCAGGGCCTCCGGCCGCAGGGTGAGGTTGATGAAGCCCGGCCCCGCAACCTGGGGGGGGAGGCAGAGGGCCGTGAAGGCCGGATCGGCGGCCAGCTGGTTCACGATCGCCGTGGCCACCGCCCGCGGCGGCTGTTGCAGGGGCCGGGCCAGGGCCAGGGCCCCATTGGCCTGAAAGTCGCCGAATTCCGGCTTGCTGGCCGGGGCCAACTGGGGATCGAGGCAGGCGCCGTTGGCCCGGGCCACCGATGCCGCCTCTGGGAAGGACCGCTCCAGGGCTTCCTCCAGCTGGCGGGTGAGGGCTTGGAGCACGGACAGCATGAAAGGTCTCCCTGGCCGCAGGGCGGCCAACACCGACCCCGATCATCCTTCCCCGCCCAGCGCCGCGCCGGGGCCAGCACGCCGATCGAGCGAGCAACGCACGGGGCATGACAACAAAATCAACCCAAGTTCTGGCGTGATTCGCTGACATCGCACGCCACCCTGCCCCGCCGCTCATCCGCTCCGTTCTGGCTCACTGGCGCTGAGGCAAGCAGCACCAGTTAACGCCTACAAAACATGTTCTCTACACCAACAAAAAAGGGCCAAAACCAGTTGTAGCGGCCTGATCAAGCCAACAATCACTCTCTTCATCAGATGCCCAAAGGCTTCTCATGCTCTTTTCTCACCAAATTCTTAGGAGGCATATCTGATGCAGTTTTACGGTTAATTCATCGACCTTCCAGCACATCCCATGGCCGCTTCCACCTCCTTCTTCGACCTCCTCCTCCAGACCGGCGGCAGCCGTCGGCACGCTGGACAAGCCATCAACCTCGACACTGCGGCCCCTTCCTCCGCAGCCGAATCCGGCGCCAGCGACAGCACCGCCACCAGCCCCCGCAGCTTCGAGGGCCGCACCTTCGGGGGCGCCCCATTCGAGGCCACCACCCCCAAGGGCGGTGCAACGAACGATCTCGGCAGCGCTCCCTTCAGCACCGCCACCGCGTCCATCCACCGCTTCGTGACCCACGCTGCACCAGCTGTGGCTCCCAGCTCTGATGCGGCACCGCTGAGCGATGCTGGACCGCTGAGCGGTGAGGTCGCCACCGGGCTCCTCACCACCGTCGATCCCCTCAGCCTGGCCGCGACGGACTTCAACACCACAGACAACCCCGGCACCACCTGTCACTGCCGCATCTGCCAGGAAGGACTCCTGCCGAGCAACCAGAGCGGTCCGCTCGAGGGTCAAACCATCACCAGCAAGGCCGGCACCACGGCCACGGGCACCGTGACCGGTGGCAGCGCCAGCGCCCTGGGCAGCAGCGTGGATCTGGGCCGCACCTTCTTCCTGCACAGCAACCCAACCGCCACCAAAACCATCTACCTGGATTTCAATGGCCACACCACCACCGGCACGGCCTGGAACACGAAAGCCCAGCCCACGATCAACACCAGCGCCTTCGACTTCGACGGCAATGTGAACGTTTTCAGCAATACCGAGCTCGAGCGCATTCAGTTCATCTGGCAACGCGTCGCCGAGGACTTCGCTCCCTTCGGCATCAATGTCACCACCCAGGATCTCGGGGCTGATGCCCTGACCAACACCGGTAGCCGTGATAACCAATGGGGCGTGCGGGCAGCCATCGGCGGAAGCTTCAGCGATTGGTACGGCAGCTCAGCCGGTGGTGTTGCCTACGTCAACAGCTTTGGAAATGCCGCCTTTGGCCCCGCCTTCGTCTTCTCAAAGAGTCTCGGCGGCGGCAATGAAAAATACACCGCAGAAGCGATCAGCCATGAGGTGGGCCATTCCCTCGGCCTCATGCACGATGGCACCTCCTCCGCCTCCTACTTCCAAGGCCAGGGCACCGGTGCCACAGGCTGGGCTTCGATCATGGGTTCCGGCTACTACAAGAACGTCACCCAATGGAGCCAGGGCGAATACAACGGTGCCAACAACAAGCAGGATGATCTCGCCATCATCAGCGGCAGCAGCAACGGCGCCGGTTACCGCGCCGATGATTTCGGCAACAGCGCCGCCACCGCCAAGGTTCTCAGGGGCACCAGCCTTAACCAGTTCGGCATCATCGAAACCCGCAGCGACTCCGACTGGTTCCGCTTCGCCACCGGCACCGGCAACATCAGCCTCTCGATCAACAATGCCTGCCAAGCCTGGATCAGTAATGGCTTCGGCAGCTACAGCAACTCCCTCCTCGCCGGCCGCAGCCCCAACCTCGACATCGCCGCAACCCTCTACGGCGCCGACGGCACCCTCATCGCCAGCAGCAATCCCCTCGACAAGTTGACCGCCAGCTTCAATCTCAACCTGGATGCCGGCACCTACTTCCTCAAGGTGGAGGGCGTCGGCTTCGGCAATCCCCTCAGCAACGGCTACAGCGATTACGGCAGCCTGGGTCAATACCTGCTCACCGGCAGCCTGGTCGCCACTAGCAACAGCAGCGCCGTGAGCGAACTGCCCCCCAACCAGGTGATGGGCGATGCCAATGCCAGCACCCTCGACGCCACCAATGCCAAGGACATTCTCACCGGCGGGGCGGGCGCTGACACCTTCTCCTTTGCCTCCCTCTCCACCTCAAACCTGGCCAATTACGATCGCATCACCGACTTCGCCATTGGCACCGACAAGCTCGACAGCATCACCGCAGTCAGTGCCAAAAACATCAACAAACTCGGTGCCGTCAGCACCTTGGATCTCACCGGAATCTCGGCGCTCTTGACCGCCACCTCATTTGCTGCCAACCGGGCTGCCACCTTCTCCTTTGCCGATACCGACGGCCCCCGCACCTTCCTGGCCCTGAACGATGCCACCGCTGGCTTCTCCGCCACCAACGACGCCATCGTGGAAATCACTGGATTCTCGGGATCCCTCGCCAACCTGGCGGTGATCTGAAATCAAATCCGCGCCGCTTGAGCGCCCATCGCTGGCAAGGGCAAAACCAATCCATAATCCCGATGTCTCGACAAAAGACCTCACCGCCTCTGAGGCGATCGCTGCCCAATCCAATCCTGTAGCAGCGTCCCACGGCATCGAGCCCTCCGAACGGCACCACGCTTCGACGAGGACAACGACTTCTCTCACTGGGTCGATCCCAACCGATCGATCGATGGCATAGGCGGTCAGGGCCGATCATTTCGGCAACAGTGCCACCACCGCCAAGGCTCTCAGAAGCACCAGCCTTAACCCGTTCGGCTGCATCTGAAACCCGGGGCGACTCCGACGGATTCAGCTTGCGCAACAGCACCGGGAACCGGCAACGGCAACGAAACCGGCAGCCCCCTCGCCGGCCGCAGCCCCAACCTTATGCGCTGGCCGGGGCCAGCACGCCAATCCACCGGGTGACGCACGATGCATAACAACAAAATCAACCCAACTTCTGATGGGATTCATTGACATTGCACCCCACCCTGACCTACCGCTAATTCGCTCCGTTCTGGCTCACTGGCGCTGAGGCAAGCAGCACCAGTCAACGCCTACAAAGCATGTTTTCCTCACCAACAAAAAGGGTTAAAACCAGTCGCGGCGGCCTGTTCAAGCCAGCAATCACACTCTTTATCAGAACCCCAAAGGGTTCTCATGCTCTTTTCTCAGCAAATTCTTAGGAGGCATATCTGATGCAGTTTTACGGTTAATTCATCGACCTTCCAGCACATCCCATGGCCGCTTCCACCTCCTTCTTCGACCTCCTCCTCCACACCGCTGGCTGCCGTCGCCACGCTGGACAAGCCATCAACTTCGACACTGCGGCCCCTTCCTCCGCAGCCGAATGCGGCGCCAACGACAGCACCGCCAACAGCGACCGGCTCAACGTCGGCGCCGAAACCCCCGACAACGAATCGCGCTCAACGGAGCAGATGCGCCTCTCCGTGTCCATTTCTCGAACCCTGAACAGAAAGTTAAAGCTCCTGGCCCATGATCAAGAAATGACAGTTTCCGCATTGATGCTTGAGTTGATCAAGGCTGAGGCTCACAAATACGAAGTGACTGGTGCCTGATCGAGTTCGAGCCTGAGTGTGATGAAAGGATATAGGTGTTGCGGGGCCGACCAGATCAGGCGGCGGGGAGGCCCAGCATCGCTTCCAGGCCGGCGAGCACCACCCCACTGGTGAGCTTGATGCGGTAACGACAGGCCTGGGTTTCGCTGCAGTCGAAGCTGCCGTGCTCCCAGTACTTGTTGCTCCCTGCCCCGCCGCCGCACACCCCGAAGTACTCACATTCGGCCCGGCAGCGCTCGATGCCGGAGCGCAGATCCGACTGGATCCGCTGAAACTTCTCGGTGGCCACGATCGAGACGAGGCTGTCGCGCTGCACGTGCCCGAGCACGAAATCGCCGTATTCCTCCGTATGCACCGAGAGCAACTCAGGATCGAAGGTGGAGAAATTGCCACGCGCATCCACATTCACGATCGCAAACGGATTGTTCATGTCGGTGCGATCGATGCGACTCTCGCTACTGGCGAGATGGCAGAGCCCCTCAAACTCCCGCACCCGCATGTCCTGGGGCCGCTCCTGCCAAAGCTCCCAAAAACGCTGCAGAAATTGGGTGTACAACGCTTCGGTGTTCGGGCGGCTGAGGGTGGATTGCAGGTTCTCCCCCTCGGTTTCCTCCATGTTGAAGGCCACATCCCGGATGCCGTTGTCCACAAAGAAGTGGAACATCGCATCGGGATGGTGGAGCGCCTCCTCGGTGAGCACGCTGATCACCTGAAAATGAATGCTGCGCCGCTGCAGGGCGGCGATGCCACGCATCGTGGCCGCATGACTGCCGAGCCCCGTACGGGTCCGGCGATGACGGTCGTGCAAGAAAGCCGGTCCATCGAGGCTCACGCCCACATGGATGCGGTTGCGCTCAAAGCAATCGCACCAGGCGTCGTTGATCACCATGGCGTTGGTCTGAACCGACTGACGAATCTCCAGCGGCGGACCCGCCCATCGCTCCTGGGCGCGGCGGATGTGGTCGCCGGCCTCGTCGTAGAAAGTGATCGGCAGGGTGAGAGGTTCGCCCGCATGCCAAAGCAGGGTGAAATCCCCGCCCAAGTAGGGACTTTCCAGCACCCGCTCCAGGGACGCATCCAGGATCTCCATCGAGAGACGATGGCGGTCGTTGCGGCTGGGCAGGTAGCAGTAATCGCAGTCGAGGTTGCAGTAAGGGGTGGGCTGGATCACCAGCAGCTCCAGCGGGCCGTAGCCCTCGGGATTGCCCGGCGGTGGCCCCTCCGGCCAGGGCTCCCCCCCAGAGAAACATCCCGACCCCCCGCCCTCGCCGGGAACCCTCTCCTCGGCCAGCCGCAAAGGTGACAAGCCAGGAGAAGCGGCCACGCTAGAGGCCGCTGAGCCTCTGACGGATGGGGGCTCGGCCGGAAGCTGGCGGTTGATCACCCGATCACCAGCGATTCAGGAAGCCCCCATTGCGGAAGCCTCCGCCGTTGCCCCAGCCGCCATTACGGAAGCCGCCATTGCCCCAACCGCCATTGCGGAAGCCGCCGTTGCCCCAACCGCCGTTGCGGAAGCCCAGCGCGGGGCCATTGGCAAACACCCAGGCGAGCTTGCCATCGG
>Ga0209088_10002028_pt1 | contig 12775 bp, 11 predicted proteins | sample S_140625_EF_Meta_FD_187324 | JGI IMG/M metagenome (GOLD analysis project Ga0209088, IMG submission 187324) | Freshwater microbial communities from Lake Simoncouche, Canada to study carbon cycling - S_140625_EF_MetaG (SPAdes) (version 2) | ecosystem: Environmental > Aquatic > Freshwater > Lake ...
AGGCACTGCATCAGCTGTATTCAATGAACCAGCCTTCATGGGGATGCCTTCACCATTTTTGAAGGCGACTCCAACAAGCCCCCAATTTTGAAAGCCAATACAAAACCCAACCCACACAAACCCATGGTGACAACCCACGTCCACTGCCAACCACCCACAAGCGTAGCGACCCACGCAACCAACGGTGGCCCAGCAAACTGTCCAAATGCTGACCACTGTTGCATATACCCAACCACCGTAGAGACCGTGGCTTCACTAGGTGCCACACGCACGGCTGTCGCAAATAAAGTTCCGGGAATCACACCACCTGCCGCGGAAAAAAGCACCACACAGATGAAACTAAATGTTGGCGGCAAACTCCATCCCTCCCATTGTCCAAATGCTCCGAATGCACCTAAGGCCATGCATGCGTAGCCAAACATCAGCACTGCACGCGCGGGCCAAGCTCTTTGCAGCAAACGTCCTGAAAAAATATTGCCAATCACGTTCACGACCGCTACAAAAGCAGTCAACAGGCCTGTCGCGCTTGCAGACAAGCCCATCTCGTTGTAGACAGTGGGCAAGAAACCGATCACCGCCATCCATTGCGATGAATACACGGCAAAGGCCATAGCCACCCACCAAGCGCCAGGTGTTTTAAGCGTGAGCGTAAGACGCTTGGTCCATGCATCGTCTACGTGAGCCGAAGCACGCGGCACGATAGGCACACACCACCACACCGCCAACCAAGCCAACACTGACACCGCCGCTAATAACCACCACCATACTTGCCAACCAGCTTGCGCAATCATCCATGGCCCACATAACAAAGCCAATGCGCTGCCAGCTGGCATATAGGTGCCCCACCAACCCATGCGAGTGTTGAGTTGCTGTGCAGTGACTGTTCGACGAATCAATGCAGGTGCTGGCATCACTACCAACAAAAATCCTACGCCTTCTAGCGTGCGTAACCACAACATACTCGACGCAGTCGATACAAAACCTCCGCAAGTACTGGCAAATGCCAACAAAGCTAAACCGATCAACATGCTGCGACGCAAACCAATGCCATCGGCTGCGAGACCTACCGCCAATCCCAAAGTCATACCGGCAATTTGTAAGGCTGAGAGCAAGAAACTCGCTTGCACCAAGCTGATATCTAAGGTGGTTTGTAAAACAGGCAGAGCGGGTGGCAACTTGCCCACATGCAAGGCTGCACAGACACCCACCAACACGATCACCCAGGACGGATGTAATAAAAATCGATTAGGCCTTGATGGAACTTCCATCACGCAACGACCAACCGCGCATGCTCACGCGTAGCAAATCTGTCTGTCATACCCGAAACGTAATCGGCTACAGCACGCGGCAAGTTATGGCGTTGCGCAAACGCACGGGGCATTTCTTGAGGGCGTGACACATAGGCTTCAAACAATTCATGCACAACCTGACGCGCCCAATCTGTGGTCTGCATCACTTGCGGATGGCGATACAGGTTTCGTAGCAAAAAAGTTTTGAGCGTTTGTGATGCGTCTTCCATCTCTGCACTGAATTGCAACAAAGGCGGACACGCACGGGCTTCGTCTGCGTTTTGGGGTGCATGCTGTTGCAATGCAATTTGGGTCGCACGGATCACATCAAACACTTGCTCGCTCAACATGCGGCGAATGGTTTCATACAACAACCTTCGGCCATGCACAACCTCATCAGCAAAAGCCAAATGCGGAAATGCCTCTAAGGTTTGTTGCTGATGTCTTGCAAACAAGGGCACGTCTTGCAATTGCTCCAAACTCAACAAACCAGAACGTACACCGTCATCGATATCGTGTGCGTTGTAGGCGATGGAATCCGCCAAGTTGCACAACTGCGCTTCCAAGCTTGGTTGTGCTCCTTGCAAAAACCTAATGGCTACGCCATTGGGTTCTGCTGCTTCAATCAACTCTGCATTACGCCGCGAACAGTGCTTCAAAATACCTTCACGCGTCTCAAAACTCAAATTCAATCCATTGAAAGCGGGATAACGCTCCTCGAGTTCATCGACTACCCGCAAGCTTTGTAGGTTGTGCTCAAAACCACCATGCTCTGCCATACAGGCATTGAGTGCATCTTGCCCAGCATGTCCAAAAGGTGTGTGCCCTACATCGTGGGCCAGTGCTATGGCTTCGACCAAGTCTTCATTCAAACCCAAAGCGCGCGCAATCGACCGCCCCAGTTGCGCCACTTCTAATGAATGCGTCATGCGTGTGCGAAACAAATCGCCTTCGTGGTTCAGGAAAACTTGCGTTTTGTAAACCAAGCGACGAAACGCAGTGGAATGCACGATACGGTCACGGTCGCGTTGGTGGGGGTTGCGCAATCCGTGTGAGAGTGGATTGGCGTCTGATTCCGCATGGCGTCTGCCACGCGTGGACTCAGGATGGCAGGCGTAATTAGCCAGCACAACAATGGTTGATGACGTCTGCCACCAAAGTATCTGGCGCACCACGCACCACGGCCCGACCTGGAGGATCGATCAAGACGAAACGAATTTCACCGCCTTGGGCTTTTTTGTCTACACGCATATGGTGCAAGTAATTGTCAGCCCCTAATTGCGGACCCACGACAGGCAAACCCGCGCGATCTAATAGATGGGTAAGTCGCTTAACAAAGTCCATATCCACCAAACCCAAACGATGGGACAAGTGTGCCGCCATCACCATGCCACATCCGACGGCTTCTCCGTGCAGCCACTCGCCAAAACCTAAGCCCGCTTCAATCGCATGTCCAAATGTGTGGCCAAAATTCAAAGCGGCGCGCATGCCCACGTCACGCTCATCCTGCGACACGACATACGCTTTGATTTCACAACTGCGTTGCACAGCAAAGCCCAAGGCCTTTGGATCGCGCGCCATCAACGCATCTAGATTGTTTTCCAACCACTCTAGAAACTGCATATCTGCAATCGGGCCGTATTTGATGACCTCAGCCAAACCCGCACTCAACTCACGCGCGGGCAGTGTTTGCAAAGTGTCTAAGTCACACACGACGCGTTGCGGTTGGTAAAACGCGCCGATCATGTTTTTACCCAATGGGTGGTTGATGGCGGTCTTGCCACCGACAGAAGAATCTACTTGCGACAACAAGGTGGTGGGCACTTGCACAAAAGGCACTCCACGCATATAGCAAGCAGCTGCAAACCCGGTCATGTCGCCCACCACGCCACCACCTAGTGCAAACAATACGGTTTGTCTGTCAGCACCTTTTTCTAGCAGTTGGTCAAAAATCAAATTCAATGTTTGCCAAGTTTTATGGCCTTCACCATCTGGCAATACCAAGGTCATGACTTGACCATAGTGGGACTGCAAAGCAGCGCACAAACGTTTTGCATAAAGGGGGCCGACTGTCTCGTTGGTCACCACCAACGCTGTCGCAGCCTTGGGTAAGTTGGCCCATGTACCCGGGTTGTCTATCAATTGCGGACCAATCCATATGGGATAGCTGCGCTCGCCTAGATCAATCTGGATCTGAATAGGTGCAAGGGAAGTGCTCACGAAAAATTCTTTCTTTGATAGGGACCAGCTTAGGGGCGAGCATTCATAGACTGCGGACTGGCCCCAGTATTTGGGGCAGGAGGCAGTTCGCCAATTTGCTCCAATTGCCGAATGATCATATTCACCAATGTTGATACAGACGGGCGATTGGTTTCAATCACATAGTGCGCAGCCTCTTTGTAAACAGGATCTCGCGCATCAAACAAATCCCGCAGTCTCGCCATGGGGTCTGAGACTTGGAGTAAGGGACGGTTCTGGTCATGGCGCAAGCGACGAAACACTTCTTCAGGCGTCGAGCGCAAATAGAACACATGGCCACGTTCACGCAAAAGTTGGCGGTTCTCTGGTCTTAAAACGGACCCACCACCCGTGGAGAGAACGCCCATGTAGTTCTGACTTAAATCATTCAAAACTTCAGATTCGATGTCGCGAAAGCGAGCCTCCCCTTCGCGCTCGAAATATTCGCGCACCGAACAACCTAAACGGCTTTCAATGGCGTGATCCGAATCAACAAAAGGGATGGCGAGCCGTCTGGCCAACTGGCGGCCGACGGTAGTTTTGCCAGAGCCTGGCAGACCAACCAAAACTAACACCTGGGGCTTTCTTACTGTGCTGAAGCACTTTGATGGACCATTTTAGGCGTTATGAAGACCAAGAGCTCTTGTTTAGATTGGTTGCTGCGACGACTCTTAAATAAATAGCCCAGCAAAGGAATATCTGCCAGCACAGGGACTTTTTGGTGCTCATCTAGCGCGATGGATTCATAAATGCCACCGATCATCACGGTGCCTCCGTTGTCCACCAGCACCTGTGTGTTGACATGTTTGGTATCAATCGCAAAACCTGCTGCTGTGTTTTGGCCCACACTGTCTTTGTGGATATCTAGTTCGAGCACGATATTGCCTTCTGGTGTGATTTGTGGCGTGACTTCTAGTTTTAAATTGGCTTTGCGAAATGCGATAGCAGTTGCGCCGCTGGCAGCGGCCATTTGGTAGGGCAACTCCGTGCCTTGTTCGATGATGGCTTTGGCTTGATCGGCGGTCACCACGCGCGGGCTCGATACCACTTTGCCTTTTCCGTCTGCTTCCAAGGCGGATAACTCTAAGTTCAATATTTTGTTTTTCTCAGCGTTGAACAAAGAAACCGCAAAACTTGCTGGCTCAAAGCCACTGATATTGCCTGCCGGCAAATTCACAAATTGCCCTGTAGGGTTCAGGATTTTGTCGGTTAGTTTGCTGCTCGCACCATCACTGACTCCGCCTAAACGCACCCCCAAAGTTTGACCAAATGTATCGCTCGCTTGCACAATTCGCGCCTCGATCATCACTTGACGTAAAGGAATATCGATCTTGTCGATGATGTTTTTAATTTCATCCACGCGTGACGCTATATCCGTCACAAACAATTGGTTGGTGCGAGGCTCTGCCATCACATTGCCACGCGCACTGAGCAACCGAGCTTGGGCGCCGCGCACATTGCTGTGCCCCGTGCCTAGTCCATGCGCCAGTTGTGTCGTGTTGGAATGCGGCGCCCCCATGGATTGCGAGTTATTTGGACGTGGTGACGAGCGGTATTGTCCAAACGGATATTTATTAGAAAGATAGAGCATGGCGTTGTTATCCATCTCCGATTGCATGCCCCCCAATCCATGCGCTGCTTGTGTTACCCCGGCCAAGCCTCCAAAGCCTTGTATGTAGTGGGCCACATCTGCAGCCTTAGCGTAATTCAAAACAAAGTTATGCGTGATCAGGGGTTCCAAGTTTTGCAATGCTTGTTGCATTTCAAACTCTTGTTTATCACGCGCCGCCACCTCAGCGCGCGGAGCAATCCAAATTACATTGCCCTGTCGTCTTTGGCTCAAGCCTTTGGTCTGCGCAATGATGTCCAACACTTGGTCCCAGGGTACTTGGTGCAGTCGCAATGACAGGCTACCCGTCACGCTGTCTGAAGCCACCACATTCAAGCCCGTGAAATCCGCGATGATTTGCAATGCCGCGCGCACCTCAATCGTTTGAAAATTGAGGGTTAATGGCTTACCTGTATATGTCGGTGTTGCTTCTTGAGCCCAAATCGTACAACTGAAAAGCAGCAAACATCCGCTCAATGCGCAGCAAACCCAAGACCACCAGAATTGCTTCATACGGTCGTGTAGTTTTTGAGATTCGGGACTGCAATGATCAGCATGCTTTTATGTGGCATCTGTTTCCACTTGCAAGCTGGTTTTCTGCTCTATCCATGCGCCCGAACCATCTTGATGCAGCTCTTGGAGCAGCACTGCGTTGCTCGTAATCTGCAACACGCGCCCAAAGTTTTTTCCAAGATGGTCGCCTAAGCGCACACTATGAATACCTAGACTTTGCTGTCCTTTTACAAGAATCAAAGCCTTAGCGCTCCGATCCTGTTGGATAAGACCGACCACACGTAAATCTTCTAAGCTAAACAATTCAAGCGGTTCTTTCACCCGATTCAACTCTTTTTCCATCCAAGGTTCTATCGCTGGAGTATTTGCAACCAATGGCGCTGCTTGTGCTATTTCGCGGGGCGGTTGAGGGACGCCACTCCAATACGCACTAGCTAATGAATAACCTGGGCCTAATCCGAGAGATAAAAGAAGACCCACACCCAGCCCCACACCACCCTTGATACAACGCTTGCGCCATAGCTGACGCACACGCTGCTGTCGCGATGGGTAAAAGCACACGACGGTTCCAAGCTGCGCATGCGCGAGCATAGAAACAGGTGCCACACAGACCAAACGCCAATGCTTCTCATTGCAAATGTTGCGTATGGACACCATGTGTTTACTGGCTAACGCATAGACGTCCCAAGCCCGCAAACCGTCCACTGGTGGCGCCTGGTGCAAGGTCATGAAGTCAAATATCCATTTACTGGTCTCAGAAGGGAACTGCATTTGCAATTCTTCAGACACTTGCTCGCTAAGCTCTCGCTCTGACAATTCCACAGGTAATGACACTACGGTGCGAACGTACCAAGACTCTTCCAATCCAATGGACACCGATTGGCTTGGTGTGTCTATCCATACAGTTAACCCTAGCGCTTCATCGCGGTCGATTTGTATCTTTGTTTCTTCAGCCATTTCTTGCCTTATTTCATATGCGTAAGAGGCAAATTTTTAAAGAGATACCTTGTCATATGGACATGCTCTACTAGGAGAGTTTTCGACTTTCACGCAGTTTTTATAATGGCCCATGGCAAATTCCAAAACACCCCCCACTTCTGAAAACCAAAGCGACGCGCATTCAGAGCCTCGCTCTATGGTCAGCACCTTGCTTTTATGGGCTTTTGGATTTATGGCCGCGTGCGGCGTGATCGTCGCTTTACTGGTTGGCGTGGCATTGGCCATGGCCTATCCACAACTGCCCGATGTGAGCGAACTGTCTGACTACCGCCCTAAGTTGTCGATGCGCGTGTATTCGGTAGAAGGCACGCAAATCGGTGAATTTGGCGAAGAGCGTCGCAACCTCATGCCTTTCAAAGACATCCCAAAAGTCATGAAAGACGCGGTGCTGTCCATTGAAGATGCACGTTTCTACCAACATGGCGGTGTCGACTACATCGGCTTATTGCGCGCCAGTTTGGCCAACCTTGGGCGCGCTAAAAGCCAAGGCGCATCGACCATCACCATGCAAGTCGCTCGCAATGTCTACCTGTCGTCTGAAAAAACTTTCACCCGCAAAATTTATGAAATTTTGCTCACCACCAAGTTGGAACACAACCTCAGCAAAGACCAAATCTTTGAAATTTATCTCAACCAGATTTATTTAGGTAACCGTGCCTACGGCTTTGCAGCTGCATCCGAAGCCTATTTTGGTAAGCCATTAAAAAACATTTCCATCGCAGAAGCAGCCATGTTGGCGGGCCTTCCTAAAGCGCCGTCAGCCTACAACCCGATCAGCAATCCGAAACGCGCGCGCTCACGTCAGCTCTACATCATTGAGCGCATGGAAGAGCATGGTTTTATTACCAAAGACCAAGCTGCTGCGGCCAAACTAGAAGACCTCAAAATTCGTACCGCCATGAGTGGGCTCAACACGCACGCTGACTATGTGGCGGAAATGGCGCGACAGCTCATGTTTGCGCAGTACGGAACGGAGATTTACACACGTGGCTTAAATGTCTACACCACCATCCGTGCCAGCGACCAACAAGCCGCTTACTTTGCACTTCGCCAAGGCATCATGGACTATGAACGTCGCCAGCACTACCGTGGTCCAGAAAAATTCATTACTTTGCCCACCAACCCCTCTGAGTTGGAAGACGCGATCGATGACGCCTTGATTGAACAAGGCGACAAGGGAGATTTACTGGCCGCCGTTGTCATAGAAGCTACACCCAAAAAAGTACGCGCAGTGCGCCGCAATGGTGAGACGCTCGACATTACGGGTGAAGGTTTGCAGCCAGTGCAATCCGGCCTATCTGACAAAGCGCAACCCAACATCAAATTAAGGCCGGGTGCTTTGATTCGCGTGACCAAAACGCAAAAAAATACTTGGGAGATCACACAACTTCCAGAAGTCGAAGGTGCGTTTGTAGCGATTAACCCGCGCGATGGAGGCATACGTGCCTTGGTCGGTGGATTTGATTTTGAAAAAAATAAATTCAACCATGTCACCCAAGCTTGGCGTCAACCTGGATCCAGTTTCAAGCCCTTCATTTACTCAGCAGCGCTTGAAAAAGGATTCACGCCTTTGACCGTGATCAATGATTCACCTTTGTTTTTTGATGCGAGCGTGACTGGCGGCCAACCTTGGGAGCCTAAAAACTACGACGGCACTTTTGAGGGTCCCATGTCAATGCGTAAGGGTCTTGCGAAATCTAAAAACATGATTTCCATCCGTATTCTGCAATCCGTTGGCGCCCAAAACGCACAAGACTGGATCACCCGATTTGGTTTTGATGCCGACAAGCATCCGCCCTATCTCACGATGGCGCTGGGAGCAGGATCTGTCACACCCTTGCAAATGGTGACGGGGTATTCCGTCTTTGCCAATGGTGGCTACCGCGTCAATCCCTATCTCATCACTAAAGTCACCGACCAACTGGGCAAGGTGTTGTCTGAATTCAAACCGCCAGAACTCGACGAATCGGTGCGCGCCATTGATGCCCGTAACGCATATGTCATGACCAGTTTGCTACAAGAAGTAACACGCTCTGGTACTGCTGCACGTGCACCCGTTGCGCTTAAACGCAGCGATATTTATGGCAAAACGGGTACTACCAACGATTCAATGGATGCATGGTTTGCCGGATACCACCCCAGCGTCACCGCTGTGACCTGGATTGGATACGACACGCCGCGCAAACTAGGCGACAGAGAAACAGGCGGAGGATTGAGCTTGCCTGTATGGATTAACTTTATGCAACATGCGTTGCAAAACGTTCCTGTGTCAGAACCCACAACTCCAGCCGGTCTTAGCCATGAAAATGGCGATTGGGTATTTATTGAATACAGCAAAGGCGCAGGCGTGACTAGCTTGGGACTAGACAGCAAATCCGGAAATAGTGAATTGCCAGCGAACGACGAGAAAAAGAAAATCTTAGATTTGTTTAAAAACTAAGTCTTTGCAGTGAAGCGCAAAGCCAAACTGGTTTGCGCACAAGCATCTTGCGTCAATCTTTCGAAGAATTCTCCTTGACCCTTGGTATCCATCCATTGGCTTCCGTCAAAACGGAAGTGGTAGCCGCCTGACTTGGCGGCCAACCAGACTTCGTGCAATGGTTTTTGTAAGTTGATGATGATTTGGCTGCGGTTACCAAAGACCAAAGTGATCATGCCCCCAACGCGCTGGTTATCGATATCTGCGTCGCTGTTGTCGTTCATGTCGTCGCAGGCTAATTCGACAGCTTTGAGCAATTGTTCAGCGTGGTCTAAGAATTCAAGATCGGTCATTACAATTTGCACCATGGGTATGAAGCAAATGATTCTAGTCAGGGCCCAAGCCCTTAGCGTATGTGTGGCCACACTGTTGTGTGCTTCCATGCTGATTTCTGGTTGCGGACAAAAGGGGCCTCTGTTCATGTCGAACGATCCCGACTTCAGAGACCGCGCCACATTGCCTGAGATCATTGTGCGCAAACTGCCGGGTGTTCCGTCTGATAGAAAGATCACACCACCTCCTGTGCCTGGTTTGATGACGCCCTTACCCATCACACAACCAGACGCTGGTATTGAATCTAATTCGGCGCTTTTTCCTGCCATCACTACACCGGTGGCAAGCCCAGTGTCAGCGCCCAAGAAATAAATGACAAACCCTCACATAGCCGGCTCACCTTTTATAGCAAGGCCAAACAAAGACTTGTTGATCGAACAAGTGGAACTCTCCACCTTAGCCAAAACGTTTGGTACCCCTTTATTTGTCTACTCAAAAGCTGCCATGTTGTCTGCACTTGCCGCCTACCAACGCGGCTTTGCAGGACGTAATGCACGTATTTGTTATGCCATGAAGGCCAATTCCTCATTGGCTGTATTGCAAGTGTTTGCACAAGCAGGTTGTGGCTTTGATATTGTTTCAGGCGGCGAATTAGCGCGCGTGATGGCAGCAGGCGGAGATCCAGCGAAGGTTATTTTTTCCGGCGTAGGCAAAACTCGCCCTGAAATGCAACAAGCATTGCGTGCTGGCATCGCTTGCTTCAACGTAGAAAGCGAAGCAGAACTCGAGGTGTTGAGCGAAGTCGCTCAAGCTATTGGGTTGCGCGCACCCGTGAGCATTCGTGTCAACCCGAATGTCGATGCCAAAACACATCCCTATATTTCCACGGGTCTTAAAGATAATAAATTTGGCGTAGCGCATGAACATGCTTTGCAAACTTACCAACGCGCTGCGCAGTTGCAAGGCTTGGAAGTAGTGGGTATTGACTGCCATATTGGCTCGCAAATTACTGAGGTCAGTCCCTATTTGGATGCGATGGATCGAGTGCTTGATTTGGTAGATGCCATAGAACGCTCTGGCATTACCTTAAAACATATTGACTTTGGTGGCGGCTTAGGTATTGACTACAACATGCCTGTCGATAATGAACTGCCTCCCAGTGCGGATGATTTATGGCGCGCTCTGTTAGCCAAACTAGATGCGCGCGGATATGGCCAACGCCAATTGATGATCGAGCCTGGTCGTTCTTTGGTGGGCAACGCTGGTGTGTGTTTGACGACTGTTGAATACCTCAAGCCTGGCGAGTTAAAGAATTTCTGCATCGTTGATGCCGCGATGAACGATGTGCCTCGCCCAGCGATGTATGAAGCATTTCACCAAATCACGCCTTTGGCCCTGCGCGATACAGAGTCATTGGTGTATGACGTGGTCGGTCCTGTCTGTGAAAGCGGTGACTGGCTAGGGCGCGATCGATCGCTTGCTGTTAAAGCAGGCGATGTGCTGGCTATTTTGTCAACAGGCGCTTATTGCATGGCTATGGCGAGTAACTACAACACACGCGGTCGCGCAGCAGAGGTATTGGTCGATGGCAGCAAATGGCATCTCATCCGCCGCCGAGAAACTGCGCAAGATTTAATGGCGTGCGAATCGCTTATTCCAAACACGCCATAACAGCAGCGCGGCCAAAATAGCGCCGTACACGATCACTTCCGCAAAATTGCTTTTGCCGGCTCGCATCCAATAAAAATGCAGGATAGCTAAAACGGCAACCCCATACACAGCGCGGTGCAATAGCTGCCAACGCTTTGCACCTAGCCACCGAATCCCCCGGTTAAATGATGTTGCTGCGAGTGGCGTGAGCAATACAAACGCTGTAAACCCCACCAAAATAAAAGGACGCTTAGCGATATCGGCTGCAATGTCTATCCACTCGAAACCCATATCTAACCAGCCATAGCAAAGCAAATGGATTGACACATAGAAATAAACAAATAAGCCCAACATGCGGCGCATTCGCAGGAGCTCAGGTATGGCAGTCGCAACGCGCAAAGGTGTCACGGCCAAAGTGATGCAAAGAAACCGCAAGGTCCAGTCGCCAGTAGCACGAATCAAATACTCTGCAGGATTAGCGCCTAAGGCATCATTTGAAGCGCCCCACACCAGATAAAAAAATGGCAGCGTACACAGCACAAAAATGAATGGCTTAGCTTGGGACTGGCCCAACAACGACCTGAGCATAGATTGCAAAATTACCCTCACCTAAAGAGAGCTGATCAGTAGAACTTCTTCAAATCCATGCCTGCATACATAGATGCGACCTGTGCCTCGTAGCCATTGAACATCAAGGTCTTGCGTTTTTTGGTCAGCAGCCCATCTTCACCAATACGGCGCTCGGTGGCTTGGCTCCAACGTGGATGGTCAACCAAAGGATTGACGTTGGAATAAAAACCATACTCCTGGGGCGCAGAACGCCCCCAGGAATTCACAGGCTCTTTGTCTAAAAAGCGCATTTTCACAATGCTCTTTGCGCTTTTAAAACCGTACTTCCAAGGCACAACCAGACGCAATGGCGCACCGTTTTGATTGGGCAAGACTTCGCCATACATGCCAAATGCCATCAAGGTCAGAGGGTGCATGGCTTCATCCATACGCAGGCCTTCCACATAAGGCCAATCCAAAACAGACGAACGCACACCCGGCATGGTTTTGGGGTCTGCCAGCGTGGTGAATTCAACATACTTGGCATTGCCTAAAGGCTCCACGCGCTTGATGATTTCTGACAGCGAGTAGCCAACCCAAGGAATGACCATCGACCACCCCTCAACACACCGCATTCGGTAGATACGCTCTTCCATGGGGCTGTACTTCAGCAAATCTTCGATGTCGAGACGACCTGGCTTTTTGACTAAGCCGTCAATTTCTACCGACCAAGGCTTAGTGACCAAGGTGTGGGCTTGCAAGGCTGGATAAGACTTCTCCGTACCAAATTCGTAGTAGTTGTTGTAAGTCGTGGCGTCTTTATAAGACGTTACTTTTTCCATGGTGGAGGCGCCACTGACTTTGCTTGACTGAACCGTTAATGGGCTGGGCTTTTTGGCTTGCGCCAGAGCTTCGCGGCTGGCCCATGTCGCCATGGAAGTACCTGCAACACCTGCTGCAATGCGTTTTAACAAATCACGGCGTTGTTGGTACACCGCTTGCGGGGTGATGTCACTGCTTACCGGATGAATAAAACCAGAAGCATTGCCGATAGAGAACTGATTGCGTTGCATAGCCCAAGCCCTTTCAAATATGTGGCGCATTGTCGCGCGTTCGGATAAAAAAAAGCTGGCACGCATGCCAGCTTGTCTTGAATGCAGTAAGGGCTTTTAGCGC